>WNFI01070017.1_pt1 | contig 17166 bp, 14 predicted proteins | sample 5400471 | NCBI WGS metagenome assembly WNFI01 (sample SAMN13153348, study PRJNA577476) | soil metagenome | isolation source: 100 cm saprolite on Douglas fir-dominated hillslope | place: USA:California | collected 2013-09-17 | reverse complement strand
CGACGAGCCGACGGCCGGTCTCGACGCGGCGAGCCGCCGCGCGCTCTGGGACTACCTGCGCGAGGTCCGCGCCGAGACCCGGGCGACGGTCTTCCTCACCACGCACTACCTCGACGAGGCCGAGGACGCCGATCGGATCTGCATCCTCGATAAGGGGAGGATCGTCGCAGAGGGCTCGCCCGCGAGCGTGAAGCAGGACCTCACGCACGAGTACGTCGTGGTCGATGCCGCCGACCGGGACGCGTTGCGGCGCGAGCTCGTTTCGCGCGGGATCGAGCATCGCGAGACGCCGCTGTTCGAGATCCCCGCCGGCAGCGCGGGCGTGCACGCGCTCCTGCGGTCCATCGAGACGCCGCTCACGGCCGTGCGGACCGTCGCCCCGTCGCTCGAGGACGCCTACCTGAAAGTGCTGGCGCGCTCGTGATCGCGCCGGCGGAGCTCCACTCGGTCCTGGCGCTCGCGCAGCGCGACCTCACCAAGCTGGTGCGTGACCGGCCGCGGCTCATCACGACGTTCATCTTCCCGTTCATCTTCATCGGCGCCCTCGGCGGAACATTGTCGGCGAACTTCGGCAACACGCCGGGCTTCGACTTCCTCACGCTCACCTTCACGGGCATCTACGCCCAGACCCTGTTCCAGAGCACCGCCATGGGGATGATCTCGCTCGTCATCGATCGCGAGAACGACTTCAGCCAGGAGCTCTTCATCTCGCCGGTGTCCCGCTACACGATCATCGCCGGGCGGATCATCGGCGAGACCCTGGTCGCGCTGCCGCAGGCGCTGGCGATCATCGCGTTCGGCCTCGTCATCGGGATCCACATCTCACCGGGGCAGCTCCTCGCGCTCATCGGCACCGGCATCATCGTGGCGTTCTTCGGCGGCGCGTTCGGCGTCCTCGTGCTCGCGTTCATGACCAGCCAGCGCGCCGCGAACCAGGTGTTCCCGTTCATCTTCCTGCCGCAGTTCTTCCTCGCGGGCGTGTTCACGCCGATCCATGTCATGCCCTGGTACCTCGAGATCGCGTCGCGCATCGCGCCGCTGCGGTACGCCGTCGACTTCATCCGTGGCGTGTACTACGTGGGCTCCCCGGACTACGAGCACGTCGTGCTCCAGGACCCCGCATCCCGATCGGGGTGTCCCCCGGCCTAGCCCGCCCGGTACAAAACACCTCGTCGACCGGGGGAGGTCGCGGAGGGTGATGCCGGTGGTCTCGAAGCACATCACGCGCTGGCTCGCGGGGATCGTGGCGATCGCGATGATCCTGTCCGCGACGCCGCTCGTCGCGGACTCGAAGAGCGCGCCATCGAAGGTCGATCCGGCCCTCCTCGCGGCCGCCACGAGCCGGCCCGACGCGATCTTCTCGGTCATCGTGCGCGGCGCGAAGCGTCAGGCGAACGAGCCCAAGAGCGCCGGCCGTTCCGACGACCTGGGTGCCCGGGTGGCGCACGCCGAGGGCGTGTTCAAGGGCCTGGGCGCGTCGGTCGGGCGCTCGCTCGGTATCGTCGGCAGCGTCGCCGGCCCGCTCCGCGGCAAGCAGATCCTCGAGCTCTCGCGCTCCGGCCTCGTCGAGCGGATCGTCTGGGACGAGCGTTTCGCCATCACGTGGACCGCGTCCGACGCGGCGACCGCCGCGGCGAGCGCGGGCATCCAGGCGGTCAACGCACCGCAGACCTGGACCCAGACCGGCGCCTCGGGGCGCGGGATCGGCGTCGCGGTCATCGACAGCGGTGTCGCCGATCACCCCGACCTCGCGGGCCGCATCGTCGCCCGCGTCGACCTGACCGGCGAAGGATCGACCGGAGACCCGGGCGGTCACGGCACGCACGTCGCCGGGCTCATCGCCGGCGATGGGACCGCGTCCAACGGCGCCTTCACCGGCGTCGCGCCGCAGGCCAACATCGTGAGCGTCCGCGTCATCGACTCGAATGGCTACGCGAAGCTCTCGACGATCTTCGCCGGCATGCAGTGGATCCTCGGTCACCAGAGCACGTACAACATCCGGGTCGTCAACATCTCGTTCGGCGGCACGGTCCGCTCGAGCTACGCGGACGACCTCCTCGCATCGGCCGCCGAGCTCCTGAACTTCGCCGGAATGGTCACCGTCGTGTCGGCCGGCAACGCCGGTCCCGGCGCCAGCACCATCACCTCCCCGGCCAACGATCCGTTCGTGATCACGGTCGGGGCGGATGACGACGCGGGTACGGCGGCGCTCGCCGACGACAGCATTCCGGTCTGGTCGTCGCGCGGGCCAACGGCGTTCGACGCCATCGCCAAGCCGGACCTCATCGCACCCGGACGCCACATGGTCAGCCTGCGCGTCCCGGGCAGCACGCTCGACGTGCTCATGCCGGAACGTCAAGTGACGGCACCGGGCGCGACCGTGCCGAGCTACTTCATGATGTCCGGCACCTCGATGTCCGCGCCGATCGTCGCGGGCATCGCCGCCCTGTACATCGAGCGCAACCCCAACGCGCGGCCGCGCGCCGTCAAGCAGCAGCTCACGGCGACCGCGCACGCGCTGCCGGGCGTTCCCGCGACGGACCAGGGAAGCGGCGTCGTCGACGCACTGGCCGCGCTGACCGCGAATCCGGTCCCGATGGACTACACCCGGTACCCGGCAAGCCACGCCTTCGCGGACCAGATGTTCGCGAAGCTCAAGGGCCAGCCGATCGTGTGGCGCGACCTCACGTTCAACGGTGGCGTCGACTCCCACGGCATCACCTGGGAGGCGATCACGTGGGAGAGCATCACCTGGGACGCGATCACGTGGGAGAACATCACCTGGGAAGGCTTCACCTGGGACGCGATCAGCTTCGCCGACATCACCCTGACCGGCCTCACATGGGAGTCGGTGACCTGGGAAGGCCTCACCTGGGAAACCTCGTCGCCGACCTCGCTGGCGGTGCAGTAATGAACAAGGACGGGATGCGTATGAAGAAGCTCGCTGCGGATGCGTACATCTGGTCGGTCGTCGCCGTCGGCGCGGCGTGCCTGGTCGCCTCGACGTTCACCGTGCAGGTGACGAAGCTGGACCCGCTCATGTTCGTCCTGTTGCTCGGCCTGGCCGCGGTCGCCCAGCGCAATCCCATCATGCTGTTCCGCTCGAGTGCCATCTCGATGTCCTTCGCGATCGAGATCGCGGCCTTCGTGCTCTTCGGGCTCGGGGTCGCGCTCTGGGTCAACGTGGTCATCGCCGCCGTCAACGCCTTCACGCCGAAGCCGAAGCCCGTCCGCAAGGCGCTCTTCAACTTCGGCCAGCTGTCGATCTCGACGGCCCTCGCCGCCACCGTCTACGCCGCCGTCGGCGCGCACACGCCGCCGACGGACATTCCCTCCGCGATCATCGGCGTCGCCGCGGCGGCGGCCGTGTACTTCCTCGCCAACTCGACCTTCACCGCCGGCGTCATCGCCCTGACCTCCGACGCGAAGTTCGTCGCGGTCTGGCGCCAGAACTTCAGCTGGATGCCGGTGAACTTCCTCGCGACCGCCGTGAACGGCGCTGCGCTCGCCCTCGCCTACCAGGCTCTCGGGATCTTCGGGGCGGCGGTGTTCGTCCTCCCGCTCGGTGTCGCCTGGTACTCCTTCAAGCTGTACGTCTCGCACGCCAACAGCATCCGCGCCGAGGGCGCCAAGCTCAACGAGCTCAACCGGCTCTTCCAGCAGTCGAGCATGCAGCTGACCGATGCCCACATCAGCATCGTCGGCGCGCTCCTTGGCTCGCTCGAGGCGAAGACCAGTGGCACGGCGCACATCGCCGCGACGATCTACCGCTCGGTGGCGGTCGCGAAGCGGCTCGGGCTCGACCACATCGGCGTCGAGGCCGTTCAGCTCGGCGCGCTGTTCCACGACCTCGGCAAGATCGCGATCTCCGACACGATCCTCCAGAAGCCGGACCGGCTGACGGACGAGGAGTGGTCCGAGATCCGCGCGCACCCGATCATCGGCGCGAGCCTGCTCGCGCAGATGCCCGAGCTCGACCACATCCGTCCGCTGATCCTCGCTCACCACGAGCGCTTCGACGGGCGCGGCTACCCGAACCGCCTGAAGGGCGAGTCGATCCCGCGCGCCGCCCAGATCATCGCCGTGGCCGACGCGTACGAGGCCATGACCACCGTCCGGCCGTACCGCCGGGCCGTCACGCCGGAGCTCGCCATCGCGGAGCTCCGCGCCTGCGCCGGCAGCCAGTTCGACCCGGCCGTGGTCGACGCCTTCATCGCCGAGCTCAACCTCGCGCCGTCCAGCGAGCTCGATCACCTCACCGTCTACCAGCGTGCGGTCGACGCCGTGCGCTTCACCGCGCGCTAGCGAAATAGGGGGAGAGAGACATGTTCCGTTCACTTCGCGTCTTCGTCGTCGCCGCCATCATCGCCGTGAGCCTGGCCGCCGCCGGCTCGGACGCGAGCGCCAACACGCTCACCGTGAAGTGCGCGTCCACCAAGCTCCCGGCGTGCCAGCTCGGCATCACTTGGGAGTGATGGCCTACCCCGCGACCTCCGGCGAGACCAAGCTCCCGGCGCCCCCCGAAGCACCATCGCCGGCCGACTTCCCGACGGTCCCGGCGATCGAGCCTCCGGGGCTGCCCCCGAGCCGGGGGATCGGTCTCGCGGTCGCGCTGCTCGCGGCGATCGCGGTCGCCGCGGCGGCGAAGTGGCTGTCCGCCGGGACGATCGAGACGGCCCCGCTCCTCTTCGTCGCGGCGGCCGCCGCGGCCTGGTGGCTCGATCGGCAGGCCGCTCTCGTGATCGCCATCGCCGGCGGGATCGGTTGGACGGCCGCGGCGTTCCTCGTCTCGCCCGGCATCGCGATGTCCATCAACGCGGTCGCGCTCACAGCGGGCCTCGTCGCGACGACGCTCTTCGTCGCCGGCGCTCGCGGGCGCGAGCGCGCGATCAAGATCGAAGAGCTGCGTCGCGACCAGGCCCGCATGATCCTCGCGGTGCAGCTCCGCGAGTCGGTCGTCAGCATCGACGTCGCGGTCCCGCTCCTCGCGGACCCGATGAAGCTCGATCGCGCCCAGGGCGCCGCCTATGACCAGGTGCGGCGTCACGCTCGGAACCTCACCCGGCTCGCCGCCGACCTGCTGACGGTCGACCAGGTGGACATGCGCCGGATGTCGCTGACCACGGTGCCGGTCGACCTCGCCGCGTTCGTCCTCGAGATCACCGAGCAGCGCGTGCCGCGCGACCGCGCGACGATCGTCGCGCCGTCGACGCCGGTCCAGGTGAACGCGGACCCGGAGCGCCTCCGCCAGCTGCTCGACCACCTGCTGCAGAACGCGCTGAAGTTCTCGCCGCCGAGCGCCGGGATCATGGTCAACGTGACGACCACCCCGGATGAGGCGCGGGTCTCGGTCCGCGACCACGGCGTCGGGCTCAACATCGATGACCACAAGGTCCTGTTCACGCGCTACGGGCGGATCCGCGACGCGCGCACCGCGAACGTAGCCGGCATGGGCCTTGGGCTCTACATCGCCCGGCTCATCGCCGAGGCGCACGGTGGCGAGCTCACCGCCTCGAGCCCGGGCCGCGGGCTCGGCGCGACATTCACGCTCTCGCTGCCGCTCCTCGGACGGCCGCCGCGGCAGCGACTGCAGCGCGCTCCGTCGTCGAGCTTCTGGGACTAGGCCGCTTCGAGCAGCTCCTGTGCGGCCTCGAGCCGCGCGAGCGCGCGATCCTTCCCGAGCAGCGCGATCGATCCGTACAGCGGTGGACCGACCTTCCGCCCGGTGACCGCCGCACGGATCGCGATCGTGAGGTCGCGCACGGTCCAGCCCACGTCATTCGCCACCGCGGCGATCGCCTGTTCGATGGTCTCGGCGGTGAACGGTTCGAGGAACCGTAGCGCGACGGTGACGCGGCTCAGCGCCGTCACCGCGTCGTGGGGCTCGCGCTTCTTGGGCACGAGCAGCGCGCGGTCGTACTCGAGCGGATCGGTGAACAGGAAGCCGATGAGGTCCTTCGCCTCGGCGAGGGTCGTCATGCGCTCCTTGATCAGTGGGACGATCTGCCGGACGACCGCGCGGTCCCATTCCGCGGGAAGGAACGGATCGAGCCGCTCCAGGAGCTCGCTGTCGGTGAGCCGCCGGATCCAGACACCGTTGAAGTAGTTCAGCCGGTCCCGGTCCCACTTGCCGCCGGCGCGCTGGACGGACCCGATCCTCCACCGCTCGACGAGCTCGCCGAGCGTGAAGATCTCCTCCTCGGTGCCGGGTGACCAGCCGATGAGCGCGAGGTAGTTGATCATCGCCTCCGGCAGATAGCCCTCCTTGCGGAACTCCTCGACCTTCGTCGCGCCGTGCCGCTTCGCGAGCTTCTTGCCATCGGGACCGAGCACGTTCGGCAGGTGCGCGTGCGGCGGCGGGTCCCAGCCGAACGCGCGATAGACGAGCAGGTGCTTCGGCGTCGACGGCAGCCAGTCCTCGCCGCGGAACACGTGGCTGATCTCCATCTCGTGATCGTCGATGACGACCGCGAGCTGGTAGGTGGGGAAGCCGTCGGACTTGAGGAGCACCTGGTCTTCGATCGACTGCAGCGGCCACTCGATGTGTCCGTAGACGAGGTCGTCGATCGCGATCGTGCCGTCCTCGGGCACCTTCAGCCGGACGACGTGCGACTCACGCTTCGCTCGCTCGGCCGCGTCGGCCGCCGGGATGTTGCGGCAATGACGGTCGTAGCGCGTGATCTCGCCGCGCGCGCGCTGCGCGGCGCGCATCTGCTCGAGGCGCTCCTTCGTGCAGAAGCAGAAGTACGCGGCACCGCTGTCCACGAGCGCCAGCGCCTTCGCTTGGTAGAGCGGCAGCCGCTCGGACTGCACGTAGGGGCCGTACGCCCCGCCCTCGCGCGGACCCTCATCCCATTCGATGCCGAGCCAGTGCAGCCCGTCGTAGATGCTGTCGATCGCGCCGGGCACGAGCCGGTCCTGATCGGTGTCCTCGATGCGGAGGATGAGCTGCCCGCCGGCGTGCTGGCGGGCCATGAAGTAGTTGTAGAGCGTCGTGCGCACGCTGCCGATGTGCAACGAACCGGTGGGAGATGGTGCGAATCGCACCCGCACGCTCATCCACTTCTTAGTCTAGAGACCGTAAACTTGATGGTGATGAGCGTGACGACGCGCCGCGAACGGCGCGAACGAGAGCTGCGCCGGCGCCAGCGCGAGAAGCACGGTGGGCATACGCCCAGCCCCCGCGGCGGAGGCGGCCGCGGCGTCATCATCGGCGTCGGCATCATCGTCCTCTTCATCGTTGCGCTCCTTGGCCTGCGTCAGGCCGGGATCCTCACGACCGCGCCCGTCCCCTCGCCGACGCCGACGCCATCGGCGCTGCCCTCGGCGAGTCCCGTCGCGGCGGATGACCCCGCGCGCGGGATCCAGGATCCCGATTACAGCAACGCCCACGTGAGTCAGGGCACGCCGGTCGACTACGCGCAGCTCCCGCCGACCTCGGGCAGCCACTGGCCGCAGCCGGCCGCGCCGGTGAAGGCCGGCGTGTACACCCAGCAGGTCCCGTTCGAGGCGACCGTGCACAACCTGGAGCACGGCGGGATCGTCATCGTCTACAACGGCCTCTCGGCGGACGAGGTCACGAAGCTCAACGACTTCGTGAAGTCGGCGATCGCTGGGCAATACAAGAAGGTCCTCGACGAGCCGTACGCGGGCCTGACGCGCGCGAAGGTCGTGGTCACCGCATGGCGCTGGCACCTCGACCTGCAGACCGTCGACACGACGGCGATCCAGAAGTTCATCCAGGTGCACTACAACTCGACGGACGCTCCGGAGCCCGGCGCCAGCTGGTAGTCGGGGCTAATCGCCCCAGTAGCGCTCCTCTTTCCAAGGGTCACCGGTGTTGTGATATCCGTTGCGCTCCCAGAAGCCGGGCTTGTCCGACGCCGAGAACTCGATGCCGCGCAGCCACTTCGCGCTCTTCCACGCGTACAGGCGCGGCACCACCAGGCGCGCGGGCTGCCCATGCTCCGCGGTGAGCGGCTCGCCGTTCGCGCGGAGCGCGACGAGGCAATCGTCGCGGAGGCAGTACTCGATCGGGATGTTCGCGGTGAAGCCATGCTCGGAATGGGCGATGACGAACTTCGCCTCGTCGGTCGGCTGGGCGAGCTCGACGATCTTCGCGAAGGAGATGCCTTCCCACTTCTGGTCGAGCCGCGACCACGTCGTGACGCAGTGCATGTCCGCGGTGACCTGGGTGTTGAGCTCCTTGTCGAGCGCCTGGAATTCGTCCCAGGTCCAGCGCAGCTCGTTCTTCACCTTGCCGAAGACGCGCAGGTCCCAGGTCTTCGGGTTGAACGTCGGGACCGGGCCGTAGTGCAGCACCGGCCACTTCTCGGTGAGGTACTGGCCCGGCGGCACGCGCTCGGCCTTGTCCGCCGGAAGGTCCGCCTTCTTGGTGAAGAACTTCATTCGAGTCCCGCGGCGCGGCGCAGCATCTTGAACGTGTAGATGCCGGTGTCGTGGCCGTCGCCCCATTCCGGGGTGAGCCCGTACCGCCCCACCGCGTACACCTCCTTCAGCTCGGTCTGCATCTGCGTGAACGTCGTCTCCGCGGAAACATTCCCTCGATATCCGCCCTCGCCGGCGCAGTACGCGCAGGGGCAGGCCCGCCGGAATGGCTCCCACGCGTACTCGGCGACCTGCCCGTCGTCCCAGCTGACCTCGAAGACGCGCCGCTCGGGGAGGATCCGCCAGCCGCTCGGCCGGTGGAACACGTCGGCCACCAGCCTGATGATACGGACGATGGCGACCATGGAGGACTTCGAGCGGATCGAGATGCGCGTCGGCCGCATCGTCGCGGTCGAGGACTTCCCGGCGGCGCGGAATCCGTCGTACAAGCTCACGATCGACTTCGGCCCATTCGGTACCCGCCGCTCGTCCGTCGCGGTGCGCCCGTGGTACGCGAAGGATCAGCTCGAGGGCCGGCTCGTGGTCTGCGTGACCAACTTCCCGCCACGGCGCATCGCGACATTCGACTCCGAGGTCCTCACGCTGGGCGCGATCGACGCGGCGAAGCGGGTCACGCTGCTCGAGCCCGACGCGGAGTGCGAGCTCGGGAGCCGGATCGGCTAGCTCGCCCGCTCTGCGGCCCGGGTATGCTGCCGGCGCACAGGGTGTGAGGGAGATTTCCGATGAGTGGGCGATCAGGGGCTCTGCGGCGCGCACTTGTTGCGGCGATCTTCCCTGCGACGCTCGTCGTCGCCGCATGCACGCAGCAGCCCGCCGGCCCGGCGGCGCAGGCGTCGGGCACGCCCGTCGCGGGCGGGACCGTGACGATCCCCATCGTCGCGGACCCGACCCTGAATCCCTGGAGCCCGAACGCGTTCATCGAGTCACTATTCGTCAACCGCGTGCTCTTCGACGGGCTCACGAAGCCTGGCAAGGACCTCGCGCCCGCACCCGACCTCGCGGCGAGCTGGTCGACGTCTGCCGACGGCCTTTCGTGGACATTCAAGCTCCGCGAAGGCGTGAAGTGGAGCGACGGGCAGCCGTTCACGGCCGACGATGTCGCCTTCACCTTCAACGACATCGTGCTGAGGCCCGAGCTCGCGGCGCAGAACCGGAACAATTTCTCGGCGGTGAAGAGCGTGACTGCGGTCGACGCCACGACGGTCCGCTTCGACCTCAGCCGCAAGTTCAGCGCGCTGACCTCGTACCTCGCGTATAACTCGGGGATCGTCCCGAAGCACGTGCTGTCGGCGGATCCGCTGAAGACGAACTCCTTCAATAAGGGCGTGCCGGTCAGCACGGGTCCGTTCAAGGTCGAGAAGTACACCTCCGGCCAAAGCGTGACGCTCGTGCGCAACGACAGCTACTTCGGCGCCAAACCGTATCTCGACAAGGTCGTTTTCACGGTCGTCCCGGATGCGAACACCCAGATCGCGCAAGCGCTGTCCGGTGAGATCGGGATCATGATCCTCGACGACAAAGCCGCGGTGGCCCGCGTCAAGAGCGCCGGCAACCTTGCCGTCGTCTCCCGACCGCTGGTGCAGTACTACTGGCTGGCGCTCAACCAGACCGATCCCCGTTTCACGGACGTCCGTGTCCGACAGGCGTTCGTTCAGGCGATCGACCGGCAGGCGATCATCAAGTCGGTCGAGCTCGGCTACGGGTCGGTCGCGAACTCGGCCATCACGCCGGCCTTGAAGGCGTACTTCGATCCGTCGCTCAGCTCGCGCTATCCGTACGACCCGCAGAAGGCGAAAGATCTCCTTGCGGCGGCCGGCTGGACCCCGGGCGCCGGCGGCGTGCTCATGAAGGAGGGCAAGCCGTTCCAATTCACGATGGATGTCGGACAGAAGGGCGTCCTCGAACCGGTGAACGCGCTCATCCAACAGGACCTGAAGAAGGTCGGGGTCGTGGCCGACCTGAATACGATGGAATGGAACTCGTACATCCAAAAGGTCGTGGTGCGGCGCGAGTACACCGCCAGCGTGAACTGGTGGACGTATCCGAGCGACCCCGACGTCTTCCCGTATTACGCCTCGAGCGCTGCGGGAAAGGGCTTCAATATCCCCGGCTACAAGGATGCGAAGCTCGACGATCTGCTCGTCCAGGGACAAGGCGCGAGCGACCTTGAGGCGCGCAAGGCGGTGTACAAGCAGGTTCAGGCGTACATGGCCGACACGCTGCCGTACCTCTTCCTCTGGTATCCGGACGAGGTGGACGTGCTGAGCTCCTCGCTGCAGGGCGTGCCGGAGCTCGGCCTCCGCGACGCGATGCACTACATCGGCGAATGGTGGCTGGCGAAGAAGTAGCTCGCTTTCTCGCCCAGCGTGTCGTGGCGGGGGCGCTGGTCGTCCTATTCGTGAGCGCCCTCACATTCTTCTTCGTGAACCTCGCTCCGGGCGGTCCGTCGTCCGTCATGCGATTCGACGTGACCGCCGAGCAGCGCGCGACGCTCATCCGCAACATGGGGCTCGATCGGCCGGTGCCGGAGCGGTACGTCAGCTGGCTCAGTGGCGCGGTCCGCGGGGACTTCGGGACATCGTTGCTCACCGACGAGCCGGTTGCCGCGCGCGTCGGCGACCGCCTGCCCAATACGCTGCTGCTCGCCGGGTCGGCGCTCGGCCTTTCGCTGCTCCTCGGCATCCCGATCGGGGTCGTCCAGGCGCTCAGGCGGAACTCCTGGCTCGATCACGTGTTGAGCTTCGCGACCGCCGTGGGGTTATCGGTGCCGGTGTTTTGGCTCGGCATCGTCCTGATCCTCGTATTCGCCGTGAACCTGCGCCTCCTCCCGTCGGCCGGCCTCGTGTCGGTCGGACGCGAATCGATCGGCGACCGACTCGCGCACCTGATCCTTCCGTGTGTCGTGCTTGCCTCGACCGTCCTGCCGACGATCGTCCGCTTCACACGATCGGCGATGGTCGAGGTCCTCACGCAGGACTTCATCAGGACCGCGAGAGCCAAGGGCCTCGCTCCCCGGATCGTCGTATATGTGCACGCGCTGCGGAACGCTCTCATCCCCGTCAGCAGCGCGGTCGGCGCACTCGTCCCGCGGCTGCTCGGCGGCACCGTCGTGACCGAGGCGGTGTTCGGTTGGCCCGGAATGGGCCGGCTGGCCCTTGACGCAGCGAACGGCCGCGACTACCCCCTCGTCGTCGGCATCGCGGTCGTTGTCGCGGCGATCGCCGTGATCAGCAGCATCGTTGTCGATGTTCTGTACGCGCGACTCGATCCCCGGGTGCGGCTGACCTGACGCGCATCAGCACGCTCGCGTTGGTCACACTGCTGTTGGTCGGCGGGGCGGCGGTGTTCGGTCCGGTGATCTGGGCCATCGACGCGAGCGCGACCGATCCCGCACGCGCACTGGCCGGACCGTCCGGCGCGCATCCATTCGGCACCGACGAGCTCGGCCGCGACGTCCTGAGCAGGCTCATGCATGGCGCCCAGGTCACGCTCCTCGTCGGTGTGGCCTCCATGCTCGCGGCGCTCGTCCTCGGCGTGCTCGTCGGCGGGCTCGCCGGGTTCTACGGCGGCTGGCTCGACGCACTCCTCATGCGGCTCACCGACGCCATGCTCGCGGTGCCCGCGTTCTTCCTCATCCTCGTCGTTGTGACGGTCGCCGGCAGCAGCGTCGCCACGCTCGTGCTGGTGATCGGCGGGCTCTCGTGGATGCCGGTCGCGCGCGTCGTATACGGGGAGACCCTGCGCTGGAAGACCGCCGAGTTCGTGCAGGCGGCCGAGTCGCTCGGAGTCGCTCCGGCGCGGATCCTCGCTCGGCATGTGCTCCCGCAAACGATCCCGTCGTTGGTGGTGGCGGCGACGCTCGGCGTGGCGTACGCGATCCTCACCGAATCAGCCGTCAGCTATCTCGGCCTCGGCATCCAGCCTCCGACGCCGTCATGGGGCAACATGCTGCAGCGTGCCCAGCAGTACGTGTTCACCGCACCGTCGCTCGCGCTCTACCCCGGCATCTCGATCACGGTCGTCGTCCTTGCTTTCAATTTCTTGGGGGATGGCTTGCGTGACGCCCTCGACCCGCGATCGCAGCTACGCCGATAGCATCGGGCGGAGCATCGGGAGGACGCAATGAAGAGCACCGCGTACAAGGGCTACCAGTCGTTCAACTACCTCGAGTCCGGTGTGGACTATCGGAGCTTCGAGCTCGCGGCGGAGATCGATCGGGTGAGGTCCAGGCCCGTCGAGGTCAGCAAGGACCAAGAAGAGCGGGTCCAGCGGCTCCTTACCGAGCATTTCGCGATCTCGTTGCATGATCACTGCTTCATCGTGCCGAAGGACTTCGGTGATCTGGCGGACTATCGCCGCCAGGGGCGCGACTGGACCGGCTACGCCGGGATGGCCCGCTCCGGACTCGATGCCGTCTTTGATTGTCTGATGGACGGGACGGCGACGATCACGTCGAAGGCCGGCTGGAAGTGGGACGACATCATCTACGACCTCGGGATGCGGCTGTCGGACATCGCACACCAGGACTTCATCATCCGCGGCGAGACCGTGATGGATATCAAGCGAGCCAAGGCGAACGGGCAGATCGCGTTCATCGCGTCACTCGAGGCCGCGACGCCCATTGAGAACGAGGTCGACCGCCTCGACATCCTCTACGGCCTCGGCATCCGATCGTCGGGCATCGCGTACAGCGAGGCGAACACGCTCGGCTCCGGGCTCCGCGAATCGCGCGACGGCGGCCTGACGGAGTTCGGTCGACAAGCGGTGCGGCGGATGAACAAGCTCGGTATCGCGATCGACATCTCGCATTCCGGCGATCAAACATCCCTGGACACCATCGAAGCCAGCGAGAAGCCGATCTTCATCACGCATGCGGGCGCGCGAGCCCTCTGGAACACAAAACGGATGAAGCCCGACGACGTGATCAAGGCCTGCGCGGCGAAAGGTGGGATCATCGCGATCGAGGCCGCACCGCATACGACCCTCACCAAGAGGCATCCCAAGCACAACATCGACGGATTCATGGAGCACTTCGAGTATTGCGTTCAGCTCGTTGGGATCGAGCACGTCGCCTTCGGTCCGGACACGTTGTTCGGCGACCATGTCGGCCTCCACCACTACTTCGCGAAGCAGCTCTCGATCAGGGCCGCGCACGGGCAGCAGGCCTTCGAAGAGGTCGAGTTCGTCGACGGGATCGAGAATCCGGCGGAGGCATTCCCGAACATCGTCCGCTGGATGGTGAAGCATTCGTACTCGGACGGCGATATCGGGAAGGCGATCGGCGGGAACATCATGCGCGTGCTCGAGGAGGTGTGGTGGCGCTAGCTCACCACTCGAAGAAGCGCAGCCGGTCGAACGGCCAGAACCGCAGGATCACCTTGCCGATGATGTTGCCGTCCGGCTGCGGCCCGAACGAGCGCGAGTCGCTCGAGGCGAGACGGTTGTCGCCGAGCGCGAAGAACGAGTCGGCCGGGACCTTCAATGGATAGATGACCGCGGGTGACTGCGGCGTCGTGGCCCCGTGCGCGCCGGGGTAGTCGGTCTTCACCCCGTTGACGTACAGGTTGCCGTCGCGCAGCTCGATGGTGTCGCCCGCGACGGCCGCCACGCGCTTCACATAGGGGATCGACGAGTCGGTGGTGGGCTGGAACACGACGATGTCGCCCTTCTGCGGCGTCCCGAAGCGGTAGTCGACCTTGCTCACGAGCACGCGATCACCTTGCAGGAGCGTCGATTCCATGCTCTTCTGCCGCACCTCGGTGACCTGCACGACGAACAGGTTCAGGACCACGGAGATGATGACCGCGAGCGCCAGCGCCTGGATGATCTCCAGGGCGGCGCGCCACGAGAACGGCGGCTCGGCCTCGTTCTGTGTCAAAGGATCGTTGTCCGCGCGGTAGCTGTCTTTGACCGCCATCTGCATTCAAGTGTGTCATGCAACGCTCGATCGCGACGTGCCCAACGCGCGCATGCCCTTTCTGCTTGGTCGACCGCTCGCGGCACGACACCGAGCGCGATCCCCCGGCGGTCCTGTTGCGACCGATCTTGGATGCAGCGGGGTCCACGCTGGGGCGGACGTTCTCCGGACCGCGCGGGTAACCATTGCGTCACGCGGAACGCTCTTGGCTGGAGCGGTCTTCGTCTATCAACACCGGATCGAATCGCCATTCGGCCGTTTTTTGGGTATCGCCGCTCCTATTAGTACTCCGGTACTAGGCATATAGTCCCGCCCAGCCGAGTGGGCCAAACCGGCGACGCGCATGCGCTTTTGGGGAGTTCTGGGAAGGTAGTGGGCAAGGGACGCGCGCGGATACCCGTCATCGTCGCGCTCGGCGCGTCGATGGTCTTTGCCCAGTTCCCGGTGGGCCCCCAGGCCGCCCACGCGGCCGGCCCGAACGCCATCGTCCAGCTGATCTCCGGGGAGCGGGATCTGTGCAAGGCGAACGTTCTGCCGGCGAACGATGACGGATCAACGGCGGCGGTCTCACTGGGCTTCACGATCGACTTCTTCGGCAAGAGCTACAGCTCGGCCTACGTGAACAACAACGGCAACATCACGTTCGACGCCGCGCTCCAGGACTACACGCCATTCGCGCTGGTGGGACAGAGCCGCGCCATCGTCGCCCCATTCTTCGGCGACGTGGACACGCGGGCCGCGGGCTCGAGCCCGCTGACCTACTCGTACGGAGCCGCGACATATCTGGGACGTCCCGCATTCTGCGTCGATTGGGTGAACGTCGGGTACTACGACACGCACGCCGATAAGCTGAACAGCTTCCAGCTGCTGCTGGTCGACCGTTCGGACATCGGTCGCGGCAACTTCGACATCATCTTCAATTACGACCAGGTCCAGTGGGAGACGGGCGACGCGAGCCTTGGGATGAACGGTCTCGGGGGCTATTCAGCGCGGGTCGGCTACTCGAACGGCTCGACCGCCGCGCTCGAGATCGCCGGCTCGGCCGTGAACGGCGCGCTCCTCGACGGCAACGCGACCGGTCTCGTCAAGCGTTCCCGAGGCACGGACCAGCTCGGCCGGTACATCTTCCCGGTGCGGAACGGCGGCATCACGCTGTCGACCGGCAGCGGCGCGACGAACCTCGTCGGCACGACGGTCTCGTTCACCGCCACCGTCACCGAGGCCGACACGTCGGTCGCCGCGCGGCCGGTCACGCTTGCCGTGAGCGGCGCGAACACGCGCTCGCTCTCCGCGACCACCGACACCGGTGGAGCCGTCACTTTCAGCTACACCGGGACGGTCGACGGCGCGGACACGGTCGTCGCGAGCTTCACCGATACCGCGGGCGCGACGCGCTCCACCAAGCCCCTCTCCCTTTCGTGGGTAGCGGTAGACCAGGTGGCGGGGATCGCCGCATGTCTCACCGTGAAGATCGCTCCGGCCAAGAACCCCGGGACGATCACCACGACGCTGCTGCCGAACGCGACCTTGACGTTCACGCCGGCGCTCAGCGTGCCGATCCCCGCGGATGCGGCGGGCGCGTACCTGCTGAGAGGGCTGACGGCTTCGACGGCGTACACCGTCGAGTACTCGGCGACCGTGCCAGGCCCGCTGGGAAATCGGCTGGTGACCTGCCACACGTCGTTCACGACGAACGCCTCCGGCGGCGCGATCGTGCCGGCGCCGTCAGCGTTGCCGAACTACGGCAACCACACCTGGCTGCACCCGCTCCCGCTCGCCGGGGCGGTGAACGACGTCCTGACCGGTCCGTTCCAGAAGACCTGGTACAAGGTCACGGTCACGCCGCATCAGCGCGTGACGGTCACGCTCGACCACCTGACGCGCAACTACACCCTGACCGCCTACGTGAACCTCCGGATGCTCGCCACGAACCTGAAGAATCGCGCCGCGACGCTCGCTGGAGTCGCCGCGATCCATTCCCAGGGCGACATCTCGGCCGGTGATCTGGACTCAGGTGACCTCGACTCGGGCGACTTGGACTCAGGCGACCTGGACTCGGGTGACCTCGATTCCGGTGACCTGGACTCGGGCGACCTCGATTCGGGCGACCTGGACTCGGGTGACCTGGACTCAGGTGACCTCGATTCGGGCGACCTGGATTCAGGTGACCTGGACTCAGGCGATCTCGACTCGGCCGCCGGTGTCTACGGCACGGCGCAGCGGCTCGGCCGTCGCGCGTTCTCCGCTCACGGCGGCCTCGCGCCCGAGTCGATCACGCTCAATACCCGCGGCTACAACGGCGACGTGTACTTCCGCGTTGCCGGCCACTCCGGCGCGTACGACACGGGCAACGCCTTCACCCTGACGCTGAGCGGCATCGTGCCGACCGATGCGTCGTGCACGGGCGCGCCGCTCGTGGCCGCGCAGTTCACCGGCTCGGCGGCCAGCACCGTGGCCAACCCGACCACGCTCATCCTGACCAACACCGCCCGCCTCGGCACGCTCCTCGGCACGCCGACGCCGGGTCCGATCGCGGCCGCCGACCGGCCCGCGTTCGACTCCGCGCTCGCCACGCTCGCGGCGCGGCCGGAGGTGCGGGGCGTCGTCGCCGACCTCGCGGCACCGGCTTTCGCACCGACCTTCGGCCCGGCCTTCGCCGAGTGGGACGGTCACGCGGCCTGCGCGCTCGAGGCGAACATCGTCGCGGGCGCGATCCACGGCGTGATCGACGTGTACCGGGCGGCGTACCCGAGCATCAAGTACCTCGTGTTCGCCGGCGGCCACCAGGCCGTGCCGTTCTTCTCGCAGGTCGACCGCGCCGAGATCTCGCGCGAGTGGCG
>WNFI01079560.1_pt1 | contig 17168 bp, 9 predicted proteins | sample 5400471 | NCBI WGS metagenome assembly WNFI01 (sample SAMN13153348, study PRJNA577476) | soil metagenome | isolation source: 100 cm saprolite on Douglas fir-dominated hillslope | place: USA:California | collected 2013-09-17 | reverse complement strand
CTATATCGCCCGCCTGGCCGCCGAGTTTGCGACCAGGGAGAAGTACGACGACGACGGCTTCATAAGCCCGAACGATTGGATCCGGTTCAACTGCCACGTCACCAGCGGCGCGGCCGCCAACAGTATTGCCGTGGGCGAGGCGCTCAACCGGATGCCTCAGTCCATCAAGGCAGTGACGGAAGGCGAGATCGGTTTCGCGCATATGACGGTCATGGCTCGTACGGCCGAAGCCCTCGGTGACCGCTTCGACGAGAACGCTCTGATCCAAAAGGCGCGCGACAACTCACCTGGCAAGTTCCACTACATCTGCACTCATTACCGGCACGCAGCCGACCCCAAGGGCTACGCCGAGGAGCAGGCAGAGCTTGTGCAGAACCGCCGCCTCAAATTGAGCACCTGGATGCGCGACCTGGAGCACCGGATGGCGGATGCTGCGGTCGAGCTAGCCATGCATTCCCTGGACGCGGGTTTGATCCCTCAGCGGGGCAGCCAGCGGACCCACCTCATGGTCACCGCCACGCTCGAGACGCTGCAAGGCCTGCCCGGCGCGGCCGCAGCCGACATGGAGCTGTCGCTGCCCATCTCCTCGAAGACGGTCGAACGGCTGGCTTGCGATGCCTCGATCACGAGAATCATTCTCGGGTCGGACTCGATGGTCATCGACGTGGGGCGGGCCAGGCGCACGATTCAGGGCCCCGCAAGGAAGGCCCTCAACGTGCGCGACGAACACTGCATCTGGACGGGGTGCGAGCGGCCGGCAAGCTGGTGCTCAGGGCACCATCTCGTGCACTGGCTGCATGGCGGCACGAACGAGGCGCCGAACCTGGCGCTGCTCTGCACCCGGCACCACTGGATGGTGCACGAAGGCAACTGGCAGCTGGTGCGCGGCGACGATGGGCGCTTTCTGACAATCCCGCCGACGATAAGTTTTGGGCCGGCCGCCCGAGGACCTGACTAGCTGCGCGGCCCTAGACCCGGGCCGGCTTGATCCCGTACAGCGATCCGAACTTCTGCTTGACGTAGGCGATCCACGGCCCGGCTTCGAGGGGTTTGCCAGTTGCTCTTTCGAGCAGCTCGTTGGGTGTGAACTTGCGCCCGTGCCGGTGCACGTTCTTGCGCAGCCAGCCGAGCAGAGGCGCGAACTGGCCGGCCTCGATCTGGCCATCGAGATCCCGGATGTCGCTGCGGATCTTTTCCATCAGCTGCGCGCCGATCAGGTTGCCGAGCGTGTAGCCGGGGAACACGCCGAAGCTCACGTAAGACCAGTGGATGTCCTGCAGCACACCCTCCCGGTCGTTGGGCACATTGATGCCGAGGTATGAGTTGATCCGCGAGTTCCACGCCTCGGGCAGGTCTTTGACTTTGAGCTTTCCCTCGAGCATCTCGTTCTCGAGCTCGAACCGGAGCAGGACGTGCAGGTTGTAAGTCACCTCGTCCGCCTCGACGCGGATCAACGACGCCCGACCAGGTTCTCCCAGAGCCGCGACTGCGATTCGTGGACACCCGGCGACGCTCCGCCCCACAAAGGAGTGCGGTCGATGTCGTCGCCGATGCCCTGGTTGTACATCGCGTGGCCCGATTCATGGATCGAGCCGAAGAGGCACTCGTTGAAGAAGTCGCGCGAGACGCGCGTGGTGATTCGGACGTCGCCCGGCCCGAACGACGTGGAGAACGGATGGGTCGAGATGTCCTGGCGCCCACGTTCTAGGTCGTAGCCCAGCTTCGCGACCAGGTCGAGCGCGTACCTGAGCTGGGCGGCGGGGTCAAACCCGCGATAGAGGACGCGGTCGTCGACCGCGTCCGCGTGTCGCGCGATGTCCGCGACGAGCGGAACGATCGCCCTCTTGAGCTCGGCGAAGATCGTCTCGAGCTGGTCGGTCGTGAGGCCGGGCTCGTTGCGGTCGAGCAGCGCGTCGTAGGGACGCTCCGCGTACCCGAGCGCGTCTGCGATCTGCCGGTTGAGCTCGACATTTTTCTCGAGCGCCGGCGCGAAGATCTTGAAGTCGGCCTCGCGCCGCGCCTTCTCCCACAGGGGCCGCGCCGCGGAGCCGGCCCGAGCCGCCTCTGCCACGAGGTCGGGCGGCAGCTTGCGCTCCTGCTCGTAGTCTCGGCGCGTGACGCGGACGAGGCTGGCCTCATAGGAGTCGAATGGTTGGCCCGAGGTTTCATCCTCGAGCGTGCTCAGGAGGTGGCCGACCTCGTCGGCGGTGAAGCGAACGTGGGACAGGCGCAGCAGGGTGGACAGCTGGTCGGAGCGCTGGGCCACGCCGCCCGGCGGCATGTACGTCTCCTGGTCCCACTCGAGCAACGCGGCGGCCCGGCTCAGGTCCGTGACCTCAGCCAGGATCGCGCTCAACCGTACGAGTGAGTCGCTCATACTTCCACCGCCCCTTGGGTATTCTCCCGAATGTCGGCATTGCCCCGCTAGCTCAGTGGATAGAGCATCTGCCTTCTAAGCAGAGGGTCGGGGGTTCGAATCCCTCGCGGGGCACCACCTGTACGGATAAAGTCGCCGAGCTCGGGCGACTGGTTTGGCCGGGCGCGTGGTGCTCCATCACGCGATGAGCCCGGTGTGTGTGCCGTCCGATAGGCGGGCCATCAACTCGAACCGTGATCGGACCCCAAGTTTGCCGTACGCGTGCGCAAGGTGAGTCTCAACAGTCCGATCCGCGATGAACAGCCTGGCGCCGATCTTGCGAGCCGTCATTCCCTTGAGCGCCAGTAACACGACTTCGCGCTCTCGCTCTGTAAGTCCTGGAACTTCGAGATCCTCCTGGATCGCTCGCTGCCTGACTGATTCTCGATGGATCGCCCCCTCGTTCGCCGAACGGCTCGCCCTTGGATCAACGGCAGCCGCTTGCGTCAACTCAACCATGTGTACGCACGAGGGCGTAGCCACGATGAGCGCGTGGTGCCTGTCGACCATCTGAACGTCCATGTCGCAGGGCGTCGCGGGGAGGTGCAGCGTTGCCGCCAACGAGAAATTGAGATTTGGGTCGGATACAAGCAACTCGACACGAGCATCAGCGAGCGCCACCGCGATCTCCGGTACTCCGTCGCCGTCGAAGTCGCCGTGGGTCAACGCAACCGGTTGGCCGTTAAGCACGATCGTCGCTTGACACTCATCGTTGCCGGACCAACTTGAAAAAACCATCAACCGGCGGCTGTCAACTCGCCCCACGACATACTCAAGCCTTCCATCAAGATCGAAATCCGCCGCCGTGACCATATCAGCGGGCAGATCGAACATCGTTGAACCAAAGCCTCGCACCGTTAAGTAAACGCGCTTGACTCCTTGAGTACTAGGTCCAAATTTCAGTACAGATACGGACGCGCCGCGATTCAGTTGGATCTAGATTTGCAAAACGACGATCCGCCGCATTAGTCGCGGGGTCGATGGGCTTTGGGGGAGTTTGAGAGTTGCGAAGGCTCAATTCCTGTCTGCTTGCGCTTGCCATTGGTTTGTCCATAACACCTACCTACGCCGCGACATCGGTGACGCCTCGCCCGGCCGTTCAGGCGCCAGCCCCGACCGGAGAGCTGCCTGATCGCCGCACCAGGAATTCGAAGACCTCGCGGAACAGCAACGGGACCTACACCACCACAATCGCAACCGGACCCGTCAACTACCGCGACCGTCAGGGCCGGTGGCAGCCGATCGACTCCACGCTGGTGTCCGCGGGCAGCTCAGGCTACGCCTGGTCGAACCGTGCGAACGCCTACAGCGTCAGCTTCAAAAAGGCGCTGGCCCAGGACTATCTGAAAATCGATGCAAGGGGCAAGTCATTTGACCTGAGCCTCAATGGCGCCGGCGCCGCCGCTGCCACGGTCAAAGGCTCGCGCATTTCCTACGCACGACCGTTTCCGGGCGTCGACCTCCTCTATGACGTAGGCGCAACGGGTGTCAAGGAGACGTTGGTGCTCGCGAACCCGAGTGTGCCCGACCACTATCGGTTCACCCTGGCCATCCCCGCCGGTACAGCGCTCAAGGCGGTGCGGGCCTCCGATGGATCGTGGCAGTTCTTCCTCCCGCCACAGGACGACCCGGTCTTCACCCTCGCCGTACCTAGCGCCACGGATGGAGCGATCGTTGCGGGCACGGTGGCTGAACCAGAGAGGAACGCTTCCCTCATTGTGACCAAAGCCGGCGGCAATTTCGTCATCGACCTGGCAATCGATCCCGCATGGTTCAAGAACGCCAAGCGCGTATTTCCAGTCGAGCTCGATCCAACCATCTCCATCCAGCCTGATTCTCAAGATGCCTACTTCCACGGCAACGTCCCCACGGATACGGGGTTTCTCGACAACAACGGCATGATGCATATCGGCGATAGCGACGCCCACTACGACTGGAGCGCAGTGCAGTTCAGCTTGAGCTCGATCCCGGCCAACGCCCAGATCTCGAGCGCCAGCCTCGGGCTCTTCTACAACGGCTACTGCATCTCGACCACCAATCCGTGTGGCGGGACTACGCACACGCTCGAGGCTCACCGGATGACGGCGGCCTGGTCGCCAGGGTCTCAGACCCAACAGCTCGCCTACGACTCCACGGTGCTGTCCACGGTCACCATGACCCTGGACAGCAACTACCGGTGGCTGCATTGGGACGTCACCGGCACAGTCCAGAACTGGTATGGCGGCGTCCAGCCCAACTACGGGCTGCTGGTGAAGCGCAACCAGGACGTGCTCGGGGTAAGCGGACCAGCGCTGCCTTCGGACCAATACACGACCGACTCCACCTTGGGGCCCGCACTTAATGTGACCTATGCCGCGGACCCTGTGATCCTCAACCAGCCGACGACCTTGCACTCCAACGGTGCCGACCTCAGCTGGACACTGTTCGCGGGAGTCAGTGGTCCTTTCCAGAAATATGAAGTTCACCGGTCTCAGACCGCGAACTTCACCCCTTCAAGTACGACCCTCCTCGCCACCATCACCGACTCTGCCGTAACTTCGTTCCGCGACACCACGGCGGCGCCCGGCGCGAGCTTCTACTACAACGTGGTGGCCAACACCTCGGCCTCCAACTACGTGCAGGTCACCCTGCCCGCCGACGGCCAGGCGACCAAGGTCCTCCAGCCTGGTCCGGAGGGCAAAGACACCTACAACTACTTCCTGTCGGGTTCCACCATCTGTTCCACATACGGGACGAGCGATCACATGACCGTGGGCACCGACACAAGCCGGATCTCCCGCGCCTTCCTCAACTTTCCGCTGAACGACATTCCGACCGGCTCGACCATCACCAACGCCACGTTGGCGATGTGGCATTACGAGGCGGCGCCGGCCGCAGACACCTTGCACGCGTACAGGGTCACCCACGACTGGGCCGAGGGATCGAGCAACTCGAGCATCGGCGCCTGCACAGGAGATGGGGTGACCTGGTACGAGGCCAACGGAGGCATCGCCTGGGCCAACCAGGGCGGCGACGTAGCCAGCGGCGCCTCGGACCAGTCCGGGACAGTCAGCGTGGCGGCCGGTGAGGCGCCCAGCTGGAGCAGCTTCAACATCACGCCCATCGTGCAACAGTGGGCGAACGGTACGGCGCCGAATTACGGCGTCATGGTCAAGTTGGACAACGAGGCGTTCGTGGCAGGCAACCTGCTCCGGTACTACGCGGGCGACTACACAGGCTCGGCGTCGGAGCGGCCGAAGTTGACGTTGACGTACTCCGACGGGAGCCACGCAATCGCGCCCACCGTCTCAGTTGCGTCGCCGACCGCTGCAGCGGTGGTTCGGGGGAGTGCGGTCGTCCTCTCGGCGGCTGCTTCCGACGATCGAAGGGTGGACAAGGTCGAGTTCTACGTCGACGGATCGCTGGTCGGCAGCTCGACCGCGGCCCCCTTCAGTTACACCTGGAACTCGGCGCTGGTAGCCAATGGCGGGCATACCGTGACGGCAAAGGCCTACGACGATGCCGGCAACACGACCACCTCGCCTGGAGCCGCGTTCACGGTCGCGAACTATGCCAATCCGACTACCGGCATCACGTCCCCGTCGGGCAACGCCAGCGTCACCGGCACCGTCAACGTGAGCGCCACCGCAAGCGTTGCCGCCGGTCTGACTGTGAGCAAGCTCGAGTTCTATTTCGACAACACCCTGTTCGCGACGGTGACCGCGCCCGCGAGCGGAAGCACCTCGACCGTGTCCTGGAGCACGCTCGATTCGACCCAGCCCGCCTTCGACGGGAGTCGAAGCCTGACCACGAAGGTCTACGACAGCAGCGGCCTGATCGTCACCTCGGCCGCGGTCAATGTGAGCGTTACGAACACCTCGCGCACCGAATATCAAGGCACGATCGCGCCGATCGCCGCGACCAGTGTCCCCCAGGCGGTTGTCTACGATCCCTCCCTGGGATCGAATCAGACCACCTATCCCATCAAGATCAATCTCACCAACACGAGCAGTACGACCTGGTCCAGCACAAACACCTACCTGCGCTACCGGTGGGTGAGTCCTGACTCGCCTCCGGTCTATACCGACGGGGCCAACGTCTCTTTGCCTGGGAATGTCACCAAGAACGGGGGGACGGCGAACAACATCGTGGTTACGGTCACACCGCCGACGCTGCCCGACGGCGTCAACTCGGCCCTCTATACCCTGCGCATCGACCTCTTCGATAGCTCGACTGGGTCGTTGTTTGCGGCCAAGGGCAACCAGCCGTCCGACAACCCTGTGCTGGTGAGCAAGGCCCTGCGCACGGCGCTCGGTCTGGAGAAGTACTACCAGTACGTGTCCCAGGACGTCGGGGGTGGGATGCAGTCGCTGGTCAACGTGGCCAACGGGGACTCGATCCTCCACTACACGCCTTTCAATTCACCCGGTCGCGGCCTGGCCACGCTGGTTGACCTGACCTACAACAGCCTGGAGAACCACTCGGACTCGCCGGCGGGCAACAACTGGTCGCTCTCGATCTCGACCCTGACCCGATTCGGCGATCCCATCGAAATCCACCCCAACGACGCGGACTCGATCGCAGGCCGCTCCAACCGCTGGATCCAGTTCGTCGACGGCGACGGCACACAGCACCGCTTCCAGGGTTTCCAGGACGCCAACGGGGTTGTGTACTGGCTCGAGCCTCCGGGTGTCCACCTCTACCTGCGCCAGTACTCGACGACCGACACGACGCGGTGGTGGGCTTTCACCCGACCCGACCGGGTCACCTTCTTCTACAACCAGGCCGGGTATCCAACTTACGTCACCGACCGCTACGGCAACACGATCACGTTCGTCCTGACCGCGGTCCAACCCGGTGATGACCCCGGCGGCCCGAAGTTCAAGGTCACCTCGGTCACCGATGCCGGCGGTCGCTCGTACACGATCGCCTACTTCGTGAAGGCCGACTCGGTCAAGTCGCGCGTAAGAGGCAAGGTCAAGTCGATCACCGACCACAGTGGTCATGCGCTCAACTTCTCCTATTACGACGACGGCAACCTACTGCGTCTGACCGAGCGCGGCGGCACCAACGCGGACGGCACCTCCCTGGCCGACCGCAGCTGGGTCTTCACCTACACCACATCGAGCGGCGGAGCGTCAGGTTGCAACACGGCGATCTGCGACGCGCCCGCGATTTCAAGCGCCATCGCGCGGATCAATCCCGACCCCAAGACCTCTCCAGAGTCGACGCGGATCTACAGCGTGCGCGACCCCAACGGCGTGGTCGACACCACACGCCCTGAGACGCGTTTCGACTACTACGGTCCGACCAGTAGCAACCTCGACCGGTGGAAGGTGGGCACGATCATCAACCGCGCGGGCATCGGTACCTCTTTCGCCTGGGACAACACCAACCAGGTCGCCACGGTGACTCCGCCGGCTCCCGGCGGGCAGTCCCGCGTGGCCACATACGCCTACGACGCGGACGGGAAGGTGACCACGATCACCAACCCGCTGCAGCAGACCACCGTCCTCCAGTGGAACGGCGATTTCGCCGTGACCCAGGTCCAGGAAACGGGTGGCTCGAGCTACGTCACCAGGTACACGGACAACGAGAACGGCTACCTGACGGACAAGACCGACCCGTTGAGCAACGACACCCACCTGGGTTACAGCAACTTTGCGATCGACAGCAACGACGTGGCCGCCCACTGGTGTACCAGCGCGATCGCGGCGACGACGCCCTGCTTCGCCCGTGCCATCGGCCATGCGAGCGTGATGACCTCCAAGACCGATCCGCTGGGCATGCCGTCGGCGACCACATACACCTGGCAATTCATCTATGACGGCACGAAGAGCTTCCTCAACCAGGTCAAGGACCCGCTCGGAGACACGACGTCTTACACGTACAACACAGATGGCACGATCGCGACCGTCACGGACGCGCGCAACGATCCCGCCACCAGGTACGGCTACGACGCGAACGGTCTCGTGACCCAGGTCATCGACGCCCTGGGCAACACCACCAAGAGCTCGTTCGACAACGACGGACACATCCTCTGGATTCAGGATGCCAACCACGCCAACTCCAGCGGTCCGAACGACAACCAGTATCGATCCAAGTTCTTCTACGACAGCTTCCACCGGCTGGGCCGCACGACCCAGCCGAAATTCCCCGCCTTCAATCCGCCTGGGGCCACGGTCATCAGCGGGACCCTGATCACCACCGACACGGGTTACGACGCGAACAGCAACGTCACCTCTCAGACCACCTCTTACTACACCGCAGCCGATCGCTTCGTGACCGCCACCAGCTACGACGTGATGGATCGGAAGTCGATGATGACGTCACCCGATACGTCGGCCGATCCCGCGGGCGAGCGGACCAGCTACCAGTACGACATCGCCGGGCGGCTGACGCAGATAACTCTCCCGATCGGCGTTCAGAGTCCTGACGCCAACAACACTCACAACGTCTTCTACGCCTACGACCAGCTCGACCGGACAGTCAGCCAGACGCAGAACCGCGTTCAGAACGGAAGCCTGCAGACGCTGGTCACCGTCGCCTGCTACAACGCGGCCGGAGACATGACCTCGGTTACGCAGCCGCTGGCCGGGCTCACGGCCGCCACCATCAACTGCGCATCGAGCACCCTCGCTTACACGACCTACTACCAGCACGACCTCGACCATCGTGTGACCGTCACAACTGATCCCGAGGGACGCTCGCAGTCGGTCACCTATGACCAGGATGGCAACGCGGTCACTGTCAGGGACGCCAACACCAACCCGACGAACTACAAATTCGACCAGCTCAACCGGCAGGTGGAAGTCGATGAGCCATTCATCGCCACCACCCCGGGGAGCCCCACACGCTACATCAGCACGATGACCGTTTACGACTCGGTGGGCAACAAGAGCGCGCTGATCACGCCGCGAGCCTTCGATGCGGCCGGAGGGCACGCACCATTCACCAATTTCGTCACCTCGTACCAGTACGACCAGGACAACCGGCTGGTGCGCACCGATCTGCCGGTCGACACCACGAGTACGAACTCAAACTTCAACACGCACTACTACATCCACCAGCAGTACGACGCCAACGGCAATGTCGTCTGGACGTCGCTGCCCGACGCCAACACGGATCCGAATCTCGTTCCCGCCAGCAACAAGACCACGGTTCAGTACTACGACACGGGAAGCGTCTACTCCACCCAGGACGGCAGCGGGACTAAGACCTACTTCGATTACACGGCGGCCGGCCAGCAGGACCTGAAGGTTCCCTCCGATGCCTTCGGCAATCTGGACCCGGCCCACCGTATGCAGTGGCTTTACCTGCCCGACGGCCAGCTGCAGGAGCGCCAGGACCGCGGCAACCAGGTCATCACATATGCGTATGACGCCGACAATGTTCTGAAGTCCGCGAAGGACGCCGGCGGCGCCACCGACGGAACCGAGGTCGACGTCACCGCCACGCCCGACGACCTTGGTCACCTTGCCGCAGTGCAGTCGCAAAGTGCTGCGGCTACTACGCAGACCACATATACATATGACCTGAACGGCAACGTCACCGACAGCGTGCAGGATACGCAGACGGCTCCGGTCGCCAAGGCCGGCCGCAACTTCCACTACGACTATGACAAGGCCAACTGGTTGAAGGATCAGTGCGTCCTCGCGACTCCGCCCACGCCCGCGAGCTGCGCCAACCCGACCAGCGCCTCGGACCAGCGAATCGTCACACAGTTCACGCCCACCGGCTTGACCAGCTCTCGCGAGCAGGACCAGGGCGGGGGCTCGAGCTGGACGCCAAAGCAGACCACGACCTGGCAGTACTTCGCCAACGGCAAGCTGAACGTGCTCAACACCTACAACGGCACAACGGCCTCGACGAACGTGGAGTCCCACACAGTGGCCTACACCTCTGATCCGAGCAACCCCGCCTCGGCCTACCTGGACGGCAACCGGACGCAGGACAGCTTCTTCGCTTTGGGTACGGGTACAACGGCATGCCGGGTCTCGACCTCGCCCTGTAACGACAGCTACACCTACGATCCACGCGACCGCCTGGTTCAGGAGACCAAAGGAGACGGGACCAACACCAGCTACTTCAATCCCGCGGGCTCCGGCACCCTCGGCCTCGATCCCTCCGGGAACATCGTCCAGGAGCAGATCGTCAGCGGTGGCGTGACCACCAGCAAGAACTACACGTACAGCGGCAACCTGCTCCAGAAGGTGAACACCAACGGGGTCGATTCGCTCTACTGGTACAACAACGACGGCGATCTCTGGTGTGTCACGACGAGCGCCGGCTCCAAGGCCAATTGCCCCATCTCGGCGCAGACCACACCAGCCTCAAGCGTGCAGCAGGCTTACGCATACGACTACCTGTTCCGCCTTCAAAACTATCGCGCCTTCAACAACGGGTCGCTGACCGATTGCGCTAATTACAAGTACGACCCCTTTGACCGTCTGGTCTCGGAGGGGGAGACCCACGGGACCGGGATCAGCTGCACTGACAGCAAGACGACGCAGTTCACCTACGCGGGTCTGAGCAACCAGACGACCGAAGAGCAGCAGAGCTCAGGCGGCGTCCTGCAGACGACGAAGGATTACAGCTACGACATCTATGGACACCGGACGGCGGAAGCTGTGACGCCGGCCGGGCAGGCCAGCACCACGTACACGTACGCGTACAACGTGCACGACAGCGTCTCGCTGCTGCTCGATCCCACCGGGAACGCCAAGACGTCATATGCATACCGTCCGTACGGCGATCCGGATCCGACCCTGACAGGTGGCGAGACGGACAAGAACAATCCCTTCAATCCGTACCGGTACGCTGCCAAGCGCTTCGACAGCGGCAGCCAGACGATCGACATGGGCGCCCGACGCTTCGCCACCGACACGAACAAGTTCCTGCAGCCCGACCAGTTCAACAACGCCCTTTCCAACCTGGCGCTGGGCAGCGATCCAATCACCCAGAACCGTTACAGCCTCGCCGGCGGCAATCCCCTCAGTTCGATCGAGTGGGACGGGCACTATCCGATTCCCGATGGAGGAGGCTACAACGACCCTTCACCGAATCCAGGGACGGCCGTCACCAGCCAGCAGCTTGGGAGTGTCCAGAGATCGTCTGAGTCACAGCCGACGGCCTGGAACCCATTCACGTGGAATTGGAATGCGGCGGGGAGGGCTTTTCAGCAAGGGACATCGCATTACGAAGGCGCTTCGGCTGAGCAGGTCGCACAGGGTGTCGCGGGAGACCTTGATCTGTATGACTTCGGTGCGCTCGGTGCTCTGGATAAATCAATGGGCGGCCACCTGTCGGAGTCGAAGTTCTACAAGGAAGGCCAGGCGATTGGGACTCCGTTCGCCGTTGCAAACATCTTCCTTGGAGGTTATGGTCTCGCCCGAGGTGGTTATGCGCTTTACCGCGCGTGGTCGGCCGCACGGGCAGCCCCAGAAGCGACCGAGGCTATTCGTACGATCGCCGGCGGCGCGCCCGAAATCGTTAAGGGCGGTCAGTTCGAGCGGGTATTCGGAACGAGCCAAGGACCGGTGGGGCTGCTCGGCGATGCGCAGGTCGTAGATCGGACGTTCACCCTCCGGAACATCGCGGTCTATCCGTACGGTGCAGGCTCACTAGACATCGGAATCGGTAGCGTGCGCGCCGGGCTACGTGCCCTCCAGGAAGAGCTTGCAGGCATGGGATACGAGCAACTGGAGATCTCCGGCACTCGACTGACTGGCGCGAATCCCGGCCGCGAGGTGTTCATGCGGTTCGACTTGACCCGCTTCTGGGGAGGCGGCTGATGCGGGATCTTGAGCCCTTTATGCGGGAGAGCCGGGAGCTACTAGGCCGTGGGGCCTCCGTAGAGGAAGTCCTTGCGCGGCTACGCTATAACGGCTGCGAGGTCATCGACTCAATAAAAGTCCTAACAGAGGTCGCGGGCATGGACCTCGACACGGCCAAACGGACGGTTCATTTCAGCGAGACCTGGAGCGATCGTCTCGGCGCTCATGAGGCCTTCCACGAACGTGCTGAGGAAGCCGCGCGTCAAGAAGCCACCGAAGAGGATGTGGACCAGGGCAAGCCGTAGCATCGGCTCAGCGATCGGGCTACTGGTCGTCGCGATCGCGATCGTTTCGTGCGTGTCGGTGGCCTCGGTTGTCGCACGGAGGTTCAACCAACCGCCGCTGTTGCAGGCTTGACAGCCACTGTCCGACGCGCCCAGAACCTACAGCTGCAACCAGTTGCAGAAGGTGACCACCAACGGGGCTGATCCGGCACCAGACGAAAGTCGCGTTTGCGGTTACCGCGCTTCTCGGCGCGTCGCTGCTGCTCTTGGCAGCATTCACCGTCTTCAGCGATCACCACGCCGAAATGCCATCCTCTTTGCGATAGTGGCGGCTGTGTTCGTTCTCGACAGGCCGCTGTCACAGCTACGCCGAAAGGTTCGCTGATCGCGGCTACGTCAATTACAAAGGACTTGCCGGAGAAGTACACGACAGAAGAACTGCTTGCGCACAACCGGGCTCAAGTCGAACAATGGATTTCAGAGGGCCGGAGGATCATTGACATCGGCCCTGAAGAGGGCAGGTCTCTCTGCCCGATGGCCTCCAGCCCAAACTATGCGATGGAGCAAAACATCGTCCGAGACTATCCGAACCTACTTGTTGCACCTGAGGCAGGAGTAGCCGCAGGGGTAGTCAGGCTCGTGACTTCATTTGCATGATGAACGGCCCAGGGCGATCGAAACCCAGTGATGAGGAGGACGCGATTAGTCTTTGGCTACGAGATAGCCTGTCGCAGGCTCAATCCGCACTCGCCTCAGCTGGAAGCATGGGTTGGAGCGAGAGCCAGATTTTAGAGCTAAAGCAAGAGGTCGACTTCTTCGCCGCGCTCGTGGAGGGATCGCCCAATCCACCGCGCCCACCTGACCATGTACTTGAGCACGTGCGGAGTATGTTGAAGATCTCGGAGGAGAGGGCACAGGAGGCCCGGGTAATGACGGGGCTTGATCCCCGGCAGATGGCTGTGCGAGACGCGTTCTTGGATGGTTTGCAACGTGTCCGAAGGACAATTGACCAACTTGACGATGGACTTCCGTAATTCCGAACCAAAATTGAGGCAGATCGATCTGATATCTGAACTTAGAGAACCAGCACCGCTGGTTGAGCAATAGCCCCTGATTTGAGACCACGGGGCCTTGCTTAGCCTGTTGCGGCGACGCAGTCATCCCAGCCCCCTTAAGATGCGCTCGCCGCGCCTAAATCGACATTTGGGTCGGGTGCCGAGGGCGGCGACTGGGGGTTATTTTGGTTACCAGTTCGCGAGCGGGAACGGGCCTTGATCGCGGCGCTTCGGGCGATACTCCGAATTCCCGCGCCCCGATTGAGCCCGGAACGTGCGGTGGAGTTGGCCAAGGCCGAGGTCGAGCGCCAGGGTAGGCCATGGCGCGAACCCGTCAGGGTCGCTCATCGCTTACGGGACTACGTCATCTGGACAAATGCTGATCAGATTGGCGGCAACCTGAATGTTGTCGTCGACATTCACACCGGCGAGGTGAAGGCTGTGCGGGGACCCACTCCTAGGTAACGCATGGCACTTGTGGGGTCCATAAACTCCATCGAGTTCGAAGGTGAACGGTCAAAGAGCCGCTGAGCATCGCAAACGAAGGACCGGTTACCGTTATCAGAAACGGCGAAATCTGGTCCGGCTACCCCACAAACTTGATGCCATATTGGTGACGAAATACCTGCCCAGCTACTACGAGCACCTTGAGAGGCAACTCCGAGAGGTTTTTGACCAACTCACTGAGCAACTCAGCGAAAAGGAACGCCGCTGGATTTCTGAATGGATCGATGTCGGCGAGTACGGGCTCGCAGTCAACGCGCTCCTGGAGCACTTGCGCGAGAAGCGCAGTATCACGCCTCCTGCGGTAATTCAGAGAGTCCGCGACATCGCAACAGCGATTGGGCTGGCGGATGAAGTCGAAAAAGAGCTTCCAGGTGACTAGCTGGGGGCCGCGTCGCCCCCGAGCAGCTAGGCGACGAGCATTCAATCGTCAATATCGGATTCACCGTGGCTAACAGAAGGGTATCCCTGGCTCAATCACCGGTTATGGTTCCGCCACAGGCGGACATTCGGCGCCTATCCCACCCTAAGGCAGCCACGCTTGCTTCGCCTCTGTTGAAGGGAGCTCATCTGTGACCTATGAATTACTTTCCGGCGAGGTGGTAGCGCGAGAAGGTAACGGACGCGTTCGCTGGCGGGGCAGGCCAGATGGCTATCCCGCAAAGGCCGTTGTTCCGTTGCCCGATTCAGATGATGCGGTGGTCTTACTCGATTACGTAGCCGGGCCGAAGAACTTTGCAAATCTCGTTCGCCTGACCCCCGATGGCCGGGTCGCCTGGCGAGCGTCTCCTCCAGAACGATCTACTAGCGACGCGTATGTCGAGTGTCGATGGCAAGGCGATGCATTGGTGGCGAACTCTTGGTCGGGACACTTGGTCCAGATAGATCTCTCTACTGGGAAACCAAGTTCCACCGAGTTCGTAAAATAGACCGTTCTGAACGAGGTGCAGCTATTCGGTTGTCGCCGAGACTCATCAGGCGAGGAGGGTCGTCAGGACTGATCCCCGAGCTCACCGATCGCACTGCAGACGAACCACGGTGACGCTTCTGCGGCACCTAGGCATTTCGATACGCGCCTAGTCTGCTGGCGGTGTCTTGCGACCGACCAAGGGTTACACCAACGACATCTACGGACACTCGACGGCAGAGTCCGTGACGCCAGCCGGCAGGCCAACACAACCTATATGGACGCGTACAACGTGCACGACAGCGTTTCGCTGGTGGTCGATCCAACCGTCATCAATTCGCCTGAAACCGGATTGGTCTTGGCTGACCGCTGGAGCTCTTAGGATGCGCGAAGGAGATTCACTCCCGGCGGTCGTGCACTTCATTTGGGGGGTAGGCTTGCGCGTTCAGAACGTGGCTCCGATTGAACCTTTCGAGGTCGACGGCGACGCCTACGTGCCCGTAAGAGTCAAATGGCAAACCAAATATGCCGTGCGGCCAATCTATCTTCGGCTTAAGGGCGACAACGGAGGTTCAATCGAATTTCGAATCGATCCCGCGAACGGTCGGTTGATCGGTCTCGTTGTTCTAGAGTTGCCTCCGCGTCGCCTCGCACTCGGCCTGCCAGCTGCGTCCGCGGGGGAATCTTGACTTCCGGTATTCGATTTGTCGCCCTGGCATCCGAATCCCGATATGAACCCGACGATTGATGTCGTGAGGCAAGTGGAGCCGCTTTGGCTAGAACACGGCGATCCTAGTGTCCTCGTGCGAATAGACGATGACGCAATCAGCCGCTGGATTGACGCAGGTCCGATCCGCTTTGGCGTCGGATCTGATCAGGAGCTCGCAGCATTTCACATTCCGGGAAAGATGGGAGAAGACTTGAGGATGGCGGTCGGCCTGTAACCAAGGGGCTGCAATTTCACGGCATGTTTTGGAAGGCGGGTTGATGGCGTTTGATCTGAGCGTCGAAACCCAAGCCGGTAGAGCGTGGGACCACAACTCACTACCCCCATCGCCGGAATCAGTGAGTGTCGCGCTGGGCAAGCTCGCCGAGGGCGTGATTGGAACGATTAGGCTCGGCAATGGCGCCGAGGAGCTGTGGGCGAGCGGGGGTCGGCAGCGCTTCAACGTTTCGGCGGTGACGGGGCCGGACCACTTTTTCGACCTGATAGGTGATCGCGACGCCAAGGGATCTCGTGAGTTGGTTGTCGGAGGTCGGCTGGCGCCAAACGCGCGGAATTCGGACGGACGATGATTAAGGCATGGGCTTGGTGTTCTGCCAGATCTCGATCTCGCTCGATGGGTTTGTCGCCGGGCCCAATCAGAGTCTCGACAATCCGCTGGGTGAGGGAGGCCTTCGCCTTCACGAGTGGGTGTTCCCGACCGCCGCCTGGCGGCGCATGGAGGGACAGGAGGGGGGCGAAGACGGTCCCGACTCAGACGTCGTCGCCGAGGTCTCCGAGGGCGTCGGCGCTTACATCATGGGTCGCAAGATGTTTGGTGGCGGGCCTGGAGGGTGGGACGAAGAATGGAAGGGGTGGTGGGGACCCGATCCGCCATACCACGTGCCGGTCTTCGTGCTGACCCACCATCCGCGCGAACCCCTGACCATGGAGGGCGGTACGACCTTCAATTTCGTCACGGACGGTATCGAGTCTGCGCTGGAGCAGGCCCAGGAGGCCGCGGGCGATCGGAAAGTCTCGATAGCGGGTGGCGCGAGCGCGGTGCGGCAGTACATTGCCGCAGGTTGGTTGGACGAGCTCTACCTCCACATCGCGCCTGTGGTGCTCGGTGCGGGTGAGCGGCTGCTCGAAGATGTGGGCGACCCGGTGCTGGAGCCCGTCCACGTCGTCGCCTCGCCGGCGGTCACGCACATCAAGTACCGGATCAGCCGCAATACGCTGGATCAGAAATGAGTGATACACCGCGAAAGGCGCCCGTGATCCCGGCCGACATGAAGGCCTTCAACGCCAGGCTGATCGCCGGCTTCCATGCCAACCATGGCCAGTTCACCGGTGACATGGCGGGACGGGGGCTGCTGATCCTCACCACGACCGGCGCGCGCTCGGGCGAACCTCGTTCGGTCGTGCTCGGTTTTGGACGGCAGGGTGACCGGCTGGTCGTCATCGCGTCGGACAACGGCGCGCCCAAGGCTCCGGCCTGGTACCACAACCTTCTCGCCAACCCGAACGCCACGATCGAGCTC
>WNFI01422866.1_pt1 | contig 17170 bp, 19 predicted proteins | sample 5400471 | NCBI WGS metagenome assembly WNFI01 (sample SAMN13153348, study PRJNA577476) | soil metagenome | isolation source: 100 cm saprolite on Douglas fir-dominated hillslope | place: USA:California | collected 2013-09-17 | reverse complement strand
CTCCTGCCCTCGGGCGCCTGGGCCGAGCGGGTCAATTGCCGCAGCCACGCGGTCGCGGCACTGCCGGATGCGGTCAGCGACGCCGCGGCCGCGACCCTGCCGGTCGCTGGATTGACGGCGTTGCATGCTCTGCGTCAAGGCGGGCTTCTGCTTGGCCGCAAGGTGCTGGTCGACGGCGCCTCGGGCGGGGTCGGGCATCTCGCCTGCCAGCTTGCGGCGGCAGCCGGCGCGTTGGTGTGGGGCCATGTGCGGCGCGAGGAACACCGCGCCGCGGTCGCGGAGTGGTGCGGCGACCGGGTCGTGCTCGGGAGCGATCTTGGCGCTGCGAAGCCGTACGGCCCGTTCTGGCTGATCCTCGACTCGCTCGGCGGCTCGGCATTGAGCGCGGCGCTCGGCATGCTGCAGCAGAACGGCACCTGCGTGACTTTCGGCGTGTCGGAGGCGAGCAGCACGACTTTTGAGAGCCGTGGGTTCTTCGGCACCGGCGGGGTGAAGCTCTACGGGCTCACCCTGTTCCACGAGCTGATGAGCGTCGAGCGCGCCGGCATCGGATTAGGGCTGCTTGCCGAACTGATCGCGGCGAAGAAATTGCGGCCGCGGATCGCAGTCGAAGCGCCGTGGAGCGAAATCGGCACGATCGCCCGCCGCCTGATCGACCGCGAATTCACCGGCAAAGCCGTGCTGCACATCCGGTGATAAACGAATCTTACGCGGCGGGCGAGAGGACGTGGATCTCGCGGTTGGCGAGGAGGTCGCGCGTCTTGGCGCCGTAGGCCGCCATGTGCGGCGAGGCGGCATGCGCCTTCAGATGGTCGAGGCTCTCCCATTTCTCGATTACGACAAACGTATCCGGGCCGTATTTGGCGCCGGGGCCGCCTTCGGCGTCGGCCGCGGGCCCGTATTCGATGCAGCCCTGCTCGGCGTGCACCGCGGGCATGTTGGCGCGGAAAGCCGCCAGCACCTCTTCGCGCTTGCCGGGCTTGGCGGTGATGATGGCGATGACGTGGATCATGGCTCTCTACTCCCGTGCGTTCTTTCGGCTAGACGGTTCTATCGGCTAGTCGGGGCAGGATAGAGGGCTCGCGTCCATCGCTTCAACCACAACGGCCGGGATCGAGCCCGGCCATCGCGGTTTGGCGTGCTTCAGTCTGAACGGATAGCAGCTTTAGGACGCGCGAGCGGAGAGGGTATTGGCCTTGGTCCGCCATTCTGGCGCATCAGATAGTTGATGTTCACCGGCTCGCCGCTCGATTTGACGATCTGGCTCGTGATGATGGTGCCGCCGGCCGAAGCCTGCTCGCCGGTCACCTGCAATTTCTCGCCGGAATAGCTGTCGAAGCGCTCGGCATAAACCGCCGCGACGTAACGCTCGAAAGCCTGCGAGACCTGCTGGCGTTGCGCTTCGCTGAGGTTGGCCCATTCCGGACCGACCGCGAGCCGGGTCATGAAGGGTATGTCGAAGGCGCGGCGGATCACCGGCTCGATCCGGGCATAGCGGCCATGGGCGCCAAGCGACGGGCCGCTGCGCATATTGGCGAGCAGCGTGTCGTAGAAGCCGCGCACGGTGTCGCCGCCAGCCGCGCGGGCCTGCGGGGCTACCGCGATCAGGCCAAGACAAAGCGCCGCACTGGCCAGCGTCAGCATCCGTCTCGCCGAGATTTTGCCGATGTTCATTCAAAAACTCCCGTCTGGCTCGATCGATGCGGGCCACGCGATGGCGGTTAGTTGATGACCGCCGGTGCGGGTTCAAGCGCATGGCAGTCATGAGCGACAATGTTGCGCGGCCCCTTGCGGATCGCGATTTCCGGTAACACCCGCCTCACCGCCAAACGGCGAGGCGAGAGAACCGGCATCGCGTGCATAAAACACTCGTACGGCCGTGACAGCGTCAGATTAGTCGCTTGGTTGAGTATCCCGCCGATTCCACAAATAATCGGTAAAGGGGCGCTCGAATTTTAGGCAAAAACGCCGCTCCGTTCCCGGATCGACTCGCCTAATCAGCTCGCATTTGTCGGAATTACCCGCTGAGCGTTAGAGCACGATTAGCCTTTGCTCGCCGTGCTAAACACTAATCGACGCGGCAGAAACGGAATCTCGGGTCGCTCTTTATTGATAGCGCCGCAGAAGGCCGACCAGCCGGCCCTGCACCTTGACGCGGTCGGGCCCGAAGATGCGCGTCTCATAGGCCTGGTTGGCGGGCTCGAGGGCGATCGAGGCGCCGCGCCGGCGCAGCCGTTTCAAGGTCACTTCCTCATTGTCGACCAGGGCGACGACAATGGCGCCGTTATCGGCGGTATCGGCGCGTTCGATGATGACCGTGTCACCATCGTAGATGCCGGCATCGACCATGCTGTCGCCGGCGACCTCGAGCGCGTAATGCTCGCGGCCGCGCCCGAGCAGGCTGCCGGGGACCGCGACGGTCGTGTTCTGATCGCGCAACGCCTCGATCGGCGTGCCGGCGGCGATGCGGCCATAGAGCGGCAGGTCGGCCGCAGCCGTATCGGCAGCGACCGGCGCGCCCGGAAGGGCGGCGGCGAAATCGCCACGAATGACGGTCGGCGAAAACCGGCTGCGCTCGCCGGTCGACGGCGCGGCGCTTTCGCCCGGCAGCTTTATGACCTCCAACGCGCGGGCGCGGTGCGGCAATCTGCGGATGAAGCCGCGCTCCTCGAGCCCGCTGATCAGGCGATGGATGCCAGATTTCGAGCGCAGCCTCAGCGCGTCCTTCATCTCGTCGAAGGACGGCGCGACGCCGGTTCCAGCCAGCCTCTGATTGATGAACATCAACAGCTCGTGCTGCTTTCTGGTCAGCATCAATGTCTCCTGCCCGGCAGTAAACCGGGAACAAACCCAAAACAGTTGCGCTGTTCTAGTTTAGTTCCTGGCCGCCGTCAAGCCTAACTGGGCGCGGCGGCGCGGTTTTGCTAGCGTGCGCAAATATGGCAGCAGGTTGATAGCCACGAAGCAATGCCGCGCCCGATCATCATCGACACCGACCCTGGCACCGATGACGCGGTGGCGATCCTGTTGGCCTTGGCGGCGCCGGAACTCGAAGTGCTGGGCCTCGTCGCGGCCGCCGGCAACCTGCCGCTCCGACTGACCGAGCGCAATGCGCGGGCGATCCTGGAGCTGGCGGGACGGTCCGAAATCCCGGTCCATGCGGGTTGCCCCCGGTTCATGAGTCCCGGGAATAACACCGCCGAGCACGCGCATGGCGACGGGGGATTGGGGCATCTGGAATTGCCACCGCCGCGAGCCGCGTTGCGGCGGGAACATGGCGTCGATTTCCTTATCGAGACGCTGCGCGGGGCGCCGCGTAGTATCACGGTATGCGCCTTGGGGCCGCTGACGAACATCGCGACGGCGCTCGTCAAGGCGCCCGAGATCGCCGGACAAATGGCCGAGCTGGTGGTGATGGGCGGCGCCTCCCATGCGCTCGGCAATACGACGCCGGCCGCCGAGTTCAACATGCACGCCGATCCTTTCGCCGCGGCGCTGGTGTTCGACAGCGGCGCGCCGATCACGATGATCCCGCTCGACCTGACGCATCAGGTGCTGAGCACACCGGAGCGGATCGGCCGGGTGCGGGCGCTGGGCAATCGCTGCGGCGAGGCCGCTTCCGTGCTGATGAGTCCGCCGCAGCCGACAAAGCGGGGCCAGGTGAAGCGGCCTACCTATGCGCTGCACGATCCCTGCGTCATCGCCTATCTGCTCGCCCCTGAGCTGTTCGAGGGCGTCGAAGCCAATGTCGCGGTCGAGACGCAAAGCCCGCTGACCCTCGGCATGACCGTGGTCGACTGGCGCGCCGTCAGTGGCCGGCCACCGAACGCGCGGATCATGACGAAGATCGACGCCGACGGGTTTTACGCGCTGCTGACCGAGCGGTTGGCAAGCCTGCCGTGAGTGGGGCTGTGCGGGGCGGGGTGTCTTTGGCTAGTATGAACTCCTTACCGGCACTTGGAGGGAACGTCATGATCATTGAGATGCGCACCTACCGGCTGAAGCCCGGCTCGACCCCGGAAGTCGAGAAGCGGTTCGGCGAGGCATTGCGCGACCGCGTCAAGGTTTCCCCGCTCGGCGCCTTCTTTCACACCGAGGTCGGTCCGCTGAACCGCATCATCCATTGCTGGCCGTACGAGAATCTCGGCGAGCGCACCCGGTTGCGCGGCGAAGCGATGAAGCTGCCGGGCTGGCCGCCGAAGATCCAGGAATTCCTCGAGGAGATGGAGAGCAAGATCATCATCCCGGCGCCGTTTTCGCCGAAGCTCGAGGAGCGCCGGCTCGGCAATCTCTACGAGATCCGCACCTATACGATGCTGCCGGGCGCGGCCCCGACGGTGATCGAGAAATGGGCCGAGCGGATCGAGGGGCGCACCAAATTGTCGCCGCTCGCTTTCTGCGGCCACACCGAGATCGGCGGGCTCAACCAGTGGATCCATGTGTGGGCCTACAAGGACGCCGCCGAGCGATTCACGATTCGCGATCAGGCGCGCGCCGCCGGCGCCTGGCCCCCCGCAACTCGCGGCCAGTTCGTCAAGCAGGAGAATATGTTCGTCGTGCCGGCGGAGTTCTCGCCGCTGCGCTAAAGGCGTCGGCGCCTCAACCCATCCCTTTCCCCGCAGACGGGGAGGGGGACGGGTCCGCTGGTGGCGTGACGACGCGGCGCGCGACCACTGCGGTCGGATCGTTCGGCTCGGCGTCGATCGCAAACCCCATCTCGCGGCACATTTTCACCATGCGCGTATTTTCGCGCAGCACCGCGCCGTGCACTTCGGCGAAGCCGCGCTGTGCTGCGAGGTCGAGCATGCGGTGCATCAATAGCCAGCCGAGCCCGTGACCCTTCACGTCGCTGCGCAGCGCGATGGCGAACTCCGCGCCGTGATCGTCACCAGCGAGACGAACAACGCCGAGAATGCTGCCGCTGGCGGCGGCCAGCGCGAGCAGCGCGATGTCGTGCTGGTAGTCGACATGGCTGAGCCTCCAAACCAGCTCGGGAGACAATTGGCGCAGCGGGATGAAGAAGCGCAGGCGGCGATCCTCCGGCGACATGTTGGCCACAAGGTCGCGCAGCAATTCGCCGTCCTCCGGGCGGATCGGCCTCAGGAAAACCTCAAGGCCGTCCGCCAGGCGGACATGCTCCTCCAGCTCGGCGGGATAAGCGCTCATCGTGCGCGAAATATAGGTGGCGGGGCCCCGATTCGGCGGCTGTTAAGTGAGAGACGTGCCCAGCCGCTGTAAATCAGCGAGACGAGCGGAGGCGTTCAATTCTTCGAGTCCGAGGGGTAGCGCCAGCTCTCGACCGGCAGCGCGCCCGGGGATGTCGTTGGTGAGGCGAGCCAGCCGAACAGCTTGTCGAGCGGGGATTCCTCGGCTGACGGCACGCTCGGCAATGGTTTGACTGGCGTGCCGTTGGTCGCCGCGAGCATGAAATTACGCCAGACGAGGGCGGGCAATGAGCCGCCGGTCACGCGGTCCGTCGGCGAATTGTCGTCGTTGCCGAGCCACACGCCGGCGACCAGCTCGGTGGTATAGCCAATGAACCAGGCGTCGCGGTATTCCTGGGTCGTCCCCGTCTTGCCGGCAACAGGGCGTGGCAAGGCCGCCGCCTTGCCGGTGCCGTGGCCAACGACGCCGGCCAGCATCTCGCCCATCATGCCGACCAGCTCCGCCGCGACCACCGGGCCGGGCCCCGAGCCGGCGCGGCGATAGACGGTCCGGCCCTCGCTGTCGCGGATCTCGCTGATGCCATAGGCGAGCACCCCGATCCCGCCATTGGCGAAGGGGGTATAGGCGGACACCAGCTCCAGCAGATTCACCTCATTAGTGCCGAGCGCGATGCTGGCGTCCTTGGCGAGGTCGGAGGTGATGCCGAGCCGGTTTGCGGTCGCGATCACCCGTGCGATGCCGGCGCGTTCGGCGACCTGAACCGCGATCGTGTTGATCGATTGCGCCAAACCCTCGGCCATCGTCATGTCGCCCTGGTAGCGGTTCGTGTAGTTGTGCGGCTGCCAGTCGCCGACCCGGATCGGCGCGTCGATAAAATGGTCGGTGGGCCGCAGCCCGGCTTCGAGCCCGGCCAGGTACACGAACGGCTTGAACGCCGAGCCGGGCTGTCGCTGCGCCTGAGTGGCGCGGTTGAACTGGCTCTGGCCGTAATCCCGGCCACCCACCATGGCGCGCACCGCGCCATCGGGCGACAGCGCCACCAGTGCGCCCTGGCTGACCGCATTCTTTGCTCCGGAACGGGCGAGCACGTCGGCGACCGCCGCCTCGGCCGCCGCTTGCAGCCGCGGATCGAGCGTGGTGCGGATCGTCACGTCGCGATCGCCGGCACCGGCGAATTCGCGGATCTGGTCGGCGACCCAATCGGCGAAATACCGTGAGCCCGGCCGGCCGGCCACGGTGAGGGCGCTGCCCTGTTTCTCGGCGGCGGTCGCGTCGGCCGTGCCGATGAACCCGGCCTCGACCATATTGTCGAGCACCTGGGCGGCGCGCGCCACCGCCCTGTTGGGGCCATTAGCCGGGCTGAAGCGGGTCGGTGCTTTCAACAGGCCGGCTATGACGGCGCTTTCGAACAGGGTGAGCTTTGCCGCGGATTTGCCGAAGTAACGGTGCGCTGCCGCATCGACGCCGTAGGTGCCGGCGCCGAGATAGACGCGATTGAGATAGATCTCGAGGATCTGGTCCTTAGCAAAGCGGCGTTCGAGCCACACGGCCAGCAGCGTTTCGCGGATCTTGCGGGACAGGCTGCGTTCCGGCGTCAGGAACAGGATCTTGGCGAGTTGCTGGGTGATCGTGCTGCCGCCCTGGACGACATGCCGGGCGCGCAGGTCAACGACCGCGGCCCGCATCATGCCGATCGGGTCGATCCCGAAATGGCTGTAAAAACGACGGTCCTCGGTCGCAATCACCGCCCGCGGCAGAAATGGCGACATCTCCTTGAGGGTCACCGGCTCGCCGAACAGATCGCCGAGATTGGCCAATGCGCTGCCGTCCTCGGCCAGTATCGTGATGGCCGGGCGGCGCTGTGAGACCCCGAGCTGGCTGGTGTCGGGCAGCGTCAGGGCGAAATAGCCCACCGCGCTGCCGCCCAGGATCGCGGCCCATAGCACAAGAAGGACGACGAATTTGACCAGGCCGCGGAACAGGCGCCGGGTTCGGCGGGCACCGCGCGGCCGGTGGATTTGCCGCGGCGACCGTCGGCGGCGGCGCGGTCGCGGAATTGCCGCGTCGATCCGCTCCGCCGGATCGACACGCAGCGGCCGATCGCTCATCGGCCGTCCGGCTGGCTGCCGCCGCCGCGGCTCACCGGTCGCATTGCCATTCCCCTCCCGCGCGGCATTCCCCCGCCGCGTGGCCGGCATTATGCCGCAAACTATGGCAACGGTTCGGCAGTTATCCGGGCGCTCGGTTGCGCGGCGCGGAACCGCCCTTGCCCGGCAATGTTGGATCTCTGGCAGATTAAGCGCGGAGAGAGCGATGGCGGCCAACGCAACCAGCGGCCAGGCGGAGATCAATGTCGGCAATGGCGAACGCATCGGCTCGTTCGTTGCCGGGGCGGTGTTGATCGGGCGCGCGCTGTCGCGGCCCACCGCCGGGCGGATCGCCGCGGCGATCGGTGGGGCCGTGCTGCTGGCACGCGCGATCACCGGCCATTGCGGCGTTTACGAAAAGCTCGGGATCGGCGGCAGCGCGGAACAAGCAATACCGCGGCGGCGCCATCGTGCGCGGCGGCGGGATGCGGTGCTGGAGGCCTCCGAGGAAAGTTTTCCGGCGAGTGATCCGCCGTCCTGGACGCCCGTCGTCGGCTCGGTCGCGGGACGGCCGTAGCCGTGTCCTGCCGTGAACGCCCAGCCTAAACGGCGTGACGCGGCAGGCCCGGGCAGCTAATCTGAACACCGCACTCGCACCGTCGCGGGGCTGCCCGGATGTCGCGCCGCAGCCGTGAGAACGAAGAAGACGCCGAGCGCCGCACGGCGGCCCTGATGGGCTTTATCATTATCCTCGTTCTGGCGATCGCCGGCGTCGTGCTGATGCGCGAAATCGGCCGGACCACGCGAATCGAGGATTGCCTGATGGCGGGACGGCGCAACTGCGCCCCGATCGAGGTGCCGCTGAGACCGCCGCTTTAGAATCAGGTCAAACGAAAGGCCGGGCGCTCTCTGGGAACGCCTGGCCTTCGTCAAGCGGTCAGGTTACCGGAGGCCTGGGGCGTTTCTGTTCCCCATGGTCTCTCCACGGTGCCGGCCATGCCTGAAGCGGTGTTCATTCCGCTCCTCGGACCCCATCGACGACCCGGAGCGCTCGCGCTCGCTGCCGGCGGTAGATCCCCCGGTACCGAGCGTGCTGCTCGTGCCGGAGCGGGTACCGCTTCCGGCGGAGCTGCCGCCGGTCCCTAGGACACTGCTCGTGCCGGAGCGCGTCCCGCTGCCGGCTGTGCTGCCGCCGGTGCCAAGGGTGCTGGCAGAGCCTGTGCCGCTTTTGCCGCCGGTCCCGGCTGCGCTGCCGCCGGTGCCGAGGCTGGTGCTGGTGCTGCCGCCGCCGGCCGTGGCGCCGCCGAGGCCGAGTGTGCTGGCCGAACCGCTGCCGGTCCCGCCGCCCGCCGCGCTACCGCCCGTGCCGAGCGTTGTGCTGGTCGAGCCGCCGCCGGCGGTGCTGCCGCCCGCGCCGATCGTCGAACTCGACTGTGAGTAGGCAATCGCGGCGGTGCCGGTAAGCAGCGTCGCCACCATCGCCGTGATCCTGATCTTGTTCCACATACCGTCTTCTCCTGCGTTGATTCTGATCTTAGGCGTCGCCAAAGAAAGACCGCGATCCACTCCGAAATCCCCAAGGTACTCCGGTTCGTCCAATGGCCGGTTGATTGGAGGGACCGCGACGTCATCGATCTAAACAGTCGGTGGAACATTGGTTTCTCCACTCTCTCCCCTTATGCGATGTGCCGCAGAGTTGGACGCGTCGCGATTGCAAGCGGAGGAATCGGAGAGACGATTGCCGTTCTCCTTGCATCGGATTCATTTGATCAGGAGCAGGATATGATCAGTCGATTTGCGATGGCTGTTGCCGCGGCAGCTTTGCTGGCCGGTAGCGCCACGGCGGGATTTGCTCAGTCGGTTTCGACGGTCGGCACCGGCGCGGGTTCGGTCGGGGCGAGCGGCTCCAGCGGGGTTGCCGGGACGGGCGGCAGCGCGGCGGCCGGCGGTACCTCGGCCTCCTCGCTCGGCCTCGGCGCCCAGTCGACGACAGCGACTGATTCGTCATCGAGCCTCGCCACCGGCGGCAGCGCGGCGGCCGTCAATGGCCATGTGATGAGCCACAGCGGCGTCCACGGCAACCGCAACCTGAACGGGCAGTCGATGGATCAGGCGCATCAGCCGGGCGGCGTCTGGAGCAAGTCGCATACTGTCACGCATGATCGACAGGGCGAGCTGACGAGCCGCACCAAGTCGATGGCGCACCAGCCCGGTGGTCCGCCGGTTAAATCGACGACCGGCGGCTCGGTCAACCTTGGTCAATAGCCCCCAAACGACAGCAGGCGCGCCTGAGAGACGCGCCTGCTGGGTCGCACGATGGAGCCTCGCCGATTACCGATCGGCGAGGTTTCGTTATTTCTTTTGGGGGCGGTAGATCACACAATCCGATCCGGCCGCGGCCGATGACCCGCCGCTGCTGGAGCTGCTGCCGACGGCAACAGAAGAGCTGTTGTTGCCCGGCGATATCGTGACCGACGAGCCGCCGCCGGGCGACACTGTCGTGCTGCCGCTGAGCCCGCCGGAGCCGGTGGTCACGGTCGTGCTGTTCGATCCGTCCTTGGTCGTGACCACCCGGCACGGCTTGCCGTTGACGACGACCGTGCCCTCCGATCCCGTCGCGACCGCGACGCTGTCGGCCAGTGCCGGGGCCGCCAGCCCTGCCAGGGCGAGCACGACCGGGAAAATCCTGCTGCGAATACGCATCATGCAAATCCTCCGAAGCGCTGAATCCTACTGGGTAAACGCCGCGCGCGGCGGGTGTGCGCCTATCGCAAGCTCTTGTCATTGACCGGCAGTGCTGCCGTTGGAAAAAGAAGCGCCGGAACCGGCCGTTGCACCGCCGATCGTGCTCCCGCCAATCCCGTAAGCGCTGCTGCCTGTGGTCTGGCTTCCATAGCCGGTTGGGGCGCCGCCGCCCCCGTAAGCGGCGGCGCCTGTGGTCGGGCTGCCGTAGCCAGTTGGGACCCCGCCGAGCATCGCGGGGACACCGTTTGCGGCAGCGCCCGCAGATGAAGAGCGAGATCCGGTCGACAGCCGTCCCATCGTGCTGCCAGCCGTTCCACCCGACACGGAGCTGCCGGTCCCGATGGCGTTGCCGCCGATCGTCGCGCCGCCGACGCCATAGCTGCTGCCCAGCGTGGAACTGCTGCCCAGCGTGGAGCTGGTGCCGCCCAGCGTGGGTGCATTGACGTAGCCGGGGGCATGGCCGCCGGCGCCGAGGCTCGTGCTGTTGATGCCGACATTCGCGCTCGGGCCCGTGCCGAGCGCGGAGCCGCTGTTGCCGTAACCGCCATAGCCGGACAAGCTTCCGCTGGTGCTCATGGTCGTGCCGGCGGTGGTACTGCTGCCGCTTGCAGCGGCGCCGGTCGAAGCGCCGCTGCTGCCGATGCCTCCTCCTCCGCCGATAATGCTGCCGCCACCGAGGCCGAAATTCGACCCGGTCTGGGCCAGCACCGGCAGCGACGTCCCGGCGAGCACTGCAGTCATCAGAGCCATGCTGAAGCACTTGCCGCGCATCGCGATCGCCCTCGTAAACAGCTCCTCGGTCTCACTGGAGAACGCCAGGCATCCGGTTCCTCGTCCAAGCAGAACGGAAGGGCGTGCAGCGCCGAGAGGTTTCACGATTCGCGGGATACCGGCTGCGGCATGGCGCCCGGCTTGTCGCCCGGCTGTTTCCCGGCCACACTGGCCGGCCCTCTGTTGGAGCGTTCCGGGAACGAAAATCGATGAAAAATCAGCCGCCCGGCCATACCGGCCGCCATTTCCTGCAGATCCCCGGGCCGACCAACGTGCCCGACCGGGTCTTGCATGCCATCGCCTTCCCGACGATCGATCATCGCGGCCACCGGCGCGTGGGAAGCGGCGCTCGTCAACACGCTGTCGCCGGGCGACCGGGTGCTGATGTTCGAGACCGGCCATTTCGCGACATTGTGGCGGCAGATGGCGACCCGGCTCGGGCTCGACATCGAGTTCGTCGCAGGCGATTGGCGGCATGGCGTCGACCCGGCGCAAGTCGCCGAGAAGCTCGCCGCAGACCGCGAGCATCGGGTCAAGGCGGTATGCGTCGTGCACAATGAGACCTCGACCGGCGTCACCTGCCGCATCCCCGAGATCCGCGCCGCGATCGACCAGGCGAAGCATCCCGCCCTGTTCATGGTCGACACGATTTCCTCACTCGCCTCGATCGACTATCGCCACGACGAATGGGGCGTCGATGTTACGGTGGCCGGGTCGCAAAAGGGGTTGATGCTGCCGCCCGGGCTCGGCTTCAACGCCGTCTCTGACAAGGCGCTCGCCACGGCGAAGAGCGCGAAGTTTACGCGCTCCTATTGGGACTGGCAGGCGATGCAGGAGACCGGGCAGACCGGGTTTTTCCCCTACACGCCGGCGACCAACCTGCTGTTCGGGTTGCGCGAGGCGTTGAAGATGCTGCTCGAGGAGGAGGGGCTCGACGCCGTCTTCGCGCGCCATGCCCGCCACGGCGAGGCGACGCGGCGCGCCGTCACCGGCTGGGGTCTCGAAGTGCTGTGCGTTGAGCCGCGCGAGTACTCGAACTCGCTGACCGCGGTGCTGGTGCCGGACGGGTATGACGCCGACCGGGTGCGCGACATCATCCTCGACGGGTTCGATATGTCGCTCGGCACCGGGCTCGGCAAAATGAAGGGCAAGATCTTCCGCATCGGCCATCTCGGCCATTTCAACGACTTGATGCTGTGCGGCACCTTGTGCGGGGTCGAGATGGGGCTCCATCGCGCCGGCATCCCGCATCGCGGGGGCGGCGTCGCCGCGGCGCTAGAGTTTCTCGGCGCGCTCGACAGCGCCGCGGAATGAGGCGGAACCGGAGTAGGGGAGGCATTCATGGCTATTCCGATCCAGGGCGCTGTCGAGCGCCTGATGGATGCCCGGTCCAAACACCGGCTGGTGGCGCCTCTCTCGGAGACGTATGGCGATTTCACGCTTACCGAGGCGTACGCGATTCAGGACGCTTTGCGGGCTGAGTTCGTCAAACGCGGCGAGGCGCCGACTGGCTGGAAGCTCGCCGCCACGGCGCCGGTCGGTCAAGCCATCATCGGGGTGACAGAGCCGGGCTGCGGCTTTCTTTCCTCCCGTCTATATTCCGACGGCGCGGCCATACCCGCCGAAGATTTCACCGATTTGCGGGTTGAAGCCGAGGTGGCATTTCGCATGGGCACGCGGCTCCTCGGCCCCGGGGTTACTCCCGAGACCGCGTTGATGGCGGTGGAAGCACTGCTGCCGGCTTTCGAGTTGCTGGATTTTATCTACTCTGGAAAACCGCAGGCGCCGGACTACTACGCGAATAACATCCACGGCTATGGCGCCGTGCTCGGCAATCCACTGACGTCGTTTGACCGGCTCGACCTAGCGCTCGAAGGAGTCGTCTTCGAGCATAACGGTGAAATCGTCGGGACCCACACTACCGCCGAGGTCATGGGGAACCCGCTGAACGCCCTCGCCTGGCTCGCCAACCATCTTGAAACGCGCGGCTTGGCATTGAACCCTGGCGACATCGTTATATCCGGCGGCATCACGAAATTGCTGCACCCCAAGCCCGGCGATTCGATCCGTGCGCGTTACACCCATCTCGGCTCGATCAGCGTCACTATCGTGTAAGGCTCGCGGCGCAGATTACGCGCTGACGGATGCCGCGGCCTCATGAGTAATATCCCGCGACACGAGCCCGTCCCGGCCGCAACTTATGATCCGGTTGCGCGCAGCCTGCATTGGCTGATCGCCGGGCTGGCGGTCATCGTCGTCGCGCTCGGCTGGGCGATCCCGGGCGCGGCGCGCGAGACCGGCTCGCGCGAGGTCTTGCTTCTGCTGCACCGCTCAATCGGCCTATTGATCATCGCCGTGATGCTGGCTCGCGCCCTGTGGCGGCTCGGCCATCCGCCGCCGCCCTTGCCATCGAGCCTCGCGCTGATCGAGCGCCTGGCCGCCCATGCCAACCATCTGCTGCTCTATGTTTTTTTTGTGGTTCAGCCGGTCAGCGGCTATGTCAACGCGGCGGCGGCCGGCCATTCGGTGAACCTGTTCGGGATCGTCGCGATCCCGCCGTTACTGCCCGAGGACGGAAGGCTGTCGCAGATCGCCAATGCGGTGCACCTCGTCGGGCAGTTCGTCGTGTACGCGCTCGTCGCGGTGCACGTCGCCGCCGCGCTGATGCACGCGCTGATCCGCCGCGACGGCATTTTCGAACGGATGCTGCCGCTTCGCCGCGTCTCCTGAGGGCGCAGCGGCGGCGCTCAGTCCGATCCGGCCGGCACCAGCGAGAGCTTCGCGCCGAAAAAGTCGAGGGCGTCACTGAGGCTGCGCGCGACCCGCAGCCGCTGGCGGCCGCTCAGCACGATGAATTCCGCCGGTTGGGTCGCCGACGAGGCCGCCTTGACGATCGTATAGGCGGGACTCTCATGGGTATGTCGGAACACCGAAAAGAGCGCCTGGCCGTCGCGATGATCGATGGCGTAATCGCGCCACACGCCGCGCGCGACATTGCGGCTGTAGATCCCGAGCAGCTGGTTCAGCTCGGAGCGCGTGAAGTACAGCGGGCGGCGTCCGCCGCGATAATCCCTGAGTGGCAGCACCGTCGCATTGTTGCCGATCATTGCCGAGCGTCGTCCGTGGCTGCTGTCATAATTGGCTACTGTCATAATTTTGACCATTTCCGGCCGAGCGTCCAGCCTCTCGCAGGAGTGGCTGGGGGTATAGTGCAAAACGCCCGTGCGACCGGTTGCCGCCGCCCCGAAACGCGGGACGGCGCGGTTTGCGTCACCCCGAGCGAGCGGATATGGTAACCGCCCTTCGATCAGGGCCGCTGGGGCTTGTGTGAGCGATATCTTCCGCGAAATCGACGAGGAGCTGCGTCGCGAAAACCTCCTCAAGCTCTGGTCGCGGTATTGCAAATACGTGCTTATCGTGGTTGTGGTCGCGGTGGCGATTGCCGGCGCGATCGTCGCTTGGCGCGAGCACCAGGCTTCGGAGCGGCGCGCCCAATCCGGCCGCTATTCAGCCGCTCTGGCGCTCGTCCGAGAGGGCAAGAACGCCGATGCGGCCAAGCTGTTTGCCGGACTTTCCCAGGAGGGCGGCGGCTATGGCCTGCTCGCCTCGTTCGAGGAAGCGGAACTGCTGGCTAAAAGCGGCGACCGCAAGGCGGCGATCGCCGCCTATGACAATCTGGCCGGCTCGTCCGGGATCGATCGCGAGTTCCGCGATCTGGCGGTCCTGCTGTCGGTCATGCACGGCCTGCCGGATGGCGATCCGAAAATCGCGATCGAGGGTTTGCAGCGGCTGACCGAAAACGGCAATCCGTGGCGTGCCAGCGCGCTCGAATTGACCGCCGCGGCAAAGCTGAAGAGCGGCGACCGCAACGGTGCGCTCGACACCTACAAGACACTCGCCGACGACCCGTCCGCGCCGCAGCGGCTGCGCGCGCGGGCCGCCGAAATGTCGGCCGCTCTCGCGCCGTAGCAGCACGTTTATTCTGGGGGCGTCGCGCGATGAACCGCCGTGATTTTGCCGCGCTCCTATTGTCGTTGGCGCCGGCCGCTTGCGACTGGTTTCAGGACAAGAAGCAGCCGCTGGCCGGCGAGCGCATCTCGGTGCTTGGCCTCGACACGCAGTTCGATCCGGACCCGCAACTCGCCAGCGTGCCGGTGACGTTGCCGCCGCCCGTCACGAACGCGGATTGGCCGCAGCCCGGCGGTAACCCCGCGCATGCGATGGTCCATCCCGCCTTGCCGGACAAGTTCGGCCGCGCCTGGGACACCAGCATCGGGGAGGGCGCCGGGCGCCGCAGCCGGGTGTTGTCGCAGCCGGTCGTCGCTCACGGCCGGGTGTTCGCGATGGATGGCGGGGTCCAGATCAGCGCGCTCGACGCCGGCAACGGCGGCCGAATCTGGCAGGTCGATCTGAAGCCCGAAGGGTTGCGCGGCAACGCGTTCGGCGGCGGGCCATCCTTCTGGAAGGACCGGCTCTACGTTTCCACCGGATATGCCCAGGTCCTGGCGCTCGATCCGGCCGACGGCAAGGTGATCTGGCGGCAGAATGTAGCGGCTCCGCTGCACAGCGCGCCGACGGTCGCGGACGGCCGCGTCTTTGCGGTCACGATCGAGAATGAGCTCAACGCGCTGTCGGCCGAGGACGGGCGAAAGCTGTGGACGCATACCGGCATCCCAGAGCCGGCTGGGTTGCTCGGCGGCGCCAGCCCTGCGGTCGAGGGCGAGGTCGTCATCGCCGCCTATACCTCCGGCGAGCTTTTTGCGTTGCGGGTCGAGAACGGCCGCGCTGCCTGGTCGGACAGCCTCGCCTCGACGCGCAGCGTTAATGCCGTCTCGGGTCTCGCCGACATTCGCGGGCGCCCGGTCATCGACCGTGGCCGGGTCTTCGCCGTCAGCCATAGCGGCCGCATGGCCGCGATCGATCTGCGCAGCGGCGACCGCGTCTGGGAACAGGAGGTCGGCAGCAGCCACAGCCCGTGGGTCGCGGGCGATTATTTGTTCGTGCTGGCGAACGACAACACCCTGGTGTGCCTCAGCCGCAAGGAAGGCAAGGTGCGCTGGGTGCATCAACTGCCGCGGTACGAGGACGAGAAGGCAAAATCCGATCCGATCCGTTGGGCCGGTCCGGTGCTCGGCGGCAATCGGCTGATCGTTCTCTCCTCGCTGGGCGAGGCGGTGTCGCTGTCGCCGCAGACCGGCCAGCCGTTCGGCAGTCAATCGATGTCGGCCGGAGGCTTCCTCGGTCCGGTCATCGCCGACAACACCCTTTACTTGCTGACCGACGACGCAAATCTTTCCGCGTATCGGTAGCAGACGGTTGTCATTGCGAGCGAAGCGAAGCAATCCCGTGCCGGGTCGTGCTCGATCCATGAGATTGCTTCGTCGCTTCGCTCCTCGCAATGGAGGCTATGCGGGAGCGCCAGAGGGCCATGAGTTTCACGGTCGCGATCATCGGGCGGCCGAATGTCGGCAAGTCGACGCTGTTCAACCGGCTCGCCGGGCGGCCATTGGCGCTGGTCGACGACACGCCGGGCGTAACGCGCGACCGGCGCGAGGGTGAAGGCCATATCGCCGATCTGACGTTTCGCCTGATCGATACGGCCGGGCTCGAGGAGGCGGCGCCCGAGACCCTCGGCGGCCGCATGCGGGCACAGACTGAGAGCGCGCTCGGCCGGGCCGACGTCGCACTGCTGGTGATCGACGCGCGCGCCGGCCTGACGCCGCTCGACCGTCATTTCGCGCGCTGGCTGCGCCGCAGCGGCACGCCGGTGGTGCTGGTCGCGAACAAGGCGGAGGGGCGGCAGGCGCTCGCCGAGCTCGACGAATCCTATGCGCTCGGCCTCGGCGACCCCGTGGCGATCTCGGCGCAACACGGCGAGGGATTAGCGGACCTCTACGAACGGCTGCAGCCCTATGCGGTCGAGACGGAGGAACAGGACCGGGGCGCGCCTGAATTGCCGGAAGGCAGGCCGCTGCAACTCGCGATCGTCGGTCGCCCAAATGTCGGCAAATCGACATTGGTCAACCGCCTCCTCGGCGAGGATCGGATGCTGACGGGACCGGAGCCCGGCATCACGCGGGATGCGATCTCGATCGATTGGTCCTGGCATGGGCGGGCCATCCGGCTGGTCGATACCGCCGGCCTGCGGCGCCGATCGCGGGTCGACGACCGGCTCGAGCGGCTGTCGACCGGCGATACGCGCCGCGCGGTTGGCTTTGCCGGCACCGTGATCCTGGTGCTCGACGCGTTGCAGCCCCTCGAGCGCCAGGATTTGAGCATCGCCAATCTGGTCGCCGACGAGGGGCGGGCGCTGGTGCTGGCGTTCAATAAATGGGACGCCCTCAGCAATCGCGACGAGACCCTGAAGGATACGCGAGAACGCCTCGAAACGACACTAGCGC
>WNFI01088211.1_pt1 | contig 17170 bp, 19 predicted proteins | sample 5400471 | NCBI WGS metagenome assembly WNFI01 (sample SAMN13153348, study PRJNA577476) | soil metagenome | isolation source: 100 cm saprolite on Douglas fir-dominated hillslope | place: USA:California | collected 2013-09-17 | reverse complement strand
GCCTCATGCTGCGACAGAAGAAGACTGGTACGAAGGCATGTACATTCCAAAAGGCACGGTATGCATCGCCAACATCTGGCACTGCAATCGCGATCGGAGCGTATTCGGTGAAGATGCCGATGAATTCCGGCCGGATCGACACCTGGACGAGAACGGAGAGCCTTTACCTGGACCTGTCGAAACGAACCAGGCAGGACACGTAGGATTCGGGTTTGGGCGACGGATCTGCGTCGGGAAGGACCTGGCTACTGAGTCTCTCTTCATAGACACAGTTCGAATACTTTGGGCGGCAAAGCTGGAGGGCGCTCGGGATGAAAATGGGGAGGAGTTGCCATTGGATATCGAAACGATCGTTGATGCGGGCATAGTCTAGTGAGTATTCGGTTAAGTGTGGGCTTCATTTTTGGTTGATATTTTGCATGCAGTCGCCCCGTTCCTTATGACTGCATAGTCAAACCGCGGTTCCCGGAAGTAGAATCGATTCTTGCAGAGGAATGCGAGCGCTTCGGAAATTAATGAGCATTGCTTCTCGATATATGGACCTACTGTATCTGCGGGTTGATTTGGATTTAGTTGCATGCACACCATTGAATGACTCGGATAGATGGCGCGCTCGAGTTCGGAAGTTACAATAACTGTATGGAAGCGATGTTATCACGATCTTGTCTATGTTTTCTTGTTACTTTGTCGGAGTATCGGCAAAATTGAACAAGTCTAGTCTGTTTTAAACTGGACAGCGGCGCGTCCGCTGTCCAATGCGAGTTTGGGCATCTATATTCGAAAAGAGGCTCTACGATAAGAGCATTATCAGTGACCCCGGGTAAGTTGGGGTATAGATGTGTGTAAAACCTTGGCATTAAGTTAAGGGAAGGTTTCGTCATTGGTTGATATCTTGGTGTGCAGCCGTCCCGTTCCTTACAACTGCGTCGTCACGCCGCGGTTCCCAGAGGTGGACCCTATTCTTGCAGAGGAACGGGAGCGCTTTGGAATATAGAAATGACCAATTATGATGCTACTCGGTGTACATCACATCGGCGGTTGCTTGGATAGTGGCCCGCTCAACAAGATAGACGACGCACCGGAGTTTGCAAGTCATCCGAATAGTGTATAAGTGAAGTTTACGGGAGGGAGGTGTAGGAGTTGGGCTTGTTACATGATCGGCAAATGACGACGAATATGAACGATTCGCATCCAAGTACGCACAGCCATCGATACTATTCATCGCATGATTCTCGTCCAGAAATGCTTCCTGCTCAGATATGGTCCAGTTCGGTCTAAGTCCTCTCGGTGACATTCCCAGGAGTTGGTCCTGCTCAACGACCAGGGTGCTTTTATTGTCCGAGTCTGAGTGTCTAGAGCTGAAAAAGGCTTCAGAGCTGATTCTCCGCGGCCCGTCGATAGTAAGGTTAGACCTATCGGGGGCCACTCCAATTTATACAGGTCAAGGGGGTCCCGGGATTGCGCAAAAGGCCACTGGTTGGGTTTTTTCTAAGTGGCCCAGGGCTAGCTAACTCAGTTATGCAGAAATATTACCATACATGGGAAGATTAGATTAGATTAGACATAGACAAGATAACATCCTGATAACCTGGGGAGCAAACTGACGATGAGAGGATTCTGTGAGTTGCAGCATGAGTCGGAGGAGCACTAACAAGTGTGAGGTTTCAGTTGCTAGGTAAACAGGCAGGTGTGAAGTGCAGTCGGGCAGGTGAGCTACAAGGCGGCATTCGGAGTGATGTCTGGGGAGTCAAATAAGGAATGTAAAGAATGATGGTGGGTAATATGTGAAAAGCGTCGAAAATAAATGAAATAGCGTACAAGACTGGTCATTCTCCGAAGAACAATAACGCTGGATATACGTCTGGAATGCCGAACCACCACGAAGGTCTGTCTCTCCGCCAATGAGAAATGGCCATAGGGTGATTGGCCATCAATCGAGCGCCAACAAACACGTCAATTGCATTATCGATAGGTTGCGATTCCCGATAGCCTTCCTGCAAGTGAAGACACTGCAGGGCAGGCAGTGATTCGGTCACTCGTCCCCCGACAAGCTCCTGCAGGGATGGTGCGACGCGCGGTGCAAGTTCCTTGGACAAGTAGAGATCCTTCACTGCCGTAAATGGATGTAAGATTTCTAGCCATTGGCTATTCTCAATATCATCTTGCCAACGAGGTCCGAAAAATGTTTTCTCGACAATGTAGAGGTGTTCCACCGTGGGAATGAGTATCTGAGGGAATGACGAGGTACAGAGCTGCGCCAAGGCGGAAAGCTGCCAATCTGATTGTATGCATGAGATTCCGATGCGGAACACTCCGCCAAGTGCCCGTGGAAATACGACATGAGCGTCCCGTTTGGAAAAGACCAGACGAACTTGTGGTTGATGGTGCGCCCTGAGAGTTGCTATGCGACCGATGAACTGGGTGAGCTGTGGAGTGTCGAATATGAGCTGATGGAAGAAGGTTATGGACAATTGACCGAGTTGAGGGGCATTAATTCTGGACACGAGATCCTCCGGATATTCGCTGACCCCTCGGAACACTAAAATCGTGAGAGCAGGAAGAACAAGGCGTGAGCGGGGGAGGACGTCGGCGTTCCCGGTCTGGGCGAGATAGAGGTGATCCGAATCCCAACCAAAGCATTTTGAGGCTTGTCAACGTGGAGAGGCAAGTGAACATCGCCCCGGATGAAATGTATCGGGAATGAGGAATGCCTAAAAGGGTGAGAATGACAAGGTTGGTGGCGGAGAAAAGAAGTTTCGGTAATTCCCGAATTGGGTTGTAACTCAACACGAGGACTTGCAGATGCGGTGCGGGTCCTCCTAAGATGGGAGGCTGTGTTTCACCTGTAAGTGCCGCATGAAGCTCCAGATATGTCAGTGCCTGGAATGGCTCCTGCATCTGTAATGACTTTCTCCAGTTGAGCACTGGGAATATTTGTGAGTATGATTTTACATATGCGGTTGTTGTGCTCGAGCGCTGCAAGGATGTTATCGATATCCAGGGTCGAGTCGAAATATCGCTTAATGACGATGGGAAGGGGTGGCCAGACATTTAGCGTCCTCCTCACAGGGGTTACGTTTGTGCAGACAAGTCGCAGATCCAGGCGAAGCGGTGACCCAAAAACGATGTTACGCCATCTTTGACACACGCGCACCAGCGTCATCCATCTATTCGTCTCCTTGATTTCATGCACATAAAAATCAAATAGTTCTAGTAGAACAACATCAGGGAGCATGTCGATTGTCACCTGGCCTATGTCATGCGCGTCAGCAGTTGTTGCAGGGCATTGCACAAAAGACGTACGTCGCTGTGGCATGGTCAGAGTCTCCCGAGTCTGCTGACGTGCATGACCCTTTACTGGCAACAAGCCTTCTGAACCGACGAATGACCAGAGGCGGCGAAGAAATGATGGCAAAGCAATTGCTGACGATGGTGGGGAGAGCGGATGATCGGGACGCTCCGGAGCAAGGCTATTCAAGACACTCTTAATTACCTCAGTCATCCGGAGGGTAGATTTTGCTTGACATACCGTAGTGGACTCATGGATGGAAACAGTATTCAGCGACAGGGGGCGAAGGGTTTGGAGGGGAGGCGAAAGGATTGCTTCCAACTCAGTTCCAGTGCTGTAGTTTTAAACGAGGCAAGAACCCTACTACACGGCCCTTCACTAGTTCACCCATGTATCCTGTCAGGCTACGTCCATGACCTTTAGATTAAAAGAATCCACGTGCTCTAGCACGGCCATGGTGATAACCAGCTGGAAAGTCACAGAGCCCTGGTAATGTCTGTAATTGTGACAGCAACAGATTTTGTCCATCGGCAATGGCCAGCTCTCAAGAGATACGCCTCTCTATCACCAGTTAGCCAGAACTCATAGAAGGGTAACAGCAGTTGACCAGGTGTGACGCCGATAATGACCTGAAAATACACGGCATACTAGATTAGTCACACTAATCTAGAACAGCTGATTCACGATGATTCACGACACCAATGAAGATGAAGGTGGGAAAACGGATCCATGCCTTGTACACATGTAGGTCTTAATAATAATTAATAGGCTGGAGGAACAAACTAGAGGGTTTTGGACGAACACGTTGATGTCGCTAGTTCCGAGGGTGGGCGGAATACACTGATTGTGGAGGTTGAACTGGTCCGGGCCGTCAGGCCGTTATATTTCAGTCCGGGCCTGGCGGTCCGTAAGTTGAATTCGGCTTACGTTAGAGATGTTTTACTCGGATCCAGGCCGAATGTAAGTGGGCATACATGCATCGTATCACCGCACAGTATAAAAGGGGACGCTCTCTTTGCTCCTCATATACTTCTCCTTCTAGACGATTATGGCACACGTCATCCTGGCCACCGCGAGGCAGTCTATCGGCTGGTTTCGTGGGTCTCCACTGTCGAGCGAAGGAACCGTTTCTGCGATCGATGCAGTGTCTCCCAACCTCATGATTTCATGGCCATTGAGTGCGCCCATCCTTAAAGCGATCCGGGAGACCAAGACCTTAACTGCAGGCGTAATACTCGGGCTGCTCATTATCTTTGCCGTTGGTTATTATAGAAGTCCTTGGAGAAAGCTGCCCCCCAGCCCTCGGCGTTTACCGATTCTTGGGAATGCCCTTCAGCTGAGGGACAAAAGTTGGCTGCTGTCGAAAGATTGTAAGGAACGTTTTGGTGAGCTCATCACTTATCTACCTAGATGGATACTAAGATGTACTCCCGAACATTGCAGGGGAGGTTATGTACCTTGACGGTGCTGGACAGCCCATTGTTGTGTGTAACAGTCTTAAATCAGCTTATGAACTCCTGGAACGCCGTTCTGGAAACTATTCGGATCGTCCAAGATTTATTATGGCACAGGAGATCCTCAGCGGTGGCCTATTTTTCGCATTGATGAGACATGACGATCCGTGGGTGCTACAGTACAACTTTATTTCTGATAACGAGCTCAAAGATGCGCATGATCACTTTTCAATAGCTGGCGTCGCATGCGTCGTGCCGCACACGAAGCCCTCACAAAGAAGGCAATACAAAATTATCATTCTATTCAGATGAAGGAGGCTACTATCTTGGTTTCGTCACTCCTGTCGCTCTCTGCCAACCTCAAACAAGATACGCAACTTAAACGTCTGGCAGCGTCTACAATCATGTCCATCGTTTACGACTACCCGACGATCCTTTCAGAACATGATGACGGCGTCGAAGGGATTGAGAAATTCAACGAGCGTATGATCCATGCTCTGAGTACGGGGTCTTACTTCGTTGATATATTCCCTTGGATGAAACATATTCCTGAGAGGTCTTTGATTTATTCTCCTTGTCTCATACATACTGACACAAAATAACCAGATTTGCAAAATGGAAGCGAGAAGGCTTACGGACATGTGCAGAAGACTCTGAGATGTTCAAGGGCCTTCTCAATCGTGTCAAGATTGACCTCGTATGTACATGTCTCAAGTGCCGTATCTGAAACCTAATTAATAGACAAAAAGGCCAATGGGGTGGATCGGCCAAGTTTCTGCGCGTCTCTGATACAAAGTCCCGATGGCGGTTCTGTCAGCGAGATTGAGACGTCCTTCCTCGCTGCGCAATTGGTGTATGTATATATTTTTTCTTATTCAATCTGTAATAACACGATGCTCGCAGTTCCGCAGGTGCCGAGACGACTGCCACCACCCTTTCTTGGTGGATGCTTGCTATGATCGCTTTCCCAGAAGTGCAACACCGAGCACAATCAGAAATTGATGCCGTCGTCGGCCGCGATCGTGTCCCAACATTTGCTGACTCCCCTCGTCTTCCATACGTGCAAGCAATTATCAGAGAAATTCTTCGTTGGCGCCCTACTTTACCATTTTTGATACCTCACGCTTCAATCGAAGAGGACTGGTACGAAGGCATGTACATTCCCAAAGGCACTATATGCATAGCCAATGTCTGGCATTGTAACCGTGACCGGGAGGTATTCGGCGATGACGCGGACGACTTCCGACCAGAGCGCCACCTCGACGAGAACGGAGAACTTTTATCTGGAGCTTTCGAAACATACCAGGCAGGACATGTTACGTTCGGCTTTGGGCGACGGATCTGCGTGGGCAAGTATCTGGCTTCTGAATCACTGTTCATAAACATAGTGCGGATACTGTGGGCTGCGAAACTTGCACCTCCTCGAGACGAAAATGGGAAGGAAGTTCCATTGGACATAGAAACGGTCGTTGATGGAGGCGTAGTCTAGTAAGCATTCGCTTGAGAGAAGGTTTCATCATTGGCTGATATGCTGGCATCCAGTCGTCCCGTTCCTTATGATTGTGTCCTAACGCCCCGATTCCCGGAGGTGGGATCTATTCTTGCAGAGGAACGGGAGCGCTTCGGAATTTAGAGAGAAGCAACGCTACTCGGTACAAACACGGCGGGTTTGTTTCAAATACAAGGGCCGACATAGATAGATGGTGCAGTTCGGGATTTATCCGAACTGTATGGAAGCAAAGTTTATCGTTGTGACGTCGGCAATGAAAGGGAAACTGGGAGGCGAACGTGTCTTGTTATGGCCAAAATGGTTGCTGCATCAGTATATGATGGACATGATCCCAATGTTGATATGATCGCTGTGACACACGGGCTGTACACCTGTCGACGTGAGTTCGATTCACTTCCTTCAACACACTCATGCAATGCTCGTGCAGAAGAAATGAGCCACTTTCCAACTTGTATATCCACGAATGTTCCCCTCGATGTCATTCCCAAGAGTTGGTTCTACTCAAAAATGTTATCAGAGCTAGTATTGTGCATACCATATTGGGGTCTAGGTCTGAGAAGGGCCATGCATACAGACAGCGGAGTGTCGTTTCCAGCCCGATGTCACAACGGTCTAACTCTCACAACCCCTGGTATTTTCACAAACGAACTCGGACTGGATCCCAAAGTCAGACCCTCACCTGCATGAGCATTTCTAAGTGTTAACTCTGTGTCTGAGTCAGAGGGTTGAGGCACGAGAGTACCACTGTACCACAAGACTACTATTATGCACTCATTCGCAACATTCGTAAATTCCCCGTGCATGAGATGGTCGTTCCGCGCTTGGAACGTATGTTTCCGTGGGGGGTGATGCCCTTTCCCGGATAGTAGCTTCCAATGCAGATGGCCACGCCTGGTTGGATACAGCCGGCCAAACCCGAGTCTCTAGAAGTAGAGACCGAGTGTTGAACTAAGTTATAGTGAGTTGTTACGTCATTCTGGAGCGCTTCTGCGAATTTTATTATAATACCATGGTACATGGTACTCCAGCGCTAGGAGACATTGCCGAGGAGCGGGCATAGAATCTACTTATCCACTCCTGCACAGCAGTTTGAAAGTCATCTGAATTGCATGGAAGTGATGGTTATCATCGTGACTTCGATGGAATGGGAAAATAGGAAACGAGCTTGTCTTGTTTATGTTTATTTATGACCGAGAAAGGTACAATACAGTAAACGAGCAAATGTTGTGGTTACGGAGAAAATTATCCATGCTTCTAACTCGGTCGGTCTACGTGTACGGCTAAAAAGCGAATAGCGGGAAAACTTAGCTCAGTCCCTTCGCTGACCCCGGTCTGCACGAAAATGGCCGGGCATTGAAAAAAGGGTTTTACTAAGCGCGACTCACGGCATGATCAGGTGATCTTCATTTCCCCGCCCAATTACCGCAAACCAAGCCCCAAACTTGAATTAGACTATTAGTACACCATCCAGTAAAAACATTCGCTGAGAAGTATGATTGTACTTATGCTGGTGGTTGTTTTCTCTTGGCATCAGAAACAATGAACGTTATATCGGCGTCCTTGGGCTACGAACTGAACCCGCTCGGGCTGGCGTGCTCCGTGGTTTACTACGCCGAAGTATTGCGCTTGAATTATGGACTAGTACGCTATGATTCTATGATTTCGACGGTCTCAAAGCCATCTTTTCTTGTTTTGGATCAGGGCGCATTGCGCGTTCGGCTCCGTGAATATAGGTCCCACCGGTTGCTTCCTCCGATCGCGTCCGAGTCGCCTGGCCATCACAAGTGAAATCCCATGCTTCCGTGTTTCCAAAACTGGGCCGAGTATTAGGCAGCAGATAAGTGCTCATAATTTATCCGTGTTTACGCTCGAGTTGCTTGCCTGACTCACCATCGATCAATTCCTCTTCGCCAGAAATCCCACTTCTAGTACATAACATGAACCGAACTATCAAGAAATCCGTGCTACATATTACCTTTAATACTATTTCCCATAAACGGATTCTCCGTGCATATGTCAATGGGAACACATAAAACACTTGTAGCGTGCCGCTCTAAGGAGATCACCTCGTTTTGGGCCATTATCTGGCAATGCTACCAAAGCGCGTAACCCTGGCCATATTGGCCGTCCGGGCACTGTCCGCTCTTGCCTCACCAGTTTTCACGGTACAGAACTCTGACCTTCACGTGGCCTCGGACGATGTCTGCAGTCAGACAGAGTCTGCGAACCCACTAGCCTCAAGCCCAGAAGTTCATCTCGACGATGGGCTGTTCGTTGGTATTCAAGAGGGAAAAACCGACGGATTCTTAGGCATCGCCTTTGCCCTTCCTCCGTGAGCATTGCTTGCCTCACCACGGTCTAGCATCCTTTTGATATATTCATGTACACAGGACTGGTGACCGGCGTTTACGCCTGGCTAAGCCCACTCTTCCTTATGTGGGCACAAACTACGCTCAGGAGTTTGGAAGATCATGCCCACAGCAAGCCCTCTCACTTCCGAACGGGCTGAACTCGCGGCTGGTTGAAGATCTTGGTAAGGCTGTGAATAGAATATATCAGGATGTCATACCCTCAGACGAGGACTGTAAGGAATGCATCATTTTTTCCGTCGTCACGAACTCAGTCATTCTCCAAGGCCTAACTATAAACATTTGGAAACCTTCCACTGCCACGCCCAGTTCTCAGCTCCCTGTCCTTGTAGTAGGTGCCTTCTTACCACCCACGTTCTATGAAGTTCAAGGAATCCAAAAAATTAGTGGATATTCGGTGGTGGCTTCGAAGTCGGTGGAACCAACACGTGTGTTCCTACTCTATTTATTTTAATAGCATATAAAAATGCTTTCTCCCAGGTACAACGGCGCATCCGTAGTCGCGCGGTCTATCGATCTCAAGCAACCAGTTATTGTCGTTAGTATGAATTACCGGTGAGGTTTGTCTCCATTTCTGAGTTCAGCCTTCTGATTCCGCCTCTACCAGTCTCTCTGGTATGGGAATAATTTACGCTAGATGCAGTCAGCGCTTGACTTCCCGTCCTCGCAGCTTTTGGGTTCCTGCCTGGAAAGGAAGTTAAAGATGAGAAGGTCGGAAATTTGGGTCTTCAAGATCGTAAGTGCATTGCGTTCGTTGTTGGGTGAAACTACCCACCCTCCTCCAGAACGCCTCGCCTTGAAGTGGATACAGACATACATCAGGGAGTTCGGCGGTGACCCTCAAAAAGTGACAATGTGAGGAACGTTTGTCATCCCTAATTCCGTCAACTTACCTGTGGAGTAGCTGGGGAGAAAGTGCAGGCGCCATCTCAGTGTCCCTGCACATGTTGGCCAAAGAGGGCAACCACGAGGGTTTATTCCGTGGCGCCATCATGCAATCTGGAGGTCCCATTCCAGTGGGCGATATTGAAAATGGTCAAAAATATTACGACTTCATGGTTAGCGAGACAGGGTGTTCGAAGCAACGCGACACGCTCGACTGTCTCCGCAGAGTTCCCTACAACACCTACAAGCGGGCCATGGACGCGTCACCAAACTTCTTCGCGTATCAGGTAAGAGCATATTTCCTTATTGCTTAGTGACTTATGGACGACGGCCTTGTAGGCACTTGTGCTGGCCTGGTTGCCTCGAGCCGATGGTGACTTCCTGACCGAGCCCCCTCAATATGGAGTTATACGTGGCCACGTAGCAGACGTGCCCATGATCACAGGTGTGTTTTCTATGTCGTAATTATCATGACACAGAATTCACTGTACCAAAGGCAACTGTGACGATGAGGGTTCCTTATTCTCAATCTCCACCAGAAATATTTCGTACGTAGACAAATGGGCTTTCTCTGGTTTACGGTCTGTTTCATGGCTCTTATAGCTCGACTGCTCAACTGAAGGATTATTTGAAACTGTTTATGATGCCTAAAGCCACGGAACAGGAAATAAATGACCTTCTTGTGCACTATCCGGATGACCTCAGGGCCGGCTGTCCCTTCGACACTGGACTCAAGAATGCGCTTGGTATGACCTCATATGGAGAGCAGAAGCTGAAGCTTACGTCGAATAATAGGTCCACAATTCAAGCGTGTTGCTGCCCTTCAGGGCGATTTCGTGTTCCATGGTCCACGTCGTATGCTCCTGAAATACAGGGCCAATAAGCAGAACTCGTGGGGCTTCAGTTCGTCTTCATTTACGCTTCGGACGCAATAATGGTTACTAATTCCTCCTTACTAAGTCTGGAAGCGGATCAAGGATACGCCTTTTATCGGATCGGTGAGACTACTTTCGACCTTTTTGCGTGCTCGGGAAACGTCTGAAACGTCTGGTTTATCATTTCCAGGTTCATGGGATAGACCTCGTCAGCGCCTGGGCTCCGAATGGTGAATTAAGGGATTACTTTATCCGGTTTGCAAACACACTGGACCCCAATGGAAAGGAAGGTCTCGGAATTTCGTGGCCCAAGTGGGATCCCGCGAAGCCAAAGGCCCTCGTCGGAACAGACAGCCTTCTTACACCCCTCACCATCCAAAACGACAACTACCGTTCACGTGCTATGGACTACGTTGGGAACCTGTCGATACGTCACCCAATCTAAGAGATGGAGTGAACTTGGGGTAATGTCTGTTCACACTGATTGTGATGGTACATTGACACGTTGCACGAACGAGTCCTTTGTATATCTTAGAATTCGGACCTTCTTGTGATTTGGCATAAGCACCGTTGATTTGATACGTAACTCAATGAATTTGTTTTCCAAACTTTTTGTTGTCTGTTTGAATCTTTAATCGGGTGAAGCACCGTAGCCCTCCGCTCCTCGATGCCGCTATCCATGACTGGCCAAGTAGGACCGCAGGTGGTCCTCTAGCTCCTGCTGGATTACCTTAAGACCACCTCAAGATTTCTCGGCAAAGTCCCAGCTCTCGTCGGTCATGCTTGCAGATCAGCGCCCATCAGTTTTTGTTCGGGTCAGCCGTGGCATTGGCCGCTCGCTGTCATTGCTCGGCAGTCGGCACTGTGCCTTCCCTTATGATTTCAATGGTAACTGCCATCATCATATTCACATGCCCAATATTCCATACCGCACTTCAACTATCACGGTGTCAGCTCTCTTGCGCCGCTTCTTCCCGCGCCACCTTCACTCCGTAACACCATAAACACGCCCGTCATCATAGGCGCTAGACTGGTTCCCCTTCTAATTTTTCCCGAAAGAACGTGTATTTTTCGGGAAGCAGGTCAGATGGGGACCTTGACTCGGATATAGGATTGAAAATCGCCAACTAATACTCGTTTGGTGGTGTCGTTGCTGACCTCTGCCAGCTCGGCATCGTAACGTAGCTTCATCTCAAACGCCCAAAAGGAACTTGTACCGTACATACGAAACTAAATACATGGGTATTCATATTCAAGAAAACACCTCCACATCCCGCGAACGGGCCATACTATAATGTTCTGGTAGCACTCGTACTACGTCCTCGGGACCCCTCTCGGACGCGGCCACCTCCGGAGGCCCCAAAGTGTCTTCCTCCACGCTTGCATCTGCGCCGTGCTGGAGCAATAATCGAACGACCTCCGCATGACCCATGCGCGATGCGACTTGCAGGGGGGTCGCACCATTGATCGCCCGTGCATTCGCATCAGCGCCGTGATCCAGCAGGAGTCGCACGATCTCTATCCACCCCTCTGCGGACGCCGCATGCAAAGGAGTTCCGTGATACCCGCCTCGTGTGTTCATGTCTATGCTGCGCTCACGCAGTACCTGCGCAGAGCCGAGATGACCCGGAGCAGTTACCACCTGCAATGGAGCCCCATAACAACCTCCCTGGATGTTGACATCAGCATTGAACTCGAGCAATAGGCGAACGATATCCAGGTGCCCAACGCCAGATGCCACATGGAGAGGGGGTCCAGTGTAACTATCCCATACGTTTACATCTTCTCCGTGTTCGAGGAGAAACCGAACGATTTCTAGATGTCCCCTTTTCGATGATACTATGAGGGGGGTTCCATAGAAACCCGCTTTAATGGTTGTGTCTGCAGATTGATTCAGTAACATCCACGCAATTTCGAGGTGGTCATTTTCCAGTGCGGCTATTAATGGAGTCCCGTATCGACTACCCAGGGTATTTATGTGTCGCGGGTATGTGAAGAGTAGGTGTTCAGCGATATCACCGAAGCCACACTGCGCAGCATAATACAGGGGCGCTGTGTCGAGTCGTCGTAGGTTCGCCGTGATTTTGGGTTCCCCCCAGAACGTGTCGATATCATGTAACCAGACCCAGCCTGCTAGGTGTGGGTTCTTTGGGTGGAACAGAAGCTCCAAGGCTGGCCTGATTTCAGTTGCTACATTCCCGAATCGAGTATGGTAAACCCAATTCTCAGCAGCGTAGTGGATCATAGGGATCTCTTTGACAGCATATTTGTCAGTGCCCTCGTCAAGATGGAGTAAAACAGCCAGGCACATTTGGGCGATAGTTACGTGTGCCGGTTCCTCGTACATACGGTACCGAGCGACCTTCGTTTCCAGCTTCAAAATGCGTTCAGACGTCAAGAATTCCATGACGGAATAATGAGAGAGTTGCGCGATTCGGGAGCCATCGACATCGATAAAAGAAAGAAATGTTGAGCATACAGTTATCAGATTGTCTTCTGGCTCATCGGAGCGCCAAATCTCTTCGTACTTGGGGGTGATATCTGCAATGAAGTCGATTGCGAGAACCAAGCAAAGCTCTTCCATCGTGAGCGGACGAGTAGCCACCATGAGGGTATGGAAGACATGGTATGTGTGTTCCCAGTTTTCTTCCGCAACGCGCAGTAAGGTGCGCGAGTATGTTTCATCCAACGTATCGGGGAGTCCCTCAACAACGCGCACGACTGTTGCCGGGAGTGACCCAGGTAATATGTCCATTTGGCGAATGACCCAATGAAATCTAGATGGGGACATGAGCGATTATTCTGATAATATCATTCAGAAATGACATACACCCCCTCAGCTTTCCGGAACAACGTATTGATTACCACTTCTTTATCTGATGCCTTCCATCCCTTCATCTTGGGGTGCGTACTAAGCATCCAGCGGAGGTAACGGATGATATCCTGTGAATGCCCACTTTCCTCGTGTAGGCACACACGGCGAGAAGCCAGAGGATACAGCACAAATTCAACCTCGGGGTCCAAATGGCTGAGAATGCAGACATGAAGGTTTGGGATGTGCAGGTTAATCAGTTTCCGGAAAAGCCCGAGGAGATTCGCACGCGGGGATGGTAAACCAGGGGTGCCAGGACATTCATCTAGAGCATCCACAACAATGTACGCCGGTTCTTGTACCAAAACTTTTAGCATATCCATCAGGCAGCGCGTCATTGTTTCAGTACTTGGCCTCCTTGAGCCACGGCCATGGGTCGAGTACACGGTGGAAAGACTGTCGCAACAGAGTTCTGACTGAGCGCAGTACTGGATAAGGAGGGAAGAAAGAAACCCGTCGACATTCCGCTTTTTATGATCTCTAAAGTCGAAGTAAAAGTATCCCATGGAGGCTATGTTTGCATCGACGTCAGCTTGGATGTCATGAATGATTGAGGAGCTAAAGATAATATGAGTATCACTCATGGAAGTCACGGATAGCACACGTACCAAAGAATGGTCTTCCCTGAGCCCACTAAATGAGGGAGGATCGTAAGCAACGGCAAAGGCAAGGAAGGTCTAGAAAAGTACGTTTTCCGTGGACCCAAAGGAGGGAGCCGGTCGCTTTCCATTCTTTATAGCGGATATCTTTGGTAAACCATGTTGTAGTCCCAGTGTGGAAAATTCCGCGTGCGGTGTTGTGGTTTATCGCGGGGTCCGGAGGAGAGAGCCATTGCCGAAAGACTCCCAACAACTGGTCACCTGAAAGCACATTGGAGCGTCCGAAATGAGAACGTACAAAAGTAACGAACGTTGCAATTTGTTCACGTTGCGAATGATCTGATGCATAGTGGCTAGCACATTTGTCAGAATAAGGACCATGGAATAAAGGTTAACGCACTGAGAGCTGGTTGAATCCTGTCTATAAATTCCTCGCCACCTAAACGAGGACTTAACACAGCGCGGTTGGATTAGCTCTGCGAGCTTCGCGCACCGTCCATGAGCACCTTTATATTCCTGATGAGACCGTAGACAATCTCCATGTTGAGTGACACAGTCATTTGAGTCTCATCTTGCGTGAGTCTGGCCAGCCTCCTTCGCACGCGCCCGATATCTTTCTCTTTAAGCCACTTTTCCTTGATATTCTCTGGAGTAGGGTGAGCCAGGACGACATCAACAAAAATAGACTCACCCAATTGGCCACGTTTGGCTTGCCTCGTGGCAAGCGCAAGGACCAAGATGAGTTCGAACAAGATTTTCATGGCTTTCCCTATAACAACCAGATTTGAAGGGATTTCGACATGAATTCTAAGGTGTTTTAGGGAGCTCTCGATGCATTCAAATAAGGCGAGAATGACGTCATCGCCAGTGTTACAATCGTTGGCTACCTAGGAGACATGTACGTCAGATGGATCCACTCGGAATAAGGATGCTACACACTGCGAGGAGAACACCGATACTACCAAGGATAGCCTTTGCGGGTGAAAATTGCTGTAGTAAACGAGATTGCACATATAAAATGTGTGAATCAAGATCAAGATTTGATTGACATACGGGTTCAATGATGTCGTATAGTGCCTCACTGGGTGTGAGCAAAGACACAATGTGGACAATGGACTCAAGTCGGCACATCAGCAGAGACATCGGATCGTCCATTTCTGGTCCATTTGGTGGTTGACTTTGATCTCGCAGAACGACAATTGCCTTATCAACTGAACTGATGTCGTCGAGGCTGGCGATGAATGGGTATGTAATTAGGTCTATTTCGGTCTGCCTTGAGTATTCGACCAACGTCAGGTTGAATATTGACTGGAGGTAAGAAGAAGGTCGGAGTATATCGGGTGGTGAGGACATCGTAGGTGTAGTAGATAGGGTTTCGTTGTCGTTCCCTGCGAGTTGTTGATCTGAGAGATGGGAAGACTGTGGATGAAACGATTCTTCGACGGCGTCGGGAATATGACCGGATGTGGTGTTGCAAGCTGAGAGACGGAATAATGCTGCCAGGGAGTCTGATAGTATCAATCTCAGCGGCTTCAGTGACTCAGCAGTTTCCACGATCATCACGTGCAAATTGCCACGAAGCAACCCCTTTTTTTTTTCGGCGCAGACTCTACACTTTCGAGCACTGCACTGATGCTAGTGATGCTTAGTGGAGCCTTTTACCGCCCCGACTCAACAGCCAGACCAAGAAAGAAGAATGAAAAGCTATTACAACCATCCCTTTCGAGGTCAATGCCGAACTTTGCACCTGTTTTCCAGAAAAGAGTGACGTCAGTTTTGCTATAAAGAGCGGCTGCTGACGAACGTGGCCCCACTCTTTATCGTATCGGGGGCCTTAGGGCGAACCAAGCTTCCCTTTCTCATCTGCTCAGGATCACACCACCGAGCTAGACGCCTAGCTGTTGCGCGGCTATTTCTCGAGCATGATAGGAACGTGGACTCATAAGAAGGCGGTGGCTAGATTCCGCATAATGGTCGTCATGAGGTTAACCAGTTGCTTCTCAACCATGGCGCAAGTGTAGATGTTTGGAACAACCTTGGCGGGACTTCGTCTGAGGCCGTATCGGATGAAAGATACCACGAGATTGCCAAGGTCTTATCAGATTACGCAACTTGTAGCTGGCTCGACTCTTGAGTGGCATGCTCCGTTTATTTTCCGGAAAAACAAGAAAATGACGTCGATCTCGTCGCAGATGCTCCCGATGTTGTCGTCGAGATATTGCGTTGGCAATGTGAGGTGAGCTATGGAACTGGTCGCTGGCACAGGCTAAAGTGTGACAACGACATCTAGGTCAACCATGAACTGCGCTGTGTGCAATCCGGGTATTATCTACGACTGACCATTGTGTCTTCCTGTCGTTACGCAAGAGTTAGTATTGGTATTAGCAGTGGCACCTGACGCCCGCCGCATCGACGTCCCGCCAACAGCTACAATAGTACACTGAGGCCCGGAGGTTGAGCAGCCTCATGCGATGTGTCCCGCAGTGTAAGCTCGATCCAACGGGACACTTTTGTAGTTGCCTCTTTCCACGGGTTTACCCACAGGACCTTTGGCAGACTTGTAAGAGCAAACACGAGACGTGCTTCGTTGTATCCCCGGAGTGAGCACGCGCTCAAGGGTTTCCGTACAGGAGAAACAGTGATTCGACAGCTTCTTCCCAGTCTTTTCTTCATATGCCTTGAATATTTCGTTGAACGACTAATTAGCGTGGTCATTAGTCAGACACTACTATCGAGCAATGTATGAATTCCTCAAGTTAGATGTTACCTTATTGTCCCCAGCGATGGTGAAAGCACGGTTGTTCAGTTGTTCAGGAGGAAGGTGCGTCAAGACATAGGAAACATATCGGGAAATATCCGGTCTCGAGGTGAATGAAATCTGCTTGTTGCCATCGCCAGCAATGGTCATCTTCCCACTTGTAACGTCGAGATCTAAAAATCTTTGGACTTGTGGTTAACTGGACAGAATAGCTGGAAGCAAAAGGAAGGGGACGTACGGCCCCCAAATGAAATCCGCGAATGGGCCAGTGTAGAAGACGACGTATGGGATACCCAAAGCTTCCACCTGGCTCTGAATATTCGCCTTCTCTCCGAACATCCCCTCAGTCTCTCCTTCCGTTACATTTCCAAAGTCTGAAGGTATGAACAACTTGACGTCCGCTTCCTTGGAGGCTGCAGCGATTTTTCCTTGGACACCAAGTGCCTCTTTCGCGATGGTACTGCATCAGTAAATTATCAAATTAGTTTTTGTATGTTGCACAATATTGTGCAACATTGTGCAACACTTGGTAACTACAAAAACTTGTTAACTAGAATCT
>WNFI01023013.1_pt1 | contig 17172 bp, 14 predicted proteins | sample 5400471 | NCBI WGS metagenome assembly WNFI01 (sample SAMN13153348, study PRJNA577476) | soil metagenome | isolation source: 100 cm saprolite on Douglas fir-dominated hillslope | place: USA:California | collected 2013-09-17 | reverse complement strand
TCGATCCTCACCGACATCGTGAAGACGGCGAACTCCATCCTGGAGCCGCGCAAGATCATCGAGCTGATCATGGCCAAGGTCCAGGAGCTCATTCCCTCCGAGGCCTGGTCCATCCTCATGCTGGACGAGGAGAAGCAGGAGCTGACCTTCGAGCTGGCCCTGGGCGAGAAGGGCAAAGACGTGGCCGTTTTCCGGGTCAAGGTCGGAGAAGGGATCGCGGGCTGGGTGGCGCAGACGGGCGAGCCCACCATCGTCAACGACACCTCCAAGGACCCGCGCTTCGCGCGGCGGTTCGACGCCTCCACCCAGTTCCAGACCAAGTCCGTCCTCTGCGCGCCCCTCATCTCGCGCGGTCGCACCATCGGCGTCGTGCAGGTGATCAACAAGCAGGGCGGCAAGTTCACCCAGGCCGACCTCGAGCTCCTGTTGACCCTGGTCGAGCCCTGCGCCATCGCCATCGAGAACGCCATCCTGTTCCAGCGCACCGAGCAGCTCACCATCACCGACGACCTCACCCGCCTCTTCAACTCGCGCTACCTGAACCTCTACATCGGCCGCGAGATCAAGCGCTGCAAGCGCCACGGCATTCCGCTCTCCGTGATCTTCCTGGACCTCGACGGCTTCAAGAGCGTCAACGACGCGCACGGGCACCTGGCCGGATCGCGCACCCTCACCGAGGTCGGGGTGATCCTGGTGGAAGCGGTGCGCGAGAGCGACATCCTGGCCCGCTACGGCGGGGACGAGTTCGTGGTCGTGCTGCCGGAGACCCCGCCCTCGGGTGCGCTCGTCATCGCCGAGCGCATCCGCCGCGCCATCGAGAGCCACGTGTTCCTCCGGGACGCCGGGCTGGAGGCACGCATCTCCGCTTCCTTCGGCATCGCGTCGTATCCGGACCACGCCCTCACTCCGGAGGGGCTGATCCAGAAGGCCGATCAGGCCATGTATCGCGTCAAGGAGCGAGACAAGAACGGCATCGAGGTGGCAGTCTAGAGGAATTCACGAGCGCCGGAAGGCGTGAATTCCTGATAATCGACGCGACAGAACAATGCATTCATGCAGTTTTCGATACTGCGAAGAGAGACCCATTAGGATTCGCCTCGGCGGGTCCTGTCATCGAGGCGAATCCTCTTGAACCTTCGCTCCATCGCCAACCTGAGCTTCCTGTCCAACGACCTCGCCATCGACCTCGGTACCGCCAATACGCTGGTCTACGCGAAGAACAAGGGCATCGTCGTCTCCGAGCCCTCCATCGTCGCCGTCAACAAGGTGACGGGGAAGGTGGAGGCGGTGGGGAAGGACGCCAAGGAGATGCTGGGCCGCACCCCCGGCAACATCGTGGCCATCCGCCCCATGAAGGACGGCGTCATCGCCGACTTCGAGATCACGGAGAAGATGCTCTCGCACTTCATACGCAAGGCCCACAACCGCAACACCATGGTGCGGCCGCGCATCATCATCGGGATCCCGTCCGAAGTGACCCAGGTCGAGAAGCGCGCGGTCAAGGACTCCGCGCTCAAGGCCAAGGCCTCCGAGGTCTATCTCGTGGACCAGGCCATGGCCGCCGCCATCGGGGCCGGCCTGCCCATCACGGAGCCGAGCGGCAACATGGTGGTGGACATCGGCGGCGGCACCACCGACATCGCGGTCATCTCGCTGGCCGGCATCGTGTACTCGAAATCGGTGCGCGTGGCCGGCAACGAGATGGACGAGGCGGTCATCTCGTACATCAAGAAGAAGTACAACCTGCTCATCGGCGAGCGCACGGCCGAGCAGATCAAGCTGGAGATCGGGTCCGCCTTCCCCCTCGACGAGCCCATGACCATGGAGATCAAGGGGCGCGACCTCATCGAGGGCATCCCCAAGACCCTGACCATCACCGATGCCGAGATCCGCGAGGCCCTGGCCGAGCCCATCTCGATCATCGTGAACGCGGTGCGCGTGGCCCTCGAGCGCACGCCGCCCGAGCTCAGCGCGGACATCGTGGACCGCGGCATCGTGCTCACCGGCGGCGGCTCGCTCCTGAAGAACCTGGACAAGCTGCTGCGCGAGGAGACCTCGCTCCCCGTCTCCGTGGCCGAGGACCCGCTCTCCTCGGTCGTGCTGGGGACGGGAAAGATGCTCAGCGACTTCGACCTCTTGCGGAAGATAAGCCTTGATTAACGGCCTCGACTAGGCCCGTCCAGTGGCCCGCGTCCTCGATACAAAGCGCAGCCGTTTCCTCCTCGGCGGCCTCGTGCTCGCGCATCTCGTCGTCATCAGCCGGCAGGTGGATCGCGGGGGAGGGACCTCCCTCCTCGGTCAGACCGTCTTCGCGGTGCTGTCGCCCCTGCAGCGCATGGTGGGGGCGGGGCTGGGCGCAGTGCTCGCGACCTGGTCCGGATACGTGGACCTGCGCCACGTCTATCGCGAGAACCAGGACCTGCGCGGCCGCATGGCCGCGCTGGAGATGGAGCTGCAGCGGCAGCAGGACCGCCTGCGCGAGGCGGACCGCCTGCGCGAGATCGCGGACGTGAAGCCCTCGCTGCCCTTCGACACGCTGCTGGCCCAGGTGATCGCGACCGACGGCGTGCCCTGGTACCGCACGGTGACCCTCAACCGCGGGCGCGCGGACGGGATCGCCCTCAACGCGCCCGTCATCAGCACGACGGGCGTGGTGGGGCGCGTGGTGGCGGTGGGGCCGCGGGCGGCCAAGGTCCAGCTCCTGCTCGACCACGAGAGCGGCCTGGGCGTGCGCATCGAGCGCAGCCGCATCACCGCCGTCGTGTCCGGACAGGCGGGATTCGCGGACCATGTGGGCAACATGCTGGCCATGAAGTTCGTGCCCGTCCTGGCCGACGTGGTCGTCGGGGACGTCGTCGTCACCTCCGGGCTCGATCGCATGTTCCCCAAGGGCCTGATGGTCGGACGCGTGCAGTCGGTGAAGGTGACGGGCGGCCTGTTCAAGGACATCCTGGTCGCGCCGTCCGCGCATTTCGAGCGGCTCGAGGAGCTGATGGTCGTCCGCGCACAGCCGGACGCGCTCGAGCTGACCGAAGAGGTCCGGCCCCCGGAGCCCAAGGCCGTCCCCCGCGCCGCGGCCAAGACCAGCCCCGCCACCCGATGAGGGTGTTCTGGACGGCTATGGCCCTCCTCGCCGCCCTGCTCGCGCAGACCGCGCTCGGCCGCGTCATGCCCATGCAGGCCCGCGTGTTCGATCCTTTCCTTCTCGTCGTGGTCTACTGTGGTCTCACCGGCGGCGAGGTCCACGGCATGCTGGCCGGAGCCGCCGCGGGCTGGGTGCAGGACGTGCATTTCGGGGGACGCATCCTGGGCCTCAGCGGCCTGAGCAAGCTGCTGGTCGGCTTCGGCGTCGGGGTCGGGTCCACGCGCTTCCACCTCGGTGAGCCGGGGGCGCGGCTGCTGGTGCTGATGGTGGCGACGATCGTGGACGCCGTGCTGTTCGGCCAGCTCGCGCAGGTCTTCGACGTGCAGGCCTACGAGCTGAGCCCGCTCGGGCTCGTGGCGCGCGCGGTCGTGAACGGGGCCGTGGGGATGGTGATCTTCGAGACGATGGACCGGCAGCGGCGCCGGTGGGCACCGCGCGCATGAGGATCTACGAGGACCTGCGCACGGTCCAGCGGCGCGTGGGCGTCGTGCAGGCGCTGGTCGCGCTCGTGCTCGCGGGCCTCCTCGTCTACTTCTGGCAACTGCAGGTCATCCGCGGCAAGTATTTCCAAAACCTCGCCGAGAACAACCGCATCCGCGCCCTGCCCATCCCTGCACCCCGGGGGCCCCTCTTCGACCGCAAGGGCCGGATCCTGGCCGAGAACCGGTCGTCCTTCAACGTGGTCGTGACCTCCGAGCGCAAGGACGGACTCGGCGGCGCCCTGGAGAGGCTCTCCCGGCTCATCTCGTTCGATCCGGCGGAAGTGCGCGAGCGTCTCAACACGCAGGGGCCGCGATTCCGGACGGTGGTGGTCAAGGCGGACGCCAGCGACGAGGACGTGGCCACCATCGAAGCGCGGCGCATGGAGGAGCCGGAGGCGAGCGTCGACGTGGTGCCGCTGCGCTCGTACCCGCTCGGTGTCGGGCTGGCCCATTCGCTCGGGTATGTGGGCGAGATCTCGGATCGCCAGCTCGAGTCCGGCGGCTTCGAGAGGCTCGAGGCCGGCAGCATCGTCGGCCAGGCCGGCGTCGAGCTCCAATACAACAAGGAGCTGATGGGCCGCGACGGGCTTCGCCGCATCGTCGTGAACAGCCGCGGGGTCGAAGTCACGGAGGCGGAGCGCAAGGCCCCTCTGGACGGGCCCCCGGCCACGCTCACCATCGATCTCGACCTGCAGGCGGCGGTGGTGGAGGCCATGGCGGGCAGGTCGGGCAGCGTGGTGGCCATCGACCCCAATAGCGGCGAGATCCTGGCCTACCTCTCCACTCCCGCCTTCGATCCCAACGCGTTCTCCTCCGGGATCAAGGCCTCGGAGTGGGCGGAGCTGCTCAAGGACCCCGACAAGCCGCTCATGAACCGGCCCATCCAGGGCGGTTACGCCCCCGGCTCCACTTTCAAGCTCGTGGACGCCCTGGCCGCGCTGCAGGAGCGCGTGATCACCCCGCAGACGAAGTTCAATTGCCCGGGGTACCTCTCCGTCGCCCGGCCTCTTCCAGGACCCCGAGTGGAAGATGCGGACGCAGCAGGCGCGCTGGTTCCCGGCGGAGACGGTCTCCGTGGCCATCGGCCAGGCCATGTCGGTCACACCCATGCAATTGCTGCGGGTGGCGGCGGTGGTGGCCAACGGCGGCAAGCTCGTGACGCCGCATCTCATGAAGGCGGTGGGCGGCCACCCCGTCGACTTTCCGACCCCCAAGGACCTCGGCTTCCGTCCGGACGTCATCGCCGCCGTGCGCGAGGCCATGCTCAGCGTGGTGAACGAAGGCACCGGCATGCGCGCGAAGCTGGAGGGCATCCAGGTGGCGGGGAAGACGGGTTCCGCGCAGGTCGTGACCCACGCGCGCCTGGAGACGAACAAGCACCTCCGCGAGTACCAGCCGCACGGTTGGTTCGTCTGCTTCGCGCCCGCCGAGAATCCGAAGGTGGCGATGGTCGTGATGGTCGAGCACGGGACGGCGGGGGGAACCTCCGCCGCCCCCGTGGCCGGCCAGATCCTGTCGCGCTACTTCGGGGTCCGGGCGATCGGACCCGGCATGACCCCGCCCCCGGACAACCCGCCCGTCGAGCCTTCGCCACAGCCGCTGCGCGCGCAGGCGGCGCCACCCTCGCCCGCGCTCGCGCAGGCGCGCCCGAACTAGCGCCATGGCCATCGACCGCCGGCTGCTCTTCAACATCGACTGGGGCTTCCTGGGCGCGGCCCTGATCCTCATGGGTATCGGCGTGGCCACGATCTTCTCCGCCACTTTCGCCGGCCGGAACACCGGGCTCGAGATCAAGCAGCTCTACGCCATCGTGCTGGGCGTGGTCGGGTTGCTGGTCGTGGTGTCGCTCGACTATCGGCGCCTGGTGGACCGCGCGCCCGTGCTGTACCTGGCCGCGGTGGGCGTGCTCGTGTACGTGCTGGCCTTCGGCCCGCGCATCGCGGGCACGCGGCGCTGGTTCATGGGGCCGGGCGGATTCCAGGTCCAGCCGAGCGAGTTCGCCAAGCTGGTGGCCGCCCTGCTCGTGGCCAAGCTCTTCGCGGAGGCGAAGAAGGAGACGCTCGGGCTCTTCGACCTCCTCGTCCCCGGGGCGGCGGTGGGCCTCATGGCCGTGCTCATCGCGGCCGAACCCGACCTCGGCACCGCCTTCACGCTGGTGCCGCTCTTCTTGACCGTCGCCTTCCTGGCCGGCCTGCGCGTGCGCGCGATCGTGGGCGTCTTCCTGGTCATGATGGTCGTGGGCAGCCTGGGCTGGATGTTCGCGCTCAAGGAGTATCAGAAGTCGCGCATCTACACCTTCCTCGACCCGAACCTCGACCCGCGCGGGGCGGGCTATCAGAAGATCCAGTCCGAGATCGCGGTGGGCTCGGGCGGCGTGGTGGGCAAGGGGTACAAGCAGGGCACCCAGAGCCAGCTCGGGTACCTGCCCGCGCGGCACACCGACTTCATATTCTCGGTGCTCGCGGAAGAGAATGGGTTCGTGGGCGTGGTCGCGGTGCTCGGACTGTACATGTTCATCCTCTGGCGGGCATTCGAGACCGCCCAGATGGCGCGCGATCGCGTGGGCGCGTTCCTGGCCGCCGGCATCGCCGCCATCCTGTCCTTCCAGGTCATATACAATGTCGCGATGGTGGCTGGCCTCGTCCCCGTCAAGGGGCTGCCCCTGCCGCTCATGAGCTATGGGGGATCCTCCGTGCTCTCCTCCCTTTTCGCGGTCGGCCTCATCCTCAACGTCCGCATGCGCCGCTTCGTCAATTGATACGCCGTCCCTTGCCTGATACCCGCTTTTTTCTGTCGCGTCACTCCCGCTTCGCACTCGCTCGTCGCCGCGCTGCCCGCGTGGCCGAGAGCTTACCAAGTCAGGGGGGGCACTCACGCCTCGACAGGTCCGCGTTCGCACTGCGGCCACCAGCGCGGTGTGTGGCTGCGGCCCCCCCTGAAACCCCCCTCGCTCGGCGCCGCGCTACGCGCATGGCCGAGAGCTTACCAAGTCAGGGGGGGCACTCACGCCTTGCAAGATGGGCGTTCGCGGCCCCCCCTGAAACCCCCCTCGCTCGGCGCCGCGCTACGCGCGCCGCCGAGCTCTACGTTTCGCCGTCAGAGCCTTTCCTCCACGACCCGGCCCGCAACGAGGCCGGACGACGCAAGGGACGGCTCATGGAAGGGACCTTCCATGACCAAGGACCTCATCGTGAGCAGCACCCCCCAGGAGACCAAGGTCGCGCTCCTGGACGACGGCATCGTTTCCGAGATTTTCATCGAGCGGGAAGCCCACCGCGGGATCGTCGGGAACCTCTATAAGGGCAAGGTGACCCGGGTCCTGCCCGGGATGCAGTCTGCCTTCGTCGACATCGGTCAGGAGCGCGATGCGTTCCTGTACGTAGCGGACGTGATCGAGGAGCTCGACGAGAACCTCCTCACGCCCGAGGAGGCCGGGCAGCCGGCGGCGGGGATGCCGCGTGGAGCTGCCGCCGAGGCCGAGGCCGCGCCGGGGAACGGACCCGTCCCCAGCCCGACGCCCGCCGCGCCGGCCGGCAACAACCACCGCAACGCGGCCATCGAGGAGATGCTCGAGCCCGGACAGGAAGTGCTCGTGCAGGTGGTCAAGGAGCCGCTGGGGCAGAAGGGGGCGCGCATCACCTCCCACGTCTCCCTGCCCGGGCGCTACCTCGTGTTCATGCCGACGGTCGAGCACGTGGGCGTCTCGCGCAAGATCACCGACGACGAGGAGCGCCGCCGCCTGAAGACGATCCTGAAGGAGTTGCGGCAGCAGCGGGGGGGCGGTGGCCTCATCGCGCGCACGGTCGGGGCCGGCCACACCCGTGAGGACTTCGAGCGCGACATGCAGTACCTCTCCCGCACCTGGGACGAGGTCCGCGCGCAGTCGTCGCGGCAGGGAGCGCCGGCGCTCCTCCACCGCGAGCTCTCCCTGGTGCAGCGCCTGCTGCGCGACATCCTGTCCGACGACATCGCGAACATCCGGCTCGACGGCGAGAAGGAGTTCCAGCGCACGCTGGACATGGTCAACGTGCTCCAGCCCGAGCTGGCCCCGCGCGTGCGCCTCTACAACGGCGCCCAGGCCATCCTGGAGGAGTTCGGGGTCGCGGGCGAGCTCGAGCGGGCACTGCGCTCGAAGGTGTGGCTCGACTCCGGCGGCTACATCGTCATCAACCAGACGGAGGCCCTGGTCGCGATCGACATCAACACCGGGCGCTTCACGGGGAAGAAGAAGCGCGAGGAGACGATCCTCAAGACCAACGTGGAGGCGGTCAAGGAGATCGTGCGCCAGATCCGGCTGCGCGACCTGGGCGGGATCATCGTGGTGGACTTCATCGACATGGAGGAGCGCAAGAGCCGGCAGAAGGTGATGGCCGCCCTCGAGCAGGAGCTCAAGAAGGACCGCTCGCCATCGAAGGTCCTCTCCGTGAACGAGTTCGGTCTCGTCATCCTGACCCGCAAGCGCGTGCGCCAGTCGCTCGAGCGCACGCTCTGCGAGCCCTGCCCGTACTGCTCGGGAAGCGGGATGGTGAAGAGCGTGACCACCGTGTGCTCCGAGATCTACGACGAGGTGCGCAAGCTCGCCCCGCATTTCTCCGGCAACGCCGTCTCCCTGCGCGTCAACCCCGACGTGGCGCGCGCCCTCCGCGGCGACGAGTCGACGGTGCTCAAGGAGCTGTGCACACTCCTCGGGCACGACGTCACCGTCCAGAGTGACCCGCTCCTGCACCAGGAGCAGTTCGACGTGGTGCCGCAATGACGACGCCGGGCTCACGCTTCCAGCCCGCGGTCGAGGAGTACGTCTCCGCCATCGAGACCCACCTCCGCGCCCGCCGCGGGGTGGAGCACATCCTCTCCCCGCGCGACTTCGCGCTGGCGCGCGCCTGGTACGAGGCGGGGGTCCCCCTGGCCACCGTGCTCGTCGGCATGGACCGCGCCTTCGAGCAGAACGCGACCGTCAGCTCCCTCACCTATTGCCGCCGCCGCGTCGAGGAGCTGGCCGCGGCCGGGCCCCGGCCGGAGATCCGTCCCCCGGCCGAACTGGGAGTACGTGCGCTCCAAGCTGCGCGAGATCGACGACGACGTGTCCGCGGCGGTGCTGAGCGCCTTCTCCGCGGATCAGCTCGACGACTTCCGTGCGGAGGCGGCGCGGGCCATCGAGCGCCACCGCGGGCGGGTCGACGACGCGGCCCTCGAGGACGCCAAGACGCGATTCACGCTGCAGAGGGCGCGCGAAAAGCTGGGGCTGCCGAGGGTCAGCCTCGTCTAGGCCGCACCCACACTGGAATACTGGAACGAACGATGCCCAGCCTGGCCGCCTCCCATCCCATCATCGTCCACTTCGCCCTCGCGCTCCTCGTCGCGGGGGTCGTCTTCCGATGGCTCTCGCTCACGGGGCGGATCGCGTCGCGTCCCCCGCCGCCACCTCCCTGCTCCTCGTGGGCACGCTGGCCGCCTTCCTGGCCGTGCAGTCCGGAGGGGCCGCGCACGGCCCGGTGGAGCGGATTCCCGGAGTCGCGGACGCGGTGACCCGGCACGAGCACTGGGGCGAGCGCGCGCAAAACGCCTTCTTCGTCGTGGCCGTCGCCGAGCTCGTGTACTCGTACGCGGGCGGGCCGGGTCTGCGCAACGGGAACCCGGAAGACGTGGGGCGCCTGCTCGTGGCGGGGGTCTACAACCAGGCGCAGGCCGACCGCAAGGCGGGCCGGCCCGGGGATGCGGCGGCTCTCGTCTCCGCGATCGCGCCCCGCTTCGCTTCCGATCCCAACGTGCAGATCATGGCCGCGGAGTCGGCCCTGATCGACCGGAAGGACCCCGCGGCCGAGAACGGACGCATCAAGCAGCGGCTGGCCGGATCGCCCGCGCCCGCGCGTTAGCTCGGCTTGGCCGCCCGCTGCAGCTGGCGTTCCTTGAGCGCCAGCAGCCCGTCGTTGATGATCGCGGCCTTGCGCTCGCCGAGCAGCTCGCGGGCCAGATCGGCCTCGATGGCCAGGAGCCGGTCGAGGCCGGCCAGGTAGCGGGCGATCTCGCCGCTCACGATGTTGCGCCGCAGCGCGAACGAGTCCAGCTCGCCCGCCCCGTCCACGGACACGCCTTCGAAGAGCGTGGCCTCCTCGCGCAGCGCGCGCGCGAACGCGCGCTCGAAGAAATCGGGGGCCTTCTCGCGCAGCTCGTAGCTGACGAGCTCGAAGAGGAACCGGTGCAGCTCGTTGAACCCTTCGATCTCGCGCCCGACGGCGGCCCCCCGCATGCGCTCGGCGTGGGGCTCCGTCTTGTCGCTGCGCCCGCGAGCCGAGTCCTGGGGAACGCGGTCGAGCACGCCCGCGGCCCAGAGCCCCCAGACGGTCCGGCAGGCCTTGAAGTCCGATTGCCGGGCGGCGGCGCAGATCTCCTCCAGGCTCATCTCGCCGTCGATGGTGGCGATGAGGTCCATTTCGTCCTTCTGGAGGCTCATGTCGCCCATGGTGCTGGCGGTGTCGGCGGCCAGCCGGTACTGCTGCCCCAGACCGCCGACCGCGCGTTGGATGCGCGTCCAGCGTTCGACGCGCCGCACCCCCTCCATGATGAGGTCGGCCGTGGACATGCGCAGCACGATCACTTCCCGCGAGGGCAGCTCGCCTTCCTGGAAGTCGAAGGTGCCCTCGTCCCATTGGAACACGCTGTAGATGATCTCCTGCACCTGCTCGGTCACGCCGTCCACGAGGTCCTTCGAGCGGATGGCGCCGCTCTCGACGAGCAGGGTGCCCTGACGCTTGCCCGCCTTGATCGCGCGCACCGACTCCTCCAGGGCGCGGTAGGAGATGAGGCCCTTGCGCAGGAGCATCTCGCCGAGGCGATCGTCGGGATCGGTCGAGGTCGCGAAGATGAGGCGGCCCTCGCTCAGGTAGAGGGTCTTGGTGATCTTGCCCCGGGTGTTGCGCAGCGGCCCCGTCTTCTGCCCGCGCAGCAGCGGGCGCAGGACCGCGGGCAGGGGGAACTCGTCGAGGGTGCCGCGCGGGCCGGGGTGGCTCACGAAAGCAGCCCGTGACGGCGCAGATCGACGCGGCCGGAGCGCAGCCTCACCCCTTCGGACAGGAGCCGCCGCCGTTGGAGCACGGGGCCCGCGCCGGCCCGCAGCGAGATCCGTCCGCCCGCCCCCACGACGCGGTGCCACGGTACGGCGCGTTCGCGGCGCGCATCCAGCGCGCGCAGGGCCCAGCCCACCGCGCGCGCCCCCCGCGGCACTCCGACGAGCCGCGCGACCTGGCCGTAGGTGGCCACGCGGCCGCGTGGGATGGCGCGTACCGCCGCATACACGCGTTCGAAGAACGGCATCGGAGGGCTGGATCCTAGCACGCGCTCGCGCGCCGCTCGGACCGCAGCCGGGTCAGGCCCCCGGGCTGGGGGAGGGCGACGGGGACGGCGAGGGCGTGGCCGCGGGGGCGTCGCGCTCGGGAGCGGGCGGCGGGGCCACGCGCTCCGGACGCGCCTGGGGCGTCGTGCTGATCTCGGAGGGATCGACGCCCGGCAGGGCGGGCACGTTGGGCGCGGCCGCCGGCGCCGGGGTCGCATCCGGGGCGCCCGGCGCGGGCCCGAGCCCGGGTCCGCTCAGGGTCGACGTCGGCACGTTGGGGACGGTCAGCGAGACCTCGCTCACCGTCGTCTGCGTCGTCTTCTCCGAGGCCTTGCGCAGGCCCTCGACGTATTCCTCGTAGACGCTGGCCATGCGCTGCTGGGAGAGCCGTTTCGTGATCTCGTCCCGGACGTCGTCATAGGGCGTGACCGTCGCGTCCGCTTTCGCGACCACGCGCACGATCCGGTAGCCGCTCGCGAGGGAGATGGGATCGGAGACGCCACCCGCGGGCAGCGCGGCCACGACTTTCGCCAGCTCCGGGTTCATGTCGCCGGGCGCCACCTGGCCGAGGTCCCCACCGGCCGCGCGGCTGCCCGCGGTCGAGAGGGCGCGGGCCAGACCCGCAAAATCCTCTCCACCCCGCGCCCGGCGGACGATGTCCTGGGCCTGCGCGCTGTCCGGCACCACGATCTCCTGCAGGTGCACGGACGCGCTCTTGCCGTACTCCGCCTTGTGCTTCTCGTACTCGGCGCGCGCCTCGGCGTCCGTCACCGTCGTCTTCTGTTCCAGCTCACGCGAGAGCACCTGCCGCCGCAGCACCGAGCGCTCGATGTTGCGCTTGAGGTCGTCCAGGCTCATCCCTTCGCGGCGGAGCTGGCGCTTGAGCTCCGCGTCGTCGGGGATGTTGTTCTCCTTCTTGATGCCTTCGATGACATCCTGCACGTACTCGGGCCGCAGGCGGATGCCGAGATCGGCCGCCCGCTGCGTGATGAGCAGGTCGTCGACCGCCTCCTGCAGGATGCGGGCGTTGTTCTGCCGGAGGTACGACTCGACCTGGTCGGGAGCGATGTGCGCCGCCTGCACGGCCGCGAGCTGGCGCGCCTCGAACTCGGACTGGGTGACGATGTCGCCGTTCACCTTGGCCACCACGCGCTCGATGATCTCGGCGCGGGAGGAGGCAGAAAGGACGAGCGCGCCCCCACCCAGGAGGGCGGCGGCGCTAAGACGGACGAGAACTGGTGACGGCTTCATGATTCACCTTGGCCCGGGCCATGAGGCCCTGGACGAACTCGCGAACGCCCATGTCCGACTTCTGGCGGAGGAGCTCGGCCCGCGCCGCCTCCCGGCACTGGGGGAGGCCGGTCTCGCTCGCGGCCACGCGCTCGTCCACCCTCAGCACGTGATATCCCAGGGGGCTGTGCACGACGTCACTCGTCTCGCCCGCGGCCAGGGCGAACGCCGCCGCCTCCAGCTCCGCGGGCAGCTCGCCGCGGCCGAACGTCCCCATCGACCCTCCCGTGCTCGCCTCCGGGCCGCGCGATCGCGTCTGGGCCAGGGCGGCGAAGCTCTTGGGGTCCTTCTTGAGACGGCGCACGACGTCGCGCGCTTCGTTCGACGTCGGCACCAGTATTTGACGCACGCGGATCCGCTCCGGCCGGTCGAAATCGCGGGCGTGCTCACGGCAGTAGGCGTCGAGCTCCGCGTCGGAAAGGGTGACGCGGGAGAGGACGGCTTCGGAGAGGAGCCGTCGCACGGACTCGTTCTCCTTCTCCTCGGCATCGCCGCGCGCGGAGAGCCCGCGCGCCCGCGCCTCCAGGACCAGGATCCGCTCCTCCAGGTACGGCTCGAGCAATGCTTGCCGGACCTCCGGGGCCAGGCTCGTGCCGCCCCCGCGGGCCTGCACCGCGGCCACGTACCGCTCGAAGTCGCTGCGCCGGACGGTTTCATCGCCGAGCTCGAGCAGGACGGGGTCGGTGTCGGGTCCGGATGAGGTATGGGCCCGGCAGGCGAGGGTCAGCACGGAAGCAATGACGGCGACCAGGCTGTGCGGGAGGAGTGGAGTCACGGGGCGGGCTTCAGCGGCGAGGTGCGGCCACAGGCGATTATACGGCAGTTCGGCGGGTCCCCTCGAGCACGCCAAAGAGCGCCTCCAGAACGTCGCCGAGCGCGAGTAGAGTGGGCCGGCCGGGGGGCAGCGGCGCCCGCAGCACGCCCGCCGGAGAGAGAGTGGCCCCCGGCCAGGCCCGGACCGCCGCCGCCAGCGTCGCCCCGCCGAGGGGAGTCTCGGGCGCGAGCCGCAGGTGCAGGGCGGACGCTCCCAGATCGACCTGCACGACGGCGAGGGCCTCCGCACGCAGGCGCAGGGCCGCGTAGCCGAGGAGGCCCTCGACCTCGGGTGGGAAGGGCCCGTAGCGGTCCCGCAGCTCCTCGGCCAGCTTCGCCACCTCGGCGCCGTCGCGTACCTGGCTCACGCGCTTGTAGAGAGACATCCGCTGGTGGACCTCCGGCACGTACTCCTCCGGAATGCGAAGGTCCACGCGCAGGTTGAGGACCGTGCGCGGAGACTCGCGCGGGGCCTGTCCCTTGAGCTCGAGGATCGTCTGCTCGAGCAGCTTGACGTAGAGATCGAGGCCCACCGCTTCGATGTGCCCGCTCTGCTCGCCCCCCAGCAGGTTGCCCGCGCCGCGCAGCTCGAGATCGAGGGCGGCCACGCGGAACCCGGCCCCCAATTCAGAGAACTCGCGCATGGCGGCCAGGCGCTTGCGCGCGATCTCGCTGAGGACGGTATCGGGCGGGACCATCAAGTAGGCGGAGGCGCGGCGCTCCGAGCGGCCCACGCGGCCGCGGAGCTGGTAGAGCTGGGCCAGCCCGTAGCGATCGGCCCGATTGATGATCATGGTGTTCGCGCGCGGGATGTCCAGCCCGTTCTCGATGATGGTGGTGGCCACGAGCACGTCCGCCCGACCCTCCACGAAGGCGAGCATCGCCTTCTCGAGCTCCGCTTCGGGCATCTGCCCGTGGGCGACGGCGACGCGCGCCTCCGGCACCAGCTTCTGCACCATGTGCGCGAGCGAGTAGATCGATTCCACGCGGTTGTGCACGAAGTAGACCTGGCCGTCGCGGGCCAGCTCCTGACGGATGGCGGTGGCGATCACGTCCGTCGAGAACTTCACGATCGAGGTCTGGATGGCCAGGCGATCCTTGGGGGGCGTCTCGATCACGGACATGTCCCGGATGCCGGCCAGGCCCATCTGCAGCGTGCGCGGGATCGGCGTGGCGGAGAGGGTGAGGCAGTCCACGGTGGTGCGCATGTGCTTGAGCTTCTCCTTGGCCGCCACCCCGAAGCGTTGCTCCTCGTCGATCACGAGGAGGCCGAGGTCGCGGAAGCTCACGTCCTTGCTGAGGAGGCGATGGGTGCCGATGAGGACGTCCACCTTGCCCTCCGCGGTGTCGCTGAGGACGGCCTTGATCTCCTTCGGCGTGCGGAAGCGGGAGACCATCTCCACGCGCACGGGGAACGGCGCGAACCGCTTGCGGAACGTCTTCCAGTGCTGGAAGGCGAGGATGGTGGTGGGGGCGAGCACGGCCACCTGCTTGGCGTCGAGCACGGCGCGCATGCCGCCGCGCATCGCCACCTCCGTCTTGCCGTAGCCCACGTCGCCGCAGATGAGGCGGTCCATGGGCGCGTCGTCCGACATGTCCTGCATGACGTCGGTGATGGCCGCGGCCTGATCGGGCGTCTCGTCGTACTCGAAGCTCTCCTCGAACTCGCGCTGCCACGGGCTCTCCCCGGTGAAGGCGTGGCCGGGGCGGGACTTGCGCTCGGCGTAGAGCTTGAGCAGCTCGGCCGCCATGTCGCGCATGGCCTTCTTGACGCGCCGCTTGGTCTTCTCCCAGGTGCCGCTGCCCAGTTTGTCGACGACGGGGCGCGCTCCTTCGGCGCTCGCGTACTTCTGGACGCGATCGAAGCTCTCCACGGGGACCTTGAGCTTGTCGCCGCCCTGGTAGACCAGGACCATGAACTCGCGACGCAGGCCGCCCACTTCGATGGTTTCCAGCCCCGCGAAGCGGCCGATGCCGTGGTCCTGGTGCACGACGAGGTCGCCGATCTTGAGGTCCCGGAAGTCGGAGAGGAAGCTGCGCGCGCCACCCCCACGGCGGCGGTGGAGATGCACCTCCTCCGGGAAGATGTCGCCGTCGGCGAGGACGCGCAGGGGCACGTCCGGCAGCTCGAATCCCGTGCCGAGCACGCCCAGGCGGACCTCGATCCTGGTGCCTTCGCCCACGGACAGCCCGTCCTCCCGCAGCACGTCCTTGAGCCGCTCCGCCCGGCCGGGCGTGCCCAGGAAGAGGACGGTCGCTCCCTCGGCGGACCGGAGGTCGCCGGCCAGGGCGCGCAGGTCACCGGCATAACGCCGCGGCGGACGGGAGGGAACGTGAAGGCCGAGCGCGTCGAGGTCCACCTCGCGCACGTGGATGGCGGGCGCGAGCCGCCGGGCAGGACGTCCCACGCGGGAACGGTCGCGCCGGAGACCAGGGGAAGGAGGTCCGGGATCTCCTCGCCGGCCAGGCCGCGCTCCAGCCGCTCGAGAAGCGCCGGCAGCTCGCGCACGCCGCCCAGCCGCTGCGGCAGGGCCCGCCGGAGCGCGTCCAGGACCGAGCGCGGGGCGAAGGCGTCGGAGAGCGGCAGGACCTCGAGCCGATCGAGCGTGCCCGTGGTGCGCTGGGTCTCGGGGTGGAAGGTGCGCAGGCTCTCCACCGTGTCCCCGAGGAACTCGATGCGGACGGGGGCGTCCCGGTCCGGGGGGAACACGTCGAGGATGCCTCCCCGGCGCGCGACCTGGCCGGGGGCGGAGACCGGATCGTCGCGGCGATATCCGCCCTCGTCGAGGGCTTCGAGCAGGATCTCGGGCGTGAGGTCTTCCCCGCTCTCGATCGCGATGACGCGCGTCTCGAACAGACGCGGAGCGAGGATGGGCCGAAGCAGCCCGGCCGGGGAGGCGACGAGCGCGCTCAGCCGCCCCCGCAGGGCCGCGTGCACGGCGGCCGCGCGACGAAGCGCGGCCTCCGGATGGCGCGGCAGTCCCCGGAAGGGGGCCGGGCCCGGCGCAGGCAGGGCGAGGACGGCGCCGGGGGCGCCCGCCTCCTGGGCCAGCGTGCGCAGGTCCTCGGTCACGCGCTCGACCACGCGCTCGGTGCTCACCACGACGAGGAGGGGCGGGCCGGACACGAGCAGCGGGACGAGCAGCCGCGCCGGCCCCGCGAGGCCATGGAGGGCGACGAGGCCTTCCGCGGCCAGTCGGCCGCGCGCCTCGGCGATCTGGGCATGGGCGGCGACAGCGCCGATCCAGGCGGCCGCGGAGCCTCGAGCCAGCGTGGCGGGGAGGCTCGACGCGCTCACGGGCGGCGAATGCGGGACACCATCGACGTCGTCGATCGCCCCGGCCGCAGCTCGACGCGCACCACTCGCCCGCCACCTCTCTCGACCTCCTCGCGGCCGACGATGGCGTCCAGCGCCCAATCCGCGCCCTTGACCAGCACGTCGGGCGAGAGCGCGGAGATCACCGCGAGGGGGGTGTCCTCGTCGTAGACGACGACCCGATCCACGGCCTCGAGGGCGGCGAGGGTCTCCGCCCGCTCCGTCTCCGGAATCAGGGGACGCCCGGCTCCCTTCAGCGCGCGCACCGACCGGTCGCTGTTGAGTCCGACCACGAGGATGTCCCCCTCGGCGCGGGCCGCCTCGAACAGGGCCACGTGTCCGGGGTGGAGCAGGTCGAAGCAGCCGTTCGTGAACACCACGGACTGACCGGCCGCCTTCCAGCTCGCGCGCTCGTCCAGGATCGCCGGCAGCGTGGTCGCCATGCTCTCCCATTGTGCCCTGGAACCGCGCACGCGCCCCTGGACCCGGCGCGCCACTGATGAGACCCTGGTCGCAGGCCGCTTTCTCCGCGGCGCCGGAGGTCTGCATGCGCGTGCGCGTCCTGGCCGCCGTGGCCGTTTTCGCCCTCGCGGTTGCTTCGCCCCTCGCCGCCCAACCCCGCCACCGGGGACGACGAGGCGGAGGCGGCTCTCCCTACGTCGACCGCGAGGGGTTCCTCATCGGCTTCTCGGTCGGGGCCGGCGTGATCGGTCCGGATCCCTGCAAGGACTGCGGGGTGGCCTTTGCCGGCGAGCTCCACTTGGGGGCCATGGCCAGCTACTACGGCGACGTCGCC
>WNFI01042177.1_pt1 | contig 17173 bp, 20 predicted proteins | sample 5400471 | NCBI WGS metagenome assembly WNFI01 (sample SAMN13153348, study PRJNA577476) | soil metagenome | isolation source: 100 cm saprolite on Douglas fir-dominated hillslope | place: USA:California | collected 2013-09-17 | reverse complement strand
GGCCGTCGGGGGGCTTTCGGGCTGTCTTTGACGGCGGCGAAAGGCGGGCCTGATCGTCGGAGGCGATGCGAAGTGAGGGGAAAGGGATCACAGCCCGAGGAGGAGTAAGCACCTTATGTACGTGAGAGAGGAGACCTATGACATATTCAACCCCAATTGGGCAAGTGCTCCCGTCAATTTGGGTCCCGGTAGCCCAAGCGCCCACCCTCGCCGTCGTACTTGGCCTTGTTGCGCTTATCGACACCCTCGGTTGTGGGCGCAGTTAGCGCACGTCACATTCCCTTCCCACTTGCATTAAATGGCTACGCAGCGCCCATTTCCAAGACTCAGCATCCCATTAAGCGCCCTCCCACACGACTAACGCTGGTCGATAGTCCATCTCAGTAAGCCTCTCGTCCTGTGCGCAAAACCTCGCAACAAGGTATCTCATTATCGTCCACTACCTACGCCTCAATAATGATGGGCACAAATGTAGCACAACCCGCTCTCACGCATCGTCCTTAGACCGCCGGAAAACTACTTCACTCTTTTCCGACGATGATCCAAGGTCCTTTGCACAGCTCTCAAAAGCCGAGTTCCTCCGCCAGTTCTACGAGCAGCGTGAAGCACACCGGAAAGCAAAAGCGCGCTGCGCGGCCGCCCAGAGTATCGCAAGCAGCCTGGCCACGCCTCTTCCAAGGGTCATCAACAACTCTGATGAAGAATGCAAGTCCTTGTCAAGGCGGGAAGATTGCACAAGGAAGAACTAAATGAGGGACCACTTCATATTACCATCGTACTATCAACAAGAAAAGTGGCTCCGTCGCCTCAGAACACGAGAATGTTACTAGTGATTATTCTTCTACGAGTCATACGATTTGACCAAAAAGGAAGCAACTGGAGCAGTGCCGCCATGGCCACGCGTCGATTGCATTGGCCTCCATTACAGGCAGTCGGCCTCGCGCTTCACCCGTGTCTAGTGTATCTGCGTCCCTTTTCAATCCAACCGACCCTGTTGATGTGCAAGCGAGGCGAGAAGCCGATCTTGATTCAAATGAGGCGTTAAAGCCATCATCAACATTGGTTACGGCCTCTTGTTCAGCTTGGACGAAACTAGGCGAACGATGCGATTGCCAAGGCAAATACCCCGGGCCTTCATTTCCTCGTAATTCCGATATGGTCATTGCCGCCAGATACGATAACAAGAAGCAGAATGACATCAGCTCTGGGCACACCGTCTCTGCCGGGGCGACAGTTTGGGCCACTGTATTGTACTCAACACGCATGAGCAATGGGGTAACTCCCTCATATCCGGGAGAGCAAGTGTTCTGAGCATGCTACGATAGAAGGGTGCATGCAAGCCGAGGTAGTGTTGGATAGTACGTTCATTCTGTCCCTTTCCCCTCCCTCTTGTGCTTCTTCATGTTTTCATTTTGGTGTTGCGCCCCTATCATGAAATCGCTAATCACCGTTCTGTCTTTTACTTTTATCTTTTCATCTTTTATTTTTTTTCAGATTCTAGATAAATGGATACCCCGCACGATAAACTGCGACGCCTCAAGCGAGAAGCCACGAGACGGCCTTCAGATGCAGACTATCGTGGGTACATCTACGCCGTTGAAATTCATGGTACATAGCCCCCCCAGCTCTCCATTATTGTTCTCTTCTTTCTTCCCACCCAGTCCTCACCTCTACCTTCCCGTACATGCTCCCACCACACTCATCCACCCACGCCCCTTCCCTTCAGGCCCATACACCCCTTCTACATACAGCATCAAATTGGTCACTCAACGCACGTCTATGACAACATTGTTCTACACTGGGCAAAAGACGCACCGATCGAACAAGATCACGCTGAGAGGATGTTGGCCTGGCGGATTGCTGCTCGATGCAGAGACCACTGATGTCATCACAAGAGCGAAAGATTCTGTTTTCCCACAGACCTGCTAGTGAACGTTTCAACTGTGAAACATGCACTGGATTTGCTCATCTGGCACCCGGGGCAGGGCTGATACAAATCAAATTATCCCCGTTGGAAGCGATATCCAAGGAATGTACCGATTGTGAGTCCGTTTGACCATCTAAGAATCCTCTTCACTGACTGAAACTCTCTACGTATTCTCTTTGTTCATCCAGATGGGAAGACTTACTGTAATATGTACGTCTTCGAAGACACTCCGGAAATGGGCGATCAATCATGGGAAGATACTATCTTGCCCGTCATCGAGCGATAGTGTCAATTCGTGAGGGAGTATGTGATATCCCGGTTCCTTGGAAACGAATAACGTACAGGTGCTCTGGTGGCTGGTTAATCTCCTGCAGTTGTACTCTTAAGTTCAAACTTGTTTTTTTTGGGTTCATTTGCCTTATTGCTATGTATGGGCAGAGTGTTTTCGTCCTGTCACCGCTGCCTTATCTATGTTGGGTATTACTTTCCCCCCGATTCGTTCTCTCTCCATCGGTGTTCATTTGCCTATGACTTTTGACAGTAATTTCAATATCACTCCGGAACCAGCCAGACGAAATCAAAATCAAAAATGGGTAAGGATAATACTTCCAGCGTAATAGCAGTAGAGCTGAGACGATTGAGCGAGCTTGGTCTGATTTCCTAGTCGGGAAACCGGGATGGTGTTACGACTATTTTTCCCAACGGATCGGCTGGATCCGCGGATGATATGTCGAATAGCTAAACGAGATTCTCAGGCTTCCGTCCTTTAAATCCTTCACCTGGACCGAAGCTTGGTTCTCCGAAAACTCATCTGGGGACTCCACCGCAAATGAACTTCTGAATGATATTCAAGCCTGGTGCTGCAAGGATAAGTCGCTTGAGGCTTCCCACGTTTAGCTCGTTGTGAATGAACGCAACGTACTCGCGATACCAGGTATGTGTATATCAACATTCTGCATTTATATCATTATTCAATTTGTTCAGGTTTATCGGTCAGTGTTGAACGAATATTGAGTGCGGTCATTGGTATCCGCCGCGCAACTCTGAGTGCTGAAAACCAATAGCTCCTCGCAGCCAGCTGATGATGGAGGCATATAAATCAATTTATCTATCCGACTAGCAGATGGATCCCGGATAAACCATCCGCCGATGCGGATGGGATATTCTATGATTGTCCAATACGCTATAGGACTTTCATTCCCTCCTTTGCTCCTCCAGACTCACAAGGTCCTTCAATCTGTAATTCTTCCTCTCCTCTCCACATCATACGAAGAGAGGTACTGAGGACTGTGTCATCTCGCCTACAATGTAAGGATTTGCGAATACATCTTCGCCGCCACAAGTGCATGACCATTTGTGCCATCTCGCGCCAACGACCCCACATTCAAACAGTCCTCAAAAGGTAATGACGCCCTTGGAAAATTTATTAGGAGGATACTTGGTTGGAACCGTAGTTGTTGCAATGTGAGAGATGCGATTTCCATTCAGTGCCGATAAGTTTCCTACCTTGTTAACTCTCTGTTGCTAGTGTTCTTGGTGTAATCACAGTTCAAGCATGGTTATACTTATCGAACTTCCCTGAGGATAATGTGTGGATAAAAGCTGTGGTGCGTATACTCAGTGGGAGCCACCGTTCTTTGTATCCAATACCTCACGAGGACTACTATTTCATAGGTCATATTCTTGGTGTATGGCCCAACAACTGGCACGTAGCATTCCATTGATCTCTATTTTCTTTCAGGGGAATACAGACCTTCAATCTGTGCGTTTGACTGATTAATGATAACTCTCGCATTCTCCTAATTCGGTCTTTCCCAGAGGTTGTGCCGCAACAATGATTTGGTACTGGACAAATGTATCGATCCGCCTATTAACGCAAGGATCATGGTATCTGAGCACTTCATACTCTAAGAGTCTTCTAGGCCTGATGCCAACCTTTCAGGGTCGGCGGTTTCTTTATGTTTGCGACCGTACGAGATCGCTTTATGCGGTGCCTCATAGTATTTTGCCTGATGTCACTTTATCAAGGTCATATCATCGGTGTCAGTTCACATTTTCTTCGTTGGCCGAATCAAAAATGGTACCGTATCGCCTTGGCACTCTGGCTGCTCCTCGAATTTGACCAGTCTTTGTTAGCTATTGCATCCCCTTGGCTTGCTTTATTCGTTGTAAGCACAGATGCCACTAGTCTGTCTTCTCACTTAGTGCTCTCGCTTTTCGCCGCATAGATGACTATGGCTTTGAGTACATTTGGTGCGTCTCGTGAATCGTGGGACTACGAATTGTGTTGATCACTAGTGATATCCAATACTCTCAGGTTTTGGCCTGAGTGGGTCAATTCAGCTATCTTTCGTTTAATGCAATATTGAGAAAGCCGTATTTGTGAATCAGCGATGTCATTAAGAGGGTACGTTGGCTTAGGATATACAACCCTCTACTCATCTAAGTTACAACTGGTACCCTCCGGACAGGGTGCACCATGAAAAGAATGGTGGAATGAGTCACCCAGGGCGCGATCCTATCGCCATTGGATGGTGCACAGGCCAGGTAAATCATTATTCAGATCTCGATTCATCTTCTAAGTGATCCGGATGATGACTTCTAGGCAACAACAGATATACTAATAGCAGGAATTATGCTAATACACCTGAGGCGCTTTCGCACTGAGTTTCCGCAGTGGGTTTTCGCAGTTCGCGCACAAAGCCACTCAATCATGTAGTTTCCATTTCGCTCGACGGTCTTAGGACAAAGAGGGCTCTCAACTTGTTGGTCCTGTATGCAGTGAATACGGGCCTTGTGACTAGGTATGTGGCCTCGGCTTCCTTTTCTGTCCCTGCGATTGACGCTCCTCTCGGGTCTAGCTTTCTGACACTTGGAGTTCTATCTGCGGTCGGGGTTAAATTGTGTTCCTGTGTGTTTTTCCCTGACCAGTTTCTTACTCAATCCAGTACACCTTATATACGGACGGCATCAGTTTCGCCTACCTATTCATTACCCCTGTAAGGATATTCGTTTCTGAACCCTCCCTGAGACAAGCTGAGGTTGATGTGCAGTCGTTAGGAGGAGCGTACACAGGGACTCTGCTTGCAAAGTGAGAAGTCATTACAAACCACTTATCGCTGAACCCTTTAGTCACCTTTCATTTGTTGGACTCCAGCCTTCATGCTCGAGCTAGCGCGAGATCATGTCTCCGCCCAAGGGAAGGAGATGTTTTCCATTCCAAGCCCCCATCCCAATTCCCGGTGAAGGTACGATCATGACCGTGGATAATTCTCCTCGTAGCTCAATCTTCCATCCAATCTTCCAGGTGTACAGGGAGGTATTTCCTTTTCCAGACTTAGTGGACTCAACCGAAGTTCGATCCCACATCTGAAAGGTGCCCTCAATGCTTGGTTCTATGTAGGGGGCTCAGGCGGAGATACATCGATACAAGTTCATGATGAGAGTCGGTGGGCCTCAGACACAAGCTAGCCCTTTGTATAAGCGTGTCGCGTTACTCTGTTCTGTTTGTGTTTTACATCTATATAGCTCGGAGGTCGCCAAAAAAGGCCTTCTACGGCCCATCCCCCAACATGAGGAATAGGAAGCTCATACACCGCTGGTGGGGGTTTCGGCGGATCGGATCGGATCGGATATACGGATCAATCTGAGTCGGATGGTTCATCCGGGATCCGTTCCCGGATAAATTAATTAATTAGAAATCACGACATTACGTCCACAGATGCTTTCATCAGGCGGCGACAGAGCATGACTCTGATGTTCAACACTCAAGGGTTGCGCGACGGATCATTATGTGACTCCCAAAGTCCATCACCAAAGTCATTGACGTGTAGGGCCTTCTGAGACTCCTGAAATTCCCTGTTACTCGAGCTGAGACGATGATTTGGAGCCGCTGGACAACCTTGTTGGAGGTGCGAGTCATGGGATGGATCCCGGAGCCTCCACATATCCGTCGCGCGTATGAGCAATTCCAGATTTAGCATCTGGTCTAGTAATGGAGTGCTGCGCTATACTTTACACCCGTTATAGTATTTCTCAGTTCTTTTGTTTGAATCTCGAGTGGACTCGGGTTTCCTTAACCGGCAACCGACATCGCAACGAAACTGGAAGGATAATATTACAATCTGTCCATCAGATGAGTCCTATCGGTTCTGCCGGGAAAGCGATACAACGCGTTACCATCATCGAATACGATATTGGGTCATCACCTTGTGGATGATAGAGTAGATTCTCAGGCTTCCGTCCTTTGAATCCCCTTCACGTTGAGACCGTGTGGACCTTCTCCGAAGACACATCTGACTAAAGATGAACTTGGACACTACTTGAATGATGGCAGATATAAGCATGAGTCGCCTCTCCGCTGACGACTCGCGATACCAGGTATGTCAACATTCTGCATTTATATATATCAGCTCATCAGTCAGTATTGAACGGGCATTGAGTGCGGGTCGGGACATCATTGGAATATGCCACGCAACCCTGAGTTCATGGATCCCGGATGAACTATCCGTGGATGAGGATGGAATAGCCTGAGTATTCTGCATATTCTGCACAGTCCATCCAATCCGCTATAGGTCACTACAATTCTTCGAATGACTTTCATCCCCAAGTCCAAGTTGCTCGTCCAAACCAACAAGTCCTTTAATCTGTAATTTCCTCTCCGCATCATACTGAGGACTGTAATCTTGTCTATAATGTAAGGATTTGCGATGCATCCTCGCCGCCACAAGTGCATGACCATTTGTACCATCTCGCGCGAACGACCCCACATTCAAACAGTCCTGAAAAGTAATGACGCCCTTGGAAAATGTATTAGGAGGATACTTGGTTGGAACCATACTTGTTGCAATGTGAGAGATGCGATTTCCATTCAGTGCCGATGAGCTTCCTACCTTCTTAACCCTCTGTTGCTAGTGTTTTTGGCGTAATCACAGTTCAAGCGTGGTTGTACTTCTCGAAATTCCCTGAGGATCGTGTATGGATAAAGGCTGTGGTGCGTATACTCAGTGGGAGACACAGTTCTTTGTGCCCAATACCTCACGAGGACTCAAAATTACTACTTCATAGGTCACATCCTTGGTGTATGGTCCCCCAACAACTTGCACGTGGCATTCCACTGATCTCTATTTGCTTTCAGGGGAATCCAGACCTTCAATCTGTGCGTTTGACTGATTGATTATAACTCTCGCATCCTCTTAATTCAGCCTTTCCCAGAGGCTGTGTCGTAACAATAGTTTGGGAGAGGACAACTGAACCGACCGGCATATTCACTCAAAAACCATGGTATTTGTATTTGAGCACCTCATGTTCAGACTACTAGGCCTGATGCCAACCTTTCAGGATCGGCATTTTCTTCATGTTTGCGACCGTACGAGATCGCTTTATGCGGTGCCTCCGAGTCATAGTATTTTGCCTGATGTCGCTCTCTATCAAGGTCATATCATCGTTGTTGGTTCACATTTTCTTCGTTGGCCGAATCAAAAAGGGTACCGTATCGCCTTGGCACTCAGGCTGCTCCTCGAATTTGACCAGTCTTTGCTAGCTACTGAAACCCCTTGGCTTGCCTTACTCGTCGTAAGCACAGATGCCACCTGTCTGTCTTCTCACTTAGTGCTCTCGCTTTTTGCCACATAGATAACTGGAGCTTTGAGTACATTTGGTGCGTCTCGTGAATCGTGGAACTATAACTCGTGCTGATCACTGGTGGTATCCAATACCTTCAGGTTTTGGCCTGGGTGGGTCCATTCAGCTATCTTTCGTCTAATGTAATGTTGAGGAAGCCATATTTGTGAATCAGCGTTATCATTAAGAGGGTACGTTGGCTTATGGCATAGAAACCTCTAATCATCTAAGTCACAACTGGTACCCTCCGGACAGGGAGCGACCTCAGAAAAGGACTGTTGTATTTCCTCACCCGGGGCGCGATCCTATCGCCATTGGATGGTGCACAGGCCAGGTAAATCATTATTCAAATCTCGATTCATCTTCTAAGTGATCCGGATGATGACTTCTAGGCAACAACAGATGTACTAATAGCAGGAATTATGCTAATACACCTGGGGCGCATTCGCACTGAGTTTCCGCAGTGGGTTTTCGCAGTTCGTGCACAAAGCCACTCAATCATGTAGTTTCGATTTCGCTCGACGGTCTTAGGACAAGGAGGGCTCTCAACTTGTTGGTCATGTATGCAGTGAATACGGGCCTTGTGACTAGGTATGTGGCCTCGGCTTCCTTTTCTGTCCATGCGGTTGACGCTCCTCTCGGGTCTAGCTTACTGGCACTTGGAGTTCTATCTGCGGTCGGTGTTAAATTGTGTTCCTCTGTGTTTTTCCCTGACGAGTCAATCTAGTACACCTTATATACTGATGGCATCAGTTTCGCCTACCTATGCATTACCCCTGTAAGGGTATTCGTTTCTGAACCTTCCCTGAGACACGCTGATGTTTATGCACAGTCGTTGGGAGGAGTGTACACAGGGACTCTGCTTGCAAAGTGAGAAGTCATTACAAACCACCTATCACTGAACCCTTTGGTCACCTTTATTTGTTGAACTCCAGCCTTCATGCTCGAACTAGTGCGAAATCACACCTCTACCCAAGGGAAGGAAATGCTCTCCATTCCAACTTTGCCCCATCCCGATTCCCGGTGAGGGTACGATGACCGTGAATAATTTCTCCTCGCAGCTCAATCCCCCATCCAATCTTCCAGTGGCGAAGGGAGATTCCAAGCTTAGTGGTGACTCATTTCCAGTCTCGGTATCATGATGGATCCGGAGGTAGGAACCTCGATTCCACATCTGAAGGGTGGCCTCAGTGCTTATGGTTGTCTCCCATATGTAGGAGAAGGAGACTCAGGCGGAGATCATGTTAAACTTCAGGCAATCGGGTGAACGAAGGGACAGTGTCAAGTTCGTTGGATTATTCTTCTAGCTAGTGCGCATACATCTTTTATACGATATTGCACAAAGGGAGTCAGAGTGTTGTCACACGGAAGTCCGACAAAGAAGGGGAACTTTAGTAAACAAAGGACACTGAATATGTGGCGCGCGCTGTGGCACAACTTTGCCGGCGGCGCTTTGTTCTCAAGTGTCAAAGACTATCAGACTGAACACCCGATGCTTCTAACAGGAGATACACCGATGCAAGTCCATGATGAGAGTCCCTTGGACACAAGGGCTGAGCGTGTATGAGCGTGTCGCGCTACTGTGTTCTATTTGTCATCTACACTGATTTACTAAAGCACTGATGCGGCCTTACTCCTGCCGCAACTCAATAGCGATACATTTTTATGAGTTGAGTAATTATGCCCATGTACACAGCAGTCTACGCGCCCGAAAAGAGAGAATGCCATTCTGTATATGGGATCCTGGCGGATCGGATCGGATACAGATCAACCCGAGTCGGATTGTGCAGCACCTATTACTCACCAACCTGATCAACCTAAGTAGACTTACAGACAGTCCCCTGTTAATATAACTGCTAGATATGATTCTTGGAGTTCCGAGCATGCGCTGTGCTCCAGTGTGCGCTGTCAGACTGTATAGGCCCAGACGGCCGGGAAGCCCTAGCATCATCGGTGTTGGAAATTGCAAAAAACGCGATCTTTGTTTTATATATATATATCATACTATCGTGCACCGTTGTCGACGATGTTGCTGACGTCATCAATGCACATTTCTCATTTTTTCCCCCAGACTAGTACCAACCTCCGTCGATTTTCAGTGTGTTTGCATAAAGCAGTTGCGATAATAAATATTTGACTTGTTAAAACCGTTCATGGCAATGTTACATGAGTCCCCAACTAGTCAACATCCAGATCAACCAAAACATCAACAAGCCTATCTATCCCTAGCTAGGTTCCTGTCCGCCTCTCTATCATCCCCTGCTTCATGCTCTGCCCCATCTTCGCTACCTTCTCCATAAGTTCCCGACTCGCCCTGACTTGGAAGGGTCCTCTGAGGATCGTTATCCAACGACGTGGGTTCAGTTGCGCCGGTTTCAACAGCAGATTGGGGAGTAGGGAGTGGTTGGGGTGCTTTGCCATTGTATATTACCTGTAACCTAGTTGCCATAGCTTGCCTTGTGTGCTCCCACGAAACAGCGCTCCGATATGAGAGTTAGCCAAGTCAACAGCCCCGAAATGATTCGAGACTTTGAATTTGAGCAGTCGATCGTACCTCGATTAAATTCCAAGTTGTGCCTGCGTACCCTCCTCCATCCCCTTTTCGCCACCTGCATGTGTGTGCATTTTATTGTACTTTATTATTTTTCCCTTACGGTCACTCTGTTGGTCGGCGCACGCCGCAATAAAACGGCCTTTGTCGGCCGTCCCCACTATAACAGCTGTCGTCCGATTAGTACTAACTGAACAATATTCTACAATATTACCGCTATGGTCATTCACTCTATCTGAAATATCGTTACCTTTACTGAGACAGAAAAACGGACCACAAAGGTTTATTAAGATTCCGTCTTCTGTTGAATATTTAGCCTAAGCCATGATCATAATACATAGTGTCGACTTGGAGATATATAGTATGCCCAAAACCTACTACCTCGGCACGACTTGCCGGCGGCGTTCTGGCATCGAGAGAGCGTCTGTGGTTATCGGACTGGACTGCCGGTATTCCGAATACTTGGGTCATCCATGAGGCAAGTGAAAAAAAAAATGTACTCCAATGACAACGGCCATCTCGGCAAAACCACCGGTAGCGCGACAAGTCTCCGACGGGTCGTCGGATTGGGCCACCGGTACTCCCAACAAATCTGCATACTGCCTCCCGGTGCGTGGGAATTTCAGAACTGAACATGAGCTTCGGGGACTTGCACAAGGCTCGACAGCAGCGTCTGAAGTCCCATGCTTCTCATGCCGCACAGGCATCTCATTCAGGCTTGTTGGATGGGTACACGGGGGTCTCTTCCGGGGATGCGCAACCAGTGGGACCCGCGTCGTCTCAGAATGGGACACCCAATGACGACAATCTAGTGAAGATCTCCCCAGGCATGTTCAAAGACCTTCCGCCTAATATCGAGATACGCGCAGAAATGAACTCCGGAAGAGGTCTCTATGTGTCTAGAAGTGCTACCGCTGGTTACGATCCTGGTAAGCTGAAACAGGATACCGGGGATGTAGCCTGATATGATGGGCTCTTTATCTTATATAGGCTCCGTCCTTTTCTCAGTGGCATCGCACGTCAATTCGCTCTCCACAAATGACCTATCATCATTCTGCTCATACTGCAGTGCTGAATCGGTGCCTAGTTCCCTCAAAAGGTGTAGCATCTGCAAAGTCGTCTGGTACGATAGTGTTGTGCGTCATCATACGTTCTGTACTGGTCACGTCATTCCATCGCTCATATAAGATATTTTCATTCCTATAGGTTTGTCAAAGAAGTGACTGGAAGCTGCACAAAGAAGAGTGCCAGGCGATTCGGAGGTGGATTGTGTCGGCGGAAGCCAGGGGTCGAGAGGAAGGAAATTCAGAGGCACCAGGTGCCTTTGCTCTACCTAACGATGCTGTACGCGGGTTGTCTAGACTGCTTTGGTCGATGGAAAAAGCGGAGCTTGCAAGCCCATGGGTACGTTTTGGGACGCCACAATACACGTCCATTTCATTCATCGGAAGACTTCTAGGTACAAGAGGTGTTTCAGATGCAATCTAGTACGTCTGTATTAGCCTCCTGAAGCATTTTTCGTTACGATCTGCCTGTATGATAGATCGGACTAAGCTTTCGCCGACTTCTACCGAGCACGGTTCTTTGATTAGCCTTGGTCATGCTCTGGCTGTTTATCTGGGTACCAACGAGGGCGAACCATTCGGTACGGGCGGTGCCCTTAAGCGGTTTGGCATCGATTCTTCTCGTGATTTTGTGGATATGCTATCAAGGGTGCGTCGTCAGATTCCATTTTTCTTCCTCCCCTTATTTATCAAACCCCGCTACATACTTCCGTGCATTTTAATAGTTTACAACCAATGCTGTCACACTGACAACATCCACGCTAACTCCTATTGGAGTATTCGTTTCCCCAACAATTGCGCTCATCAATCATTCTTGCCGACCGAATGCCGTTATCGTGTTCTCTAAGAACTCCAGCCCGAACACAGTCAAGAAGGCTCAAGTAATAGCACTGAGGCATATTCCTCCTGGGGAACAGGTTCGTTAGATATATTCGTACTATTCGTGGTTTTACCAGAAGTTGAAACATCCCATCATCCATAGATCTTCACGGCCTATATTGATGTCTCGCAAACCACTCCTTCGAGGTTGCGAGAATTAAGAGAAGGCTACTTATTTGACTGTACGTGCGAAGCGTGCACGGAGTATTCTAGCGGTGAGGGAGACCCGGAGCCGAGGCAAAGCTTGCTTTGTCCTAGGTGTGGTGCACTTACTGCGTTCTCTCATCGTGAGTGCCAAGATCGTATGTCCCATTCATCGAATTATTCATCATGAAATGGAGGCATCGAAAGTAGCCCAGCGGGGGCATCTTTCGTATGCAAGGCATGCGGGACTGTTCTCGTTGTTGATTCATCAAAGCTATATGATGCCCTAAGTGTCTCACGGGAGGCATTGCAGAAGGCGAGAAGTATTGAGATATCCGGTGAGCCACGGTCTTCCGTTATGTTACACAGAGCCTATTCTTACAGGAAAACAACAGATCCTGCATGCGCCCTAAAGTACAGCACGAAATCACTGGCCCTTCTCTCCCCTTACCCACTTCACAAGTCTTCTGATCCTTTCTTAGCCCTCTCCCGTCTCCATGGAGCTTTACTCATCCACGAGCTCGGTACATTGCCAGAACCGACATCCATCCAAGAGCAAGAAACTCGCAATACCAAGGTTGACGAAACATGCCACGCAACAGCCCGAGTTGTCAGCGGTGTCTGTGAAGATCGGATATTCTGTTTTGGGCATCCTGTTCGTGGAGTGGCGCTTGCAGAGTTGGGTAAACTACTTTGCGTGGACGTTTCGCCAAATGCGCCAGGAAGTAATGGTACCGGCCTTGAATCGTATGGTTGGTCGCGCATTCCACGAGGCACTGCTCGACTACAGCTTGCTGCTCAAATCCTCGCTCGTGCTCAGAAAGAATTGGAAATCGGGTTTGGGAAAGATGCTGATGTTGGCAAGGGAGTTAGGAAGATGCTGACCGATCTAGAGCGGGAAGTAGGAGCTTGGAGGAAAATCGAGCGGATCACGACTCTCCAGAAACTTGGTAATGTTGGAGGTGGGGACTTCGCGGAGTGATTAGATGATATGATCAGTTCTTGATAATTAGCAGCGAAGGGCTAAGAAGCATCCTTCCAATCTGCTACGAAAAGAACAAGAACGCATGTTACGTGGAGTAATATAGCCAGTTTCGAACAAGAGCTAGCAAGAAATCTTCAAGCCCCATCCATCAAACATCTTCCTCGCCATCCTCTCGTTTGCGCTTCCCGAGGATCTCAAGACGGATGTAGGCAGCAATGAGCAGTTTTGATGCAGCGGGAAACCGTGCTGCTAAAGCCTCGATCTTCCGGGCTTCCATCTCTCCTCTGAGTCCCGTGAGCTGCTCTGCGTGATCTTTGCGTTGCCGTTGAAGTGCATCTTCACTTTCCCTCTGTGTACTACGGAGCTGTTCAAGCTCCGCAGAGACTTCAGCGAACTTCTGCATATGAGCGAGCATCTGGCGTTTCAACTCGGAATTCTCCTCTAACTTCGTCCCTCGAATCCCACGCAGCTTTCCTGTGAGTTCCCCGGCATGTGCAAGCTTCAGTTGGTCCAGTGGATACTCGTTCTCTATTTCACCCTGGCGCAGCTCTTCTAGTGTCGGGGTGACGTCGATGGGATTCGGGTTCTCGAACACGGTTTGCGTAGAGGCGTGCTCCATGGGCCGTTTCTGACCCGTTTGAGTAGATTTTTGAGACAAAGTTGGCGAAAGTGTTTGCACCTCTACTTCCGAACGCTTCACTTCCTTTTTGCAAGAGGATAGGGCTTCGACTGCCTCCTGAAGCTGTCTTGCTTTATTTTCCGCCTCTTTTCGCTTCTTCTCCTCCTTTTCAAGAAGCGTCTTGGTGATCGCAGCCTGTGAGCGGACCTCGTTGAACCTGGTCCGGGCCTTAGCCAATTTCTCCTGAGTCTTCTGAAGTTCACTCAGAACCTTCAGCTGTTCTCCATATGCAGCTGATTCGTCTAAGTACGACTGAGCCTTTGTTCCTCCCTTTGCTGTATTTTGTGATTGGGACACATCGGGGGACGACTCCTCTACTTTAATTTTCGGCTTCTTGGGTAACGATGCGGATATGGGAGGCGCTGCCGTCGCCACCTTGCCAATCCCTGAATGGTCCGAACTAGTCTTGAGCTCAAAATCATCGGGGGCAAACGCGCTCGTCTGATGAGTCCTTTCCCAAGTTTGAGAATAACTGTTCGATGAAGGGTTTTGGTGGGAGCTAGCAAGGGAGGATGGATTTGAGGACATTGTCTTCCGCAGCTCATCGAATGTGATCGTCTTGGTTCCCAAAGATGACGTGCTCGAGATCCCCATGGGCAAGGCCCAAACGCTCGTACTAGGGGCAGCATGAGATACTACCGGGTGTGACGGGAGCTTGAGGAAAGAGGATGATGAATTGATCAATGACGTGCCATTAGTCGCGGAATCACGTCTCAATGACGTATATTCTGTAGTCGAGGTCATGGAAGACATAGAGTGATTGCCGGATTGGTGGCCTTTTGATGCAGACTCTGATACCGGAAGTTCAAATATGAGAAGGGTTTGCGTGAACTCCGGAGGGTGAACGATCCTTACCCGGAGTGAATTTCAGATATCCACCTATGGCTAGGACCTTTTCGAGTGACAAAGGAATGTTATACCATTTTAGAAGGCTGTACGCATCAACGCTCCTATCCAAGCAACGTATGCTGAATAGAGGATCACTTGGATTCTTCAGTTTGTTGGTGAATTTTATGAAGTCGTTTCGAGAAGCAGTGGAGGCAAATGTGACGAAGAGACCTTGCTTGCCTCCAGCTATGAACTCCTCAATATATAATCTGGACGATAAGACGCATTGTTTAGGCGAAAGAGAGGCTATGGATTCTTACATCTCTCCGAAACGATCGCCCATGGATTCCGATAGAAGGTCAGGGGATGGCATGGAGCCTTTGGAATTTCGCAAGACTGAGACATGCTGAATGAGTGCTCGCCGAGACTCTTTCGTCTATTGATCCCCATATCACTACCTAGAGGAAGTAGGGAACAAGCAGAAATAGCCCACCAGATCTTGCGTTTTGATGACCGAAAAAGGCGATGTACCCATTCTGCTTGACAAAGGTGGGATTCGCCTTATGAGTTGCTTCGAAAAGGGAAGCTCAAAATAGACTTGTCGAGCCCTCGCCCTGAATCACGTTTTCCCCTATCAGCTAGGTAAGTCCTGATCCAAGAAAGGTTTGCTTGTACTGAAGCCACTGGTGGGCCTCGAACGGGAAACGTGGGAACTTAACCCTCTAATTTGGCATGGCTGTGCTATTACAGTAGCCATTGCGCATCATAGTTTATCTGCATGTCGCTCTGATCTGGACCCCAAAGGAATATGTCCCCCAATTTCCTCCCCCGTCCTCAAATACGGCTCGCTGCGGCGCATCACGAAGGCCTGGAGAATAGGATGTCATAGTTCGGGTTGAGTTCGGGAGGCCTACAGTAACACTATGACATACAGGTTATATATATATTATATTCATTCTTTTTCAGTCTCGGAATAGAATACTGAGGGGGGATTACTTCTACGTTATACGCTGGCGCACGTCCCGAGCGTTCTAGAGGTTATGATGGATGAAAAGAAAACCAAAATAGAAAACCTCTCGCCGCATATCACTCGGTCGCCGTTAGTTTATCGTTGCATTCTCGACAAAATAATGTCCACTGGATCTGGTCACAGCGCAGGCGATTCTGCTGGCGAATGAGGTCCAATACATTGACGACGATAATCTTGTTTGCCTGAATAAACCCATGTTGCATTCTACGATACATGCTCATGGACATGATCCACATTAGGGGGGGGGGCAAAAATTCGTCGAATTAGGATTAAGGGGGAAGCAATTCTCTCAAGTCATCAGAAATGATTGGAAGGACTTCACCGACCCGTTCGCTCCAATTTTTGGGTGCCAAATTGCTAGAATTTTCTCCAGCAACACCGGGACCGGACCGCCTTCTTAGTGCGTTTTCTCCAGTTGAGGTATCTTGTGATTCCTGCTCAGCACGACGTCGATCGACGTCTGCGATGATCTGGGAGAAGGAGAGAAACAGGACTTCCGCTTGTGCGAAAGTGGAATCCAGTTCAATCGCCATGCTGAGTTCATTGCAATACTTGAGGATTTCATCAAACTAAAAGGTTGAATCTAATATGAATTGAGGAGTTTGCAAAGGAAACTAAGAGAACTCGCCTCAACCAGGTATCGGAGCATTACATCACGATGAGACTCAAGAACGGCCAAAGCGACAAATAGGACGAATCGTTTGGTGTAAAAGTCGGTCCATAATACCTGGAATCAGATGAGTATCGGGCAACGGGAGGGACAGTCACATTCTTACCTCCCATAAACGGAGCACATCGTCGAACGAGAACTCGCGCTTGAATATAATTAGGACCCATCTGAAGCCGAGGTAGAGTTCAGGCAAGGGGCTTCATCGGTTAACATGAGCGCACCTGAAGCAGAAGAATAGGTTCAATGAATCAGTCTTCTCCAAATGCCGATAGAGTTCGGGGTCCATCATGGCAGCCAGCTGCTGTAGCATGGAAAGCTGTTTCTTCATGCCGCTCTGATCTCGTAAGAAGTTTTGTTTCTACCTTATGGTTAAGTCGCTTCATCAGGACATGAAATCGATATCCCACTGACCATGCGCTCCATCACGGAAACGAAGCACCAGAACGTGGTGACTTCATCTGTCCCACATACAACATAGATGGGAGAGCAGAGATCAGACATGCCCTGCACATAACCTAGAGGAGAAGGAAACACGTCAACCTTCTCATCAAGGGAATAGAATCCATCAGCGAAGATTCGATGCATGCCTCTCCACATACCCAGCTCCTTCTCATAGAAGTTGTATGTGAGCAGGATCACCGCTAGGCGGTTTACATGCTCGTTTGAGAGGGATTGGGCACCAGTTTCCTCCAGGCGGAGGGCAGAGACTGAGGTGACAGCGTCTTCCTGCATCGCGAAAAGTGGATGGGTACGGTCTGTTCTCCTGCAATCTACATCTATCCGATGTCGTTCCT
>WNFI01030951.1_pt1 | contig 17176 bp, 12 predicted proteins | sample 5400471 | NCBI WGS metagenome assembly WNFI01 (sample SAMN13153348, study PRJNA577476) | soil metagenome | isolation source: 100 cm saprolite on Douglas fir-dominated hillslope | place: USA:California | collected 2013-09-17 | reverse complement strand
CAGAACTCGCTCGATCTCCTCGCTCGCCAACTCGACCGCCACCATCTCGCCCCCCCCCGCCGCCGCCTGCATGAGCCGGCCCCGCGCGACCGCCACCCCCAGCGCGTCTTCGAACCCCAGCACGCCCGCGGCGTAGGCAGCGGCGACCTCCCCCGAGCTGTGGCCCAGAACGGCTTCGGGCTCGACCCCCCAGTTCTGGAGGAGGGCGGTAAGGGCCGCCTGAAGGGCGAAGAGCGCCGGCTGGGCCACGTCGGTCCGGCGCAGTCGTGCTTCCCCCTCCGGCGCTCTCAGGGCCTCCAGCAGCGACCAGCCGGCGAGCCTTTGCAACTCGAGCTCGGCGCGCTCGATCTCCGCTCGGAAGACAGGCTCCGTGCGGTGGAGCTCGAGTCCCATGCCCGCCCACTCCGACCCCGGCCCCGAATAGACGAAGACCAGACCCGGCCGCTGCTCCGCTGCCGCTGCTCGCACCGGCCGTGCCGCCAGGCGCCTCAAGGCGGCGCTCCATTCCTCCCGCGAGGCGCCCACCACGGCCGCGCGGGGAGAAAGGTGGTGGCTCCGTCGGACTCCGGCGGTGTGGGCCACATCGAGCAGGCGCAGGGCGCCTCCGCGGTCGGGGTCGGTGAGGAACGCCGCGTGGTCCAACGCCAGCGTTGGAGACCGTCCAGGGAGGACCGGCGGTGGGGACCACGAAGCGCGTCCCCGACAGCTCAAGGTGCGGGTTCTCCTGGCGAAAATGGAGGTTGGGCGGAACGAAGCGGTGCTTCAGGCAGAGGGCCGCCTTGATGAGGCCGGCGATTCCCGCAGCTGCCTCCAGATGCCCGATGTTGGTCTTGACCGCTCCCAGGAAGCACGGCTCGGGGCTGCCGCCCAGGGCCTCGGCCAAGGCCTCGACCTCGATGGGGTCGCCGAGAGCGGTGCCGGTGCCGTGGGTCTCCACGTAGGAGACGTGCCCGGCCTCGACGCCCCCGTTCTCGATCGCCCTCCGGATCACCGCCTGCTGGGCCAGGCCGCTAGGAGCCGTGATGCCGTTGGTGGCGCCGTCCTGGTTCACCGCCGAGCCCCGGATGACCGCCACGATGGGCTCCCCCAGGGCGCGGGCGTCCGCGAGGCGTCGAAGAACCACAATCCCGCAGCCCTCGCTGCGGACGAAGCCGTCGGCCCGGGCATCAAAGGTCTTGCACCGTCCGTCGGGAGCCATCATGTTCAGCTTGGACAGTGCCACCGTGACCTCGGGGGAGAGGATCAGATTGACCCCGCCCGCCAGGGCAAGATCGCACTCCCCCACCCGCAGGCTCTGGCAGGCGAGGTGGACGGCCACGAGGGAGGACGAGCAGGCGGTGTCGACGGCGAGGCTGGGCCCGGTAAGGTTGAGCAGGTAGGACAGCCGGTTGGCCATGATGCTGTGGGCGACCCCCGTGCTCGTGTAGACGTCCACGTCCTTCAGCGAGCTCGCCTGGCGCAGGTAATAGTCGCTGCTGAGGCTGTGGATCCCGATGAAGACCCCCGCCGCGCAACCGGCCAGCCCCTGGGTCGGCACCCCCGCCTCTTCGAGCGCCTCCCACGTCACTTCCATCAACAAGCGCTGCTGGGGGTCCATCCGCGCCGCCTCCCGGGGCGAGATGCCGAAGAAGGCGGCGTCGAACTCGTCCACCCGTTCCAGGAAACCGCCCCAGCGGGTGGACATCTTGCCGGTTGTTGGGCGGAGCCCCCCTCAAGCGCCGCTCGAGCAGAGCGCGCTGCTCGGGCGACAGGTTCGCGAGCCGGCTCGACACGTCACTCATGTGGAACCCACCTCATCGGGGCGGTGCTCCTCCTCCAGGAGCCGCCGGGCTTCCTGCACCGACATCTGCTCGATCTCGTCAAGGACCCGGGCGAAGGCCTCCTCGCCGGCCGTCACCGCGACCGGCGTGGCCTCCGGCGCCTCCAGCGGGATCCCCATGCATTCCGCGAGGTGCGGGGCGAGGGCCGCTACCGTGGGATGGTTGAAGACGAGGGTGGCGGAGAGTTTCAAGCCCAGATCCGCCTCCAGCCGGTTGCGCAGCTCGAGCGCCATCAGGGAGTCGAGGCCCAGGGCCCGAAAGGGCTTGTTGACGTCGACGCGGGCCGGAGGAAGCTTCAAGACCCGGGCCACCATTTCCCGGAGGTGCGACTCCAGCCGGGCGCGGCGAAGCCGCCCGGGCTCGATGGCAAGAAGCGCCCCCCCAGCCTTCGCGGACCCCCCGCTTCCGCCCCGGCGGCAGGGGGAGCGGGAAGCTGGCCAAGCCGGGTCAGCAGCGGGGCGGAGGGCACCGTCGGGTGGCAAGCGCGCCAGTGCCCGAGGTCGAAGGACATCACGGCCATCTGGAGGGGTCGCTCTCGGAAGATCCGTTCGAGCGCCCCCAGCGCCTGGCCGCGGTTGAGGCTCCCGAGACCGCAACCGTTCAAGTGCGCCGCACGCATGGGGGCCCGGCCGGCGCACGAGCATGGCGGTTCGCGGTCTCGCTCCAGGTCGAGCCTGGTCTGGAGCCCTTGAAGAAGGGGGCGGGGTCCCCAGGCTTCGTAGATGCTCTTGAACACATCCCAGTCCACGGCCGCCACCGTCTTCTGGACGCTCCCCTCCCCGAGGAGCCGGCCGAGAATCCCTAGCGCCTGGGCCGAGTCCATCTCCTGGAGGCCAACGCGTCGGAAGAAGGCCTCCGTCTCCACCGATGTCATGCCGCCACCCGACAACCAGCCCCAGTTCACGCTCAGAGCCGGCCGCCCGCGGGCGCGCCGATGGTGGGCGAGAGCGTCGAGGAAGTGGTTGGCGGCCGCGTAGTGGCCGAGCCCCTTCGACCCCCACACCGCAGCTGCCGACGAGAAGAGTACGAAGAAGTCCAGTTCCAGCTCCCGGGTCAACTCATGGAGCACCCAGGCTCCCGCGACCTTGGGACGGAGGACATCGAGGAGAGCCGGCACCTCGAGCTCGGTGAGGCCCGACACGGTCATGACTCCGGCCGCGTGGACCACACCCCGTAGGGAGGGCAGCGCGCGCCCGAAGGCCTGGAAGAGCGACGTCATGGCGCGCGGGTCAGTCACATCCGCCGCCGTCACCGTCACCGAGGCCCCGAGAGCCTCGAGCTCGCGGACCGCCTCGACCCGCTTGCGCTCACTCTCCCCCATCGCCTCGTCCCAGCGAGAGCGTTCGGGCAGACCCGCCCGGCTGGTAAGGACGAGATGTCGGGCCCCCCGCTCCACGAGCCAGCGCGCGACCTGCAGGCCGATTCCGCCGAGGCCCCCGGTGACGAGATAAGTCCCTTCGGAAAGCCGTCCCGGCTCTGGGGCCGCTAACGGCTCGCGAATCAGCCGGGCCACGCGCCGTTCCCGGCCGCAGAAGGCCACTTGATCTTCACCGTCGGGCTGGGTGATCTCCTCGACGAGGCGCTGCGCGGCGTCGGTCGCTCCCTCTGGATCCAGGTCGACGAGCCCTCCCCATGACTCCGGCTGCTCGAGAGCGAGCACGCGGCCCAAGCCCCAGAGCGGTGCCTGCGCCAGCCCCCGGGCTGAAGGTGACCGACCGGCGGGTTGCGCGCCCTGGGTCACCAGCCAGAGCCGAGGTCCGCCGGCGGGGGCCAAGGCCCGGAGGAGGTGGAGGACGCTCCCGCAGCCCCGGGCGTGCGCGGTCTCCAGCGATTCGGGTGTCATCTCGTCCAGCGCTGGCGCGTCCAGGCTCCACAAGTGGACGACCCCCCTTTGGGGCGTCCCTTCGGGCCGCCATTTCTCGCGGAGAAGACCCTCCAGCCCCTCCCTCGATCCCGCCTCGTCAGCAAAGAGCGTCACACACCCGTCGCCCCGCCCGCGCAGTAGCTCCGCGAGCGCCCTTCCGACCCCCCCGCGGTCGGCGAGGATCAGCCAGCGGCCGGTTCCCTCGCGGCGGCGACCCTGATGCGGCTCCCGCTCCGCGCGTGGCCAGCCGACGGCGTAGGTGCATTCGTCGAGTGGCCTCAGCGACGGGTTGGACAGGGGTTCGAGCCGTGGGCCCCCGGCTGCCAGGGGCGCCTCGTCCGGGTGCGGGAGCTCGGGGGGGATCCGCTGGGGTGCGGCGGAGGTTCTTCCGGGGGCGGTGGGGACCCGGCTCCCCTCCGCCCGGGCGTCGGCTTCCCCCAGCTCGCTCCACGGCCCCCAGCTGACAGACAGGCCGGAGAGACCCCGAGCCCGACGATGGGCGACGAGGGCGTCAAGGAAAGCGTCCCCTGCCGCCTGGGTGGCCTGGCCCGGCGAGCCAAGCAGGGAAGACGCCGACGAGAAGAGGACGAATAGGTCGACGGGGTGGCTGGCGGTCAGGGCGTGGAGGTTCCAGGCCCCGGTCAGCCTCCTCGCCAGCTCGGCTTCCCGCGGCCCCTGGCCGGGGCCGCCCGCCTTCGTCTCGTCGAGGATGCCCGCGGCGTGGACTATGCCCTGGAGACGTGGCATCGTCTGGCCGATCTCCGCCAGGGCTCGCGCCAACTGACCTTCGTCGGCGAGGTCTCCCTGTAGCAGCCGGACGTCCACGCCGCCGCGGCTCAGGGCGTCCAAGGCCTCCTTGGCGGGGGGCGTGGGGCCGTTCCCGTCGAGGATGGCCAGGTGGCGCGCACCCTGGCTCCCCAGCCACCGCGCCACGAGCAGGCTCAGGTCTCCGAGCCCCGTGATGAGGTAGGTTCCCCCCGAGACTTCGCCGATCGGCCCGGCCTCCAGCGTTATCGAAGGGTCCTCACCCTCTACGCGGACGGCCACCTTGCCCCGGTGGCGGGCCTCCGCCAAGTAGCCGAACGCCTCGGTAAGCTCTCCCACCGGGAACATGCGGGTCGGGAGCGGCCGGAGGATGCCTTGTTCGAAGAGGGCCACCACCTCGCGAAGGAGCGACCCCACGTATAGCGGCCGCTCTCGGATCATCCGGTCCAGGTCGATCGCGAAGTAAGAAAGGCCGCTACCGAACGGAGCCCGGGGCCACGCCAGGTTCCCGCGGAGGTGGCCCGGGCCGATCTCCACGAGGCGCCCGAAGGGGCGGAGGGCCTTGAGGCTCAAGGAGGCCGCCTCCCCCGCCAGCGAGTTCAGCACGACATCGACGCCCTCCCCGCCGGTCATTTCGCGCACCTCGTCGGCGAAGGTGAGGGCGCGCGAGTCCATCACGTGCCGCACGCCCAGAGAGCACAGGAACTCCCGCTTGTCCGGGCTGCCCGCGGTGGCGAAGACCTCGGCCCCCATCTGCTGGGCGATCTGGAGGGCGGCCAGCCCGACTCCGCCCGCGGCGGCATGGATGAGAACCCGCTCACCCGGCTGCAGGCGCGCCAGGTGGTGCAGAGCGTAGTGCGCAGTGACGAAGCTGATGGGGACGGTCGCCGCGTCCTCCAGGCTCAAACCCGAAGGCCTGGGTGCCACCAGCTGCGCGTCGGCCAACACGTGAGTGGCCAGGCTGTCGAAGGCGATGGCGAGGACCTCGTCACCAAGCTTCATTTCTCCGGCGGCGTCGCCAATCGCGCAAATCCGGCCCGCGCACTCGAGGCCCAGGGGTCCGGCTCCGCCTTCGTAGGCGGGATGGATGCCAAGGGCCGACATCACGTTCATGAAGTTCAAGCCGGCGGTGTGGACCTCGATCTCGACCTGTCCCCGGCTCGGCGCGCGGCGGACCGCGGCGCGCAGGCCAAGGTGGTTGAGCCCGCCGGGCTTCGCGATCACGGCCCGGTAGGGACGGCCGGAGGCCGGCTCTGGCCGTGCCCCTGCCCTACCCAGCGGGGCCGCGGCCCCCTCCGTTGATCGCGCGGCGAGCCGGGCGACGTAGCGCCCCCCACCCCGCAAAGCGACCTGATCCTCGGAGCCGTCCTGACGCAGCTCATCCCGCAGCGAGCGAAGCTCAGCCTCGCCGGAGGCGGGGGAGAGGTCGACCATCGTGCACCGCAGCGCGGGATGCTCTCGGGCCAGGACGCGGCCCAAGCCCCAGAGGGGAGCCTGCGCGAGTCCGGGAGCATCTTCGACACTGCTCAACCGCTGGGTGCCCGCGGTCACGAGCCAGAGCCGCGGCGGCTCGCCCTCTTCGTCCACCAGGGCCTCCACGACCTGCGACACGCTACCTATACCCAGCCGCTGCGCCTCCCGGAGGGCGGCCCCGCCCTCCGTCGGAGCCGGGGCGTCTAGGCTCCACAGGTGCACGACACCCCGCCAGGGCCTCCCCGCTCCCGCCTCGGAGAGCAGGCGCCGCAGATCCTCCGGCCGCTCCGGGTTGACGATGTACCCCGCGGGCGAGGCTGCGTAGGCCTCTCCCGGTGAGACGGTCACGACCGCGTCGCCGAGCTCCTTGAGAAGCGCGGCCACCTTCGCGACCACCGGGCTCGCCCCCCCGAAGACGAGCCAGCGGGCTGGGCCCAGCCGCCTGGTCGGCCCCACCTCCCGCACCGCCGCCTCCCATTCGACGGTGAAGATGCAGCGGTCGAGATCCTGGGAACTGCGCTCCAACCGTTGCAGCCGGAGCCCACGGGCCTCGAAGACCGGACGGTCCTCCTCGTCGCGCAGGATCACGTCCCCCACGACCGCGCCGCGACCGGTCGGCGATCCGGGGCGGAGCCGCGCCTGGCACCGTAGCCCCCGCTCGGGTTCCGGGAGCGCGGCCAGCCTCAGATGATCGAGACCCGCCGGCACGAGGGTCTCGTCCCCCGCCGCTCCAACTTCGGCCCCGGCCGCCGCGATCAGGAGCTGGACCCCCGCGTCGAGGAGGGCCGGGTGGAGGCAGTAACCGGCGCCGCGCGCGCTCTCCGGCACCCTAACCCGGCCTACGGCCTCCCCGCCCCCGGACCAAACCTCCTCCACCGCCTGCATGCTCGGGCCGTAGGCCAGACCACGCGTGGCCATGGCCCGGTAGTGCTCGCCGCCGGCCGTGGACGCCCCCCTGGACGGGCGTGGTTCCGCCACGAGGCCCTCCTCGCTCCGGAGCGGGCGGAGCCGAATCGCTCCCTTGGCGTGCAGCGTCCAATCGGCGGCGCCTCCCTCCCCGCCCGGGGCAAGGCTCGAGATCCGGAAGGAGGCCGCCCCCGGCATCTCGAGGGCGATCATCACCTGCACCTTGACCGGCGACGCCTCGGGGAGCGCCAGCGGGCTCCCGAAGCTGATGGCCGAGAGCGCGGCGGGTGGTCCGCCGAAGGCCTCGGCGGCGGCGGCGAGGGCCATCTCCACGTACGCGGAGGCGGGCATGACCCGCCGTCCGTCGATGCGGTAGTCGTCTAGCCCAGGCACGGGCTCCACCCCGAACTCCGTCTCCCAGAAATGCGCGCCGGCATCGGTGGACGAGGCCAGGTGGGGGCCGAGCAGGGGATGGCCGCCTTCCCTCGGCCCGGTTCGGCGCCCGCCCCCCGAGCGCGCACGCTCGTACCAGAAGCGCTCGCCCTGCCAGGGGTAGGAGGGGAGCCGGACACAACGCCCGCCCTGCGGGTGGAGCGCCTTCCAGTTCACGTTGCATCCCAGGGTGTAGAGCGCGCCGAGCGACTCGAGGAGCGTGGCCCGTTCTTCTTCCTCACGGCGCAGGGAGGCAAGCACCGCCGCCGCCCCGCCGAGATGCTGCAGCTCCTGTTGGATCGCCGGGAGCAGGATGGGATGGGGACTCACTTCCACGAAGGCGGTATGGCCATCCCTGAGCAGCCGTTCCACCGCCGTCGAGAACATCACCGGCTCCCGGAGGTTTCGCACCCAGTAGGCGGCGCCCATCTGCGTGCCGTCCTCGATCTCCTCCGTCACCGTCGAGTAAAGGGGCAGCCCGCCCGGCCGGGGGCTCAGCGATTCGAGGGCCTCGAGCAGATCGGCGCGGAGCACGTCCATCTGCGGGCTGTGGGAGGCCACGTCCACCTTCACGCGGCGGCAGAACACATCCCTCGCCTCGAGGGCCGCGATCAACTCCTCGAGGGCGAGCGGGTCGCCGGAAAGCACCGTGGAACGCGAGCTGTTGCTCACGGCCACGGACAGGAGGTGCTCATGGCCGGCGATCGCTTCCCGCGCCTCCGGCAAGGAGAGTTCCACCACCGCCATCGCTCCTCGCCCCCGGGTGCGGCGCAGGAGCCGGCTCCGGCGGCAGATCACGCGGACGCCTTCGGCTAGGCTCAGCACACCGGCCACGTGGCTGGCCGCCACCTCCCCCATGCTGTGACCCACGACCGCCGCCGGCTCGATCCCCCACGACCGCCACAGCGCGGCCAGAGCAACTTGGATGGAGAACAGCAGCGGCTGGATCACATCGATCTCGCCCAGACGCGAGATCGCAGGATCGGCGGTGAGCTCCTCGAGGATGGAAAAGCCCGACTCCTCCCGGACCGCGCGATCGCAGGCTTCGAGGCGGGCCCGGAACACCGGCTCGGAAGCGAGGATCTGCCGTCCCATTCCGAGCCATTGCGATCCCTGGCCGGGGAAGACGAACAGGCGATGCTCGTGGTGGGTCCGGCGAACGGACAGCGTATAGGTCAGGTCCGCGAGAGGGGAGGGTTGGGAGCGCAGTCGTTCGCGGTGGGCCGCCGCCAGTTCCTTGAGCGCCCCGCCGCTGCGGGCCGAAATCGGCAGCAGCCACGGCCCCGGCACCTCTCCCGCCGCTACCGGGGCGGGGGGTGCCTCCTCCACAACCAAGTGTGCATTCGTGCCCGTGATGCCGAAGCCGCTCACGCCGGCCAGGGCCGGCCCCGGGCGCGGGGGCCAGGGTGTGATTTCCCGGGGGATGGCGAGAGGCAACTCGGACCAGGGGATCGCCGGGTTCGGCTTCTGGAAGTGCAAGCTGGCCGGGATCGCCCGCCGCTGCAAGGAAAGAACGACTTTGATAAGACCAGCCACGCCGGCCGCGCCCTCCGTGTGCCCGATATTCGTCTTCACCGAGCCAACCAGGCAGGGCTCGCCGGGCCCCCGGCCAGGGGCGAGGACGCGGCCCAGGGCCGCGAGCTCCACGGGATCTCCGGCGCTGGTGCCCGTGCCGTGGGCTTCCACGTATTGCACGCGGGCGGGATCCACTCCTGCCTCCCGATAAGCCTTGCGAAGCAGGTCCTCCTGGCCCTGGCGGCCGGGAGTGGTCAAAAAGCCGCTCGTTTGCCCGTCGTTGTTCACCGCGCTGCCCAGGATCACGGCCTGGATCGGATCCCCGTCGGCCAAGGCGCGGGACAGTGGTTTCAGCACCACCATCCCGGCCCCGTCGCTGCGGACGTAGCCATCGCCTTGGGCGTCGCCGAACCGGCAGCGTCCACCGGGGGAGAGCATCCCCGCTTGCGAGTAGGCGACACTCACCTGGGGGGCGAGGATGATGTTGGCGCCCCCGGCCAGGGCGAGACTGCACTCGCCGTTGCGGAGGGCCTGGCAGGCCAGATGCACGGCTACGAGCGAGGAGGAGCAGGCGGTATCCACGGTCAGGCTTGGCCCCTGGAGGCCGAAGACATAGGAGAGGCGGCCGGAGGCAGAGTACCGCCCGCTCCCCGTCGTCATGTGGAAATCCACCCGGGCCGGATCGGTGAACATCAGAGCCTCGTAGTCATTGATCCACATGCCCACGAAGACACCGGCGTCGGTTCCCCCAATTTCGCCGGTCACCTGCCCGGCGTCCTCCAGGGCCTCCCATGCCACCTCGAGAAGAAGCCGCTGCTGGGGATCGAGGCGCTCGGCTTCCCGGGGTGAGATACCGAAGAAGGCGGCGTCGAAGCGGTCCAGGTTCTCGAGGAAACCACCGAATCGACTGATGATGCGGCCGGGGATCCGGCGCGGGTCGTAGAGAGCGGCAAGGTCCGGCCGGTCCGGGGGAATCTCTCGGATGGCATCCACCCCATTCCGCATCAGCTCCCAGAATGTCTCGGGCCCCTGGGCGCCCGGGAAGCGGCACCCCATACCGATGATGGCGATTCCCTCCGGGGCCGCCCGCGTGCTCCGAACCGGCGGGCTCATCTTGCAACCCCGAGCCTGGGCTCGGCCTCCCTCAGAACGGCCGACCGGTTACGCGGCCGCCGTACGCAGGAAGGGTCTCGGGAGGGGGTCGGCGGTCTGGCCGCGGCGAACCGGGGGGCTTCTTGCTCTGGGCACGGCTGGCCGTCGATGGTTTTGGGGGCGAATGAATTGCGGGCAGGGACGAGGCAAGCCTCGCCTGAGGGTGGGCGCTCGGGGAGATGGAGACTCTCCGCGAGCCTGCGGCCTAGGAGGTTGGAGGGCGCTGCTCCACTACGTCCCGTTCCCTTCACGTATGCCCGTCCCTTTCGAGCGGCTCCGGCGGGCTTAGGTCGCCCGCCCGTCCGCGTTGGTCACCTGACGAACCGCACCTCTGGCCTCTCCGAGCAACTACTCGTCGTTTGCGTCCGCTCCCCCGGAGCGGGCGCTCCGCAGCGCCTCCTGGAGCAAGTCAACCTCGACCACCAGCTCGCCGACTTTCTGCTTCAGTCTCCGGATCTGCTCGTCCTTCACTGCCTCCTCGTCTCGAGGCTTGGAGCGCAGCGCGTTGTGGGCAGCCACCAGCAAGCGCTCCTTCCAGTCCTCGACTTCGCTCACCGTCAGGCCGTGTCGCTGGGCACCCTCCTCGATCGACATCTCTCCCTTCAAGATGCCAATCACGAGGGCCGCCCTTCGGCGGGCCGTCCATCGTTGGATTTCGTCCGGCACGGCGTCGGCCAGGCTCTCTACAACGTGGCTGCTGTTGGTCGCGCCCCGCACCACCGGCCTCGACGCTTTCGGCCGGGGGTCGTCCGATGTCTCCACGCGCATGGTTCTCCTAGCTCACTCCGCCCAGTTCCATCCGCTTCCGGAGGCTGAGCGGTCTCATGTCCGTCCAGACGTCCTTGATCCAAGCCAAGCACTCGTCCTTGGGGCCGTTCTTCCCCGCGTCCCGCCAGCCGAGCGCGTTCTCCCGCTCAGCCGGCCAGATCGAGTACTGCTCTTCGTGGTTCACGACCACCCTGTAGATCGCCTTGTCTTCCTTCTCTTCCCTGTCCATAAATCTCCTCTACTGCCGAATCCCAGTTCCAGCAGGCCACTCGTAAGGGCGGCCCCTCTACCGCGAGCGCACCCGCGAAGCCTGCCGCCAGCTCGAGATCTCTTAACCACCAGCGCCCGGGGTCTCCCGGCTCGCCTTCCACCCGGAGCAACCGCGCGGGCTCTCCGGGGGCGAGGGTGACGTCGAAAGCGTCGAGCGGCCGGGAGAGGCCCTCGCCGGTTGCCTTGATGAACGCCTCCTTGCGCGTCCAGCAGCGGAAGAAGGCCCGGGGCCGGTCCGCTCCCGGGAGCCGGCGCAGCTCGGCGCTCTCCCGGGGCGAGAAGAAGCGGCCCGCCATTTCCTCCGCTTCGGGGAGGGGGCGTTCGCGTTCAAGGTCGACCCCCAGGTGCCGGCCGCGCACAAAGGCTAGAAGCGCGAGCCCCCCCGAGTGCGACACGTTGAAGCGGAGGTCCCGCGCCTCCGGCCCCAGGCCGGGCTTGCCCCGGGGCCCGTAGACGAAGCGGAGCTCGGCGGGATCGAGGCCTAGGTATCGCCCCAGCAAGCCGCGCAGCAGCCCTCGACCGGCCGCGAAGCGATGCCGGTCCCGGGGGAAGTGGAAGCGTTCGGCCCGCGCCACCTCATCCGCCGAGAGCCAGGCCCGCCGCGCCGCCGAGGGCAACTCGTCCAGGGAGGCCGCAATGACATGGACTTCGCCGGGGACGAGGGATGGGGGGGATTTCTCGGATCCCCAGCTCATGAACTCGCTCAAGCCCGGACCTCATTCGCCACTCCGGCCCAGCGGGCGAGGTCTTCGCGCAAAGCCCGGAGCACGACCGGACGAGCGCTATCCAGAAAGAAGTGGCTCCCCGGAAACGTCCGCAGCATGAAGGGGCCCCGGGTCTGCTCCTGCCAGGCCTCGAGGTCCTCGATGCGCACCTGTCGGTCCTGCTCTCCCCCAAAGCAGGAGATCGGGCAATCGAGGGGGGGCTCGTCTGAGTAGGCGTGGGTCTCGAGAACCAGGACATCTGCCCGAAGTACGGGCAGAACGAGGCTCAGGAGCTCCTGGTCGGCCAGGACCTCGCCGGGGATCCCGTCGTACCGGGCCCGCATCTCGTTGACGAAGTCGCGGTCGGGGAGATGGGCGACCGGCGGGTCGGGATCGGGTCGCTGCGGCGCACGGCGTCCGGAGACGGCGAGGAGAACGGGAGCGGGCCAACCTCGCCGTCGAAGCTCACGCGTGAGTTCAAAGGCAAGCAGGGCGCCCATGCTGTGCCCGAAGAGGGCGAACGGCATGTCGAGCTGGGGGCGCAGCGCGTCCGCCGCCACCGGCACGAGGTCGACCGCTCGCCGGAAGGGCGCTTCCCGGAAACGAGACCCCCGCCCGGGAAGTTGGAGGGGGCAGAGGTCAACCTCCGGGGGGAGCGCGTCTAGCCAGGGCCGATAGATCGACGCGGCCCCGCCGGCGTAGGGCAAGCAAAAGAGCCGCAGCCGGGTGCCAGACCGGAGGCGAGGCCGCAGGATCCAGCCCGACCCATCAGGGTTCGGTGCCATCATTACCCAACCCCCAAAACTGATCCCCAAAGCGCCTGCGCGATTTGGTATCCATCATGTGTTTTGTCAGTAATCGCTGTGAAGTCTGCCTATCTTGCCGGTTGCTCGTCGTTGCCCCATTTCTCAATGCCAGCCTCTGCGAAAAGCCCTCACCGAAAAGAAGTTCGCGTTGCGCAGTCCACCGTCCAGAACTGGTCTCAGGACGAGTGAGACCAATCGCCCTATCCGAAAGAACTTCCGGACAATACCGACTAGATATGAAAGCCCGAAGGCAACAAGAGGGAACTTTGCCGACGGCGGTGGTCCTCGGTGAACCCAGCGGCCACGGGTGGCCGAACCGATCTCTCCAAGGCCCCTAAGGCAAGCATCGGCATTTGCTTACATGACGATCGCCCCTCCCAGAGCGACCCCAACCGGCCCATACCGGTCCATAAGAAAGACCAGTCGCTTCACCGTCTAGCCTGAGATCACCTTGAGGGAGGGTGCCCCGGACGAGCAAAACGGCAGCGAGCTACTTGGCTTACAGAACACTGGTTTTAGTCGATCGCCGCTATCTTGTCAACAAAAAACTGTTCCCGGAGTGAAACTGTTTTCCTAATTGTTAAGCGCGGCCCGCTTATTTTGACGCGCGCCAATAGGGGCTCGACCCGGCGGAGTAGGTCTCGGCGGTCACCGCGACACGCGTCGCTGCTCTGCTTCCCTCCAGACGGTACTCGACCACGCGGGCGGCCGTCGGAAGCGGTGGTAGGGTGGCCTTGGGAGGCAACCATGAGGCTCAGTACGGCCGCCGCTCCGATGCTGGCCGCCGCGCTCACATCGTACGCGGCAGGAGCCCCCACCCAGGGGCGCCTTCAACCCACGGCCCAAGTACAGAGCCAGGAGACCGCTCCCGCGATCGAGGACGTGGTCGTCCGGTTGAGTGCGGCCAGCCGTCCCGGCGCCGAGCACCACTGGCTGGAGCCGCTGGTGGGAAGCTGGACGATGGATATCGTGGGGACATCGCCCGCCCAACCGCCGCTGCACATGACCGGTACCTGCGAGAGCCGCTGGATCCTTGGCGGGCGGTTCCTGCTCACCGAGGTCACCGGGGGCGCAGGCGTTGTCCCGATCGAGGCAATGACCATCTACGGCTTCGACGCCCGAAAGAGGCAGTTCTTCGCGGTAGCCCTCAACAGCCTGGCAACCGACTACGCACAGTCGTGGGGGGGCTACGACCCTGTCGGGCGCTCGTTCATCCTCAGTGGGAAACGGCGAGACGAGGCTACGGGACTCGTGTCCGCCTACCGCAACCTCCTCCGGATCGAGGGCCCGGACCGGCACGTTCTCCAGGTTTTCTTCGATGTTCCCGGCCGTCCCCCGTTGAAGGTGATCGAAGCCGTCTTTGCGCGCCGCTCACCCAGCCTTGACGCACGCTAAGGCGCGTTGCCGTACGACGATTCGTCGCGGCCAAGCCGCACTTCTCGGCCCTCGGCCTGACAGTATTGGGCATCGGGTCACCATGCCGGGGCGCCGGGAGGATCGCCGAGCCACCCTCTGCCCCCCCCTCGATCTCGAGGTGAAGCATGGTTCTTGGGCTAGGCACGACACGACGGCGCCGACGCGCCCCCACCACACCGCTGGGGGTCAAAACGTTTGCCCTTAACTAGAGCCTCAGGCGCAGGCCGCCGTAGAACTTCGTCTGGTCGAGGTTCGCGCCGTTGTCGAGCTTGACTCCGTCGTAGCGGGCCGCGCCGAAAAGGCTCAGACTCCGGCCGACCTTGAGCTCAATCCCGCCCAGGACCTGGTAGCCCCCTTTTGTCGTGGAGTCCGAGGCTGAGCCCAGCCCGGCCACGCCCAGCCTGCCTTCGATGCGATGCGCGCAGGCACCGGCCCCAAAGAAGATCCGGATGGGGTCGATGGGGACCACGATCAGAGCGGTGGCGCCGAAGTTGAGGTCGCTGAGAGATGCCTGGACCGCGAAGATTTCGGCGCTTCTCGACCAATACCCGATCTCGGGCTCGATGGCGAAGAACCTCCCTAGGGGAAAGCGAACGCTCCCGGTAATCCAGAGTGTCGAGTTGACATTCGTGGGCTCGACCGTACCGACGCCCGCGGCGATTGAAGCCTCGTCGGCTCGGCTCGACCTCCCCAGAAGCAGGAAAGCCGTCAAGATGAGGAGCCTCGCCAGCACGCGATTCATCTTCCCTCCCTCGTGGGGCTCAAGCCTCACGTTCCCTTGAGAACTTAGGCGGCACCCCCCAGGGCCGTCAAGCGGGAGGCCCCGCTTTCCTCGCGGGTGACCGCGACTCTGAACCTGGGGTAATCGGTGAATTCTTCTCTCTCGCGAGGTTATCCTGGGTTCTGGCGTCCGTAACAGCAGACCGGCCTCTATTGAGACCAAGGCGACCGGGGGCGACCGGAGGATAGAAGGTAGATGTCCAGCCTGCCGTCCTGGAGCACACGGGCGCCGGCGTGGCGGAGCAGGTACCGCCTCCAGCGGCCTCGCTGATCATGGTCGCGCTCAACGATCACGACGAGGGGCCCTCGGGAGGTCAGCCGCGTCAAGGTGTCGTCCGCGCGCGCTTTGAGAGCAAGGCGGAGCGCCTCGTAATGAGGGGGCTCGTAGCCGCTGTACCCATTCACGACCGGCAGGCCGTGAGACATGCCGCGGAATAGCGCCACGCGGTCTTGCTCGCCGCCCAGCGGCAACTCCAACACGGCCGGTCCCAAAGCCCGCCAGGCTCCGAGGTCCGGAGCCTCCCGGGGCAGCGGCTCCAAGGAGAGCCCCCCGAGCCAGCCGTCCCACAGAGCGCCCCCTAGGGCGAGGCAGAGGAGAAGCCGGCTCCGGCGGGGTCGCCACTCCGCGAAGCGGGCCACGGTCAACGCCGCGGCCATGGAGAGGCAGAGCGTCATCGGCATGGCGAAGCGGGCCGGCACCCGCAGCTCCTCGAATCCGGGCAGCAGTAGGAGCCAGGCGTAGGGGGCTTCGTAGAGCACGGGCAGGCCCATGAGCTTCGGCGAAGGGCCCAGGCTCAGCAGCCACATGCCAGCCGCGGCCGTCGCGTAGAAGCCGAAGCACGAAGCTCGACGGTAGGCGCGGCAGCAGCCTTCACCCGTCGCGGCGACCGCAAGCAGAGCGACGCATGCGAGCGACAGAGGCTTCTCCATGGCCCGAACCGAGATATGGATGCGGCCCAGATCCACTCGCCAGGGGCCCAGGGTCACGGCGCTCAGGGCTATCAACGCGAAGGCGGCGGCGAGTGCGGCCATGGCCAGGCGCAGCCCCCGGCGCTCCGGTTTCGCCCCCCCTCGCCGACGCCAAGCTGCCACGAGGCCTCCCACCACGAGCAAGCTCAAGGTGAGGCCCGGGCAAATCTGGCTTTCGGGCTGCGGCGGCTCGATGCCGAGACCGGACAGCACCGGAGACCACACCAACGAGATCACGTCGGCACTGAAGAAGGCGATCTCTCCCAGCCCACGCCTGAGGCCATAGCGGTGGTGGATATCGGCGTAGCCTCGCAGAATCGGTAGGAGCGGTAGTGCCGCGAGGAGCCAGGCGACCGCAAGCCTGGTGGCCAGGCTGGCCCGACCGGCGCGGATCACGAACCACGCTAGCCACAGCAGGAGCAATACCGAGAAGTAGAAGAGATAGTACCCGTTACACAGTCCCTGCAAGGCCCAGGCGGCCCCGAAGAGGGCCAGCCATCGGGAGAGCCTCGTGCGGAGAAACGCGTGGAGGCCGAGCAGGGCCAGCGGCATCCAATAGGACGAGAGGATCTGGAGATGGGCGACGTGGGCGGCGCGATACGGCCCGAAGCCGAAGGTCAGTCCGGCTACGAGGGCAGCGTCGTGACGTCCCGTCAGCTCCACCCCGAGCAGATGGGCTGCCAGGGCCGAGAGCGGAAACCGGGCGTTCCACCACAGGATCCACGTGTTGAGGAGCGGGTCACCCAGGTCGTGGGGCAGGCTGGTCGACAACTCGAAGACCAGGGGGTATGTGAGCGCGACCGTCAGCAGCGAGTAGAGCGCGAAGGCGACCACGGCCGCCGACACGCCCCTCGAGTGTCTTGTCTGCGGGCAAGGGTACACGCCCGTCCCACGGCAAGGTTCGGTCCAGAACGACGAGGCGGGGTCACACGCACGCGCATGGCCGTCTCCGATCCCTTAGGACGTGCTGACACAAAGGCTTAGCGCCAGACCGGCCGTGCGCAGAACCACCGCGGGGTCACCCCGGTTGCCCAGGGCGCATCCCCCTCAACGTTCGGACTCCGTAGTCCGTTTCGATTTTCAGACGGGCATTCTCCGCCCCTATGGCCTTGACAAGGGAGACACGGCTGCTCACCATGACCTGCGCCTCCGTCGCGGCATGCTGCGATCCAGTCCGGGAAGTGGACTGGAACCAAACGAAGGTGACTCAATCAGTTAGAACCACAGGCCAGGCGAGACGTCACCACCAGCAAGCGGCACCTCAGCCCAGTGGGGTGCCCGGGGAGAGAAGGGTGGAGCCCATCACTATCACCGTCGGCGGCGTGGTCGGCCTCGGGGCCCTATCGTTCGCGATCAACCGGGTCCGCAACCGGTCCTTCACGCACGAGGTCCCCGTCTTCCGCGCCTCACGCTGGACGAAAGGCAATTGGGCATGGCCGACGCAGGTGGCCGTGTTCTCCGACCGGGTCGTGCGCTGGACCCCGCGGCTGTTCGGCCATTTCGAGGAGACCATCGCGACCGACCAAGTCGCCTCGG
>WNFI01662299.1_pt1 | contig 17177 bp, 13 predicted proteins | sample 5400471 | NCBI WGS metagenome assembly WNFI01 (sample SAMN13153348, study PRJNA577476) | soil metagenome | isolation source: 100 cm saprolite on Douglas fir-dominated hillslope | place: USA:California | collected 2013-09-17 | reverse complement strand
CCATAGACCACGGGAGTGGACATATAAGGACCGCCGTGTTTCTTGCTCCAGGCGATGAAGTCGCTTGACTCCTGCCCGTCCTTCAAAGTGATATCGCCTGACCCGCCGGCACGGATGGCGTAAATAGGCTGAATCACGCGGTACCCGTTCGTAACGAAGATCAGGTTATGCGCCACGAACGGAGTCGGCGTAGTTACTTCGGAGTTACCGGAGAGACGCCACAGTTCTTTTCCAGTCATCGGATCGTAAGCTCGAATGAACTTGGTCGCGTGCGTGATCAACTCGGGGCGTGGCTGGCCTTCGTAGATCGTCGGCGTTCCCCACGATGGAATCTCCTCGCGCGGCGTGAGCCACACGCGATGGCCGTCGTTGATGTCATAGGCCGCGACGAATGAGTTCTTCTGGATATCGCACTGCACGATCACCAGGTTCTTATAAATGATCGGAGAGCTGCCGATCCCCCATTCGTAATCGGGATCGTAGAACCAGCCCGCATTCAGGCTGCCGAGATCCTGCTTCCACAGCAACTTACCGTCGGCGTCGTAAGTGTAGAGTCCCTCCGAGCCGAAAAATGCCACGACGTGCTTTCCATCGGTTGCCGGGGTCGACGACGCCTGGCTGGATTTCGGATGCCGCTTGGTCTTCGGCACTCCTTCGTGCGCGACCTTCTCCCAAATAATCTTGCCCGTGCGTTTGTCGAGACAGTAGATACGCCAGCTATGTTTCGACACGTCAGGGGAGGGATCGACATCGCCATAAAGCCCGTGCCGGAAGACGGCTTTCGCGTCGCTGCTCACGGCAGCGGTGACATAGACACGATCGCCCCAAATCACCGGACTCGAATGCGCCAGCCCTGGAATTTTCGTCTTCCAGGCGATGTTGACGCCTTTTGTTCCGTCCCACGTTTGCGGTGCTTTGCCCTCGGCGACCCCCGATGCGCCGCTGCCCCGGAAAGACGGCCAGTTCTGCGCCTGCGCCAGCGCAGCAATGAAAAACCATGCGCCGAGCTTCATTGCGTACCCGCTTTTTTGAACACCATCGCATTTCCGTCGCCCTGCTTCACGGCCAGGGAAACCACTTTGCCGCCCTCCACGGTAAATGCGAGCTTCACAGGAAATTCCGGATGCTGAAACGTCGTGGCGTCAATGGCGTCGTACGCAGCCGGTTTCTGGCCAATAGGCCCGCCCGTGAGTTTACCGTCAATGACTTCAAACTTGAGCTCCATGCCCTCCGAGGAGTAACTCCCGGCATAGCCCTTGAGTGTCTGCGCATCGATCTGAAAATTCGGCTTCACCGGCGGAGAAACGCCGGCTTTCTTCAGCAGCTCGGCTATTTCGGCTTGGCTGCCTTTGATCGCCGTTGCGCCTTTTCCGAGCAGCAGCTTGATCACGTCCCAGCGCTCCTTCTGGGTGGCCCACGATAGCGCCGTAGCGCCGTAGAAAGTGTCCTTCACATTGACGTTGGCGCCGTGATCGACCAGAATTTTGATGATCTCGACGTTGCCGCGATCCGCTGCGAAGAACAGCCCCGTAGCGCCGTACGGGCTTTTCGCGTTGGCATCCGCACCCTGCGCCAGCAGCGCTTTGACGCGTTCAGCATCGCCTTTTCGCACGGCTGCGAGCAGATCTTCGCCAAGATCGGCGAGGCACGCAAAGGGAATGAGAGCGGCAAGAACCAGAGCAGTGATTCTGAAATACGCCATAAGCCCCTCGATCAAACTACGCAGATTATATCGTGGACAGTTAGGACAAGGCGCAACACGTAACCATCGCTCGGCTTGAACGTCAAACCATGTTCGTGCGCCTGAGCAGCTTCGAGACGTACGCCGCTCCTTGACTGAAACCGGCGCAGATTATATCTTGGACTCACCCCCATGCACTTCCAGGGAAGCTAGGCCATGAACGCTACTATTGTGAAGCGACTCTCGTTGTTACTTTTTGTTCCCTTTGTGTTCGCTGCCGCGGCCACGGTGTCGGTCGGCGATTGGCCCGACTGGCGCGGCCCCAACCGTGACGGCTTATCCCGCGAGAAAAACCTGCCGGAGAAATGGACGCTCACTGGCCAAAACCTGGCGTGGAAGGCGCCCTATGGCGGCCGCTCGGCGCCCATTATCCTCGGCGATCATCTCTATCTGCAGAACACCGCCGGCAAGGGCGAAACCGAGCAGGAACGCGTGTTATGTTTCAACGCCGACACCGGAAAGCTACTTTGGGAGCACCGGTTCAACATCTATCAGAGCGACGTTCCGGCGCATCGCGTGGGTTGGGCGTCGCCGGCGGCGGACCCGGAGACCGGCAACGTCTACGTATTCGGCGTGAACGGAACGCTACTGGCGCTTTCCTCCGGCGGCAAGCTGCTGTGGGAGCGTTCGCTCGATGAAGAATTCGATTTATTCACCACGCACGGCGGGCGCACGACGTCGCCCGTGGTCGACGGAAATCTGGTGATCGTGAAGGCCGCGAGCTCCACCTGGGGCACGCAAGCCAATCGGTCGATCCGGGTCATGGCATTCGACAAGCGCACTGGCGAAACCGTTTGGATCAGCACGCCGGGCGGCCGGCCCTTCGATACCGACTATTCGCAGCCCACGGTCGCGCGCATCAACGGAACGCGCCTCTTGATTACCGGCCTGGGCGACGGCGGCGTGCACGCCATCAAAATCTCAACCGGCGAGCCGGTGTGGCATTTCCTGCTGAGCAAGCGCGCCATCAATACAGCCCCTGTGCTGAACGGTACCACGGTGCTAGTTTCGCACGGCCAGGAAAATCTCGACGGAAATGAAATGGGCATGCTGGCGGCGATCGACGGAACGGCCAAGGGCAACATCGCCATGAGCCAGGCCAAGTGGACGCTCAAAGGATTCATCGGCGAATTTTCTTCGGGCGTGGTGGACGGCGATCGCTTTTTGCAGGTGGACAACGGATCGAACCTCTACGCCTTCGACGTGGTCACCGGGCGGCAGCTCTGGAAGCAGAACCTGGGCACCGTGCAGAAGGCTTCGCTGGTGTTCGGCGACGGCAAGATTTACGCCGGCACCGAAAGCGGGAAATTCTACATCCTGCGGCCGCACGCGGATCGATGTGAGGTGCTGAGCGACGTCGAGCTGCCCCTGAGCCAGCAGGGCCTGTTCAACGAAAAGGTGCCGGAGGCCGTGGTGGCATCCGCCGCTATTTCGCGCGGCCGTGTTTATTTCGTGTCGAGTGACACGCTTTACGCCATCGGTAAAAAGACGCGCGTGCCGGCGCAACCCGCGGTGGACGAGACACCGGCGCCTGCGCCCGGCGCACCCGCGTGGGTTCAAGTGGTTCCGACCGAACTGATTCTCACGTCGGGCCAGACGGCGACTTTTCACGCACGCCTCTTCGACGAGCACGGCGAATTCCTGCGTGAAGAGAAAGGGGAGTGGTCGCTCAACGGGCTGAAAGGAGCAATCGGTGACGGCAAGTTCAGCGCGACGTCCGATCAGGCAGGTCAGGCCGGGCTCGTCAAAGCTACGGTCGGCGGCATCTCAGGTGAGGCGCGCGTGCGCGTCGTGCCGCCGCTTCCCTGGAACGAGACATTTGATTCCTATGCAGCAGGCGCTGCCCCGCCGCACTGGGTCGGCGTGACGGCGGGTCAATACAAAGTTGCCGACCTCGACGGTAACAAAGTGCTGGCGAAAGCACCGAACGAAACGTTGTTCAAACGCATGCGCGTTTTCCTGGGCCCAACCAATTGGTCGAATTACACCGTGGAAGCGGACATCCGCGCGACCGAAAAACGCCGGCAGATGGGCGACGCAGGCGTCACGGCGCAGCGCTACACGCTGGTGTTGTTCGGCAACAATCAACAGCTCGAAATGAATTCCTGGCAGCCCGAAACCGCGCGCCGCGTGGCCGTGCCATTCTCCTGGAAGCCCGACACCTGGTATCACCTCAAGCTGCGCGTGGACAATACGGCGGATGGCAAGACGCGCATTCGCGGTAAAGCCTGGGCCACGGCGGAGAGCGAGCCCGCGGCCTGGCTAATTGACCGAGTGGATCCCATTCCTAACCGCGAAGGCAGCCCGGGGTTGTTCGGCGACGCCACTTACGGTGTGTTTTATGACAATCTGAAAGTGACGGCAAACCAATGAGCAAAAAGTTGATCACGGCCGCAATCGTGGCCATCCCGGCGGCGTTATTAATCGTGTGGGCGTCGGAGCCGAACGGGGGTGGCGACTGGCCGATGTGGGGCGGCACGCCCGACCGCAACATGGTCTCCAGCATGAAGGGCATTCCCACCACTTGGGACGTCAAGACGAAAAAGAACGTCAAATGGGTGGTAGAACTCGGCTCGCAGAGTTACGGAAATCCGGTGGTCGCCGGCGGCATGGTTTTCGTCGGCACCAATAACGAGAGCCCGAAGGACCCCGCAGTGAAGGGCGATAAGGGCGTGCTCATGGCGTTTCGCGAATCGGATGGCGAATTCCAATGGCAGGATGTCAACGACAAGCTGCCGGCGGGCCGCGCCAACGACTGGCCTTTTCAGGGCGTCTGTTCCTCGCCCATGGTGGAAGGCGATCGCCTCTACTACGTGACTAACCGCTGCGAGATCCGCTGCCTCGACGTTCACGGCGACGGCAAAAAGCATTCGAAGCTGATCTGGAAATTCGACATGATGGAAGAGGTCGGCTCGCAACCGCATAACATGTCCAACTCGTCGCCCGTATCGTTCGGCGACCTCATCTTTGTCAGCACCTCGAACGGTCAGGACGAGAGCCACGTGCACATTCCCTCGCCGCGCGCGCCATCCATCATCGCGGTCAACAAGCAGACCGGCAAGCTCGTGTGGGAGGACAATTCCGTGGGCGACCGCATCCTGCACGGCCAGTGGTCGTCGGCCGCAGTTGGCAAAATCGGCGACGTAGTCCAGGCGGTCATCAGCCAGGGCGATGGTTGGGTGCGCGGATATGAAGCGCAGACCGGCAAGAAGCTTTGGGAATTCGACATGAACCCCAAAGATTCGGTTTGGCCCAAAACGCGCAACGAAGCCATCAGCACGCCGGTCATCTACGACAATAAAGTCTTCGTCGCCAACGGCCAGGACCCCGAGCATGGCGAGGGCGTGGGCCACTTGTACGCGATCGACGGGACCAAGCGCGGCGATATTACGCAAAGCGGACGCATCTGGCATTACGACAAGATTCGCCGCTCGATTTCGACCGGCGCCATCTACAACGGATTGCTGTTCTACGCCGATTTCAGCGGTTTTCTCCATTGCCTGGACGTCAACACGGGAAAACCGTATTGGGTGCACGATATGCTGGCCGCGGTCTGGGGCTCGCCCATGGTGATCGACGGCAAAGTGTATCTGGGGGATGAGGACGGCGATATCGTGGTGCTCGAAGCCAGTAAAGAAAAGAAGCTGATCTCCGAAATGAACATGGGGAGTTCGGTCTACATGACAGCCGTGCCCGCGCACGGCACGCTGTTCATCGGCAACCGAAACCAGCTTTTCGCACTGGCTGAGAAATAGAAAAGCGCCTTCGCGCGCCACCGCAACCGATGTTTCATATCCGCCAGATCGATCACGTGGCGCTGACCGTGAAGGATCTTGATCGTTCCATCGCCTGGTATCGCGACATTCTGGGCCTTGAGCGGCGTCATGAGGCCGTTTGGGGCCACGTGCCCGCTATGATGTGCGCGGGCGAAACCGGCGTCGCGCTGTTCCCCACCACGACGCAGAACCCGAACCCCGCGCCTGAACGGCCGAACAGCACCATCATGCGCCATCTGGCGTTTCAAGTGGACCGCCAGAATTTTCTGCGCGCGCAGGCTGAGCTGCGCGGGCGCGGCATCTCCTTTACTTTCGAAGATCATCAAATCGCTCATTCGATCTACTTCAACGATCCCGATGGATACGAAATCGAGCTGACCACTTACGAACTGGATGCAGCGGCGTAGCTTTCTCCTGATTCCCGCGGGCGCCTGGCTGGGCGCGGCTGCTGAGACGGCGGCGCAGAGCGAGTGGGCCCAGTTTCGCGGCAATCCGCAGCTGACCGGCGTCGCCGCCTCTTCGCTTCCCGTAATCCTGAAGCCGCTTTGGACCTACGAGGCCGGCGACTCGATTGAATCTTCCGCGGCCATCGCGGGCGGCGCCGTCTACGTGGGCTCGCAAACGGCCGATCTGATCTCGCTCGATCTTGAAACCGGAAAGTTGCGCTGGAAATATCATGTGCAGGAGGGCATCGAGGAATCGTCGCCCGCCGTGCAGGATGGCATGGTGTTCGTGGGCGATCTTGGTGGCACCTTGCACGCTGTGAATGCGGCCGATGGCAAGGGATTATGGAAACTCAAGACCGGCGCCGAGGTCAAATCCTCGCCTGTGATTGTGGGCGACCGGCTGCTCGTCGGTTCCTATGACGGCAATCTCTACTGCGTGGCGGCGCGGACGGGCACGGTGCTTTGGAAGTTTCGGACGACAAATTACGTGCATTGCACGCCCGGCGTTTCCGAGGGCATGGCCTACATCGCCAGCTGCGATGAAATGTTTCGCGCCATTCGCGTCAGCGACGGCAAAGAGATGTTTCAGATCCCCACCGGCGGATACAACGCGGCATCGCCCGCCATCGTAGGGAAGGCCGCATACTTCGGAACCTTCAATAATGAAGTGCTGGGCGTGAGCCTGACGAGCCATCGCGTACTCTGGCGCTACGAACACCCCGAGCGGCACTTCCCGTTTTATTCTTCAGCCGCGGTGGCGGACGGCAAGGTCGTGATCGGAGGCCGCGACAAGATCGTCCATTGCCTGAATGCCAAAACCGGCAAAATGATTTGGACCTTCACCACCAACGCGCGCGTGGATTCGTCGCCGGCCATCGCGGGCGGGCGGGTTTATGTCGGCTCGAACGACGGGCGGCTCTACACGCTCGATCTGGCAGGCGGAAAAAAGCTGTCGGAATTCAACGCGGGCGCTCCGCTGTCGGCGTCGCCAGCCATCGCCGCGGGAAAACTAGTGATCGGCTCGCAAGACGGCAAGCTGTTCTGCCTCGGCGGATAAGCACGCAGTGCATCGCTGAGCTTCTTATCGAGAAGCGCTCACTGACCGCTTCCTGCGGTCGCGGCTCTGAGAGTTTCCGTGGATTCCAGAGCTCTTACCGTGCTGCGCGCGCAGCAAGCGGTTTACCGGAGCACCTTTTTCAGAAGACGCTCCTAGCGCGCCCGAAACACGCCTACGCCCATCACCTGAAACCGGTCGTGGTTGGAAAAGCTGCCGCGAAAACGAATTTTGCGCAGAGGAATCGGCTGCACAAAGTCGGTCTGCATGCCCCGCCATGGCCCGTGAGTGCGATCCGCCAGCACGATCCAGGCGTCGCCATCACTCGATCCTTCCACGACGTAGTGAGCATAGGGCGCCGGCTGCCGAAACCACAGCGGATCGCGATCGTCGACGAACTCCGGCAGTGAATACCGGATCGCCGCCAGCCTTTCTGGCTCGCGCCAGCCAAACTCCGGGCCCGCATCGCCCTGCGCCACCTCAACGCTCTCCGGGTGATCAAGCGTGGTCGCCGCATCCAGCAAATAGTGCAGCGTTCTGGCATAGATGGTCCGGAACACGCCGCTGGCCGGATCGGCGAGAACATTCGTGAAGCCCTCGCCCGAAACTTCCGCAAGCCGCAAATTCTTGTGAATCATCAACGCCTCATGATGAAACGCCGGCTGCATGACGCGCTCCAGGCCGCTCTCATTCGCCTCTGTGACGGCGCGATCGGAACGCAGCAGAATGTCCCACGCGCGAGGCTCATACGTCATGTCGGCCTCACCTGCCCACGCGTGCGGCATCGGATCTCCCAGCTTCAACCCCAGCCCCCGCATCACCGGGTGATCGACGTTGGCGACCACCGCCGCACTGCCCTCCGGCCAATAGCCGACGCTGACGTGAAACAGATTCAGATAATCGATGGCGTCTCCCGCCTCGGGCGCCGTGATCGGCGCATCTGGCCGCGCATCGGGCGCGAGCAGCCGCGGCGGCATGAAACTGTCCGGCTGGTCCGTCAAATGGCACCAGATGTGGTCGCGCTGCCAGATGTAGCGCCGGTCCCGCAGGCTGGGCAGATATTCCACCATCACTGCGAACGAATCGCCGCCATGAATCATCACGGCGCCACCGCGTGACATGTAATCGCGAAAGCGCCGGTAGCATTCCACGGTCGTGAACTCGGCGTGACTGCCGATCAGCACCAGGCGATAATCGCCCAGCCGCACGCGGTTGAGCGCCACGTCGTCCTGGGTGGCGTAGTCGATCTGGAACCCATCTCTCTGCGACAGCTCACGCAGATACCGGTAGTGCTGGATGTCGGCGTGCCTTTCGTAGAGGCCGTAATAGTAATGATTGGTGCGACGGAAACGTGTGCTCAACACTGTTGGCGAGTAACCGACGCTGTCGTAGTGATAATCGTCGCGCCAGGAAGTCATGGCGTGGCCGCCATTGGCGGCATAGGCGCGCCACATGTCGGTGGGAGCGATGAAGAGTACGCTACCGCGTGGCCGCGCGGGCCGCACAATGAGGCTCAGCATCTTCTCGCTTATCCTGCGCACCGACGCCTCAACCGATGCACCGGCCGGGACGACGGTCGCGCGATACAAGCCGCTCTGCCAGTTGCCGACCTTCAACAACAGATGCGTCACCGGTAGCTGATATTCGAATCCCTCGCGAAAAACGATTTTGCCCGCGACGTCGTCGATCAGCACGAACTCCATCGGCTTGCCCAGGTCCCCCGGCCCCGGCGCATGAGAGCCGGGCGCGCGCCGCTCCCGCTCCTGGTACCATTCGGCCCACCAGAGCCTCTGGTCGCGCGGGCGGTACGCGAAGATCGTTACCTCCAGGTCCGGCGAGCCCATGCTTGTCCAGAAATGCAGTTGTGTCGGCCCGGTCGCCCCCGTGCGGCGTCCCCAATGTCTAACGGCGGGCGCGGCGCCGCCCAGCACCGTTCCGATAGCAAGATTCGCAGCCCGGTTGTAGAACAGAGTTCCCCAGTTGACGAAATGCGCCGGTGGAACGGTTCCATCCGGAAGGTACAAAGGGTGGCCTTGAAGAGCGCCCGCGTCCAGGGTCATCGACTCGTTGAACTCCATGGGAAAACCCCACACCAGCTTCAGCTCTTCTGGCGGAATCGGAGAACCTGGCTGGTGGCGGATGCGGCAGAATTCAAGTGCGCCCTGATGTTCCAGGTGTGCGACCATCACCGCTTCCGATCCTGGAGCGCGTAGCGTCGCCTCCCCGGGGGACTTGCCCTCAACCTGCACTGCGCGGTTGGCAAACAGGAGCGACACGCGCGGAAACTCGGCGCTCAGAAGCGGATTCGCGCTCAGCCCCTCGCGCCCAAAGGCATCCTGCAGGAAGTTCGTTCCTGCCTGTGGCGGCTGGGCGCAGGCAATCGCGGCGACAAGCAACAGCATGGCGGAAGGCCATCGCAGCATGGCGATCAACCTATCACGTACCGGTTCCGGCGGGCAATTGCACCGCGAGATGTAACGGGCAGCACTCAATCTGCAACGCTGCGCACCGTGATTAACCAAAGACAACTGGCCGCGCACAATCACACCGCGAAACAATAGGGGGATGCAGCTTCTGATGCAGCGTCCCTCCCTCAGCGTCTTCGTTTTTCTGCAAGTGCTCGACGTGCTTACGACGCTGATCGGCCTTCACCTGGGCGCCGGTGAAGCCAGCCTCTTCATTTCGCGGCTGATGCGCGTCGGCCTCGTCCCCGCGCTCATGATTTCGAAAATACTGGCTGTGATCCTGGTGGTGATCGCGATGCGCCGCTACCCGCGCATCGTTGTGATGGTCAATTTCTGGTTTGCAGCCGTGGTTACGTGGAATCTCGCGTTGATTTGTGCCCAGGGATGGCGGCACCTGCAGTCGTAGACTCCACTTGGGCCGCGCCGCGCGTCTTTACTTCAAGTGCAGAACTTCGTTTAACGACCCCTGCCGGTAACCCTCGAGGTCCAGCGTCACATACTGGAATCCCAGCTTCCTGAAAATCGCTGTGAATGCCGCCGCCATCTCCGGCGCAAGCGCCCGCGCGAGTTCATCCTTGGCGATCTCGATCCGAACCAGCTCACCATGAAACCGCACGCGAAACTGCCGGAATCCGAGCGCCTTGATCTCTTCCTCGCCCTTCTCCACGGTCCTGATATTTTGAATCGTCACCGGCGTCCCATAGGGAATCCGCGAGCTTAGGCACGCTGACGCCGGCCGGTCCCACGTGGGCAAACCCGCCACGCGCGACAGTTCGCGGATCTCCGCCTTGCTCAATCCAGCCTCCACCAGCGGCGCTTTCACCTGGTGAATCTTGGCCGCGTTCTGCCCCGGCCGGTAATCGCCCAGGTCGTCCTGGTTCACGCCGTAGATGATGTGCGCGATGCCGCGTTCGCGCCCGACGTCTTCGAGGCGCGTGAACAATTCGTCTTTACAGTGAAAACACCGGCTCGCGTCGTTCTTCAGGTAATCGGGATTCTCGAATTCGTGCGTCTCGATGTACTCGTGCGCGATCCCGAACTGGCGTACGAAAACTTCCGCATCGCGTTTGTGCGACTCCGGAATCGACGCCGAATCCGCGGTGATCGCTATGGCATGTTCACCCAGCGCCCGGTGCGCGGCCCATGCCAGGTAAGCCGAATCCGTCCCGCCCGAATAGGCGACGATTACACGCCCCAAGCCGGTCAGCGTGGCAAATAGCTTCTCCTGCTTGGCATCGAGTGCGGCCGCGTCCATCACACCCACCACAGTGGCCATAGCCAGATTATAAGCCATGGCCTCGTCAGCCCGTCCGCACGAGCCGTATTTGCTATTCTGTCTAGGGTTCCCTTCTTTCTGTCTGCTAATAAAACATGGCTTTGACCCGGGAAAAAGCTCGGCTAATGAGCGCGTCGGAGATTGACCGCACACTCGTGCGCTTGGCGCATGAAGTTTTAGAAAAGAGCGGCGATCTGGACAAACTGGCGTTCGTGGGCATCCGACGCCGCGGCGCGCCTCTGGCCCAGCGCATCGCGCGCAAGATAGAGTCTCTCGAGAAGCGCTCCATCCCGGTCGGCATCCTGGACATCAATCTATATCGCGACGATTTGACTACGGTCGATATCAAGCCGGTGGTGAACGCGACCGAGATTCCGTTCTCCGTGCAAGGCAAAGACATCATCCTGATGGATGACGTGCTGTACACCGGCCGCACCGTGCGGGCTGCGCTCGATGCCCTTTTCGATCATGGGCGTCCGGCGCGCGTGCAACTGCTGGTCCTGATCGATCGGGGTCACCGTGAACTGCCGATCGAAGCCCGGTTCGTCGGCCGCACCGTGCAGACCGCCGACAACGAAATCATCGAAGTAAAATTTCAAGAGATCGACCAGAGCGAACAAGTGCTGCTGGTCGAGAAAGTGGCGGCGGAAACCGCCTAGCGCATCGCACCCATGGCGTTTGGACTGCTCGGCATCGAAGAACTTACGCGCACGGAAGTGGAATCCATTTTACACCGCGCGCGATTCTTTCAGCCCCTGCAGATGCAGCCCTTCAAAAAGCTCGATACGTTGCGCGGCAAGATGATCGTGAACCTGTTCTTCGAAGCTTCGACGCGCACGCGCACCAGCTTCGAAATCGCCGCCAAGCGCCTGGGCGCGGACACCGTCTCGATTACCGCGTCCGGCTCCAGCGTTTCCAAGGGCGAATCCCTGGTCGACACGCTCAACACGCTAGCTGCCATGCACCCGGACGCCATTGTCATGCGCCACGCAGCCTCGGGCGCGCCCCATTTCCTGGCGCGGCACCTGGCCATTCCCATCGTCAATGCAGGCGACGGCACGCACGAGCACCCCACGCAGGCGCTGCTCGACGCGCTCACGATCTTAGACCGCCGCGACGCGCTCGAGGGTCTGCGCGTGGCTATCATCGGCGATATCGCCCACAGCCGCGTGGCCCGCTCCAACGTGCATCTGCTCTCGAAATTCGGCGCCGACATCGTGCTGTGCGGCCCCGCCACGGTCTTGCCCGCAGAACTAGCCCAGATCGCCACGGGCGTCACCCTGACCAACGATATTCGCGAAGCCATCGCGGGCGCCGACGTGATCATGATGCTCCGTGTTCAGCTGGAACGCCAGCACGATCCTCCGCTCAGCGCCGGCGAGTATTTCCAGTTTTACGGCCTGCGCCTGGAGCACATGGCGCTCGCCAAGCCTGACGCCATCGTCATGCATCCCGGCCCCATTAATCGCGGCCGCGAGCTGTCTTCCGAGGTCGCCGACTTTCAAAGATCGGTGATTCTCAATCAGGTGGAGAACGGCGTGGCCGTCCGCATGGCGGTGCTCGAGCGCATCGTAGGAGAAAAGGCCAATGGCGCGCATTGAGTGGGAACGATCTGACGATGCTCCGCCGGTTTGAACACCATGTCATCGCTCCTCATTAAGAATGGCCGCGTGATCGACCCCGCTTCCGGCCTGGACGGGCCTGCGGACGTGCTGATCGAGGACGGCCGCATTCAGTCCGTCGGCCGCGGCATCGAGCATGCCGGCGCTCACGTCTTCGATGCCGCTGGTCTGGTGGTGGCGCCCGGATTCATCGATATGCACGTACACTTGCGCGAGCCCGGAATCGAGCATTCCGAAACCATCGAAACCGGAGCGCGCGCCGCCGCCGCGGGCGGATTCACGTCCATCTGCTGCATGCCCAACACCCTGCCGGTCAATGACAACGCCACCGTGACCAGCTACATCATCGAGCGGGCGCGCCAGTGCGCTGCCGTCAATGTGTTCCCCATCGGCGCCATCACCAAGAACAGCGAGGGCGAGGCTCTGGCGGCGATCGGCTCCATGAAAAATGCGGGCATTGTGGCCATCTCCGACGACGGCCGGCCCGTGATGAACGCGCGCGTGATGCGCCGCGCCATGCAGATCGCGCGGTCATTCGACCTGCCGGTGATCGATCATTGCGAAGACCTGAATCTTAGCGCGGGCGGCGACATGCACGAAGGCGTACCCTCCACGCGCCTCGGGCTGCGCGGCATCCCGGCCAGCTCGGAGGACGTGATGGTGGCGCGCGATATACTGCTGGCCGAATCCACCGGCGCGCGCTTCCACGTGGCGCACATCTCCTCGCGCCATTCGCTCAAGATGGTTAAATTCGCCAAGCAGCAGGGGCTGACGGTCACTTGCGAAGCCACGCCGCATCACTTCGCCCTCAGCGACGCCGATATCACCGCCTACGACAGCAGTTATAAAATGAAGCCGCCGCTGCGAACCGAGTGCGACGTGGCCGCGGTCATCGACGGCATCGTTTCCGGGGCAGTGGATGCCATCGCCACCGACCACGCCCCGCATCCGGGCAGCGAAAAGATGCAGGAATTCGAAAAATGCCCCTTCGGTATCACCGGGCTCGAGACCGCGCTGGGGCTGTCGCTCGAGAAGCTGTACCACACCGGAAAAATCCCGCTGAAGCGCTTGGTTGAGTTGTTCACCACCGGCCCAGCCGGAATCTTGGGCCTCAGCCGCGGAACTCTGGCTGGGGGTGCGCCAGGCGACGTGACCATCTTCGACACCGAGTCGTCCTGGACCTACGACGTGAACCGCTCCTTTTCCAAGAGCAAAAATTCACCCTTCCATGGCCGCGATTTCCGTGGTGGACCCGTGGCTACGATCGTGGCTGGCGCGGTCGTGTGGCAGCGTGAAGCCTGAGGACGACCGCAAAAACCGGCTGTGCTCGGGGTTCTAGTACTTGCAGTACTTCGCACGATAAACCGCATCGCGCCTTTCAGTCGACGCACTGTCAGTCCGTGATCAGCCGGTCGTAAAGTCAAAACTTTGGTTAAGGAAAGCCAAGTCTTGGAACTTCTTCCAAATGACAGATGATTGCGAACTGAACCTGGCCACAGTCTGTTAGCCACTTAGGCCCTAACACAGTTTCCAAAAGTAACGGTAGCAAAAGTGCATGGTAAGCAAACAGTACTTTCGCGCACTTCGAGGAGACACATGATTCAAAATGTGGGGAAACCGTCGCAGAACGGTTTGAAGGCAACGTTGCTTGCCGTGGTCTTGTTTTTTGGGGCAGGATTGTCTGCCCGGGCCGATCAGTTCACGTTCAATTTCAACTCGCTGGCCAGCGGAGCCCCTGCTAGCGGCGGTGTGGGCATAAACGCTTCGATTACCAACTACATGAACAACATACTTGGCTGCAATTGCGTCCTGGTGAGCGGCGCAGTGGCTGACAAGACCTACAACGGCGAGGGCTTCTCCGTTGGCCCGGGTAACGGCGCGACCTCCCTTACACTGGGTACGTCGGACGGTGCGATGAACAACGCAGCTGCCCTAGACAAAGATGCTACCGGGAAAGTCGTTTATGACACGTTCATAGCTACAACTAACGACAGCAGCACTAAGATCTCCACCCAGATGACCATGCAGTTCATCAACGGGTTCATGTTTAGTGGTAACGTCAGCTTCGACTATGAGATCTTTCCGGACGGGACCAGCGGAACGAATCCGGCCAATCCTCCCGACTTCGAATTCGCCGTTAACGGCGCGCTGCAAGGGATAACGGTCGGCGTGGCGCCCGGGACGACAAACGGTGGTTCCACTCATTCTCCAAAATCCGGCCCCGGCGCTGTAGAGCCGAACCTGCAATATATTGGGACATGGTCACAGAACGTCACGAACGCCACCAAGCTGGAATTCATCGATTGGCCACCCACGATCGCAATCGACAACCTCGTCATTTCTAGGGTACCGGAACCCGGCACGATCGTGCTGCTCGGCACGGGTCTCGCGGGATTGCTCTTCCTCAAGCGGAAGAAACAGCACGGCTGAAACTCGCGCTGCTGCACTGGAGCTTAGCGAAGATACAGAAGTCTCGTTTTACTGCTGACCAAACGGCCACCGCCTCCTCCTTGGGCGATGGCCGTTCTGTTATTGGCCGCCGCGGAAATGTTATCTTTGTTTTCCTGATGACCCGACTGCTGAGGCTCCAACTTCTCTGGGCGATCGCCGCGCTGTCAGTCACTTTCGCGCAGCGCCCCGGCCTGGACCGCATCCGCGTGAACGATTTGCGCGCCGATCTGACTTTCCTCGCCTCGGACGCGCTCGAGGGCCGGCGCTCGCTCCAGCGCGGGTCCGAAGTCGCCATCCAATTCCTGGCCGCGGAGTTCAGCAAGGCTGCCCTCAAACCAGTGGCCGGCGATTCGTACTTGCAACCGGTTCCACTCATCGAGTACCGGCTAGATACCAGCCAAAGCACTCTCGCCCTCGTGCGCGGTCTCAGCCGGCGAAGCTCCGAATACAACGTCGATTTCTTCGGCGGCTCGCCGTTTGAAGCCGATGTTCTCGCTCCAGTGGTCTTCGCCGGATACGGTATCACTGCCCCCGAATTCGCCTATGACGATTACTCCGCACTTGACGCGCACGGCAAGATTGTCCTGGTCTTCGATCACGAACCTCAAGAGAACGATCCCCGTTCCATCTTCAATGGCAAAGGCAACACGCGCTATTCAAGCGCCTTCGTCAAAATCGTGAACGCTCAGCGGCACGGCGCCGTAGGTATTCTTTTTGCCGCCGAACCCAACCGCAAGCATCCGTCAAATCAGGAGCGCATGGCGCGCGTGCCGGGCACGGAGAGGCGCGCCGCACTGCTGCTGCCTCAGGCGCTGGCGGATTCGGAGGCCCGGCTGCCGTCCTTTTCCATAAGCGATAAGCTTGCCGCCGATCTGCTCAGCCGCGCCGGCAAGACTCCGGCCGAGCTGCAGGCCGCCATCGATCGCAACCTCCAGCCCGCTTCACAGGCCATTCCCGATACGCGTGTCCAGATGCGCATCGTCCTCGCGGAGCGCCGGCGTGGAACATCCTACAACGTCGTTGGCCTGGTCGAAGGCAGCGATCCCGTGCTCAAGAACGAAACCATCGTCTACAGCGCGCACTACGATCATGATGGCGCCTGGGACGGCAACATTCGCCCCGGCGCGGACGACAATGGCTCGGGCACCGTCGGCGTTCTCGAGCTGGCGCGGGCCTTTGCCGCCAGCCCCGAGAAACCCAAGCGCTCGCTGTTGTTCGCGATTTTCGCCGCCGAGGAGCGCGGTTTGCTCGGTTCGCATTACTACGTCACGCATCCACTGCGACCGCTCGAAACCACGCGTGCCGTCATTAATTTCGACATGATCGGCAGGAATGAGGCGCCCAGCCGCCAGACCGATGGCCTGGTGGACATCGCGCCCGACACGTCGAACGAACTGAACCTCATCGGCACGATCAACAGTCCGGACTACCGCGCCGCCATCGAGCGCGCCAATGAGTACGTAGGCCTGCGGCTCAACGACAAATGGGATCGGGACGCCGCCTTGAACATTTTCCAGCGCAGCGACCAGTTCCCCTTCGCGCTGCACGACATTCCTGCGATCTGGTGGTTCACGGGCTTTCATCCCGACTACCACCAGACGACCGACACCATCGAGAAGATCAATTTCACGAAAATGGAAAAAATTCTTCGCCTAGCTTATCTTACCGGCTGGGATTTCGCCAATGCCGCGACGCCGCCCCGATTTGTCGCGCGCCCGGCGATGGGTGGCGCGCAGTGATGCGCGTCATAATGCCGCGGGCGCTGTTTGCGACGCTCCTGACAAGCGCGCTCATCGCCGCCGACGCGCAACTTCCCCGCCTCGAGCGCGAAATTGAGCGCGTGTCGAAGATTGCCGGCGGCATGGCCGGGGCAACTGCCGTGCACTTGGAGAGCGGCCGCAAAGTATCGTTCCACGGCGCCGAGCGGTTCCCGATGGCCAGCACCTTCAAGAATTCCATCGCGGTTCAGTTGCTGCATCGCATCGACGCGGGCGAAGTGAAACTCGATCAGATGGTCGAGTTGCGCGCCGCCGATCTGCATCCCGGCAGCGGCACCCTCTCGGATTTGTTCTCCAAGCCGGGCGTCTCTCTTTCCGTGCGCAACCTCATGGAGCTGATGTTGCTGATCAGCGACAATAGCGCGACCGACATTCTGCTGCGCCTGGCCGGCGGCGCCGATGCCGTGACCGCCCGTATGCGCTCACTTGGTATCACCGGCATCAACGTGAACCGGCCCACGGCGCGGCTGATTGCCGACTGGGACGGCGTGAGGAATCTCCCGCCTGAGAACCAGTGGTCGCCCGAGATGTGGGCCAAGCTGCTGGACGCGGTGCCGCGAGACGAAGC
>WNFI01629831.1_pt1 | contig 17177 bp, 24 predicted proteins | sample 5400471 | NCBI WGS metagenome assembly WNFI01 (sample SAMN13153348, study PRJNA577476) | soil metagenome | isolation source: 100 cm saprolite on Douglas fir-dominated hillslope | place: USA:California | collected 2013-09-17 | reverse complement strand
CGTGATCCAGTAGGCTGTGATATGCGGGAAGTTGTCGAGATACAACCGCGAGATCGCCAGGAGTTTCAAATCCTGCATGACCGTGGGCGGCTGATAGGCCAGTCCGGTCGTTCCCGGTTGGAAGGCGAGGGGAATAAAACTCATAAAGCCGGGCGCCTCATCTTCGAGTTGCCGTAGAAGTTCTAAATGGCGCCAGCATTCCTCAGTCGTTTCGATATGACCGTAGAGCAACGTCGCGTTGGTGGGAATCCCGAGCCGGTGCGCGGTGCGGTGCACCTCCAGCCATTCCTTCGCGCCGATCTTAAAAGGGAACAGCTCTTGGCGGACGCGCTCGGAGAAGACTTCCGCGCCGCCGCCGGGAAGCGCCGTCAGGCCGGCATCTTTCAGCTGCCGCAGGACCGCTTCAATCGATTGCTTCGAGATCCGCGCCGCCCACTCGATTTCCACCGCGGTGAACGCTTTGATGCCGATCGTCGGATAGGCCTGACGAAGCGAGCGCACGATCCCGATATAATTATCGAGCTTCCACTCCGGCGGCATGCCGCCGGAGATATGCACTTCGGTAACGCCTCCCGCGCATTTCTCGATCATCTGCTCGATCGTCATTTCGTACGCGTTGGGTTGATTGCGTTTGGTAGCGAAGTCACAGAACTTGCAGGAGAGCACGCAGACGTTGGTCGGTTCCAGTTTCTGATTCACGACATAAAAGGCCTGATTGCCGAAGCGGCGCTCTTTTTCCTGCTTGGCCATCCAGCCCACGCTGAGGACGTCCGGGCTCGCGTACAACGCGCGGACATCGTCCAAATCGAAGCGCCTCTGCGTCTGTACTTTTTCCCAAATGGGGTTTAATTTTTTATCGCTGAATTCCATGCTTACAATCCGTATTCCGCCCAGCGGACGTTGACCTTTTGGCGGATTTCTTCGGTCATGTCGAGAGGCTCGGGATACCCTGGCTTGAACGTGGCGTCGATCCCAAGGCGTCCCGAAGGGCGCGCGACCGATCCGACCAAGGTCGTCTCCGTAAACAGCACGTCACGCGCGCAATCAAATCGAGTAAAGATGCCCCAAAGGGTGGCGACGCGGTCTTCCAAGTCAACGTCCGAGCTCACGACTGCGATTATTTTAACACCTTCAAGGTCTGGATCGCGAACCAATTGCTCAAGCACCTTGCGCCCCTCGTTATTCACTTGGACCACCATCAGCGCATCATCCCACACATGCCAACCGATGATCCGGGAGTCTTTGCGCTTGGGATCTCCTTTGACGACGCCATTGGTTAAGGTTTTTCGGCTAGGCGACGCCTTGCCTTTACGCGTCGCGTCGAGAACCATCTTACTTCCGAGGTTCATCGTAAAACTGGTGAAATCGAGCGTATCGAGCGGCACTCCGGGGATGATCAGCGCATCTTCGCTGGAATCAAAATTCTATTGGATCACTTGCAAGACCGCGTGGAAATCCCGGACGTTCACTTGCGGGTCGACCAGGACCAAACACTTGGTGAGTGATAGTTGCCCTTCGCCTAAGAGGCCTAGCGCGGTTTTCATGCCCTCTTTGGCATAGCGTTGGTTCACGGCAACGACGAGCAGGTTATGGAAACCCGCCTCGTAGTACGCCCACAAGTCGTGGACTTCCGGCCGGATCATGCGGATCAGCGGCGACATGATTTCCTGGAGCGCGTCGCCGAGATAGCGGTCTTCCTGAGGCGGTTTGCCGACCACAGCTGCCAAATAGATCGGATCCTTGCGCCGGGTCACCTTCCGGACACGGAACACCGGGAACGGCGCCGCGTGCGAGTAATGACCAAAGTGATCGCCGAACGGCCCTTCCAGAATGCGCTCTTGCGGCGCGGCGTCGCCTTCCATCACAAACTCCGCGCTCGCTGGGACATCCATCGCGATGGTTTTGCCCCGCACCATCAGAGTCGGCCCGCCGCGCAGAAAACCGCTGAACGCGATCTCGTCCATCCCCTCGGGCAACGGCGCGATCGCTGCCATCAACAAATAAGGATCGCTCCCGATCGCCACCGCGACCGGCAAAGGTTGTGCGCGTTTTTCCGCTTCCGCATAATGGAACCCGCCGCCCTTCTGGATCTGCCAGTGCAGCCCGGTACTGTTCTGTGAATGGAGCTGCATCCGGTACAGGCCGACATTTCGCGCTTTGGTAAGAGGGTGCTGCGTGATGACGAGGGGAAAAGTAATGAACCGCCCGGCGTCACCGGGCCAGCATTTGAGGATCGGCCATTGCGTCAACTCTGGCTCCTCGACGATTTCCTGCGCGCCCGCGTTCCGCACGCGCTTGGACCGCATCGAGAGCGCGCGCCTTAACGTCCTCCGGGCTTTCCAGAGTCCTTTGAAGGAGGGGGGTTGCACCGCCTGGACCAGCTGGGCGAGTTCCGCTCCGAGTTCCCCGGGTGTTTTGCCGAGGGCGATGGCGATCCGCCGGGGGCTGCCGAAAATATTAATCGCGAGTTTGTAGGGAGAGCCTTTGACCTTTTCAAACAGGAGCGCCGGACCTTCTTCTTTAACGACGCGGGTCGCGATCTCGGTGATCTCGAGTTCGGGATCAACTTCCACGGAGATCCGCTTCAGTTCGTTTTGTTTTTCAAGCGCTCGCAGGAAAGACCGCAGGTCGGCGAAGGGCAAGGAGGTTTCCTATTCCAGTTCAGAGGCGCGCCAGCCAGCGGTGGCGACGGGCAAGCCCAGCGTCCCGATCGCTTTATCGGCGAACGAGATGACGAGGTCATCCAGGGTTTTGGGCTGGGTGTAAAACGGGGGGGAGATCGGCATGATGATGACGCCTTCGCGAGACAGTTTCAGCGCATTCTCGAGCGCGATGGACGACAGCGGTGTCTCGCGCACCGCCAGAAGAAGCTTCCGGCGTTCCTTCAAAGCCACTTCCGCCGCCCGGGTGAGCAGGTTGTCGGAGATCCCGTGGGCGATCTTGCCGAGCGTCGCGACGCTGCAGGGCATCACCACCATGGCATCAAATGGGTTGGAGCCGGAAGCAAACGGCGCCGAAAGATCATCGGTGGCGTAGACTTTCTTGGCGTAAGGAGCGAGATCTTCCGGCGAAAGTCCGGCCTCAGTTTTTAACAGATTACGCCCCCAACGGGTCAGGATGACGTACTTCTCGTCGGCAGGGCAACGCTTTAAAAATTCCACTCCATACGCGGCGCCGGAAGCGCCCGATATCCCGATCACGATTCTCATAGCACCCTCAAGGCCGAGGCGACAAACCCCAGCACGCCGAATCCCAGAACGGCATTGATCTTAAAAAATGCGAGGTCCACATCCGCCGACTGCTGATGTTCCCAATACAGAAGTGCACCGATCGCCAACAGCGTCGCCAACGCGACCGGGGTGTGCAGATAGGTCTGATAGAGCACCCCCAACGCGGCAAAGGCAAAGAGATGTAGCCAGCCGGAGATCCGAAGAGCGACCGGTGAACCGAATCGCGCGGGCAGGGAACGTAGTCCGGTGGAACGGTCAAACACTTCATCCATGGTCGAGTAAATGATGTCGAACCCTGAAACCCAGAAGAAGGTAAACAACGCAAGCCACAACCCGGGCCAGATCGGATGCAACGACTTCGTCACCGCCACCCAACCGCCCAACGGAGCCATCGCGTCCGCCAGCCCAACACCGAAATGCGCTAGAGCCGTGTAGCGTTTCAAGTAGGGATAGATCACAAAGATCGCGAGAGGGAGGGGGGAGGCATACAAACAAATCGGTGCGATCGCCGCTGCGGAACCTATGTAAATGGCTGTCCCCGCAACGAACACCATCCAAGCCTCTGGCAGCTTAAGGACGCCTTTGGGCAGTTCCCGCTGGGCCGTTCGCGGGTTGCGAGCATCAATCTGCCGATCGATGATCCGGTTCAGGGCAAATGCGGCCGTCCGCGCCCCGAATCCAGCCGCTAAAATCAGTCCCGAAAGCTGCCAAGACGGCCACCGGTGTCCAGCCAAAACCGCTCCGCTGAAGATCAACGGAACCGAAAACAGCGTGTGCTCGGCTTTGACGAAACGGCTATAGGACAAAAGACGGTTTTTAAGACGGATGGACATGAGTCAATGATACCAAAATGGACTGAGCGCAGAACGCGGAATACGTCGGAGGGTCCTCAGAGAAGTTCCGGTTTGTGATAATATAGCTTCCATGCCTCTCTTGGATTTCCTCAAAACACTGACGGGCCGGAAGATCCTCATTTATGCCGATTTTATCGACCCGTTCTGCTTTATTGGATTTCACACGCTAAAGTCGCTGGCGGAAGCACGGGGGATCGAGCTGGAATGGCGAGGGTTCGAACTGAACCCCGGCACCCCGCCCGAAGGACTGGCTTTAGAAACGGCGGCTAACTCGGACCTCCGGCCTGGGATGTGGGCATCCGTCCAGGGGCTGGCCCGGCAAGCCGGGCTGGATTTCCCCGAACCGCGCCGGGTACCCAATACCCGGAGGGCACATGCTTTGGTGAATCTAGCCCAAAAACCGGCTGTAAAGAATCCCTTGATTGAGCGGATTTATCAGGCATACTTTATGCGGCAGCAGGATATTGGCCAGATCGAGGTTTTGATCGATTTGGCGGCTGCGCGCGCTTTCTAGGGAAGCCTGGGAAGCCATCTTAGCTTAGAAGGAGGCCATCGTCGTGGACGCTAAAACGCTTCTGGAATTCATGGTCAAACAAAACATTTCGGACATTCATCTGAAAGCGGACACCGCCCCGCTCATCCGGCTTCACGGCCGCCTGATCGCTTCCGATCAGCCGCCTCTCACGCCCGAGCTCGTTAAAGAATTGGCCTATAGTCTGATGAACGATGCCCAAATCCCACATTTTGAAAAAGAAGGCGAACTGGATTTCGCCTATGCGCTGGGGAAGATCAGCCGTTTCCGCGTCAATGTCTACCGCCAGAAGGGCACGCCGGCGATGTCCCTGCGCGTGATCCCGCTCACGATTAAGACGTTCGAAGAGCTCAACCTGCCTGTGGCCGCTTTGAAAAAACTGTGCGGCTTTTCGTCGGGGCTGATTCTGGTCGCCGGTGTGACGGGCGCCGGTAAAACCACGACACTCAACGCCATGGTCAATCACATCAATGAATCCTCGGCGAATAACATCATCACCATCGAAGACCCGATCGAGTTTTACCATAAAGACAAGAAGTCTTCGATCTCACAACGCGAGGTGGGCAACGATACTCACTCCTTCGCGGCAGCGCTCAAATACATCTTGCGTCAGGATCCCGACGTCATCGTGATCGGCGAGATGCGGGACCCAGAAACCGTCGCGGCGGCCGTGACCGCCGCGGAAACAGGGCACCTTGTTCTCTCGACCATCCATACGATGGATGCCGTGCATACCGTCCAGCGCATCGTGGACAGCTATCCCGCCGGCCAGCAGGCGCAGGTCCGTGTCTCGGTGTCTAATATCCTGCGCGGCGTCGTCGCCCAAAAGCTGATTCTGGGTTCGGACGGGCAAGGACGAATCCCCTGCTCCGAGGTGCTGGTTGCGACGCCGTATATTCGCCAATTGATGGCGGATGGGAAAATCGCCGACCTGACGACAGCGATGGGCCGCGGTCAAAATGAGGGGATGGTCACGTTCGACCAGGACCTCATCCGATTGACCCGCGAGGGGAAGATCACGGCGGAGACCGCGGTGAGCGAGTCGTCCCGGCCGGAAAATTTAACATCCATGCTTCAAGGAATCTCAGTCAAGATATAAGGACACAACGGTGCCGGAACCGAACAAATCGTCCGACGGAGAGCACATCGAAGAGCTTTTGTCGCAGCTCAAAGGCATCTTTGGTAATCTCTCCGAAGCGGAACAAGAAGAAGCCAAAAAAAAGATCACGCCGCCAGCGATGCCGGCGAGCGGGTCGCCGCCTTCCCAGATAGAAAACCCGGCCCCTGCGGCACAGGTGACCCACCCTCCGCCCTTGAGTGAACTTCCGACGTCCCCGGCCTCCGCGGAGGAGCTTGTCCCTTTCACACCGATTCCCGAATTGAGTGAACCTCAAGCACCGGCGGAGCTGGCCCACATGCCGGGAAGCGACCCTTACACGCCCAACGAAGTGCCCGTCCCCGAAGGCGCTTCCCTGGTGCCGACAGCCATTTTTTATCCCGCGGGCCGGATCACTGAGGCGAAAATCGTCGCCGGGAAAGTCGAAAAAATCACCCCCAAATTTACCAAAGTCTCCGTCGTCGTCAACGTGCAATCGCTCGCTCCCTATGACCTCAAGGCGGATCTAAAGAGCGTGGTCCTTCCGTTAATCACGAGTCCCATCAAAGCCGTGTTCATCCTCACCGAGAAGTCGCTCGACGACGTGCGGCGCAAGGCGTTGGTGTCCGACCTCGAACCGCGGGGGATTTATTTTCAGGACATTCCCGTGCTTCAAATCGAAAAGAAGGCGCTTTACATGGATATGCTGCTCGGAATGGTCTTTTTCTTTGACTCGCAAAAAAAGCCCGGAGAAGAACCATCGGCAGGGGGGACATCGACATGAAAATGGACACCTTGAAAAAAGCCATACCTACGTTCATGGGTTATTGGGAACGCCGCCGGCAGGAGAAGAAGAACCAACTGCCTAAACACTTGCGTCCGCTGCTGCGCAGGCCCGTTTTCGTGCAAATGGTCCTGAATACGGGGATCATCATCACGCTTTCATGGCTGATGCTCAACCGCGACGAGTTTTTGACGGAAGCCGCCCCGGCCGTCGGCTTGGTCGTCTGCCTGCTGCTTTTGATCTACACGCTGATTTCCGCGCTTCAATTAAAGCACCGGTTTCTGAAAGCGCCGGGGTATCGCCTCACGCTCATCAACCTGTGGATCATGGGCATCGCCTGGCTGCTATTTCCAATTAGCGTGACCGTCTTCCTTCCTTAACAGTTGCCTGCCGCGCAGGCAGGTAGCAAACCGAGCCTAGCTCTTCTATAATCTGCACGATGAAACGGTGGGGACTTACGCTGGCATTCGTTCCGGTGCTGCTGCTGTGGGGGGTTGTCGCGGTGCCCTTCACTCTGCGGACTCCGGACCCCTCTTATTCGCACGATTTCTGGGACCACGTCCAATACACGCAATTTCTCCACCGGGAAAAACGCCTGCCGTTCCCCGGCGAAGGCGGGGAGGGACATCAACCTCCGTTGTATTACTTGATCGCCAGCCAAATGGCCTTTTCGACGGTCCATCATGTCCTCTGGGTGCGGTTGTTTTCCGTGGCGCTGGGCGCGCTGGCGCTTTGGCTGATGTTCGCCACCTTACAAGCCTTCGAGGTCAAAACGACGTTCAGCCTGCTCGCGTTAATGTTCATCGCGACTACGCCGCATTTTCTTTTTGTTTTCTCCTCCTATAACAACGACGCGCTGGTGATCTTCTGGGGGATGTCCCAATGGGCGCTCTTCATTCGTTACATCCAGAAACCTTCGCGCGACAAAGCGCTCGCGCTGGGCGCGCTCACGCTGGTGGGATTTTTCACTAAATTTTCTTTCGGGGCGGTCCTGGCGTCCGTAGGGATCACGGCCCTTTACGCACGCCAACGCGGACTTCTGCCGGCCCGGGCTTTCCGGGAATTGATCCTCGTGCAGCTCCTCGCCCTGCCGGCGGTCCTGGCCTGGATGTATTTTCATAACGTCCAATCAAGCGGGCATTGGCTGGCGTTGAATCATCTCAACGTCCCGCTGCAACGTCTCCCGCATTCCCCGCTCACCACGATTCTGATGCCGCCCGGCTTCACGACGTGGGAATGGATGACGCCTTTTGCCGACGCGTTCCTGCCGATCGGAAAGAAAAACAGTTTGACCGCTTACGCGCTGGTGACGTCGATCTTCGGCGAATATTCATTCATGCAATTCAAAGATTTCTGGATCTGGTTTATCTTCTGGGTCCACACAGTGTGGCTCGCGGCGGCGCTCGTACAGATCCGGCGGATCCCGTTATCCAAACTATGGGGTTGGGCGTTGGCGGTGGGCTGGTTGGCGTTGGCGGGATTCGTCATGACGACTCCGTTCGGGTCAGCGATGGATTTCCGGCACGTCGCCTGGCTTTGGCTTCCCCTCGCCGTTCTGCAGGCACAGGCCCTCCAGCACCTGCCGTCCGCGTGGGGACGGACCGGCCGCGCACTTGCATTCGCTGGGATCGGAATCGCGATTGTCGTACAATGGGCGCTTATTTCGGGTCTCTCATGACTTTCAAAGGATGACAGGATGATTAAGGAATGGGTAGAAAAAGCACGGCTCGGGATCAGCCTACGGACGGGGGTCGAAGGACAGCTGTGTTTCGATCCCGATGTGCTCCGAATTTTCGAATCGGCGCCGCTGGACGTGCTGCCGGCGTTTGAAGCGCCCCCCGGCTACAAGTGGCCGAAAAATCCCCGCGGAAAAGATCACCCGCGGTACGGACGTTTTGTCTACGCTTTCGCGACACGGCGGGCCGGCAGTCGGTTGGGCGAGGGCTCTGCAGGAAAACAACCAAGGACGGTTGATCTGCGTCGACATGGATGCGTACGCCCAGAACACCTACCCTCGTAGCGCGCAGCTGAACCTCGCCAAGACCGGACTACCTTCCGATCGTATCGAGCTGCGAGCCGGCGACTCCCGTCAGGTGATCCCGGCCCTGGCGAAGGAATTCAAAGGCCAGGTCGATATTTATCTGGTGGACGGTGACCACCGCTACGACGGCGCGCTCGCCGACATGGAAAACGGCGTGCCGATGATGAAACCAGGTGGCTTTATTCTCGTGCATGACATCGACCGCTTCCGGCCGATGAACGAAGCGACCCCCGATCATCCGACCCCCGTATACGAGGCCTTCCGTCATTTCGCCCAACGGCATGGCTACGCCTGGTGCGTCCTCAAGTTTATTCGGAAGCATCTCGGCGTTATCCGAGTGGGGAAAATGAACAAATAGTATAATTTCCCTTATGAAATACCATCTGATCACCTACGGCTGCCAAATGAATTTGATCGGATACATTCCCAGCAAAAACGACAAAGCGGCACAAACGCTTCGAAATGTCGCTCAGATCCTGGTTTTGGCTGCGATAAAGATTGTGGAAGAAAATTGATCCCAGCATGTAAGGAAAATGCGGCATGACACTTGAACGATGGGTGACGTTGTTGGTCATTATTTCGTTAGTATTTTATGGCCACTCAGTTCACGCAGGATCCGGTTGCTGTTCTACGCATGGAGGCGTGGCCGGGTGTGCGGGCGCGAAGTTACAGTGTAATGACGGAACTCTGTCACCGACCTGCAGTTGCCGCGATGCATCTACCCATTCTGTGCCACAAGCACAAGACAAACTCGCATTGATGCAAGCAGGGACGCCAGAAATCAAGCCGAACGTTATACCAATCCCTGTTCCTAGCCCCCGTAACACTGCTGATATTATTCCACCACGCGAAGAGACCCTTCTTGCAAGCACCGAAGTCGATTGATAGAGTCGACAATGCACGGCGGCCGCACGAGAAAGATCAAGTACACTTTCGGGACGGGAGTGCTCTCAATGACGATGGAACATGGAAACATGGGGGCCATTCCCTCACAAGATCAGAAAAGGAATGGTTAATTAAGAACGGCTGGAAATTGCCCCAATGAGCACATCACGAGCCCATGAGAACATCATTAAATCTTGGATCGAAACTACGCTGAAAACAGGCGGAATAGAGCGCTTTGATGATCTTCATGTCGACCAAATTGATTCTGCATGGAAAAAGCGGGAACATTGGATGGAGGCAGGTTTCAAAACCTTGAAGACGGCGATAACTCTGAGGGATCGACTTCATTTGCCCGCAGATGTTACTTTGGCTTTCTCGCTTGTGTCCGACGGCGAACCGCACGGAGTTGATTTTAAAAACGCAACCGAGTTGGAGGAAAATTTCGACTGGTCTCCTCCATCCTTGTACTTACTTTTTCCAGGTATGAAACCATGGTCTCGCACGTACGGGAATCTTAAAAATGACCCCGTAACCTTAATCGTAAAAAAAGTAAGCTTGCAAAAGCTTGCAATCCAATATCCTTTTGAAAGCTGCTACCACATCGAGTTTAAACCCCTAGGGTCTTCAGAATACCGTAGAAGCCTTTTTTTTATGGGAGTTAGAGAGTGAAAATGAGCGCCCTTGAAACAAACATTCTGGAGCTTATTAGCGAAGATGATTACGGCTCTTGGGAACTTTGGTGGCGAATGACCCAGTTACACAAAGGGGAAAATAGCGGCTCACTGACAGGGGCGTTTGTGGCGACTATAGAGAATTTGATTTCGCGCGGGATTATTAAGGCAAAGCGAAGAACCCCGTCGGGTCAGTTACAGCCAGCTAAGTTCTCGGCTGCCGAATTGCGCCGAGAAATCGAGCAATCGAAGACGCCATATCCTGACCAATTCTATTCGCTGGGTCGGTGAAATGCTGCTGCTACGATACGTTAAGAAATTCCGCCGGGCCGGATGGTCTGTTGATCGGCAAGTCGGCTCTCACGTCATGATGATCAAACTGGATTACCTCTACACTCTTTCCATTCCTCAACACCGCGAACTCGGCATCGGCCTCCTTCAAACAAGCGCAGCTAACGGTAGAAGAATTCAATGAACCTCAAGCGCGGTTGCCGTGAAAACGCTCGCGTGACACGAACAGAGAATGAGTTGAAATGATGAATGGAACGCAATCGCCGACATGTCGATGCAGCCATGCTGAAAGCATTACCATATATCGGAGAAAAACAATGAAGATTAAGAATAAAAGGATTCAAAAAGCTTTGGGTTCTTCGTTTGATGACTTCTTGAAAGAAAAGGGAGATTACAAAACGACGCAGGCAGTGCGGAAGACTTAAAACGGCTTGAGATTTTAATGCAAACATTGTGCCTCGAGGCTGAGAAGAATTGGTAAAATATGCCCATGAAAAAACGTGAAACTCTTTCCTTTCGCAGAGCGGCGCGATGGTTCCTGAAAGTTCAGCCCAGACTTCTTCCTCGTCACAAGGGGGATATCGTTGCGGTTGACCCCAAATCAGGGCGTTATTTCGTAGGGGACGATGAATTGGAAGTCGCTCGCGAAGCGATGGCGGCCTTGCCTGGAACCTTGTTCGGCTTTTTCCGGGTAGGTTATCCGGCCGTCCACAAATTCCGCTTGGTCCTACATGGCGCTAAACGGTATTGTTAACGACCGGGACGAACCGGTTGTCCGCCTCCACCTCATTTCTTCCAAAGGACGCTCTCATTTTCATCCTGTCATCATCGACACCGGCTTCAACGGCAATTTAAGCGTTCCCGAGAAACTGGCCCGGCGCTATGGCTGGCCCTGGATCGGGAATGAGTCCTACGAGATCGCCACCGGAGATGTCGTGGAACAGAAAGTGTTCCTTGGAGAAATCCGGTGGTTTGGCTCTCGACAGCAGGTCTATGCCGTGGCCTCGCACGCCCAAGACATCCTCATGGGGACCCGCCTTCTAAAGCAGCATCGGCTGATGATTAATTTCAAGATGAAGCAATTGCGAATTCTATGAACTTTAAGCGCGGACGCCGCAAAATGCTCGCGCTGGATGTTTGATGTGCAAGCCCTGGAAAATAAACAACGCCCGCCGCAAAGACAAGATTAAACACTCCGAGAAAAAAACAGAGACTATGATTGAAGAATCCGACTCCCGCGAAGAGGTGAAAGGATGAAATTCTATTTATTCTTAATATTTTTGCTTTCGGCGCCTGCCTTCGCGTCACACATGGAAAGCGAATGTTCAAACGCCGAAGGAAACATCACCGGAGACGGCACGAATTGGTCAAGGCAAGGCGAGAAGCTCATAGACATTAAAACCGTTGTTGTACGCAGTTTGCCGCTTGATTTGGGACGAGACGCTATATTTGATAAGCCATCTTATGAGGTTTTGGCTGTAAAGTTGTTTGATATAAAGACCGGCAAGATGCTAGTGAACGATTACGTTTTCTGCCATAACATAGGGCAGCCGGCGCGATAATATCCGCGGTGTTCAATGGTTCCCGAAATAGATAAGAATTCGAAAATGCCCGATAATTAGATATGAAATACCATTTCATAACTTACGGCTGGCCATTGGAAATTGATAGTAAACCAGATCGATTCGCGTGACACGAACAGAGAACGAGTTGAAATGATGATGCAAACTTTATCAATGGAAGCCGAAAGGGCAGCTGGCATACAGCCATTGTGAGGCATTGGATTTTCGTCGTGGTCTTGATGAGCACTTCCCTGGCATTACCGATCGATCCTGCTCTGGCGGGTCAGGGGTGTTGCTCTTCTCATAGAGGCGAAGCGGGATGTGCCGGGTCTAGACTGTTGTGCAATGATGGAGCGCAATCGCCGACCTGTCGATGCAGCCATGCTGGAAAGCATTACCACCTTAAAGGTAATAGTGTGAAAGCAGATGAACCCCATACAAAAATTGCTGCTGCGCTCGACACCATAACCGATGTGTGGGATGAACATCATTTACTGGAACCCGTTGTTACCTCTGGGAATGACAACAAACATCCTGGCCGCGATCAACCGGGAACAAAGTGCGGATCTTCAAATTCAGAAGCTGAATGCCGAACCACGTCCAATAGCTAAAATGTGCAGACGAAGCATTCTGATCGTTCTCGGAATGTTCTTAGCAGGTACGGCCGGCGCTGCTTTCGGCGCAGACGAAAGCTCGTCACCACGCATTGAGGTTACAAAGGGTGCTCCAACGCTCGTTTTGCCCGATTCCTTGTCGCGCTTTATTAACAAACAATACCCCAACTTGCGAGTACCAAAAGCAGCCGACATGACGGGGCCGTGGGCTGCTTTTGATAACAAGAATACCGTTCCTTACGCTTGCTGGGGGCATTTCGACGATAAGGGTAGGACAGATATTGCATTAATACTCCTGGGAAAAGGCAGATGGCAAGCCCTATCGTTTCATCCCTTAGAACAGGATCAATACGCTGTATTTCCCTTAGAAGGCTATGCAGGTTCGACGGAGGACTTTACGCAAGCCCACGCACCTCAAGAATTCTATATTTACACTCTCAAAGCGGGGGATTCGCTCGTTCTGCAAGGGAAGAAAGTACCTGAGACGACGTACAACCATGATGCCATAGAATTTTTTAGCCTAAAAGATCCGCAGACTGGCATTTTGTATCAATGGAGGCCTCGGGGGACATCGGATAAACCGGAATACCGGTACGGCCTTTATATTGCCTTTGTCTTCGGAGCATTGTCAGACTAATATATCGGAGAAAAACCATGAAGATTAAGAATAAATGGCCTCAAAAAGCTTTGGGATCTTCGTTTGATGACTTCTTGAAAGAAAAGGGAGATTACAAAACGACACAGGCAGTGGCCATCAAGCGGGTGCACGCATGGCAGATTCAGGCCACGAAAGAGAAGCATCTAAAGAGATTGCGTCTTCCGAAGAATAATTCGCAAACACGATTAACCCCGATATGAAATCAATTGTTTGTAAAATAACTGCATGCCCACGAACCTCCGCCGCGAGCTAAATCGCGTCATCAAACGCCTTGTTCAACGATACCGACCCGAACAAATCATTTTGTTTGGGTCTTTGGCCTCCGGCCGCCCTGGGACGTGGAGCGATATCGACCTCGCAATAATCAAGAAAACTCGCCGGCGCTTCATCGATCGTCTGAAAGACGCTCTCCTAGCAGCGCAACCCAAAGAGGCGCTCGATGTCCTGGTCTATACCCCCGAGGAGATCGAAACAATGGAAATCCACCATAATCCCTTCTGGCTCCATGAAATCAAAGAAAAAGGCCAAACCCTCTACCAGCGGAGCTGAAGCGTGGCTCCTCTTTGCCGCTGACGATGAGAAAGTGGCGGCCCTTATATCGAAAGATGGCCCTTGGAACATGGTTTGTTTCCATGCTGAACAAGGGGCTGAAAAATGTCTCAAGGCTTTCCTCCGTTCTCGAACCGGAGACGTCCCTTGCGTTCATTCGCTGACGAAATTGATTGAACTATACGCCAAGCATGATCGTTCGTTTTTACGTCTGAAAAATCGCGCCCTCTCACTTGACCGCTATTACATCCCGACCCGCTATCCAGAAGCTGCACCTGGAGCGCTACCAGAAGGACTTCCTAACCGACATGATGCCCAATCAGCTTTATCCGATATGCGAAAGATCAACAAACATGTACGGAAGCAACTTAGCAAGCCAACGCATGGACCACTAGGCCTTTAAATGATGAAACACTCACGAATTATGTGCTTTCGATGGATCCGAGAGTCTTACCTTTCTGTCTTAAGAGATGAATTGAGTCGGCGTTGTTCAATGGTTCAAAAATAAATGAATCGGATTGAATTTTAGATATGAAATACATGTTCATCACCTACGGCTGCCAGATGAACACCGCCGATTCCGAGGAGATGTCCCGGCCGCTTGCCGCCCGTGGTTTTGAACCTACGTCCGATCTTCAGCAAGCCGATATCGTTTTAATGAATACCTGCACGGTCCGCGACCAGGCGGAACACCGCGCCCAGTCGAATCTCGGCCGTCTCCGGGATTGGAAAGACCAAGATCCGCGGCGGGTGCTGATCGTCGCCGGATGCGCCGCCAGCCGCTGGGGGGATTCGATTAAGAAGCGCTACCCCTACATCGACCTAGTCGCCCCGGCAACCCAGATCGAAAAATTCCCAGAATTAGTCGCCGAGGTCTTGAAGGACCGCTGGAACGGACAAGCTGAGACCGAAACGGCGTTTCAGGGTATCGGGGTAACCGAGTATCGGAGTACCGATTCAACGCCGACACCCCGACACTCCGATACGCCGATACAATCTTCGGAGCTGTTCGGTGATAGCCAAACGGCTTATGTGACCATTATGCGCGGCTGCAACTATAGCTGCTCCTACTGCATCGTGCCGCAGGTGCGCGGACGGGAAGTGTATCGCGCGCCGAACGAGATTCTCAGTGAAATCAGATCCAAAGTGGATCAAGGCCTTCGCGAGGTGATGTTGCTGGGGCAGACGGTCAATTCCTATTACGCGCGCGTCGAAGGCGCCCCGATGGACTTCGCGGACCTGCTGCGCGCCGTGGATGCCGTGAAGGGTGTCGAGCGGATCCGGTTTATGAGCCCGCATCCCCGTCACATGCGCGAGCGCGTGATCCAGGCGATGCGGGATTCCACCAAAGTCTGCCGCCATATCCATCTGCCGGTCCAGTCGGGCAGCGACCGTCTGCTGGAGCGGATGAACCGGCTTTATACCCGCGCGCAATATCTTTCCATTATTCGGGAGCTACGGCGGGCCATGCCCGGCCTCCTCATCACAACCGATGTCATCGTGGGATATCCGGGCGAAACGGATGCGGACTTCGCGGCGACTCTCTCATTACTCGAAGAGGTAACCTTCGAGGGCCTTTTTGCCTTTAAGTTTTCACCGCGTCCTGGCACAGCGGCCGCCGGCCAGCCGGATGACGTCCCCGCAGACATCAAAGAGAACCGGCTGCAACAGGTCCTCGCTCTGAACAAAGACATCCAACGGCAAAATCGAAGGGAGATCTTGCTTTGATCAACCTCGTTCTGATGCTCCTGTTCTGGCTGGCGGTCGCGATTTTCGCGGTGCAGAACACGACGCAGGTGCCGCTGCATTTTCTCTGGTGGCACGCCCCCACCTTCTCGCTCGCGATCCTGGTCATCGTGAGCGCCGCCGCCGGCGTGATCCTCACCTTTTTCATGAGTTTCCCGATGCACAGCCGCCGCCGCAAGCAGTTGAAGCAGCGCGAACGCGAATTGTCCGAGCTCAAAGACGCGATCAGCAAACATTAGTTTTTATGTCGACCCTGCCCTTAAGTAATTTAGAAACGAAGACATCCATGTCCTTTCACTTGAAGCGCGGCCTTTATATCGCGTCCACACTGCTGGTAGCGGGCGTCCTGGTCTACTCCGGGACGGCCTGGCTCTGGCTCCGACCGGCGCTGTACAAACCTCTGATCAACAAGTACGCGGGGGAATACAAGTTCGACCCGCTCTGGGTCATGGCAATCATCCGCGTGGAATCTCGCTTCGCCTCGACGGCGCATTCCACACGCGGTGCGGTAGGGCTCATGCAGCTCCTGCCATCGACCGCGCACGATATCGCGCCAGAGATCGGCCTGACGCAGTTCAGGGACGAAGACCTCAACGACCCGGACACCAACTTGCATCTCGGTTTTCATTACCTGGCGAAACTGCGGCACCAATTTCCCGATGACGAGATCGCGGTCCTCGCCGCTTACAACGCCGGACCGGGGATCACCCAACAGTGGCGGAAGGGCAAACCGACGCTCGACCCCAGCGATATCCCGTATCCGGAGACCAAGAGATTTGTCCGCCAGGTGCAGTCCACCTACGATTCCCTCAAGTCGCTCCAACGCTGGAAACACCTTTTTGGGATTGACTGATGGCAACACTCGGAACCGCACCGCTAACGCCGTTGATGCAGCAATACCACACCCTGAAGGCACAGCACCCAAACGAACTGCTCCTTTTTCATCTCGGCGATTTCTATGAACTCTTTGACGAAGACGCCAAACGGGCCGCTCCGGTCCTCCAAGTCGCGTTGACACACCGCCAAGACGTGCCCATGTGCGGCGTTCCTGTTCATGCGGTGGACGGGTATATCGCCAAACTGTTGAAAGCGGGGCTGCGGGTCGCGATCGCCGATCAAATGGAGGAACTCACGCAGGCGAAGGGCCTCGTCAAGCGGGATGTCGTTCGCGTCATCACGCCGGGCACGCTTCAAGAGGACGCGCTCTTAAATGCCAAGCGCTCCAATTTTCTGGGAAGCCTGGTCCTGGACGCGGAGGGCGCCGGGCTGGCGGTCTTGGAATGCTCCACCGGTGAATTTTTAGCAACGCAGATGCGCGCTTCACAATGGCCGGATGAACTCAAACGGCTCATGCCATCCGAAATCGTTATCGTTGCATCTGCTCAGAATGGTCTCCTCAAAGACGCGCTGACCAAGCAGGGCATCGCGATCGCCGAACTGTCTGCGGTGGATTTTTCACCGGCTGTGGCTGACGAACGGCTGAAAAAACTTTTTGGAACGGCGTCTCTCCGGGGATATGGCCTGGAAGGAAAACCGTTGGCGCTGGCGGCGGCCGGAGCCTTGGTTCATTATTTAGACAGCACACAGTGCGGCCGTCCTTATGCGTTAAAGCCGCTACGCACCTATACCCTCGATCAACATCTCCAAATGGACGCGAACACCCT
>WNFI01173897.1_pt1 | contig 17180 bp, 15 predicted proteins | sample 5400471 | NCBI WGS metagenome assembly WNFI01 (sample SAMN13153348, study PRJNA577476) | soil metagenome | isolation source: 100 cm saprolite on Douglas fir-dominated hillslope | place: USA:California | collected 2013-09-17 | reverse complement strand
CGGCGAATGCGCTGCTCGACCCCGGCGCGCCACTAAGGCTCGCCAACCCTGGGGCCGCTTCGGTCGAGTTCTCCCGTGCGGTGGTCAGCGCGTTCGGCGAAACGGGACACGCCCGAAGTCCCGAGGCTGCCGCGGACGTGCTGGTGAACGCGGCCAGCAAGCTTCAAGGTTAGATGGCATTTGTGCTATCCCATCGAGGAGCCGATCAGAATTTGATCATCTGCACACCATCATTCGTGCGCCTGACATTCCTCTATGGGGCAAATAATCGGCGTCCCGCGCTCCAATACGGGGAGGAGATATTGGATTTACAATCACTCTCGCGACGGCAGGCGCCCGAGCCGGCAGCGGGTGAGCGCGCTCGGGGCGCGCCACATCGTCGACTACCACGACTTGGACTGGCCCGAACAGGTCCGGGCTCTCACCGCCGGTCACGGAGCGGCCGCTGCGGCCAACGCGGCACCGGGCGGCGCCGCCAGCGCGATCCGGGCGGTCGCAGACGGGGGACGACTGGCGACCATCACGTCAGACCCGCCCGGCGGGCAGCGCGGCATCACCCGTCTCCAGCATCTACGTCCGGGCGGATGGAAACCAGCTGCGCCAGCTCGCCAAGCACCTGGGAGACGGACAGCTGGAGATCCCGGTCGCCTCCAGCTACCCACACGTCGATGCCGCCCAGGCACTCGCCCAGGCAACCGGCGGCCACGCCGCCGGAGCCATCGTCCTCACGCCCTGACCGACCCCCACGGGAGGCCCTGATAGCTGTGCGCGCCATGTCGCGCGCTGCCGCGGCTACCGTTCATGTCCCGTCGACAGGCACGGCCTGGGGACCGGCGCCGCGGCAGGTTGTGCCATCAGCAGGCCTTGCGACGGCCGCGCGCTTGCGGTAGCCCTTGTGCTGCTGGAGGTCAGGATGAGGCGATCAGGATCAGCCTGGCTGGGCACCGTGCAGCACGGTCGGCGTCGCGTGGCTGCTTTGGCCGTGATGGCGGTCGCGGTGGCCGGGTGCCAGACCGCGGCCGCCGGTGCCGCCGCCGGGCGCAGCGCGTCCTCGGCCGCCGGTGCCGGTGCGGCCGCCGGGCCCAGCGCAGCCTCGGTCGCGGCCCCGCCGTCGCCGTCCCCCTCGGCGTCGGGCGAGCCGTCGGGCGGATCTCCGCGGATCATGATCGTCGGTGATTCGATCACCGCAGGTAGCTCCGGTGATTACACCTGGCAGTACCGGCTCTATGAGCACTTGCGGGCCGACGGCGTCCGCCCGCGGATGGTTGGCCCGTACCACTGGCTGTTCAACAACGTGACCAACGTCGAGGGAGCCCGCAGCTACGCCGATCCCAGGTTCGAGCATGCGAACGACGCCAGTTGGGGCATGACGCTGCTCCGCGAGAAAGACGCGATCGGCGCCAAGGTGGCCATCTACCGGCCGGACTACCTGCTGGTACTGCTCGGCCTTGACGACATCGCCTGGTACGGCATCAGCCAGCCCGACATGGCCGCGAACCTGGCGAGCTTCATCGCCGCCGCCCGGGCCGCCCGGCCGCACATCCGGATCGTGCTCGGCCTCATACCACCGGATATCCGCCAGCACACCGATCCCGTGTTCGCCGCCAGCATCGCCAGTTACAATCACACGATCTCCTCGACTGCCTCGCAGCTGTCCACGGCCGGGTCACCGATTGCGGTCGCGCGGGACGGAACCGGCATCAACATAGCCGCCGATCTATGGGATGGCACGCATCCCAACGCGAACGGCGAGATCAAGATCGCGGCTGCATTCGCAGATGTTCTCGCGGGCAGGTTCCACCTCGGCAGCGCCTACCCCAGGCCGTTCCCGGTCCTGCCGACCGGCCCGCTGAGTCGGCCGCGGCTGAGGGTGACGCCGTCGGGTACCGCGGGCCAGGCAAAGATGTCGTGGACGCCCGCGCCTGGCGCCGAAAGTTACTACGTCTACCTGAAGGACGTGACCCGGAGAGAAACCAAGTTCAGGCAACTGCCCTGGCCGCTGTCCCCAGCCCAGAACCCGTGGACCGTCGGCTTGCTGACCGCTGGCGACACCTACGCCTTCAAGCTCCAGGCGTGCAAGGGTGCCGACTGCGGCGCTTTCTCCAACGTGGCCAGCATCACGGCGCCGTAGCTGATCTGTCCCACGCTGCATCGGATCTCTGCGCGGAGCTAGACGCGTGCCTCCTTCGAAGCCAGCTGCGGTATCGATCGGTAGTCGAGCCATGGGCCGTCGAGCCGCTGCGCGACGGTGATGAGGTCGGCACGGCTGGCCGCCTCAGCCAGCCGCGTCCCAGACTCTGTGACCGTGGTGGGGCATTGGTAAGAATCGCGTCGCCACGGGCAAGAAGCATCTAGGTTCGGGATCTTCTGGTGGAGTGCGGCCGGGATGGGGGTAGGAAACGCGGATGGACTTCGGCATCGGCTATTTCCCGACGCACGACGGCATCGCCCCGGGCGCACTGGCCCGGCTGCTGCAGGAGCGCGGCCAGGATGCTCTGTACTTCGCCGAGCACACCCACATCCCCGCCAGCCGCCAGACCCCATACCCGGGAGGTGAACTGCCGCCCAAGTACTGGCACGTCTACGACCTGTTCGTGGCGCTGACGGCGGCCGCTGCCGCCACGACGAAGCTGCGCGTGTGCAGCGGCATCTGCCTGGTCATCCAGCGGGACCCGATCATCACGGCAAAGGAGGTGGCGAGCATCGACCACCTGTCCGGCGGCCGCTTCGAGTTCGGGGTCGGCGCCGGCTGGAACCGCGAGGAGATGCGCAATCACGGTACGGACCCACGCCGGCGGATGGCGATCCTGCGGGAGCGGGTCGAGGCGATGAAGGCGATCTGGACCCAGGACGAGGCGACGTACATCGGTGAGCACGTCTCGTTCGAGCGCATCTGGTCGTACCCGAAGCCGGCACAGCGGCCACACCCACCCGTGCTCGTCGGCGGCGACGGTCCGACGGTGCTCGACCGGGTACTTGCATTCGGCGACGCGTGGCTGCCCAACTACCCGGGCAACGACACGATCTTCGACCGCATCAAGGAATTGCGCGCCCGCGCGGAGCGACCGATCGAAGTGCAGATGACCGCGCTGCCAGCGGATCCCTGGGTGCTGGAACGCGTCAGCAACGCCGGCGTGCGCAGGGCATCGCACTACCTACCGTCCGGACCGCTCGGCAGGGTCGAGCCCGCCCTCGAGCAGTGGGAGCGCGCGATCGCCGAGTTCAACGGCGAATGAACGAGAAGGAGCACCGCACCGAAATCCGGCGTGCTCGGCGAGGTCTCCCTCTAGGCGCCACACCGCCCAGCGCCTCTAGCGGGATGATCCCGACCGCCGACTGTGCGTCATTTGGTAATAGCGGGGCCACCGTAACCGAGTGGCACCGAATCGCCAGTTTGGGGTTTCTCTAAGCGGCACAGGATCGGTGGCAGCGCTGGGCGCATGAAGTTCCTGTTCCCGCTGCGGCACAGCCATCCTCTAGGTGCGAGGACGCCTGGTGTTGGTCCTTGCGGGCGGCTGCGGCCTTGGGGTCAAGGGTGTCGCTGGGTCGCGTCACGAGTACCGCCGGATCGGCGGCATCAGCTCGGGCCGGCCGCGGCGCGGGTGCCTGGAACGTAGGCGCTGGGCACAGCGGCGTCGACAGAATCCTCGAACAGCGGCAGCGCGAGCGGCCGGACCTCGACACCACACCGATCGCGGTGATCGGCCGGATCTCCCGCCTCTCCCGGGAGATCGAGCGCCGACTTGAGCCCGTCTACGCCGCCTACGTCCTCGAACCCGGCTGGTACGACGTCCTCGCGACGCTGCGCCGTGCCGGGCCGCCGCACCAGCTGCGCCCGGTCGACTTCGCCGCGAGGTTGATGCTGACCTCCTCCGGCACGACCAAGCGTCTCGACCGGCCGGAGGCAGCCGGTCACATCACCCGCCAGCCCGACCCCAACGACCGGCGGGGCGTCCTGATCACGCTGACTCCCCAGGGCCGCAGCCTCATTGACAAAGCCGCCGTGCCGCACATGGCCAACGAGCAGCGGATCCTTAGCGGCCTGACGCGCGAAGAGCAGCGGCAACTCGCCGACCTCCTGCACAAGCTGCGCATCACCTTGCCGCCGCCGGGCCTAACCTGACCCCTTCGGCCAAGGTACATAACGACGCCTCGGCCAGATGTCACCGTTCCGAGGGCCCGCCCGGCCGCGCACTGCCGATACTCCGAGCCGGTCTCGACAACTTCTGCAAGTGATCCACGGGCTGAGTGACAATTACACCTCGTGGCCGGAATGCGATGGCGATCGTCGCGAGCGCCGCGATGTCTGGCCGGTGGCACAATCACCTCATAACGTCATGGCAGTCGGCAGGCGCCGAGCCCGCAGCTATAGCGGCGACGGTCCTGGCCTGGCTGCGAGTACCAAGGTCCTGGTAGTGGTTGACCTGTGCGACGGAAGAGGCACTCGTGGAGCAGTCGGCAGAGGTGCTGGTGGTTGGTGCCGGACTGGCCGGGCTGACCGCCGCGCGGGCGCTGGTAGTGGCCGGCCGCTCGGTTCTCGTGCTAGAGGCCAGAGACCGGGTCGGCGGCCGCGTCGTCAGCCGGGATATCAGCGACGGCAAGATCGTGGAGATGGGCGGCCAGTGGGCCGGACCGACGCAGGACCGGCTGCTTGGCCTGGCCGCGGAGCTGGGCGTCGCCACGTTCCCGACCTATGGCAGGAACACCATCAGCCGCAGTGCCCGCACCCTGCTCACACTGAGCGCGGAGGCAGTCTTCGCCGCTGAGCCCGGCGACCTGTCCCTGCTGCACGTGCTGTTCTACTCGCACTCCGGTGGCTCCTTCCAGAAACTGATCGATACCACCGGCGGCGCGCAGCAGTACCGGTTCGCCGGTGGCTCGGCACTGATCGCCGAGCGGCTGGCCGACCGGCTCGGCGCCTCGACTGTCATTCTGAGGGCGCCCGTCAGAAAGATCTCGGTGACGGGCGGCAAGGTGACCGCCGCCACGACCGCCGGCCAGTTCGACAGCAAGTGCATCATCGTGACCGCGCCGCCGCTGCTGGCCGGCCGGATCGAGTACGAGCCGGCCCTGCCGCACTGGCGCGAGCAGCTCACGCAGCGCGTCCCGATGGGCTCGGTGATCAAGTGCCAGGTCATCTACAACGAACCGTTCTGGCGTGCCGACGGCCTGTCCGGGCAGGCGACCGGAGACGGCGAAGGGTCACGAGTGGTGTTCGACAACTCCCCGCCGGACGGTTCGCCTAGCGTCCTGCTGGCCTTCCTGGAGGGCGACGAGGCGCGCCGGCTCGGCCGGGACAGCGCGCAGGCTCGCCGCGCGGCCGTGATCGGCTCGCTAATCAGATACTTCGGCTCGAAAGCCGCCTCGCCGGCGGACTACCTAGAACTCGACTGGCAGCAGGAGCGCTGGAGCGGCGGCTGTTACGGCACGCTCTTCGGCCCGAACGTGTGGACCAGATACGGGCACGCGCTCACTACCCCTGCCGGGCCGATTCACTGGGCCGGGACAGAGACCTCGCCGATCTGGTGCGGTTACATGGACGGCGCGGTCCGGTCGGGCGAGACAGCGGCCGCCACCGTCCTGGCCGAACTCGGCTGAGCGCTACGATTACTTGCTCGATCATCTGGCACGGAACGGGATGATCGCGGCCTCCATCCACGTGTATCCCGGGGCGGCAGGCGTGTCCAGGGCCCGTGCCCTGTTCAAGCATCTCGAGATCCTGAAGTCCAAATTCGGGCACCGGAGCGACCTCGAAAAACTGGCCATCATGGGTCATTCCCGGGGCGGCGAGGCCGTGGTGATCGCCTCCCAGCTCAACGTGGACGAGGGGCTGGGGTATGAGTTCAAAGGAATAGTCTCGCTAGCGCCGACCGATCAGTACGGGCCCTATTCGCTGGCCGGGCCATACGCCGTTCCTTACCTTGTCGTGTATGGCGGTCTCGACGGCGACGTCGCGGGGAGCTGGCCCAAATCAACCGGCTTCAGCCTCTACGATCGCGCAGAGCCCGTGAAGTCCATGATCTTCGTGGAGCGTGCCTGCCACGACCGGTTCAATACCCAATGGGACGATAACGACTTCTGCTTCGGCCAGATGACCTCAGCTGACCAGGCGGCTGTGATCAGCGCTGATGCTCACGAGAAGATCGTTAAGGGCTACATGAACGGATTCTTCCGCTGGCGACTGCTCGATGACGACGACATGCGGGACTTCTTCACCGGTGAGGAACGGCCGCGCCAGGTCGAGTGGGCAGACGGCGGGCGGTCCAGATCGGCGTCCAGTATCAGGAGCCCGGAGGGCTGGCGCTCGACCACTTTTCCGGCGGGACCCGGCAAGTCAACGATCTGGGCGGCGTCGTGTCCGCCACCCTGGCCGCCGTGCCGAGCAAGGGCGACTTGCACGCGCTCGACAGCTACTCGCCACACGACCACACCGGTGGCCTCCTGCGCTGGGACGCAGCCAGCCACATCTACGTCAGCAGCCTTCCAACCGCCAGCCAGGACATCTCCGACTACGACCTGCTGTCGTTCCGGGTTACGCAGCGCTACGGCAGCGCCTCGAATCCCGTCGGCGTGCCTCAGGACTTCTTCGTGAAACTCACCGATCGGGACGGCAGGTCGCGCGAGTTCCCGGTGAGCCAGTTCGCATCACTCAGCTATCCATATGTTCGCAGTCTCAACAATCTGACGAAATCTGCAATGAAGACCGTACGCATACCGCTCTCGGCATACACGAGGGAGCTTGCCGGCGTGCAGCCTGTCGAGCTTGACGCACTCGCCTCCGTTGGTTTCGAGCTTGCAGTTGATCCCACGGGCGAGATCGAGGTAACTGACATCGAGTTCGTCAGCGACGACGAACAAGAAGAGGATTGAGGAACTAGTGAGCGAGCATCCGCAGCGGACCACCGCGCTGGAGTCCTACCAGCTTGACGAGGTGGAGGTGCCGATCGGGCAGGCCAAGCGGACGGTGCGCGCCGTCAGGATCACGATCCACGGCAAGAACATCTTCCTGCGCGCGCTCGAGCCGGTCGTGCGCATCGGCGACACCGAGATTCTCTACCCGCGCATCCAGCCCGACGAGCAGACGATCATCGGCTACCTGACAGACCAGCCGCAGGAGGGCGCAACAATCACACTGCAGTATCCAGGGCAGGCCCCCGTCGCAGTACCCGAGCGGTTCACGATGTCCAAGCTGCGGCAGACCCCGGCTTGAGACTCAGCCAAGTCGGCACACGGCAGGAAGCGAGCCGGGCACACCGAGGGCATGTTATGGACCGCATTCCCGCTACCGGCTCGGGTCTGGACCGGAACGGGACCGGAACGGGACCATTGCACACCTTCGCGTCCGAGGCCGGCAGGCCGATGGCCTTATCGGCTTCCGGATCGGGCTAGCTGCAGGACGTCGGCCAAATTCCTACTTATCAGACTCATCTTGGCATAACCGACTGAGCCGCGGGTTGGTCAAATGCAGGAGCAGGACCATTGGGCGGAGTCCTCAGCCGCGGCAACTGCAATCTGCCCGCAGCATTTCCAGCAAATACGCATACCTTTAGCCCGAGCTAGGCCTCTTTTTTGCCCGCAAATCCACTTCCGTTGGCATTACTGGCAATAAGCCAGAATAGCTCTAATGGTGCGGCAAAGAAAAGAGGCGAAAATCAAAACGCAGCAGTGGGGCGTATGCAAGAGTACGTAAGAACGTTTGAGATAAACGACAGGAGCTGCGGCGCGGGCAGAGCCGATAACCTGGCAATTTGAACCTCTTCCCGGCGCATCGTACAGGCACGTCTCCATGGGTGCGAGCGACTCGTCGCACGGCCCGCACAGGCCCTTAAGGCTTTCGGTGATGCCCCACGCCGCGCCCGCGAAGCCACCCGCGAGGAGGTGCGTGCGTGTGAGCACAGGATCTAGAATCCAGCACGGCGTGCAATCTGAAGTAGAGCCGGGGCTATTAGCTGTTCGGCAGGCTCGCGGGATAGGCGTCCTGGTCAGGCTCGCAGAGGCGGCGGCGAACACGATCACGATCCCGGTGATCGGGCCAGCGGCTCCGACATCGCCTGACCCGACGCCTGACACGGAAGTTCCAGGTCAGGGTATCCCGTGGGCGCAACTACTCACTGGACGCTGGCCGCTGCTTTGTCTACTCGGCGTACAGGCAGTGCTGTCGGCCAGGCTGCTGCAGAACAATACGGCGTTCTCTGATGAAGCGCTCTACTTGTGGGCTGGCCACCTTGAATGGGCACACGTGCTGCACGGCATGCCCCTGCCGCCATTTGCCACGTACTTTTCGGGCTCGCCGGTCATTTATCCGCCGATCGGAGCACTCGCAGACAGCCTCGGAGGCCTGGTTGCTGCCCGCGCACTCTCCGGCTGCTTCATGCTCATGGCGACAGCCCTGCTCTGGAGTACGACTGCCCGGCTATATGGCAAGCGGGCGGCCATTCATGCTGCCGGGCTCTGGGCGGTACTCGGGCCGACGCTGCATATGGGAGCCTTCGCAACCTACGACGCGATGACCTTGATGCTCCTGGCGCTCGCGGCATGGTGCGCCGTTCGCGCCGCCCAGGGCAACAACGCCACTCAGTGGGCGATGGCGGCAGCTGGCGCGCTTGCGCTCGCCAACGCGACGAAGTATGCATCTGCACTCTGGGATCCGATCGTAATTGCTACCGCTGCCTCAACTTCCTGGTCTGCGCACCGCGGGAAGCCTGCTATCAGACAAACCGCCACCATTACTGCGTATCTAGCGATCTTGCTTTCGCTGCTGCTGATGCTTGCGACCATTGTCAACCGCGACTACCTCGTCGGCATCGACGCGACGACGCTTGCACGGAAAGCAGGCACGACTGGCACGCTGATGGTCCTCCATGACTCGTGGTCCTGGACGGAAATCCTCGCGATCACTGCTCTGGCAGGACTAGCTGTCATCTGGTGGCGCGAACGCGATGCTTGCCGCCGCGCGCTTGCGGTGACCCTGGCCGTAGCCGGACTACTCGCGCCACTTAATCAAGCACGCCTGCACACCGACGTGTCACTCATCAAACACACCGACTACGGCGCCTGGTTTACGGCCATCCTGGCAGGCTACGTCATGTCCGAGTTGATGAAAGGCGGCTGGCCACGCCGGACAATAGCCGCGACCGCAGTCGTCGGGAGCATCGTCTGCACCACGGTGGTCGGATATCCGCAAGCTCAAGGGTTCTACTACGGATGGCCGAATGCTACCCGCGTCTTGGCAATCATTCGCCCAATGATAGGAAAGACGCACGGACCCATGCTTCTCCAGAACCCAGCCATCTTTGAGTACTATTTCAAGATCGGCAATCAATGGAAGCGAATCAACGGTCAGCACGGCATTCGGCTTCCCTCCGGGCGCACGATTGACGTAGCGCCGGTCGGCAGCCCGGCAATCGCTGGTCCCTACCTGGCCTTTGTCAGAACTGGTTACTTCAAGGTCATCGCCCTCAACGACTATGCGGGCGATCCTTTCGACGGCCCGGTCATCAGGGCAATCCTCAGTGACCCCGCTTACGTCGAGGTCGGCCGCACGCCGTGGCAAGACGGGAACTTCATCGTCTGGAAGTACAGGCCAAGGAGACTGCGTTGAGTTTGCTCGCCGCTGAGGGGCGTCATCGCTGGCGCGGCCTTGTGCTGCCGCAACCACCGGATGACGCCGAGACACGCTCCTATGCGCCGCGCGCACTGGCACCCCTGCTGCCAGCCCTGTTCGTCAGCGCCGGTTGCATAATCTTCTCCCAGGCACTTATGGAGATTGACAACTTCGCGATTCTGCTGCCGGCTACGCTCCTATTCAGCGCCTACACTCTGATCTACTTCGCCTACCAGGCTGTCAGCCTGCCGGTGAACTTCTGCGGTGCCGGCTTTGACCTCCGGGCACATGATGATCTAGTAACTTCATGGCGTCCGCGCCGTTATCCCACAGTCGATATCTTCCTGCCGGTCTGCGGCGAGCCCATCGACGTCCTCCGAAATACCTGGAGCGGAGTCTTCGATCTGATCCGCAGCTACCCTGGGCCTGCCCGCGCTTACGCGCTGGACGATGGCGACAGCTTCGAAGTCCTGGAGATGTCCGCGACGTTCGGTTTCGCCTATATGCGCCGCACCATTCACGAGCACAAGAAAGCCGGCAACCTGAACTACGCGTTCAAGCGAACCAACGGCGAGTACATCGTCATCTTCGATGCCGACTTCCGGCCACGCGCCAATTTCCTGGCCGAGACGCTGCCCTATATGGACGACCCGAGCTTGGGGATCGTCCAGACCCCGCAGTTCTTCCGCGTCAGCCCGAAGCAGACGTGGGTGGAGCGGGGGGCTGGTGCCATGCTTGAGATCTTCTACCGGGCGGTCCAGGTCTCGCGCGATCGGTTCGGATCCGCGCTATGCGTCGGTTCCAACGCTGTTTACCGCCGCAAAGCACTGGAGCCGAACCAGGGTTTCACCCTCATCCCCTATGCGGAGGACTCGCACACTGGCCTGGATGCCCGCAGGCAAGGTTACGGGCTCAAATACGTCCCGGTGCCACTTGCGGCAGGAATCTGCCCTGCCTCGCTTGACGCATTCATGCGGCAGCAGTACCGCTGGTGCTGCGGTGCCACATCGCTCATCTGGACCCGCCAGATGTGGCGGGTCCAGATGCCGTTCAGGTCGCGGCTGCCCTACATCGCTGGCTGGATGTGGAACCTTACTACAGCGCTGCGGACCTTGATCCTCCCGCTAATCCCGGTGACGCTACTTGCATTCATCCCCGGTGAGATCCAGCTACGGAACGCGCTTCTGCTTGTACCGCCCATCGTCACCGGCACGATCCTCTATCCGCTGTGGCACAACGCGCCGTACTCGCCGCGGATCTGGCCGCTGCAGATCGCCGTTGGCTGGGCGCAGACGATCGCGCTTTGGGACTACAGCCGGGGCAGGGTCATGTCTTGGAAGGCGTCGCGCGGACCAGCAGATGCCACGCAACGGTTCATCTGGTGCGTCAGCGTCTGGAACGGCTCGCTCGCTGTCGCGTGGCTCCTGCTGGCGCTGTACCGGATGCACCAGACCAACAGCGACCGTTTCGCCGTCATCTTCCTGCTTGGGCTCGCGAACCTGCTAATCCTCGGGCGCCTGTTGTTTCCAGGAAAGGCCGCGTAACGCCTTTCACCGCCCCGACCTGAAGGAGGAGCTCTGAGCACGAGGTTCCCGACCACAAAGAGCAGGCTTGGCTCGCTCGCGGTCACTGCGATTGGCGTCGCTGTCGTCGCGGCGATCTCAACGCTTACGGTCGCGCTGACGGCACCGCACGATCGTCCGACAGCAGTCGACCGGGCGGGCAGCAGTGCTCAGAGCGCCCCGGAACCTGTGCGCGTCAGGCTCTCAGCCAGGCCCGACACATATCTCGGTGTATATGAGCGCGGGGTCCCCGGGAGTTACGCTCCAGTCGAGCGCTTCGCGCGCACGATTGGGCGTCAGCCAAATCTCGTCCTGTACTACAGCGGCTGGGGGGATCCCTTCCAGGTCCGCTTCGCCACCCAGGCCCGCGTGCACCGCGCGATCCCATTTATCCAGATGGAGCCGTGGCATACCAGCATGGCCGCGATAGCATCAGGGCGCTCCGACGCCTACCTGGCTTCCTATGCGCAGGCCGTCGTTGCGTACCGATATCCGGTTCTACTGGGCTTTGCGCATGAGATGAACGGCAACTGGTATCCGTGGGGCTGGACGCATGCTGACCCGGCTACTTGGATCGCCGCATGGCGTCACATCGTGACCCTGTTCCGGCGCGCTGGGGCGCGCAATGTGACGTGGATCTGGACGGCCAACCAGGAGGGCCCAAGCGATGCGCCCTTGCGGGCCTATTGGCCGGGACGCAAGTACGTCGATTGGGTTGGGATCACCGGCTACCTGTTCTTCCCTCAGCAGACCTTTGCGGGCAATTACGTGTCGACAATTGCTGGATTGCGACGGTTCGTCGATCGGCCAATCCTGATTTCGGAGGCGGCGGTGGGCCAGCTGGCCGGCAAGGCTAGCAAGATCCCGGGCCTCTTCTCGGTGATCCGCGCCTATCGCTTGCTCGGGTTCGTGTGGTTCGACGAAGCCCAGCACGCTGGCCCGTACCATCAGGACTGGCAGCTCGAGGGTCATCCTGCCGCGATCAGGGCATTCCGCCGAGCGCTTATGCGTGACCGTCATATGCAATAACGCAGGTGATAGACCCCGGCGGCGAGCTCCATCGCAACCGCGGCGGCCGCTACGACGTCTACAAGGGCGGCAAGAGCTTCGACGACGTGCTGCGCGTCGAGCTCGAATTCCTCCACAAGCACGCAAAGACCCCGGCGGCGTGAGCACGAGGGCAGGAATCGTGCGACGGTCTGCCTTCCTGATTCCGAAGACCGGGCGCCAGGGAGATCGCCGTGGAGCATGCGGCATGCAGGCTGCCCGTAACGAACCCTCGGACTCGGCCAATCGGCCTCGTTCGCCACATTCCTCACCGTCCGGGCCGAGGCCACTCGTACCAGGTTCGCCAGAGGCGCCGCCGGCGCACCAGACCCGGGCCGACAATCGAGCCAGCCAGGCCCAAATACTCAGCCATCGAAAACCAGGACGGGGCGCCAGTTCGAATACTGTCCGGTATCAATGCGGCTTTTGGGAGTTGAGAATACCGCGACGGTTCAGCTAGAGGCGGCGTGTCACGTTGCGAACACCCAACCATAACGTTGCGAACTCCCGACCATAAACCGGGAATCGTGTCGTAGGAATGGTTAGATGTCTTGCACGAATCCATAGCGCAGCCGCTGCCACCAGGCTGAGATGAGCGCTTGACTCGTCTTGTCTTGGCGGACGCGGCTGCACCGAATCGCTGAGGGCGGTGGGATGCAGATTACCTGCCTGGGCCATGCTGGCCTGCATATCGGAACGCGCTATGGCCGAATTCTGTGTGATCCGTGGCAGAATCCTGCGTATTTTGCGTCGTGGTTCGTATTCCCCGACAACAGCGAGCTGGACTGGGATTATTACGGCGACGTCGAATACCTATATGTGTCCCATTTGCACCGGGATCACTTTGACCCGGCGCTGCTGAGCAAGCATGTGTCACGTGATGCCATGGTGCTGCTGCCTGATTTCCCGGTCAAAGACCTGCGGGATGAACTCGAGCGGCTGGGGTTCACGCGGTTCACGGTGATGCCTAGCGGCCAGTCGGTCGAACTGGGTGGGCTGCGCCTGATGATGCAGGCGCTGGATTCTCCCGCGGACGGGCCGCTCGGCGACTCGGCCCTGGCGGTCGATGACGGGACCGCGCGGATCCTCAACCAGAATGACGCGCGGCCTCCGGACCTGGACGCTCTGCTGTCGTTCGGTCCCTACGACGTGCACCTGCTGCAGTATTCGGGCGCCATCTGGTGGCCGTGGACCTATGAGCTACCCATTTCAGCGCAACGGTGGTTCGGCGAGGCGAAGCGGGCAAACAGCCTTGACCGGGCAGCCCGCTACGTCAAGGCCATCGGTGCCAGGTACATCGTGCCCTCCGCAGGGCCGCCATGCTTTCTGGATGAGGATCTGTTCGCCCTCAACGATCTGACGGGGGACCCTGCCAGCACCTTCCCCGACCAGCTTGTCTTCCTGGACTACCTGCCGGATGCAGGATCGCATCGCGGCGGAGAAGCGCGGCTGGCCCGCCAGAGGGGTGAGCGTGCTCGCTGAGCTCAAGGCGTGGTTCGAGCCGCTGCTGGAATTGGCCGGCCACATCCGGGCGGGGGTCGGCGGGCCAGTCTTGCTCCGTGTCGGCGAGGACCTGCCGATCGTCATCGACTTCCCCGCTGGTCAGGTTCGTCCCTTCGCCGGCGAAGCGTGCCGTTACGAGTTCACGGTCGACCGCGCGCTGATTGAGCGGCTGATCGCCGACCACCAGACCGACTGGGTCAACAGCCTGTTCCTGAGCATGCGATTCCGTGCGCGCAGGGTCGGGCCCTATAACGAATACCTGTACACCTTCTTCAAGTGCCTGGCACCCGTCCGGCTCATGTACGCCGAAGGCTGGTATGCCGAACAAAACCTCGACGAACAGGACATCCATCTCGATGACTGGATCATTCAGCGCCGGTGCCCCCATCTGCGGGGAGATCTGGGCCGGTTCGGCGAGATCTCCGGTACAACCCTTACCTGCACAATGCACGGCTGGCAGTTCGATCTGCAGACCGGCCGTTGCCTGGCCACCGATGCTGACAAACACCGCCTGCGCAGCCGTCCTGCCGTAAAGGGCAAGATGGTAGCCAAGTAATCAATGAAGTGTGGTGACCCGAAGTCCTGGCGTCGAGAGCACTGAGGCGATGACGATATCGAGATGTCGGACATCGCAGGCATGCCGTCGGTATGCTCCGCTTGAGGACGTCGAACGGGGAATGCCGTGTTCAAGAGCGCTGAGGAGCGGGAAGCCGAGCGCCGGGAGCGCGAGGCTGAGGAAGCCCGCGCGCAGGCTGCTCGCGCCGAGCAGGCCAGAGTGGCTGAGGAACAGCGCAATCGTGCCGCGTTCGCGGCAACTCCCGTCGGCGCGGCCACGCTCGCGAAGGAGGCGGGCCAGCCATTCTTCGAGGTCCAGCTTGAAGTCGGCGGTCACACCGGTAGCGCCGGGTTTGGCAGCATTGACGGGCGCCGCACCACGTCGAGTTCGGCCGCGACAATTGGCGAGATAGAGAAGCTCGGCTGGCGCTTGGAGCACGCTGGCTACTACTTCATGCTCACCGGCGAGACCAGCACCGCTCGCGTCTTCATGAGCGGGGAGGCGACCGCTGTCAGCGGCGTCACGATCGGGGTCTACCTCTTCCGCAACAGCACGCTCTCCGACTCCACCGGCTGAACCCAGCCCGCTCCTGCCACGATGAGGGTCATGACGAGCGAGCCGTCGTCGGCGCGATGACCCCACAGTTACGCGAGCTGTGCGCGCTCTTCGACTGACGCTCCCCGACCGTGACATGAGCGCCACGGCGGTTCGTGAGGGGCCAGCCCGGGTGCCTCGCGGATGTGAGCGCAGGTCGGCGGGCGCAACCCTCAATGCATGTCGCAAAAGTCGCTCTCGACGCGGTCGGGCGGTGCCGCACCCGCCAGGCGCCGGGGCCATCTGTGAATAGCTTGACGACATTGATTCAAACATTTGTCGGGAGGATGTCATGGCGAGCGCAGAGCTACAGCGGATAGCCGACGATTGGGCGACAGCCTGGTCATCCAGCGACTCCGGCGATCCCGAAAACGTTTTTGCCCTATTCACTGAGGACTGCGTTTTCGAGGACGTTACCTTTGGCGTGGTGACCCGTGGCAAAGAGGAACTGCGCAGCTTCGCGAACCGTGCCTTTGCGGCGGTCCCTGACTTCAGGTACGGACTGGCAAGCAGTTTTGTCACTAGCCAATGGGCGGTTATCGAATGGGTCATGTCAGGCACCCACAGAGGTGACTTTCCGGGGATACCAGCCACCGGCAAGCGCTTTTCGGCGGTGCGAGGTTCGACCATCATCGAACTGGAGGCCGGCAAGATCCGCCGCGAGTCTGACTACTGGGATGCAGCCACCTTAATGAAGCAGGTCGGCTTGCTGCCCTCGCCATAAGGAACAAAAGAGGAGATTGGTGATTGCGCGGGGCCGCTGGGCGCGGCTCGCCCATCTTCTACGGCCTCGCCCCCCGGCCAGCTGTGAGCGAGTGCGGGGCTGTCAGTGGTGGCCAGAACCGTACCGCCCCGCAGCAACCATGAGGATCGTAGTGAGGAGATCGTCGACCAGACCGGGCAGTTCATCGGTCCGGTCAGCGAAGACTCGGCTGAACACGACCTCGTAGATGCCGCCGACGATGGTCTCGGCAGCTAGTGGCGCGACGGTGCAGCCCGGCACGAGCTCGCGGATGTTGTCCTCGATGATCTCCGCGAACATGCGCATGGCGGCATTTCGGCGCGCAATGGCACGGGGTCCTGCGGCCAGTACCTCGATCATGCACATGCGGGCGAACTCGGGTTCGTTCGCCATGAACTCCATATAGGCATCGAGTCCTGCGCGCAGTCGGCCGCGCATCGTCGTTTCGTTCAGGTAAGCCAGCTGAACGTGGCTGGCCTGCTGCTGAACGGCTGCCTCGTAGGCGGCAAGGAAGGCTTCTTCCTTGTTCTTGAAGTGATCGTAGAACGTCCGGCGCGACACGCCTGCTCGCTCGATGATGGCTTCCACCGTCATCCCTGCGTAGCCGAACTCGGCCGCAGCCATGGCCACGGCGGACAGGATCCGCTCTCGCTGGTTCTGGGCGACGAAACTGCGCTGCAGGCCATGCCGACCACTCGGCAGCTGATGGGGTCCCCTCCCAGCGCCACGCGACGACTGTCCATCCCGGTCCTGCCAGGCACCGGCCAGACCAGCGGCTGCATTCACTCGGCCCTCACCTCGCTGGCTTGTCCGTTCCCGCTCGCCCGAATGGCTGGGACTGGGTTCGCGGCCAGTGTATCCGAGGCGCTTGACGAGGGCCTGGGGCGTCTTAGCACGTATCGCCATTTATGTCATTGACTTCGCTAAAGCGAAGGATTATGGTCGAGCCACTTGAACACATCCGTGTTTATCATTGCCGGAGGGCGGTGGTCATGATGACTTACCGTGACCGAGCATGCCGCCTGCGGCAGCCGAACTAATTGGCGGCACCGGGGCCCGACGGCCTCGTCAGGTGCTCCCCGACTGGAGGACAGTCAATGCACATGATCAGATCACGCCACGTCATTGCGCTCGCCGTGATCGGGGCGATGGTCGCCCTAGGGGTAACGCAGGCATCTGCCCAGGTGGCCACCGCGCAATCGCCCAAGGCACTGAAACTGCTTGCTGGCAATAACAAGATCCGGCCCATGTCATTGAAGTGGATCCGCGATGCTGTCGCCGAGTACCGGGCACACGGAGTCGCTCGCACGGCAACGCCGAACATCACCATCGGCAACTTCAGTGACTGCCCTCCACTCCCTGCCGGTGATGACCCCAGCCAGTTCCTTTGCATCCTCATCCACATCACTGGCGGGGAACTGGTCATGGGCCACTCGACGCAGATCATCAGCAAGAACATGACCGTGCCGTTCGCCGAGGGCACCGATCCTCAGGGCAACACTGTTCTCGTGGCCGGCCGGATGAGGTCACAGGCAATGCCCGTACTCGGCGGAATCTTCTTGGCGCCCCTCG
>WNFI01666790.1_pt1 | contig 17181 bp, 13 predicted proteins | sample 5400471 | NCBI WGS metagenome assembly WNFI01 (sample SAMN13153348, study PRJNA577476) | soil metagenome | isolation source: 100 cm saprolite on Douglas fir-dominated hillslope | place: USA:California | collected 2013-09-17 | reverse complement strand
TCTTGCTGGGAATACTTCACCGTCCTGGCGCCCCCTGAGTCCGCTACGGCCTGGGTGGCCCCCAGCCACATAAGGCAAACGGTAGCCAGAATAAAACTGAATCTAGAAACGAACTTAGCCTTCGAGTCACTTCTCATCTTTTTTCCTCCTGAATTGAATTGGCTCGCTGCTGAGATTTCGGAAACAACCAGAAACTGGCACTCGAGAACGCCGCAAGCCAAAAACGTCCCCAGACCAAGGCCAAAATGGAAAAGGCCAGAGCGAGCGAGGCCAACGCGGGATAGAGGTCCGGACTGTCCGCGACAAACGTGAAGATGAGGAAGACAGCAACCACAGCGGGCACGACAAAGATCCAAATCGCGAAAGAGACGATAAGAGTTTTCATCGCGGCATCTCCGCCAGAACTTCAAGCCCCTTCTCGAACCCGTGAGCCTCAAATGCTTCCTTGCGCTTTCGGTTGTCGAATGGGTCGTTCGTGTAGAGCCAATAGCTTTTGGGGTCTACGGTGAGGTTGGCGACTTTGGCGAGTTCGGGCGTCTTTATGAGGAATTGTTGTTTTGGAATCAGCGTGGAGATCAGTTCCACTTCGTTTTCATTGAGATGGAACTGGCGGCGGTACAGTTCCCTGTCCATGTCGGGGTTAGCAAGAAAGATCTTGGTTGAGCAGCTTTCGATAATTACGTCGAGCACGTCCGAGCGACGCAACTCGTCGAGCGACTGGGTGGACAGAATCATGGCAGCATTTGCTTTGCGCCAGGTTTTGAGCGCCTCCACTACGTATCTCTGAATGCTTGGGTTCTTGAGGAAGACCCAAGCCTCATCGATGAAAAAGGCCTTGAAAGTCGTGCTGATCTGCCGGTCGGCGATGACTGAGTTTGCGCGGTGCAAGATGTAAAAGAGCAAGGGTTCGAGAAGTTCGGGATACTGGCTCATCCGCTGGAAGTCGAAACATTGGAACTTTGAGAAAGAGATGGTGTCTTCTGGGTTGTAAAAGAGGAATCCGAACTGGCCTCCTTGCGTCCACTTCGCGAGCCGGTCGGCGAGGCGATGGCCGAGCATGTTGGCGAGGACTCCCAGAGTTCGTAGGGCCGGGTCAACGGAGTAAAGATTTTCAATCTGTTGGTATAGGTCTCGCTCCTCAGTCGGGTTCAGTTCGATCGGCGTTGCGCCTTGAACTAGGACCTTTACGAACAAAGCCAGGAAATCGAGGTTCTCCTTGGTGGGTGGGAGCGAGAAAGGATTGATTCTGAAGTCCGGCGAATTGATTCCAAGCCTCACATAAGAGCCTCCGAAGAGCTGCGTAAGGCTCTCGAAGCTCCCGCCCAAATCGAAGATGAAGGTCCACGGGTCATATTTTTGGAGGTTGGTGATGAGGAAGTTAAGAAGGAATGATTTCCCCGCTCCGGTGCGCCCGAGAATCATGGTGTGGGCCACATCGCGGTGATGGAGGTTTAGGAAGTAAGGGGTGTGATGGTTCGTTTCGAGAACCGCTAGATACTCCTGACGGAGATGGCGATTCTGACGCTCGCCACAGTGGAGGGTGAAGAGAAACGAATAATCGGCGTAGTTGGAATTGAGAAGATATAGCGACCGGAGGTTAAAAGCGTAATTGCCGGGAACTGTCGCGAGAAATGCGTTCAGGAGATTGTATTTCTCCTCATAGAGCTGGGCATCGTGAACACTGAAGACCTTATAGAACTCGGCGCATGCCCGGTCCACCCTCGCCGGGTCCAAGTCATAAATGACGACGGTGAGGGAAAACTGGCCGAAATAGTTCCCCTTGAGCTCAATCTCCTTGATGCATTCACCGAGCTCCCGAACCTGGGACTCTTTCGAATCGTCTGTTAGAACGTCATGCGAAGGCGCGTCGTTGAGGTTGACCTGACTGACGAACGAATGTTTCGTATTATGAAAGTGCCGACGCTTGGCCTGAATCACCCTTCTGGTTTTGCCCGAATCCTCTTTCGTCCATTCGGTAACAACGTAGTAGTTGGTCTGGACTTCGAGCAAACGCTTGAAGATCAGAGGAAAACTCTGCGCAGACGGTTCTTTGAGCGTCAGAACCCTCACGTAATAGTCGTCGACGCGGAGGTGCCTTCTGTGGCATTCGAGATGGGATTCGCAGAGGTAGTAATCGAGAAAGGTGTCGTGATTGAGCCGTGCCAATTCGATCTTCTCCGGGGCAAAGTTAAGGGTCTTCTTGAGAATGCGGAAGGCTTCTTGTTTATCGAGCAGACGGACAGGCAGAAAGTCGCTGACTTGGACTATGAAGCTCTCGACCTTCTGGAGAAGTGTAACTTGGCCCTTGGTGATCTCGCAGTCGAGTAGGAAGACCTGTTTTTTGACTGAGAAATGCGCACAGAGTTCGCCGAGGGCTTTGGTGGGGTGTTTTGGAAATTCGAGGAGGGTGCTTCCGAGCGTGCGTGTGTAACGGAACCCTTCAAACAGAATGACGTAATAGATCGAAAGCGAAAAAAGCGTGTCGGCTTTGCTTGCAAAATATGTCAGACGATTCTTGATGGCTGTATCTACGACAGGTCTGTCATAGAGCTTGTATGGGATATTCTCGTTGTTCTGCTTGAAGAGGTACTGGTAGATTCGGTAGTTTTCGTCGAAGAGCTTGAGTGCCGACTCGAGGCGCTTTGTCAGGCCGTCGAGCGTGTTTCCGTCCAGGCACTCATAGTCGACGCCCCGAACTTCAAGGACGACACCGAGGTCTCCCGTCTTGGTGAGGAAAACATGGGAATCGACAAACCCGTAAAGATTCACCTGCTCGTTGAACGAACCCGTCTCAGCGTAATTCTTAAAGATTCGCTGAAGCCTAAACATTGGTGATCCTACGAATAGAAATGGGGCTGAATTTCGATGGGTCGTATTGGGTCTTCAATTTGGGTGACGTAAGCAGAATGCGGAGAATCTGAGGGTCTGTTTCGGTGGCCCATCGCGCTGCCAGGTAAAGCAACAGAAACATCAGAATCCCCCCAAGCAAGCTGCCCAGCAGATTGAACGTGCCAGCGCCAACGCACATCGCGAAGAAAAACAGCTTCCTCTCTGCTCCGAGAATTGTCAGAGGCCGCGAAATCGACCTATAAACTGGATTCACTCGCCTGCCGGTTGCCATGTCATGCTCCTGTCAGATGGTTTGGCCGCCCGCGCGCCTCACGGGAAGAGCCAAGCCATGAAGTTGACCGCGGCGATGGCCATGCCAACTCCGAAAAGAACACCTGCGAGCACTCGCTTCGAGCCTCCTTCTCCGAAGGCGAAGGTCAGGCCGGACACCACGATTGCGACCAAAGAGAGGCCACGCGCGATAGTGCTGGTGAACGCCTGCTGCAGGACGCTGACCGCGTTCTCCCAAGGGGAGGCACCCTGGGCAAAGGCAGGTGCCGCCAACAACAGGCCCAGAGCGGCGGCGGTCAATTGCCGGAATACGTTTCCGAATCGGAGAGCCTTGCTCGAAAGTCGTCTCATTTTTGGTATCTCCTTTGTGGAGCATTAGCTCCATGCAGTGGGTTTCTACCTTCGCGTCCGGCGCGTCGTCCCTCGGCCGTCCACGACGCCTGGCGGGTCAACCGGCTGAATCAGGTCCACCAAGCTCCCAGGGGAACATTCGGCGAGAACTCCCCTCACTATACAGAGGCCTCTAGAAGAACAAATGTAAACGAACAATTTGAGGATTGAGATCTACAGGCGCTTGACGACTTCCAGGGCTTTGTCCAACTGTGCATCAACGCCAGCCCTTAGCGATTCTGGAGAGTTTTCGACGAGCATATCGGGCTCCACTCCTTCGCCCTCAATACAGTCCGCTTGCCAGGTGTACCAGCCGGCCACGGGCATTCGGAGGATGTATCCTCCTGGCAGTTTGAAATTGGCTCCGCCGAGAACTTGACCTGCGGTTTTCGTGCCGACGAGTGTGGCGAGGCGATTTTGTTTTGCGAAGCTGGCGACCATTTCCGCTGCGCTGTGGGTGTACTCGTTGGTGAGAATTACGATCCGACCGTGGAAGGGCTGCGGGCCCAGCCCCTCAGTAACGAGGATCATCGAGCGGTCTCTCTGGAATACCTTGAAGCGCAGCGCCATCATTAGCAGCTCTGCTTTTGTTGCGGGAATCTTGCCAATACGGGTCAGATTTTCTTTTCGATAGCCTTTCCGGAGGCGCGAGCGCGTGAGGCTGTAGCCTATTTCCAATTTGCCGGAGCAGAGATAGCTCATGAGCCGGAGAGAACCCAATCCGCCCCCGATATTTCCTCGGATGTCTACAATGAGTTTTTGAACTCCGGCGTCTTTCAGATCACGAATGGCATCGTCCAAGCCTCTCGCGAAACTTTGGCCCACTGCTCCAGGAAAGGTAGCCACTCTTACGTAGCCTACATCGGGGGCCAGGGTTCGATGGGATAGACTGCGCGGCTCGATCATTGGAGGCCGGTCTTTTGCGGCTCGGTTTGGTATATCGATGGCGACTCGGCGCTTGCTGCCGTTGAAAGCTGCGATCTCGACCTGATGATTTCCGCCGATGCGGAAACTTGCAGGCTTGGGTGGCACGATCGGCTCGGAATCTATAAAAAGAAGGAATTCGCCAGGGCGGATTCCTGCCTGGAATGCAACCCCGTCCTCTATCACGTCCACGAACATCCAACGCTCACCGTCAACGGTCTCGACTCGGCGCAATGTCGCATTGATCGAATAGGGCGCTGGGATATTGTCGCGCCGCTGATGGAAGAACGCGGTATGGCTGCTTCCGAGCGCTCCGAGGAGTTCGCTCACGCCAGCCTCAAACGCTTCTCTTGCCACTTCAATGAGACGGGGCGTTTGTTGGTCGACAAGGGAGAGCCAGGGACTGTAATCCTGATTCGGGTTGCTGACGTTGATGTGTCGCTTGGAAACGAGCTTCTTGATCGTGCTGATGATTTTGGCTCGATCTTTGCGCGCGGGAACTTGGGTTGATGCGTTCGGTGTTTCGGACATTGACAGTTTTCCTCAGTTCATCGCACTGAATTTCTTTGAGTTGATGGTGATGGGACGATCACCTCTACCTTCCAATCTGAAGCTGGCCCAATAGTATGGAACGGCCTGAACACCATAAGTCTTAAGCATGTCCCTTTTGGCCGTGGTCAAGGCATGAGCAACAGTATTCTTCTCTGCCAAATGGGCGTAAAAACGCTTCATCAGATAGAGCGCTGTCGTGTCGTCGATACTCCAAAGCGTGGAAACGACAGTCTTCGCCCCAGCCAGCTGAAATGCGAGAGAAAGATTTGCGATGCCTTCTTCCCCTTGGAGACGACCGACTGCGGTGTCGCAAGCTGACAGGACAACGAGATCGGCATTCGTATGCAAATGTACGATGTCGCTTGCCTCCAAAATGCCGTCATCGCCCGACGAAGAATCGCTTAGCAGTATGAGGGCCGCTCGTTCAGGGTGTTTTTCGTTAGCTACGCCGTGCACAGCCAAATGAATGATCGAGTGCTGGTCTAGGCCCGCGTGCTGAAACGCAGATTTCGTGGCGCTCGCTCCAAGCAGGATGGTGTCGCTGTCACTGTGGAAGGCGGCTTGGGCAGCAAGAACCTCTTCTTTGGAAGCTGGCAAGTTGACCAACGGGGTGGCGATGTATCCACGCATCGTCGCCAGTTTGGTGAGCTCCGCATTCTGTTCGTAGGGGATTCCGCCAATCCCAAGAAGTGCGTGCTGCGCGGGTTGCTGCGCAGCGGAATTAGCCAAATATAGGGAAGTCGCGGATGGGGAATACGTTATGGTGTGGGAAGAAACCAAGTAGCGCCCGGTGCCTTCAACGAGCGCATCGAACGGCAGAAGATGCAAGCGACCGTCCGGCACAATTATGAGCCGCTCTTTCTTTGAAATCTCCGGAATCTCCCTAAGAAGAGTCGCATAGAGGTCGCCTCCTTGGGTCTTCGACGCCCCTTTTGTCTTTAACGTTTTCAGATACGCGATGACCGAGGTTTCGATGCTCTCCCGATCAGCAAGCAGCACGATGTGAGCAAAATCTCGACCAATCGCCAAACAATAGGAATGCGGTTGCGCCATAACGTACTCAAGCACAAGTTCGTTTGCGGTGAGACCTTCACGTATGCGCTCAAGCGGAATGGTTTGCCACGGTTGGGATTTCCAGGTGCCCGATGCAGGAGTGACCCATCGCGCTTCTTCGGCGAGAAAAATCTTGTCTCGAATTTGGTGAATCTGTTCAGCCGACTTCGCTTTTGCCAGCTCCAGATTCAGGCGGCTAATCTGCTTCTCGATTTCCAACTCCTCTGGGGACTCGCGCGGTTTTCCGCTCATCAAGAGTTCTGTCGTCACTCGACCGCGGGCGTGCTCAAGAACAGAGAAGGCTTTAGCGGTGTCGTTCAAGTGGTCTGCAACCAAAGCAAAGTGTTCTGCGTAAACGGAGCTCATGGCGTTGATGAGACCGATTTTGCCGGCTGAAGACCTGACGTTGCCGATGATCGCGTCCAGGACGTCAGATGCACGATCATAAGTTTGGCTCGCATCGCGATACTTTCCCTGGCTTGCTTGCAACTGAGCGAGTGCTTCCAGACGCAATGGGAGCAAATAGAGATCGCCGCTATTCTGTGTGGATTCGGCTGCGGCGGCGGCCAAAGATTCCGCTTTCGCTAGATCGCCCTTCTTACGATATATGTCTTCCAAATAGAATTGAGCGTCGGCAAGCAGTCGCGTGAAATGGCCTTTTTGAGCAAGGTCAATTGCAGCTTCGAAGTTCTCCATCGCCTTCCCTTCGTCGCCTTTTGCATTTTCTACGGTCCCAGCTGTGATGAGGGCTTGCGTCTCCTTGACGTGCTTCTGCTTTGACCTTGCTTGGGCGATGATCTCGTTGGCGAGTTGCTCGGCGGCGTCAAACTTTCCCATTCCACGGAATGCTTGGAGTCTGCCTTCGTTGACAACGAACTGGTATCCGGCGTCAGGGTTGGTGGCTGCGATCCTGAGCGCCTTGTCGAAATATCCTAGCGCGTCATCGTAGGAGCCCAACTGTACGTAAGCGTGTCCAACCGCTGCTAGGTACCGAATTTGCGCCCCGGTATCACCAAACATCATTGCGCCCATGAGGGCCCCGGCGACTCTCTGGCGTGCTGATGTCATGTCTCCTTCGAGGAAAAGGGCGAATCCTAGTTCGCCCGAGGCGCGATTTTCCAACTTCTTGTCCCCGAGGGCCTGAGCTAGTTTAAGTGCTGCTTCCCAATCGCGGCGCATCGGTGCTGCGTCGATCTCTCCGTCGATGTCGCCAAGGACCATGAGACAGAACAGCCTGAGTTCCTTGTTAGACTGAAGGAGAGGATTCTTATCTAGCTCGGCTCCGAGTTCCTCCGATACCTCTGGAAGCGAAAGTTGCTCCATAGTTGAGCGTATTCGCCCGAAGTGAGCGTATAGAGCATTGCGGCTGTCGCCTCGCGCCGAATACAGTTGCTCGGCTTGAGTAAACAGCGGGGCAGCATCAGCCCAGTTGTACAAATCGCCCAAATGAAGTGCCTTCTTCAATAAAACATCGGGATCGTCTGGGGTCGTCTGTGCTTGTACAATCGTGTAGGCCATTCCGCACAAAAATATGTAGATTGCCACTCGCCTGATGCTCATGGCCTTTGCTCCGCGCTCCTCGGCCCCGCAGCCTGAATCGAAACTGGCTGAATAAAACGAATGCCGGTTGAAGATCGAACTTCCAGGTTGTAGTTCCGTGCTGGAATCTGCCTGAAATCTGCGTCAACCTGAACGAGAGTCTTGCCTTTGTGCAGGTGGGCTTGGGCAGACTTCGACCAGAGTGTTTGGCCGTCGGCCGTCAGCTTCAAGTCGTAAAGGCCCTCAGGACTTGCCAACGGCAAGGTGAGGGTCAGAGCCAAGGGTGAATTTGGAACAAGGGCCCGCCGCTGGACTCCAGTTACTGGTGGTTCGGAGCCGCGTACTGGAGAAAGTGCGCTGAGATCCAGAGTAAACGGCAAATAAGCCACAGTGGGATTGCGCGGCTTTGTTGGATTTGGCTTCCGGTTCGTTTCCATTGGAGGCGCATTCGGTTGCCTAATGCCGTGGAGCAAGCGACCAACGCCGATTGCAATGAGCAGCAAGCAAAGAGCCGCAGTCCCGGCCAAAACTGGATGAGCCTTAGTCCAGACAGATATCCTGCCCCAAGTGAATCCCTTCTCCTTCTCTCTCTGGGACTTGAACTCAGCCAGCAATTCGCCGTAGCGCCCGAAGCATGGAGAACAAGCGGCTAAGTGTTCTGTCACTGACGGTTCGCCTTCTGTCGGGTTGAACGCAAGAGACCGAAGGGCAGCGTCGGGGGGGCATCCCTGGCGGTCCGGGTTAGGAAAAGCCTCGGAGAGATAAGAGCGCGCAAAGTCGAGCAAGCCTTTGCCTCTTGTCTGAAGGGCCCTGCGATATTTGAATCTCATTCTCATCGTTCAGAACCACTCATAAAACGCTCTCGATTCATAAATCACTCTTGAGGCCAAGCTTCTCGCCAATCCTGCGGAGCGCCTGGCTGAATCGGGACTTCGCTGCGTCGTCCGATATCCCATAGGACCGCCCAATTTCTTTCCAGGAAAAACCTTGGATGCGCCGGTAGAACATCTCTCGGGTCACCGCATCGCACCTAGTCAGAAGCTCATCCACGAGAATCTTCATCTCAACGTCCGCCTGTGGGTCAGTTGAATTACCCGAACCGAACGTGGGAACGGGCACGCCGTTCACTTGAGTCAGCTGTCGCTTCTTAATTCGGTCGACGCGTCGAATGAAAGCACGGAAGAGATACGAAGGAAGGTCTCGAATATTGGCTTGCGTGCAATATTTCTTCGAGGCTAGTGCACGCGAAACGGTCGCCGCAGCTTCTTCCAATAGACCTGCTGCGACAGCAGGATCAATCAGCAATTTTTCAGCATGCTCTATCGCGCGGCGGCCGATTTCCTCGGCGGCAGCGAGCGCAGCGGGGCTTATCGGCCGCCCGAGGCGATCCACAGGGCTAACGGAGAAACTACGATTAGGCGGCCGTGCGCCTCCGTCCATAACGGACCATCCTAAGCCCAGAATGTGCGGGTGGGGCGCGCACTAGTCGGGCCGACCAAAGTCCGGTTCGTCCTACTACGAATCTGACTGCTCTAAGAACTCGCGGTGCTGCTCTGCGTTCGAGGCAATCTTGCCTCTACCTACTCAGAGTACCGAATTTTGGAAAACGTCAATCGAAGGCGGAAAAAAAGTGGTCCGCCTGGATACACCCTGACCCTCCGAGTTCACACGCTTATCGATAGAGTTGATGCGAGAAGAGGCGAACAGGTTTTGCTGATGCCCTAGTACCCTAGTACTACCGCGCCTTCGTTTCTCTGCGAGGCCCCGTCAATGCGGCCCTGCGGTTCGGCTTGTAACTAAATCGGCGACGTTCGGTGTCGCGTCAACACACGAAGACCGTTTAAAACGGAGCCGAATCATGCGCGTCGAGCACTTCACTCGAAGCGACGGAACCGGAAGCGATCGTCGCCGCTTCAGGCTCGGCGCGACCGGCACGGGGTCCTTTGCCAACTCGCTTGAGATCCCTTATCCCGTGGTTCGAGTACCAAAAAGAGTATTAATCAATGCATTTAACTTTGCTTCGTCTCCGGCTGGCCAACAAACCTTTATTACGGTCCGGGCCTCTTTCTCCGCCTTTTTTTTATTCCTCCCAGTGTGGTAAATCTCACTAAGGCTCAAGGACCGCTGCAGCCCAAGAATTTCATATCCGTGGTACTCATTCCAACCTTTAACCTCAACAGGCTCGATCTTCAAGTCACTAAGGTCGTTTCGATCTACTTTTCCACTGAGGTCATCAACCTGAGCCATGCTTGCGACGAGAGCTTCCAACTCTTTGTAAACCCATCCATTCGTCTTCTCGGCAAGATGCTCGGCAAGTCGCATACTCCTCTGCTGATCACCTCGAAGCACCCCCTTCGCGTTCATCAATTTATCTAGCTGAACTTGGCGTGATGGTTTGTCCGGCGGGGGCATAATGAATTGTCTATCTATTCTCCCTGGACGTATCACAGCCTCGTCCAATCGATCGCTATAATTGGTCGCGATGATGAAGATCAGCTTGTTCTTCTCGCCATATTTCTTGAGTTGCTGCAGCTTGGGCAGCATTCCAGGAATCAAGAACTGCAGCATAGCTACGGGCGGTGGTTGTCTAGAACCCTCATCCGACTCCGGACGAGACCTGTCGCGTAGCATTTCGTCAATCTCGTCGAACAGTACCACTGCTTCCGAAAGTTGCATGAGGTCATTGAACAACGTGCGTGCCATACTCTCGCTCTGCTCGATCCCATGTTTGACGAAGTCGCTGGGTGTAATATTTACGTAGATCCAGCCGAGTTCGCTGGCGATGGCCTGCGCTAGTGTCGTCTTGGCCGTTCCGGGAGGGCCATACAAAATCATCGACGAATTGCTGCTTTCACCCTTATCGTGAAATGGCTTGACATACTCGCGTCGAATGATCGTCGTAGTGCGCTTGTCGTAGTCTTTGAGGAATTCGGGGTCAAGAACATCGGGCCATTTGACCAACTTGCGCGCCTCTTGGTAGTCGTATCGTTCCTTTAATACAGTGACGTTCACATATCTCCGCAGCGATGAGCTGTAGGAACCGAGAAACTCAAGTGCTATTGCGGTCGCCCAAACGTCGATGCGCCCTCGTTCGAGGATCTTGTCGGTGGGCCAGCCAAAGATCTTTCGGCCGGTATTCCCAGACGTGATTCCGCGATAGTTGGTACGCAACCAATTGTAGATACGGCTGAGATGCTCCCCATATTCCGCAACTCCGCTGCACGACTCGGTCATCGTGGCGACCAGCGCGCGACCGTGATGCTGCATGATGAGTGGCATGATGGCATTCACGATTTCTATGTTGTTAACGTAGGCCGCCTGTATCCATTTGCGGTCGAAAACCACGGGAGCGCCAATAGGCCAAACACCGTCTTCCTGCTGTGAGGAGAACAGAATCTCCAACCCTTTTTGGATCAATTCTGGATTTGTGTGCGGCTCAAGGTCTTGCAGAATCCGTAAAGCGAACGCGAGCTGGGGGGCATCGAAGTTGGTCCGGTAGGGCACGTGGTAAAGGCTGATTTGCCTGTCTACTTCAGCTCTGGCCCATTTTGAGAACTTAGAGATGTATTCTCTTGTAAGTTGAGCACTGGCTCTCCAATGATTCCCGACTTGCTCAATTGCGTCTGCGAGGTCCCGTAAGCCGGTGGAAGGCTTGGAAATCGCTTCCTCGTAGGTTTTCTTTATAGCTCCGAGAACATGCCCCATGCCCTCTAGAAGAGCGCGCTTCCACGCCAAGCCTCCACAGTTCTGATATAGCCTCGTTTTGTCGACTGAAGCACCGCCCGGCAAGTCTCTAGGACTTAGCGTAGTCACCGGTGTGGCAAAGTTCGCGTCTTTAGCCCGCCGCGCAAGCTCCTCATTTGTCTTGTTGATTTCGTCTTCGACGAATTGTGGGAAATCAACAAGCCATTTCCCAAGTAATTTTTCCTCCATTTCGGTTTTTATATGAGCACTCAGTATGGACAGATCGTCTTGTGTCGGCTCGCGAGCCGGTCGCCACTCCAGAGTCTTTTTTACGACCGCCGTCAGCCCTACGCATTCCCTCAAGGAATCCAAGACCTCAAGCTTCTTGGTGTTGAAGTTCCCCCATTCCGGAAATTCAAGCTTCGCGCGAGAGGCAGGCACCTCAACCCAATCTACAATATCCCGTACCCCGCCAAAAGCATAATGCGGGCCGTAGGGCTTCGTGAGCGCATCCACAACGCATTCAACAGCTTCAACATAAACTCTCTTGTGTGTTTCCTCTCGGTTGTACAGATTCAGCAGCCCGAGCACCCGTGCACACGTGAAAGCATCCCTATAGTCAAATGGCTGGCGGATCTCGTCAGCTCTCTTATCGACAGGCTTCGTACCTAATATTAAAGAGGGGTCACATTCTGCCATCTTGTTCACAGCCTTGTCAAAAACAAAGGTCTTGTATGGCTCATATGCTATTGAGAAATCACCGTCAGAGCGAATCTGGTGCTGGAGGTGGTCACAAAATGACTTAAAGTCGACAAACTGACCGCCCCCACCCACTCGGTCCATCACGTTCTTCCCCGCACGCTCAATAGCAGTAAGAACGATGGCGGTATCCCTAAATGTCTTCTCGGTCTCAGCCTTCTCCTGTTCACTGGTGTAGAACTGGCAGGTGTTCGGATCGAAAGAACTAATCAGCGATGCCACAGTTCGGCGCATCAACCGAGAAATTTCCGCCTGAACTTTAATCGTACCTTGGAGCTCGGGATCCTTTTTCAAGGCGGCTAAGGGGGCTTCTTGCATGGAGTCATCCTCCGCGGGGGGCGCGAGACAGCGCGGATAAGAAACTGTGTAGAGCACTCTAGAAGGAAGCTTTAATGTAGTCAACTACCAAGAAGAGTAAACAGACAGCGAGCAAGAAGCGGGGGTACAAGTCGTTAGGAGCAGAAAGGAAACAGGGCCTCGGAAACCGAGACCCTGTTCAAAGGTGCGTGTTAGAACGGAGTCGCCTCGGACGAGTCGAGCGCTTCACTCGAAGCGGCGGAACCGGATGCAACTGTTTCCGGTTCGGGTTCGCCGCGGTCGAGCTTGCGGACGACATCGGCGCGAATGCACCAGAACGTCTGCTTGTTGGTCTTAGCTTTCTTGCCTTTGCCGTTTCCGCGTTCGTACGTGGTGCTCACGAGGCTGCCCTCGACGAGCACATGCGTGCCTTTCTTGATCGTCGTCGCGACGTATTCGGCGAGCCGCGGCCGGAACACATAAGTTACGTGGAATCTGTTTTCCTTCGCCCCGCTTTCGCTGTTGAGTGATGGGCGATGTGGAGAGGGTGCCAGTTCGTTCCCCTGGGGAACGAACTGGCACGGCGGGTCGGGGACGCTCCTCCACCGCGGGCCTGGTTCGCGTAAATTACCCTGCCTGGAGGAGACATGAGCGAAATTGATTGGTCTCGTTATCCGTTCATTGCAGAAAACGACCTGGGACGTCGGTGGCTGCAAATTCAGCGTGACCTCGGCTTGGCGCAAAACACTGTTGAGGCTTATGGTCGAGGGCTTGAGGAGTACCTGAGATTCGTTCGTGATTTACGGACAGATCCCACACAGGCCGGCAGAGAAATCATTGCTAACTACGTCCGCAGCTTGCGCACGCGGCCTGGTGCCATTCGCGGAAACATGATCTCGATTGACATAAGGCCCTTGCTTTCGAATGCGACTTTGCAACAGCGCCTGACGGTCATTCGCCTCTTCTACGATTTCCTTCTCGAAGAACGATTGTGCAAAAAGAATCCCGTTGGGAGAGGTCGCTACACTCCAGGCAAGGCGTTTGGGTTGCGTCAACGCGGTCTGATCCAGCGATTTCATACGCTGCCGTGGATTCCGAGCGAGCAAGACTGGAAGGCTATCTTGGCCGTGGTTCAGAGGAAGTGTACGCGGGTGAGGCTGATGTTTGCGCTGGGCTATGACGCAGCTCTTCGTCGTGAGGAACTCTGCTCTGTTCAAGTGAGTGACATCGATCCTGCGCATCGCACAGTGAGAATTCGCGCAGAGGCAACAAAGAACCGTCTGGAGCGGATCGTACCTTACTCGATTCACACGAGCTGCCTCTATCAGAAATACCTGCAAGAGAGGCGCGGTCTGGGCTGCGGGCGCGGAGCATTGTTTCTGTCTGCTTCCCGCAGAAATCGGGGCAGACCATTGTCCTACTGGATGTGGTCGAAAACGGTGAAACAGCTCGCGAAAGAATCGGCTGTAGATCCCTTCACCACTCACACGTTGCGGCACCTCAGGCTGACAGATTTGGCACGCGCCGGATGGGACGTACACGAGATCGCGACTTTCGCTGGACATCGGAGCATTCAAACGACGCTGGGATATATACATCTAAGCGGTCGTGAGCTAGCCGACAAGTTAGAGCGAACGCTTGTGGAGGTTGATATGGTTAGGCTCCAGATTCTCACTGGTGAGCCTCGATGAGCATCGGACTCGCGGGAAAGGTGGAACCGAAGCGAAGCCTAAGATGGGTTTGGCCGCTGAACTTGACGCAATATGATCAAACGCCAACGCTGAGGGGTGATGAACGAACGACGATTCAGGAGATGTTTGAAGGGTCACGAAGACGGGAGTTTGCTCGTGAGCCCTGGAGAAGCAAGCTGAGTCGTTTGCTGACGCCGATTATTGACAGTCTTAAACTGACTGGCGCAACGCGAGAAACGCTCGGTGGCGTTGTCAGTGTTCTCTTGAACCAAATGTTGTGTCGCAATAGCTCCTATTGGAGCTGGCGAGAAAACGATTGGGAAGGCATGCTTCGGATTTCGACTCGGACCTATTCGCGCGTCCGCGGAGTTCGTGGTGATGCCAGGTCTCATCTATTGGCACTCGCGCTGTTGCTTCGTCGAATCCATGACCCGCGGGCGTGTGGCGAATTTGATCGGATTTTGCTCGCTAAAAGAGTTTTTGGAGAGACAAGTGTTGAAGCATCGGCCAGTCGCGTAGCAGGAATGGTGAAGCATTGGGGATTTAGCGATCAGCTTAACCGGTTTCGTCAATTCACAGCGTTGTGTGAGGTGCTGCTCGCTAATGGTAGCCCTCTGTTGGAAGACTTGACGACGGAGGTTTTGGAAAGAGTCTGGAACGGCCATGTGACCGCCCAGCGGAGATGGTGTGTGCAGCGCCTGTCCAGCGTGCTAGCGGACTTAGGCTTGATCGAGCGAGAGCTACCCCATGGCTATTCAAAAGCTCGGGGCGGAAAGCGTATTGACTTGACGACGGGGATTTCTCCTAGATGGGTCGCAGTGGTCGAGCGATGGCGTAACACCTCAACGCTTACTCCCAAAACGCGAAAAGGGGTTTTCTACGTCTTGTTGAAAGTTGGACGATGGCTGAGCGCTACGTATCCCGCCGAAGCTGCGCCTGAACTGTGGACACGAGAAACAGTCGCTCGGTGCGTCGCTGAAATTTGCAGGATGACGGAAGGTCAATGGAGAGATCAGGGTTATGCACAAGCTCATCCTGAGAAGCGGCTCTCACCCAAAACCGTTTGCGGACATCTTTATGCCGTGCGAGTTTTCTTTCGGGACTCTCAGGAATGGGACTGGATGGAACAGCGGTTCGATCCAACCCGATACTTGCGGACACCTACCAGTGTGCGGAGGCTGATTGGACCCGACCCGCGGATCGTGAGCGACGACAATTGGGCGAAACTCGTGTGGGCTGGCCTGAATCTGACTGAACCCGATCTGCCGTGCACAGAGCACGGACGTTTCTTGTATCCGTTTCAAATGTTGCGGGCACTCACCATGGTGTGGCTGTTTTCGGGACTGCGTTGCGACGAGATTCAGCGCTTGCGACTTGGATCGGTCCGGTGGAAGAGCGTTGGAACAGATGAGCCGCGAAACGCCGGCAAGCAAACCTGCCTTCTGCATGTTCCGGTCAACAAAACTAGTACGGCTTTCGTGAAGCCCGTCGACTCGCTTGTTGGACGGGAAATCGAAGCCTGGGAAAAAGTTCGACCTGAACAACCTGCGATGCTCGATGATAAGACTGGTGAACTCGTTCACTTCCTTTTTGTGTATCGGACCCGCCGGCTTTCGAATCGGTATATGAACCACACGCTCATTCCGGCGCTATGCAAGAAGGCCGGTGTACCACGCAGAGATGCTCGCGGTGCAATCACTTCGCACCGGGCGCGCGCAACAATCGCCTCGCAACTCTACAATGCACGAGAGCCTCTTTCACTCTTTGAGCTGCAAGAGTGGATGGGACACCGCCGTCCTGAATCGACTCAGAGCTACGCGAAGATCTCACCCACAAAGTTGGCGAGGTCCTACGATGCCGCCGGATACTTTGAGCGTAACCTTCGCACGATTGAGGTGCTCGTCGATCAGGCAGCAGTACGCAACGGGCTTGCGGGCGGCACACCGTGGAAGTACTACGATCTGGGCCATGGTTATTGCACGTATGACTTCTTCGACCAGTGTCCGCACCGCATGGCTTGCGCGAAGTGCTCCTTCTACCAACCAAAGGATTCGACAGCAACCTTCCTCGTCGAAGGCAAAAACAACCTCCTACGAATGCGGCAGGAGATTCCTCTCGGTGAATCAGAGATCGCGGCGCTTGACGACGGCATCTCCGCGCTCGAATCACTCTTGGGTCGACTTGCAGATGTTCCCACTCCGGCCGGTCCAACTCCACTTCAGCTTCGCGGCGAATCTCTTGTGCAGATTCAACTGAAGGCGAGTGATGACTGAGCTAAAAACAGAAAAAGGCCCCGGCTCTGCGCCGGGGCCGAATCAGGTTTTCAGTCAGAACGTAGCCTCGTCGGATTCCGTCGCCGGACCGCTGGCAGGCGCTTCCGGCTCCTGCTCGTTGCGATCGAGCTTGCGTACGACATCAGCGCGAATCGACCAGGATGTAATCTTCGTGGTCTTCGACTTCTTGCTTTTGCCGTTGGGCATCTCGTACGTCGAGCTGACGAGAGAGCCCTCAACGAGCACGTGAGCCCCTTTCTTGATGGTGCGAGCTACGTGATCTGCCAAGCGTGGCCGGAACAGCACTATCCGATGCCATTCTGTTTTGGAGCTCCACTCATCATCGGTGTTCTTCCAAGAGCGCTGTGTAGCGACGGAGAACACGGTGAACTTCGAACCGTTCCCTTTCGCTTGACGTTGCTCCGGGTCAGAACCAACGAACCCTACGAGAGTCACTGAATTGAGATAAGACATTTTGTTTTTACCTTTTCTTTCTGCCCCGTTTTGTTTGGGGCACGACAGAGAGCGAGGGGGCGCGGAGTCGCAGGCTAGCGTCTGCTTTGTTGGAGGGAACCCAGTGGTGTTGAGGGCGGAACCGACAAAGCAGAAGACGCGTAGGCCGGAGCGGAGAGGAATTACCTGAGCGGTGAGCCCAAAGAAAATGAGGGAAGAAAAAAAAGGAAATGTCGAAGCTCAGGAGCGTCGGAGAGAACGAGACCGGGACAGCGGATCGATGATGGTGAGACGTGTGTGATCGCCACGACGCGCTGGAAGTCGCGGATAATGCATGTTGCAGGACGAACGAGTTCAGCGAGGACGTACAGGTCCTTCCTACAACGTCGTTTGCTGGCTGCAATCGCAAAACCAAAATGCTTACTGACATTTCAGGAGGCATCTAC
>WNFI01220714.1_pt2 | contig 17182 bp, 15 predicted proteins | sample 5400471 | NCBI WGS metagenome assembly WNFI01 (sample SAMN13153348, study PRJNA577476) | soil metagenome | isolation source: 100 cm saprolite on Douglas fir-dominated hillslope | place: USA:California | collected 2013-09-17 | reverse complement strand
CCGTTGAAGCACGTCGGCGAATACCCGATCGTGCTGGCGCTGCACACCGACGTGCTCGCGAATATCGTGGTGCACGTGAGCGCCGAGCAGTAAGAAAGCCGTCACCCCGGGCGCTGCGATTGCAGCGTCCGGGGCGACGATCCAGTAATGTCACAAGCCCAGGAATAGCTTTAATCGCGCTCGCACTTGCAAAAGAGTGGCTCGCGGCAAGTGGGCGAGAACGACGGAATTCCGCGCCTTCAAGTCAATGCTCCTGACATGCTGCGAAAGAACCAGACCCGAGACATCGAAACCAGCCGGCATCGGTACTTCCAGATCCGAGCGTGGCTTAATCGCGGTGCCGCCGCGAGTCGTGACGGGGCAGACGATGGCGAAGCCCGTTTCCTGGAAACTCGGAATCGACACGACGAGCGCCGGACGACGGCCCCTCTGCTCATGTCCGAGAGACGATTCTTCCGTGTCGATCTCGATGACGTCGCCTTCCGATGGCAAGCTCACAGGACTTCCTTGCCCTTGCGCCTTCCCAAGGGGTCGGCTCGCGGCTTGCCTTTGCGAATCGCCCTGGCCAAGTCTGCCTTCGTGAATGCCGGAAGCCCCTCAGCCGCCGGCTCGATGATGAGCTGCGAACCGTTGAGGGTGTAAGTCACTTCCGTGCCCTCGGAAACCCCCATCTGCTTGGCGATTTCGGACGGCAAACGAAATCCCAGACTGTTCCCCCACTTGAGAATGGACTGCTTAGCCATTGGCCAATCTCCTGTATAGCCATTGACTATACACCAGGCTCAAAGTTCGACGAGAGGGCCGCTTGCGCGGCCTTTTTTCATTGGGCCCCGGCCCATCGCTGCGATTGCAGCGTCCGGGGCGACGATCAGGCGCCCAGGGTGACGGCCATAGGCGAGCTGCATGCTGCAGGTGGTGCCGCACACGAACCCGGCCGGCGACGATGTCACGACACCCGTTCCCGTACCCGCCTTCGTCACCGTGATGGACGGCGTACCTGAGGGCGGCGGGGGAGGCGGCGGGGGCGACCCGCTGGTCGTGAAGGTGGCGGTGACGCTCGACGCGGCGTTCATCGTCACGGTGCACGAGCCGGTGCCGCTGCAAGCGCCGCTCCAGCCCGCGAAGGCCGATCCGCTGCTCGCCGTGGGCGTAAGCGTGACGACCGTGCCCAGATTGAAGCTCGCGCTGCAAGTGGCGCCGCAGCTGATGCCCGCGGGAGAGCTCGAGACCGATCCCGCGCCGGTGCCGGCGTTGCTGACGGATAACGTGAAGGTCGTGGGCGGCGGCGGAGCCGTTCCTGCAGTAAAGGTCGCGGTGATGGCCAGCGCCGAACTTACCGTGAGCGGGCACAAGCCGGTTCCAGTGCACGCGCCGCTCCAGCCGGCGAACGTCGACCCCGGGTCGGGCGTGGCGATCAGCGTCAGTTGTCTGCCATAGGCGAGCTGCATGCTGCAGGTGGTGCCGCACCTCATGGTCACGACGCAGGAGCCCGTGCCGCTGCATGCGCCGCTCCAACCGGAGAAGGTCGAGCCGGTGGCCGGCGTCGGCGTCAATGTGACGACGGTGCCTTGGGCGAAATTCGCGCTGCAAGTCATTCCGCAGTTGATGCCCGCAGGCGAGCTCGCAACGAAGCCGGCACCGGTACCCATCATGCTTACGTTGAGCATGAACATCGTCGGTGGCGCGATGGAGTTGAAGGTGGCGGTGACGCTCGCCGCGGCGTTCATCGTCACGGTGCATGAGCCGGTGCCGCTGCAAGCGCCGCTCCAGCCCGCGAGAGTCGATCCGCTGCTCGCCGTGGGCGTGAGCGTGACGACCGTGCCCGACGCGAACGGGGCCGAGCACGTGGGAGCGCAGCTGATGCCCGCTGGAGAGCTTGTAACCGATCCCGTGCCGGTGCCGGCGTTACTGACGGACAGCGTGAAGGTCGTCGGCGGAGGCGGACTCGTTGCGGCCGTGAAGGTCGCGGTGATGGCCAGCGCCGAATTCACCGTGAGCGGGCACGTTCCAGTTCCGGTGCACGCGCCGCTCCAGCCGGCGAACGTCGACCCTGGGTCGGGCGTGGGGATGAGCGTTATTTGTCTGCCATACGCGAGGTTCATGCTGCAGGTGGTGCTGCACACGAATCCGGACGGCGACGACGTCACGACACCCGTTCCCGTACCCGTCTTGGTCACGGTGATCGAGGGCGCTCCGGACCCACTGACGTTGAATGTGGCGGCGACGCTCATCGCGGAGTTCATCGTCACGCTGCAGGAGCCCGTGCCGCTGCAGGCGCCGCTCCAACCCGCGAAGGTCGATCCGCTATCGGCGGTCGGTGTCAGCGTGACCATCGTGGACTGATTGAAACTCGCGGTGCAGGTGGTACCGCAGTTGATCCCCGCGGGATTGCTCATGATCGTTCCGGTGCCGGTTCCCGACTTGGTGACCGCGAGAGCAAACGTGGGCGCGGGTGTCGTGGACGAGAAGACCGCTTCGACGCTCGTCGCGGCGTTCATCGTGACGCTGCAAGTCATGCCGATGCATGCGCCGCTCCAGCCCAGGAACGTCGATCCGCTGGCCGGCGTCGCGGTGAGCGACACGACCGTTCCCTGATTGAAGCTCGCGCTGCAAGCGGACCCGCAGCTGATGCCCGCGGGCGCGCTCGTCACCGTTCCCGTGCCTGTGCCGCTCTTCGTGGTGGTCAGGGTGAATGCCGGCGTTCCGGCCGTGAAGGTCGCGGTGATGGCCAGCGCCGAATTCACCGTGAGCGGGCAGGTACCGGTTCCGGTACAAGCGCCGCTCCAGCCGGCGAACGTCGACCCCGGGTCGGGCGTAGCGATCAGGGTCAGCTGTCTACCCTGCGCGAGCTGCATGCTGCAGGTGGTGCCGCACACGAATCCCGACGGCGACGATGTCACGACACCCGTTCCCGTACCCGCCTTCGTCACCGTGATCGAAGGCGTGGTTGAGGCGACGAAATTGGCGGTCACGCTTTCCGCCGCACTCATCGTGACGTTGCACATCGTGGACCGTGCCGGTTCCGGGGCCGGTACGGGTCACCGTGAGCGTTTGCGGCGGACCGACGGGGCCCAGCCATGCGCTGAGGGCGGCGTTATAAGCGACGTCGAGGCGCCCGTAGAAATCGGTGCCCGGGTTGGTGCACGAGCTCGAGCCGCCATAGAGCTGACCGATGAGGTAATGGCCGTTATCGAGGAAGAGCCCCGAGCCGCTGCTGCCCGGCTCGGTGATGCCGCTGTTCAGTGTGTTGGCGTAGAACGTTCCCGAGGTTGAATTGGATCCGGAACAGCTGAAGTTGCCGCTCGAGGGCGGCGTGCAGGTCCAGTAGCCCTGGACGCTTCCGAAGCTGATCTTCAGCAGGTCGCCCGTCGGATGGTGGATCGCCGTGGTCGCGGCGCCGACCGCGGGCACGGGCGTCACGACCCAGCCCGCGAAGACCGCGCCGCCCGGCGGCGCGGCGTTCAAGCGCATGAATGAGGTGTCGGTGTTGGCGTCCGCGTAGAGGAGGCTCGCGCCGCCGGTCTGGTGGACCATGGAGCTGCCGAGCACGCCGCTGTTGCACGCGCTGGAGCGATAGAACCAATAGGTCTCGAGTGAGCTCGCGGCCGCCGACGACGAGATGCAGTGGTTCGCGGAAAGGAAATAGGGAACGGAGGTGTTCGGGTCCTGGTCGGCGAGGAGCGTGCCGGTGCAGAGGAAGCTTCCGACGCCGGGCTCGGTGAAGATCATCCTTGCGACGGCATTCATCTGCGTGCCCCACGTGCCGACCTGGCACATGGCGTCGATCTCGCACGCGGCCGCGACCTTGGGCACCTGGAAGTCCATGCGCGACGAGGTCACCAGGTGCGAAATCTCGGGCGCCGAAATCCGCAGCTCGGAAGTCTTCGCGTCGGGCGGAAGCTCGATCTCCATCACGATCGTCGCGGACTCGATGACGGGGGACCAGTAGGTGTGCGCCGCGCGGCCCTGCTCGCCGCTATCGAGGTTGCGCGCGATGAGGTCGAGGATTTCCTGGCCGGTCACCTCGAAGAGCTTCGCGTCATCCGGGCCGTAGAACCTGAAGGTCGCGGCAGCGTGCACGCGATTCACTACCAGCCCCACGCGCAGCGCCGCCGCGCCCGGTGAATTGATGCTGACAGCGGCGAGGTGCCCGCCGCCAAGCTGCTCCTCCCACTCGAGCGCGGAAATGGTGGCGGCCTCGTCCTCGAAGCCGGGGACGTTGCGATTGAAACCGATCTGGAGAGGGACGCCTGTCTTGCCCTCGCCACGCGTCTTGGCGTTTTGACCCGGCTCGGGTGCGGCAAGCTGGACCGCCTTCACACGCTTCGCCTTGGGAGGAACGGCCTTGGCCCGGGCGCTGGAGTCCCCGGTGAACGGCTGGACCTCGGGCTCGACGCGGATCAGGCCCGCGCCCTCAGAGACGCCGCCCGACGCGACGTCGGCCGGGGCGGCAAAAGCGCCGGCGGCGAGGCCAAAGGAAAGGATGAGACCGGCTACGGCTCGAAGACTGGGATTCACGTATCCACCCTGATTGAGGACATCTTGTTCGATAGACAACGCATGAGAGCCCAAATGCGTCGACCCGGGTGGCGCGTCCGGTTCCATTTGGAATATGCCGCTTTAACGGGGAGGTCACAAAAGGCTCCGACAGGCGGCCGTTTTTTCGTGCCAAGTGGCGCACGTGGTGAGCCAGCGCGGGTTTATTTTTCCTCCACAACTTATCCACCGAGTTATCCGTTGTGGAAGGAAATTTCGCGTGACACACTCCGTTCTCGCGGTGTCCTGGGAGGGTTGCTCCTCTCCAACGCCGCCTGGGATCGCATCGGCGACCTCATCTCGGACGCGGACTTCTACCGGGCGGACCATCGCGTCCTGTGGCGCACGATCACGCGGCTGGTCGAGGAGAACAAGCCGGCGGATGTGCTCACGGTCTCCGAGGCGCTGAAGACCTCGGGCGAGATCCAGGACGTGGGCGGGCTCCAGTACTTGCACCAGCTCGCCTCCGGGACGCCTTCGGCGGCCAACATTCGCCGCTATGCCGAGATCGTCCGCGAGCGGGCGATCATGCGCCAGCTGGCGGAGGTAGGAACGGCGATCGCGGACTCCGCCTATTCGCCCCAGGGGCGCGAGGCGCGGCAGCTGCTCGACGAAGCCGAGACCAAGATCCTCGAGATCGGCGAATCCGGCGGCAGATCCTCCGAGAGCTTCGCCAAGATGTCGAGCGTGCTGGCCGATGTCATGAGCCGGTTGGACGAGCTGCATCGCAATCCGGCGAGCGTGACAGGGAAGGCGACGGGGTTCGTCGATCTCGACGAGATGACGACGGGGCTGCAGGACGGGGATTTGATCATTGTCGCCGGCAGACCAAGTATGGGGAAGAGTCAGCCAATCGATTCAAAAATCAAAACTCCCAGCGGCTGGAAGGAGATGGGAGCGCTTCAGGTAGGCGACGCTGTTGCCTCGATTGACGGAGCCGCATCGATCGTCACTGGTATCTATCCGCAGGGCGTTCGGCAGGCGTATCGGATTACTTTTTCCGACGGCAGAAGCACGGAATGCTGCGAGGAACATCTCTGGCGGGTTTACCACCGCGAGTGGTCCGAGCCACGGATTCTCGATGCCAAGAAGATCTGGGAGATGCTCTCGCGTCAGCGCTATAAGCATCGCCTCTGGATTGACGAAGTCAACGGTGAGTTTGGACATTGCGACCCGCTGCCAGTCGATCCTTGGGTACTTGGCGCCCTGCTCGGAGATGGCTCAATTTCCGGTGGCGGCGTCCAATTCACGACCGCGCAGCCAGAAATGATCGAATTGATGGCCGCCGGCGTCGGTAACGAAATGCAGCTCAACCAGCTCCATCGTTACGACTGGTCAATAAAAAGACGCGGCGAACCGGTGTCCAAGAAATGGGGCTTCAATCCCAACCCGTTGAAGGACGCCTTGCGAGGCCTAGGCATCTGGGGCGTCCACAGCTATGAGAAATATATTCCTCGCGTGTATCGGAGCGCATGCGGCTCCGCCCGCCTAGCTCTTTTGCAAGGGCTATTGGATACGGATGGCTGGGTAGAGAAATTTGGAGCCATCAGGTTTTGTACGACCAGCTATCGGCTCGCCACAGGCGTTCAAGATCTAGTCCGTTCGCTCGGCGGCTGGTGCACACTGAAGGACAAGAGAACCTCGTACTCATTTAGAGGCAAGAAGAAGGAAGGGCGAACAGCCTATGTTCTCAACATTCATCATGCGGAGCCACGGTCGCTGTTTCGACTTTCGCAGAAGCGGGACCGCCTACCCGCGAAGTATCAAAGATCTTCGAAACCGGTGATTCTTTCGGTGGTCCCGTCGCGGGTTGTTCCGACTCAGTGCATTTCCGTCTCGCATCCCTCGAAGCTCTACGTCACGGACGAGTATGTCGTTACGCACAACAGCGCGTTGTCGCTGAACATTGCGGAGCACATCGGGCTGGAGCTGAAGTTGCCCGTGTTGTTTTTCTCGATGGAAATGGGCGGCAACCAGCTCGCGCTTCGCCTTCTGAGCTCGGTGGGCAAAGTCGACGCGCAAAAGCTGCGCACCGGACGTCTCGACGCGGCGGACTGGGATCGCCTCGGAGTTGCCCTGGGAAAACTCAACGAAGCACCGATCCTCATCGACGATTCGCCGGCATTGAACCCGCTCGAGCTTCGCTCGCGGGCGCGGCGCAAGTGGCGCGAGTACGGCGGACTGGGCCTCGTCGTGATCGATTACATCCAGCTCATGCAGGCTTCGGACTCGGGAACGGAGAACCGCGCCACGGAGCTCTCCGAGATTTCGCGCGGGTTGAAAGCGATGGCGAAAGAACTCCAGTGCCCGGTGATCGCGCTCTCGCAGCTCAACCGCTCGCTCGAGCAGCGGCCGAACAAGCGTCCGGTGATGTCGGATCTCAGAGAAAGTGGCGCGCTCGAGCAAGACGCGGACATGATCTTCTTCATCTACCGCGACGAGGTCTACAACGAGGAGTCGCCCGACAAGGGCGTGGCGGAAATCATCGTCGGCAAGCAACGCAACGGTCCCATCGGCACGGTGAAACTCACCTTCCTCGGCAAGCACACGCGCTTCGAGAACTACTCGGGAGCCTCGGGCCCTAGTTACTAGCGGTCGATGTCGCGCCCGATCCAAGCATCGATTTCCCCCTCCGCGCTGCGGCATAACTATGCCGTGGCGAAGCGCGCCGCGCTGCAGTCGAAGGTGTACGCGGTGGTGAAGGCGAATGCCTACGGCCACGGCGTCGGGCGCGTGGCGCGCGCGCTGGTGAAAGCGGACGGCTTCGCCATCGTCGAGCTCGAAAGTGCGGTCGCGATGCGCGAGCGCGGCTTCGCGCAGCCCATCCTGCTCCTCGAGGGCTTCTTCGAGGCGAGCGAGCTTCCCGTGATCGCCGCGACGGATCTCGCGGCCGTCGTGCACAGCGAAGAGCAGCTGCGCATGCTGGAGTCCTCGCGCCCGGCCAAGCCGCTCGATCTCTTCTTCAAGATCAACACCGGAATGAATCGCCTCGGCTTCGCGATCCCGGTGGTGCGCACGTCGCTCGAGCGCCTGCGGAAGACCGGTGCGGCGAAATCGATCACGCTCATGACGCACTTCGCCACGGCTGACGGCCCACAGGGAATTGAAGATGCGATGCGGCGCTTCAACGCTGCGACCGAGGGCATCGACTTGCCGTGCAGCCTCGCCAACTCGGCCGCGATCTTCGCCCATCCTGAGTCGCACGCCGACGTCGCGCGCCTGGGTATCGCCCTCTACGGCGCCACGCCTTTCGCCGACCGCAGCGCCGAGTCCCTGGGCGTGAAACCCGCAATGACGCTGACCTCGCGCCTCATCGCGATCCAGGACCTCGCCGCGGGCGAGTCGATCGGGTACGGCGCGACTTTCCGGTGCGAACGCGCGATGCGCGTGGGCGTGGTCGCGTGCGGCTATGCGGACGGCTATCCGCGCCATGCCCCGTCGGGCACGCCGATTCTCGTGGGCGGTGTGCGCGCGAAGACGGCCGGGCGCGTTTCCATGGACATGATCACCGTCGACCTCGCCAACGTTTCCGATGCACGCGTCGGCACGCCCGTCACCCTCTGGGGCGAGGGCATGCCGATCGACGACGTCGCGGTGCCGGCCGGGACCGTGGGCTACGAGCTCATGTGCGCGCTGGCGCCTCGCGTTCCGGTCGTCGAGGCGTCCTGATGGCCGCGAAGCCCAGGACCGTCTATACCTGCACCGAGTGCGGCGGGCAGTCGCCCAAGTGGCAGGGGCAATGCCCGCACTGCAATGCCTGGAACACGCTCGTGGAAAGCGCGGTGGAAGCCGGTGCGAAAGCGGGCCTGCATCGCTTCGCCAGCCTCGCGCGCAAGAGCGAAGTCATCGCGCTCGCCGACGTCGAGGCCGAGGACTTTCCGCGCCTGCCGACGCTCATCGGCGAGTTCGACCGCGTGCTGGGCGGCGGGCTGGTCGAAGGCGGCGTGGTGCTGATCGGCGGCGACCCGGGCATCGGCAAGTCCACGCTGCTGCTGCAAGCGGCGGCGCGCCTGGGCGAGCAGATGCCGGTGCTTTACGTGACCGGCGAGGAATCCCCGCAGCAAGTCGCGTTGCGCGCGAAGCGCCTCGGCGTGAACGCTTCGAAAGTGCGCCTGCTCGCCGAGATCGAGCTGGAGAAGATCCAGGCCACGCTTTCCTCGGCCAAGCCGCGCATCGCCATCATCGACTCCATCCAGACGCTGTATTCGAGCGCCCTCACCTCGGCGCCGGGTTCCGTGGCGCAGGTGCGAGAGTGCGCCGCGCAATTGACGCGCTTCGCGAAGCAGACCGGCGTCACCATCATCTTCGTCGGCCACGTCACCAAGGAAGGCGCGCTCGCGGGGCCGCGCGTGCTCGAGCACATGGTCGACACGGTGCTTTATTTCGAGGGCGAGACGCACACCAGCTTTCGCCTGATCCGCGCCACCAAGAACCGCTTCGGCGCGGTGAACGAGATCGGCGTCTTCGCCATGACCGAGAAGGGCCTGCGCGAAGTCGCGAATCCTTCCGCGCTTTTCCTCTCGCAGCACCATTCGGGAGTCGCGGGCTCGTGCGTGATGGTCACGCAGGAAGGCACGCGGCCGCTGCTGGTCGAGCTGCAGGCGCTCGTCGACGAGTCGCACGGCATGGCGCCCAAGCGCCTCACGGTGGGGTTGGAGCTGAACCGCCTCGCGATGCTGATCGCGGTGCTGCATCGCCACGCCGGCATCGCTTGTTACGACCAGGACATCTTCGTGAACGCGGTAGGCGGCGTGCGCATCGTCGAACCGGGCGCCGACCTCGCGGTGACGCTCGCGATCGTCTCCAGCCTGCGCAATCGACCCTTGCCGGAAAAGCACGTGGTTTTCGGCGAAGTCGGGCTCGCGGGCGAGGTGCGGCCGGTGCAGCGCGGGCAAGAGCGTCTGCGCGAGGCGGCGAAGCTGGGCTTCACCCACGCCATCATCCCGTCCGCCAACAAGCCGCGCCAGCCGATCCCGGGCCTCACCGTGGTCGCGGTGGATCGATTGGTGGAGGCGGCGGATTACTTGAAAGAATAAAAGGGGTCAGGTCCATTTTTCGGCGAAAAATGGACCTGACCCCTTTTATTCATTTCATCAGCAGCGCGATCAGCAGTCCGATCGCGGCGATCGAGAGGACGATGATCGCGCCGATGGTGAGCAGGTTGGTCGCGGTCGAGGTGCCGCCCTCGCGTCCCGCGTTCGCGGGAAGCGGAAGCTGCAGCGGACGCGGGGCCTCCTTCTTCGCCGGCGCGGGTTCCGGGGGCGGCGGGGGAGCCGGCGCGGGCTTGGCGGGCGCGGCAGCCATCTGCTTCGCGAGCGGGCTGCCGGGCTCGATCTTGCCGCGGTAGGCGCGCATCTTCTGCGTCTCGGAGATGAAGTCCCTGAAGTCGTCGGTCTGCGCGGTCTGCGCCATGAGCCGCATCGTCGCGTCGAACGAATCGAAGGTCTTGGCGAGGGGAAGCGGGAGGGCCTCCTCGTGCTTTCCCCCTCCGGCTTCCATGGGAATCGTCGCGGTGTCCACCAGCACTTTGTCGGGCACACGACTCGGAGGCGCGGTCACCGCCTTCAGCGCGGTCGCCGGGCGCGACGAATCCATCTGGCGGCGCACTTCGCGCAGGTCGTCGGCGAGCTCCTGGACCGCCTGGTAGCGATCCTCGAGAAGCTTCGCCATCGCCTTCGCCACGATCAGGTCGAGCATCGCGGGCACCGCGCGGTTGTGCGCCGACGGCGGGGGCGGCGTGGTGTTCACCGTCGCGTACATGATCGCGTTCACGTTGTCGCCGTCGAAGGGCGCGACGCAGGTGAGCGCCTCGTAGAGCACTACGCCCAGCGAGAAGATATCGCTGCGCGCGTCGATGGACTTGCCGATGACCTGCTCGGGCGACATGTAGCGGGGGCTGCCGAGGATCAACCCCGTCATCGTCTTCACCGCCGAATTGGGCAGCCGCGCGATGCCGAAGTCGGTGATCTTCGCCACGCCGCCCTTCATCACCATGATGTTCGACGGCTTCACGTCGCGGTGCACGATGTCCTGCGAGTGCGCGAACGAGAGCCCGTCGGCGACTTGCGCGATGATGTCCACGATCGCATCCGCGGGCGGGATCTGCCCGGTCGCGATCATGTCCTTCAGCTCCTTGCCCTCGAGGAACTCCATCGCCATGTAGGCGACCTGGTCGGTCTTGCCCACGTCGTAGATGGTGACGATGTTGGGGTGGTTGAGGCGCCCCGCGGCCTTGATTTCCTGCTGGAAGCGCGCCTCGTATTCCTCGAGCTCCTGGCGCGACAAGTTCAAGTTGATCGTCTTGATCGCGACGGTCCGGTCGATGATCGGGTCGACGGCCTTGTAGACGACGCCCATCGCCCCCTGGCCGATTTCCGAAATGATCTTGTAGCGTCCGAGCGTCGCAATCATCGAGAGGCTATTTTTTCGTCGGCACGCCCGCCGTCGGAGGCGGCCCTTTGCTTTTTTCCCTGGCTTCCTTTTCTTGCAGCGCCTTGAGCGCCTGCGCCTTGGCGGCGGCGAAGGTCCTGGTCCACGAGGGGTGTCCCGCCTCCGCCGGAGTGAGGTCGAACTTCGGGTCGACGTCGTAGATCTTGACGAATTCCAGGCGGCACTCGCGATACTTGCCCTCCAGGCACAGCGTGAACGCGAGGTGCTTCAACGCCTTCACCTGGTCGTCCTTGCTCTTCAGGCCCTCGCGAATCGCTCCCTCGAGAAGCGTCCTCGCCGCGGGATAGTCGCCGGCGTCGTACTTCACGAGGCCGTCGGAGAGCATCTGCTCGGCCTTGGCGAGCGGGATGAGCGGTTTCCTCACCGCCGCTTCGCGCTCCGCGATGAGCTGCGTGCGCACGTTGCGGTAGACCGGTCCCCAGATGGGGTGGCCGTCTTCCGCGGGCGAGAGCGCGAACTCCGAGTTGATCTCGAAGGCCTTGCGGAACTCGTCGCGGCACTGCGCCTCGCGATTCGACACGCAGTGCGAGAACGCGAGGTACTTGCGCGCCCGCGACTGGTCGGTCTTCGAGAGCATGCCGTGCTCGAGCGAGGCGGTGAGGCTCTTCACCGCGTTGTCGAAGTCGCCCACCTCGTAATGCTTGACGCCGGCGGAGAGCTGCTCGACGGCGCGTTCGCGCAGCACCGACTCGGTGATCTGCGGCGTGACGGCCTGGGGTTTTTCCTGCCCGAGCTGTTCCAGCTGCTGGCAGGACGCCGCGAGCAAAGCCACGGCGATGAGGGCGATGCGGTGCGCGGGAATATTTTTTTTCATGGGCGTCACTGGAACTTGTGCCTCACCGTGATCTCGTCACGCGCCTTGAGGTCGAGGCTCTCCGCGTGCGCGGCGAAAGTCGTGTTCTTCACTTCGATCCGGTACTTCCCCGGATCGAGCTTGAGCGACTTCATCGGCGGCGAGACGCCGCGCGACCTGCCGTTCACGTAGATCTCGCCCCACGGCTGGATCGCGAAGACCAGGGTCGCGGGCGGCGCTGCGGGCTTGGATGCTTCGCCCTTCGCGGTTTCTCCCTTTGCCTCGGCGGCGGCCTTGTCCTTGGCGGCCTTCTCGCCTTCCTTCCTGGCGTCCTTCATCGCGTCTTTCGACGCCTCCCCCGCGGGCGGGGCGGCCGCCGGAATGACCGCGGGCGAAGGCGTGGGCTCGAGGACTTTCGCCTCGGGCTTCGGCGCCTCGACCGCGGGCTTCGCGGGCTCCTGCGGCGGCGCGGCGGGCTTCGACGCCTCGATGGGAGGCGGCGTGGCCGCGGCCACCTCGGGCGTGGCGGGCTTCTTCATCACGACGAGAATCGCCAGCACCAGCACCACCGCCAGGAGGGCGCCGGCGATGATGGTGAGCTTTTTCTTGTCCTGCACGAACGCGGGAATGCTGAGCGTGACGGTGGAGCTGCCCGCGCCCGTCGACGATCCCGCCTTGCGCTGGTTCGGGCTGGTCGACGAGGCGCGGTCTTTCATGCCGTCCTTCGCCTTCTGCAGCGCGCCTTCATGGTGGCCCACCACGTAGATTTCGTGCTCACGGACATGCTTGTCCGTGCGCGAGCCTTCGTAGTGGAAGAGCTTCGCGTACTCGCTCGCGAGATTCGACACCACGTCGTAGTACGAGCGCGAGACGACTATTTGGCCAGGACGCGCGAAGCTCATGATGCGCTGCGCCACGTTGATGCCGTCGCCGATGATGTTGGGGTGCCCGTTGATGTCCTTCACGAGCTTCACGGGCCCGAGGTTGATGCCCATGCGCACCGAGTCCTCGCCCGAGGCTTCGACGATCGTCGAGGTCATTCCCTCGGAGATCATCTTCTCGCGCAGCGACAGCGTCACGAAGAGCGCGTCCTCGGGGTCGCCGAGAAAGCTGATCGCCGCGCCGTCCCCCGTGTCAAGGATGATGCGGTCGTTGACGGGGATGTCCTTGATGGCCTCGGAGAGGTTGCTCGTGAGGCTCGTCTTCAGGCGAATCTGCTCCGTCACAGGCTTTTTCGAATACCCCACCAGGTCGATGAAAACGACGCTGCAGATGAAGGTTCTATTTGCCTGATCGAGCATCGAGCGACCTGGATTGGGCGGCGGCGGGGCCAGTTTTGATTTAGTTGTGGTAATGCAGTGACTTACATGCCGAATTTCGGGCAATTCCTAGTCTAACGGATTCCGTGCCAAAAAGCCTGTGCAGCAGGTCACAACTCGACCGTTTGGCCGTTGAGAAATCCACTGTCGCGTCCCAGAAGGTACAGCAGCGACCGCGCGGCCGCCTCCGGTGTGCGCAACAGGGCGCGATTCTCCCCCGGATGGCTCTGCGCGCGCTGCGGCGAGGCGATCGGTCCGGGAATGAATACATTCACCCGGGGATTGCCCCTCAGCGCGAGCTCCTCGCCCCAGATCGCCGCGAGCGTGGACAGCCCCGCCTTGGCCACCGCGAAGCCACCCCAGTAGGCAAGCGGATGAGCCCCGTGCGTCTCGCCGGTGAACACCACCGAGGAGCCGGGCGCGGCCGAGAGCAATGGCAGGCACGCGCGTGTGAGCGCGAACGGGGCCGCCAAGTTCACTCTCAGAAGCTGCATCCACTGCTCGAGCGTCTGGTTGGCGAGCGGCCCCAGGGGAACAAAGTGACTCGCGCAATGCGCGATGGCATCGAGGCGCTTCAGGTCCTTCTTCGCCAGCTGGGCGAGCTCCTCGTAGTCCGCGGTCGCGGCGCTCGCGAGGTCGAGGGGGATGATCGCGGGCTCGCCGCCGCCGGCCGCGGCGATGGCGTCGTAGGTCGCTTCGAGCTTCTCCAACTTGCGGCCGAGGAGGGCGACGGTGGCCCCGCGCGCCGCGGCCGCGAGGGCCACGGCGCGTCCGAGGCCCTGCCCGGCGCCGGTCACGAGGACCACGCGATCGGCGAAGAGATCGGCGGGCGGATCGTAGTCGGCGGGAATCGCCGCTTGCGCGGGCCGGGTCGTCATCGGGGAGCGAGGTGTCGCAGGACGGCCGCGGCCGCACTCTGGCCGCTTTTCACGGCGCTCTCGAGTGTGGCGGGATAGGAGCTCGCGGTATAGTCGCCGGCGAGAAAAAATCCTCGCGCCGCGGTGATATTTGGAGGGCGAAACACTCCCGGCTTGCAGGCGAAGGTAGCGCGCTTCTCGGTGATCACCTTGGTCCACGCCGGCGCCGGGAGCGGACCGGCGGCCTCGGCGATCTCGCGGTGCACCAGCGTGCCTAGCACGTCGTTGTCGAGCGCGAGGTGCGGGCCCGAGGCGGAGATCACGGCCGCAAGCAGGCCGCGCGCGCCCGAAAGCGCTTCGCGATCGAACACCCATTGCACGTGCCCTCCGGCGAGCCCGAGCATCGGAAAGGCAAGCTTCACCGGGCTCTCGTACTGCAGGTAGATCGTGGCGATCGGCTCGTGCTCCATCGCGTCGAGCTGCGAGCGAAGGGCGGCGAGATCGGGGCTCGACTCGACGAGCGACGGTACCTGGAAGGGCGCCACGGCGCAGACCACCGCGTCGAAGCGCCGCGAAGCCGTGCCGTGGAAAAGCGTCCATCCCTCGCTGTCGCCTTCGATCGCGGCGATGCGGGTGCCGAGCGCGATCTCGACTCCGCGCTGCCCGAGCCAATCCACCGCGGCGTCGGGGAAGATCGCCGAAAGGTCGAAGGCGGGAATGAGGAGATCGGAATCCTCGCGCCGGCGAAACAACGCATCGCGGACCACGTTGGCGAAAACTTCGCCATCGGCTACGGCAACGGGCGTGTTGAGCGCGGAGACGCACAGCGGCTCCCACAGGTAGCGGCGCACGGCGGCAGGCTGCTCGTGACGCTCGAGCAACTCCGCAACCGTAAACCGGGGACAGACCCCAGTTTTCTGCGCTACGGAAAACTGGGGTCTGTCCCCGGTTTTGAGGGCGAGGGCGAAGCGCGCCGCCGCCCAGCGCTCGCTCCAGGTGAGGCCCCGCGCGCGGGCGAGTGCGGCGGCGAGGTGAAGCGGCGCGGGCAGGCGCGGCGCCGCGAGCGAAAAGTCGCGCGCGAACGTGAGCGTGAGCGGCAGACGCAGCAGCGCGCGCGCGGAAACGCCGACTTCGCGCATGAGCGCGAGCGTCTCGCGATAGGCGCCGAGGAGGAGATGCTGCCCGTTGTCCAGCAGCGCACCGCGGTATTCGACGCGGCGCGCGCGCCCCCCCGGAGTGCGGTTCGATTCGAACACCGTGACCGCGCAGCCCGCGCGCACGAGCGCGATCGCCGCTGCGAGGCCCGCGTAGCCGGCGCCCACGACCGCGACGCGCCTCATCGCCGCGCGTTCACTTCGACCACACCCAGGTCTTCCACGCGATCCAGAGCTTGCGCAAGGGTGTCAACGCGATGCGCTTGTCGAGGACGTCGAAGCGATCGCGGCGGATCTCGTCGAGGAGCGTGCGGTAGATCGCGGCCATGATGAGGCCCGCGCGCTGGCTCGCCCGATCCTCGGGCGGGAGCTTCGAGTAGGCGAGGTCGTAATACGACTGCGCGCGCTGCGCCTGGAAATCCATGAGGGCCGCGAACTTTTCTCCGCCGCGCCGCGCGAGGATGTCCTCGGCGCCCAGCCCGAAGCGCGCGAGCTCGTCCCGCGGCAGGTAGACGCGGTCGCGCCGGGCGTCCTCGCCCACGTCGCGGACGATGTTGGTGAGCTGGAACGCGATGCCGAGGGCCTCCGCGTATTCCAGGGTCGACGGGTTGCGATAGCCGAAGATCGACGCCGAGAGCTGCCCGACGACCCCCGCCACGCGGTGGCAGTAGAGCTTGAGGGCGTCGAAGTCGGAATAGCGGTGGTAAGTGAGATCCATCTCCATGCCGTCGATGATCTCGTTCAGGCGCGCGGCGTCGATGCCGTATGCGGGGGCGAACGGCGCCAGCGCCTTGGTGACGGGATGCTGCGGGTGTCCCGCGAAAAGGTTCGCCACCTCGGTACGCCACCACGCGAGCTTGGTGCGCGCGATTCCCAGGTCGCTCACCTCGTCGGCGATGTCGTCGACCTCGCGGCAGAACGCATAAAGCGCGGTGATCGCCCGCCGCCGTTCCGGCGGAAGGAACAGGAAGCTGTAGTAGAAGCTCGAGCCGCTCTGCGCGGCTTTCTGCTGGCAGTAATCGTCAGGAGTCACGGGGTCTCAACGCAGCAGCGCTCGCGCGAGGATTCGCATCCAGTCGAGCTTGCCCAGCCTGGGCCGATGCAGGAACACGTCACCCGACACGGCGTCGATTTTATCGAGAATGGCCGCCCCTCCCGCGACGGTGGCGCGGATCTCGAGCCCGAGGCGTCCCGGCAGCGTGCGGCCCAGCGCCGCGCCGCTCGCGAGCATCTTCCGCGCGCGGTCGCATTCGAACGCCATGAGCTTCGCCCATTTTTCGTCGGTTCGCGCCTCGGCGATCGCGCGCTCCTCCACGCCGAAGCGCGCGAGATCCTCGAGCGGGATGTAGACGCGCTCCTTCTCCCAATCGATGGCGACGTCCTGCCAGAAGTTGATGAGCTGCAGGCTCGAGCAAATGGCATCGGACTGCTCAACCGGGGACAGACCACTTGTGCCTCTCCGCGGAACAAGTGGTCTGTCCCCGGTTTGCTCGAAGAGGTGCAGCAGCAGCCGGCCGATCGGGTTGGCGGAGCGGCGCGAATAGTCCATCAGCTCCGCGAAATCCGCATAGCGCTTTTTCACCACATCCTGCTTGAAGGCGTCGATCAGGTCGCGCAGGAGATTCACGGGCAACCGATGCTCGCGAATCGCATCCTCGATCGCCTCGAATTGCGCGCCAGGATTTCTTCCGGCCTCGATCGCGTCGAGCGCCTGCAGGTAGCGGTCGAGTCCCGCGAGGCGCTGGGAATCGGGCAGGTAGCCCTCGTCGGCGACGTCATCCGCGCCCCGCGCGAAGCCATAGATGGCTTCGATGGGCCGGCGCAAGGGCCGCGGCAGCAGCCACGAGGCGACCGGAAAGCTCTCGTAATGATCGACCGGCAAGGGGATTGGAAGGGCTTGAATTTTCTGGATTATATCCGTCCGAGGGCGGTTCCATGGCGGCTTTGGGAGGGCCCTTTTTCGGGTATAATTCTGCGACCGCGAAAGTGGCGGAATTGGTAGACGCACTGGATTTAGGTTCCAGCGCCGAAAGGCATGGGGGTTCGAGTCCCTCCTTTCGCACCAGGTCGCTT
>WNFI01252841.1_pt1 | contig 17185 bp, 22 predicted proteins | sample 5400471 | NCBI WGS metagenome assembly WNFI01 (sample SAMN13153348, study PRJNA577476) | soil metagenome | isolation source: 100 cm saprolite on Douglas fir-dominated hillslope | place: USA:California | collected 2013-09-17 | reverse complement strand
CATTCCCGTGCGGCTCGTGGATAATCTGGTGCTGGAAGGCCTCGTCCGAATTTCACAGGACGCGGTGAAATCACCCCACGGGAAATCGTGAAAACCGTAACTTTCCTGCTGTTGTTCGCCAATCTCGGTTTTTTCGCCTGGATCTACTTTGGCGGCCGTGCATCGGACGAGCCGCAGCTGATGGAGCAGCAGCTCAATCCGCAGGCGATCCGATTGCTCCGTGCCGATCAGCTCGCGGCCCTTACCACTGAGCGTACGAAGCAGACCGCGGAGCGCGCCAAACCGCCGCCCAAGGCGACCGTCGCCGCGTGCCTCGAGCTCGGCGCGTTCAGCTCGGGTGACGCGGTGCGCGTGCAACAGGCGCTTGAACCTCTTGCGCTCGGGTCGAGGCTCTCGCAGCGGCGTGCCGAAGAAATCGCGAGCTACTGGGTATTCATGCCGCCGCAACGCAACCGACAGGCGGCAAACCAGAAAGCCGCCGAGCTCAGGAAGCTCGGCGTCGAAGACTTCTATATCGTTCAGGAGGATTCCAAGTTCCGATTCGCGATTTCTCTGGGTGTGTTCAAAACCGAGGAGGCAGCGCGGTCGAGACTCGCCGAGTTGCGCAAAAAGGGAGTGCGATCGGCCCGGGTCGATCCAAGGGAAACGTCCGTGCAGAAAGTCTACTTCACCGTTCGGGAAGTCCCCGATGCGCTGGTCTCGAAACTGAACGACTTGCGCCAGAGCTTTGCGGGCAGCGAGCTCAAGGACTGCGCGCCGGAGGAAAAGCGCAAAGGAAATTAGCCAAGAATCTTCTTGACCAGAGCGGTCGTCGAGCGCTGGTGCCTGAAGGGGATCGAATGCACGCGTCCGCCCCAGCCCCGCACTTCGGCGGCCCCGACGATCGCTTCGGGCTTCCAGTCGCCGCCCTTCGCGAGCACCTCCGGCCGCGAGGCAAGTATCAGCGCGAGCGGCGTATCCTCGTCGAACCACGTCACGAGGTGGACGGATCCAAGGGCCGCTACCACCGCCATGCGGTCGGCGAGCGGGTTGAATGGGCGCTCCTCGCCTTTACCGAGACGCTTAGCCGACGCGTCGCTGTTGACTGCGACGAGAAGCGTCGCTCCCAGGGAGCTCGCCTCGGCGAGATAGGTGACGTGTCCGCGATGCAGGATGTCGAACACGCCGTTGGTGAAGACGAGGGGTCGCGCAAGGGATCCGAGCCGCGCCGTAAGTTCCTGAGGCGGGCAAATCTTCCGCTCGAAAGGGATCTCCATCTCGCCTATTTTGACAGAACGAACCGCCGGTTGTACCTTAGGCTGGCCTCATTATTGGGTTCCCGCAGATGCGCATTCTCCTCGGACTGCTGTTCGCTGCTTCGATCTCCGCGCCCGCGCTCGCCGCGTGCCCGCCGCTGCTCAACCACACCCTTCCGAGCCTGACCGATCAGGCCACGCCGTTGTGCCAATTCGAGGGCAAGGTGCTGCTCGTGGTGAATACCGCGAGTCAATGCGGGTACACGCCCCAGTACGAAGGACTGGAGGCGCTGTACCGCCGCTACCGCGAAAAAGGCCTTGTCGTGCTGGGTTTCCCCGCCAACGATTTCGGCGGCCAGGAACCGGGGGGCAACCGCGACATCGCCAAATTTTGCGAGGTCAACTACGGCGTCAGCTTTCCGATGTTCGCGAAATCCGGCGTGTCGGCGGGCAACGCCAACCCCTTGTACGCGACGCTTGCCGCGAAGACCGGCGAGCGCCCCCAGTGGAACTTCCACAAATACCTGATCGACCGTTCGGGCGAGAAAGTGTTGTCCTTCGGCAGCGGAGTGACGCCCGGCGACCGCAAGCTCGTCGGCGAGATCGAGCGTATGCTGTCCGAGAGCAAACCCTAGACGCGGGCCTCGAACCCGTTCCTATTTCTTGGCAGGCGGAACGACGTACTCGAAAACGCGGACGACTTTTTGTACCCCGCCGGTGCCGCGCGCAACCTCGGTCGCGGCGTCCGCTTCTTCGCGCGTGACCAATCCGAGCAGAAACACGACCCCTGCCTCGGTCACGACCTTGATATCGGTGGGCCGAAACCTCCCGCTTCCGAGAAAATTGCCTTTGACCTTGCTGGTGATGTAGGCATCGTTGCTGCGGGAGCCAGCCGAGCTCGCGCCCGCGATCTGCAGTTCGTTGACCACGGTCTTCACCTGCGGTATTTCGCTCACGATTTTTTCCACTTCCGCTTTTGCCTGCGCCGTGGGCACTTCGCCGGTGAGCAGCACCGTGTAATTGTAGCTGGTGACGTTGACGTGTCCCTGGCTCTTGAGCGCCTCGCCGACGCGGTTGCCCGCGGTCATTTCTATCCGTTGATCGGTAAACATCACTTCAGCCTGGCGGCGGTCGGCGGCGACGACCACCCCCGTTGCCACCCCGCCGACAAGGAGTGCTTCGACGCAAGCCTGGAGCGCCATGGCCGAAATCAAGATCAGCGCCGCCGCGGCGTATCGCCTCGCTGCCGGACAGTTCTTCATTCGACCCCCAAGAGCATGCAATCGATGCCGTCGCAAAGGCAGTGCAGCGTGAGAAGATGCACTTCCTGAATGCGGGCAGTTTGCGAGTGGGGTACGCAGATATGCACGTCTTCCGAAGCGAGCAGCTTTCCGATTTCGCCTCCGCCGCGGCCGGTGAGGGCGACCACGCGCATCTCGCGTTCGTGGGCTGCCGAGACCGCGCGAGCCACGTTTTTTGAGTTGCCGCTCGTGGATATGCCGAGGAGCACGTCGCCCGCCTGGCCCAGCGCGCTCAGCTGCTTGGAGAATACCTGCTCGTATTCGTAGTCGTTTGCGATCGCGGTCAAGGTAGAGGTATCGGTCGTCAGCGCAATCGCGGCGAGCCCGGGACGCTCGCGCTCGAAGCGGTTGAGCAGCTCGGCGGAAAAATGCTGGGCATCGGCCGCCGAGCCGCCGTTCCCGCATGCGAGGATCTTGCCGCCAGAAGGTCTACGCTGTCCTCGGCCGGGCGGGCGGTGACGGCTTTCATACGACCCTTATTCTACCGTAACCTTCCTTGCGGACGCGCCGGGCCGGCTCGGGCACCGCCGTTGAACCGGAAGCGAAGCCCGGCAAGCCTCAGGCGGAGAATGCATCGCGTATCCATTCGACCCGCGGCGGTTCGAGGCGATCGAGGAACACTACGTCGAACCGGCAGGCCGCCTCCTTCCTGCCCGCAAGGTAGTGTCGCGCCGTGGCGATGATTCGTGCCTGCTTGCGCGCATCGACGCTGTAGGCGGCGCCACCGAAGTCTTTGGAGCGGCGTAACCTGACTTCGGTAAAGACGACGGTATCCCGATCCTTCAGGATGAGATCGATCTCCCCCCAGCGGCAGCGGTAACGGGTTTCGATCAGAGCCAGCCCTTTGCGCTGCAAATAGCCCGCCGCGATTTGCTCGGCGCGATCGCCGGCCTTCATGTCGCCTTCATCTCGCGTTTTCGAGCGACACACCCACGCCGTCGCGGAACACCGCCTGAATCGGTTCGCGCTGGAGCGTATTGCCTCCGCGGTAGGAGATCCGGCCGGTCACGCCGTCCAGGTTGATGGTTTGTTGCCCCCCGATGAGCTCCCCCGCGATGCGGCAGGAGTCGATGCCGAGAGCGTAAAAACGTTGAAGCTCCGTGGAAAGGCCTTCCAGGCGCGGATAGACCATCACCGCGGCGTGGTCCGGCTGCACGAGCCAAGGCATGTCCACGAAGCGAATGCCGTTCAGGTCCGAGTTGACGAGCGGATCGTTCTTGCCGTCGTTGACCTGCGAGGTCGCAAAGACCTGTAGCTGGTTGTTCAGATAGGGTCGCACGGTGCGCGCCTGGTCGGCTTCCGCGGCGAGGAAAATGAATTGCGCTTGCGAGTCCGCCAGGCCACGGCGCAAATCGATCAAGTCAGCCCGTGCCCCGAACTCCCGCACGTCGCTGATCCTTCCGCCGAGCGAGAACCATTCGTCCGCGAAAGCCCGGCTCACGCGCTTGGCGAGCAAGTTCGATGCCTGCACCACTGCGCCCTCGCGCAGCCCGCGCGCAAAAGCGCTGCGCGCTACAGCGCGCGCTTCGGTCTCGGCGGAAAGCCCAAAGGTATAGAGGCGCGGCGGCAGCGGCGCGTCGCCGTCGGAGACGTTGAGAGCGAGCGTGACCACGCTGACGCGCCCCGCTTGAGCGAGCGCCGTGACCCCCGAGCGTGTCAGGGGGCCCACTATCACGGCGGCACCGCGCTGCACGGCGGCTTCGTATTCGGCGAGGATGCTTTCAGGTTGGGCATCGGTGCGCGCAACCTGCAGGGACTGGCGGTTGTCCGCGAAAGCGAGAGCGGCCTGGCAGCCCAGGCGCACGGCCTCGGCGGCTCGTGAGAACTCAGGAGCATTGAGCGGGAGCAGCAAACCTATGAAAGGCCGAGCGCCCGGGGGCCGGCTTGCCGGATCGTCGACGGCCGCGCACAATGCCGGACTCAACAACGCCAACAGAGCGAAGCAGAATTGGGCGCGAGGAAGGGGAAGCATAGTGGGAGCCCGAGTGGGGCAGGTCAATTATATGTGGTGGCCACGCCCATTGGGAACCTCGAGGACATCAGCCCGCGCGCTCTCGATTCGCTCGCCCATGCCGATGCCATCGCGGCGGAGGACACGCGCGTGACGGCGCGCCTGCTCGGGCACTATCGCGTGCAGGGAAAGCTGATAGCGGTCCATGAGCATAACGAACAGCGCGCCGCCGATTCGATCGTCGAGCAGCTCGCCCGAGGCAAGACCGTTGCCCTGGTTACGGACGCCGGCACGCCCGCGATATCCGATCCGGGCGCGACGGTCGTCAAAAAAGCGCGCGCAGCCGGATTCAGGGTGGTCCCGATTCCAGGGCCTAACGCCGCGGTCACCGCTCTCTCGGCCGCGGGCATCGCGGACGGCCCGTTTCTTTTCGCAGGTTTTCTTCCGGCAAAACCAGGCCCGAGGCGCAAGGCCCTCGAGCGCCTCGGCACCTTGCCCTACACGCTCGTGTTCTACGAGGCGCCGCACCGCGTCGTCGAATGCGTCGAGGACATGTCGGCGGCGCTGGGCCCGGAGCGCGTACTCGTGATCGCGCGCGAGCTGACGAAACTCTTCGAACAGATCCATCGGTGCGTCTTAAGGGAAGCGGCGGCTTGGCTCCGCGAGGACACCGACCGCCAGCGCGGCGAATTCGTGCTGATCGCGGAGGGAACCGCGGCCCGAAGCGAAAGCGCGCAGCTCGATTGGGAACGCGTGCTCACTACGCTTCTCGCGGAGCTGCCGCTTGCGCACGCGGTGAAGCTCGCCTGCAAGCTCACCGGAGCGAAGAAGAACGCGGTGTACGCGCGTGCCTTGCAACTCGCGCGCGCTGCGACCACCCGGCGATCCTGATTCCGTGCAGTCCCTGACCCTCACCCGGCCGGACGACGCCCATCTGCACCTTCGCGACGGCACCGCGCCGCTCATGACCCTCTATTTGACTGACGGCACGAGCGCCGAGGAGATCGCGCGCGCGAAGAAATCGGGCTTGGTGTGCGGAGTGAAGTACTACCCGGCCGGCGCGACCACCAACTCCGGGGCCGGAGTCACGAGCATCGAGCACGCCTATCCCGCGCTCGATGCGATGCAGGAGCACGACCTGCCCCTGCTCGTTCACGGCGAAGTCACGATTCCGGGCGTGGACATTTTCGATCGCGAACGCGTGTTCCTCGAGACGGTCCTCGCCGATCTCACCCGCCGCTTCCCGCGCCTTCGCATCGTGGTCGAGCACGTGACCACCCGCGAGGCGGTGGATTTCGTGCTGGCGGGAGGGTCCCGCATTGCCGCCACGATCACCGCGCACCACCTGCTCTACAACCGCAGCGCGTTGTTCGCGGGCGGTCTCCGGCCGCACCATTACTGCCTGCCTGTCCTGAAGCGCGAGGAACACCGCGAGGCGCTGGTGCGTGCGGCGACGAGCGGCAATCCGAAATTCTTCCTCGGCACAGACAGCGCGCCGCATGCGCGCGCCGACAAGGAAACGCCGTGCGGACACGCGGGCATCTATACGGCGCATGCGGCGATCGAACTGTACGCGGAGGTCTTCGAGCGGGCCGGGGCGCTCGGCAAGCTCGAAGCCTTCGCCAGCTTTCACGCGGCGGATTTCTACCGACTGCCGCGCAACCGCGGCTCGATCACCTTGCGCAAGGAGACCTGGACCGTACCCGGAGAGATCCCGTTCGGCGCGGCGACGCTCGTGCCGCTGCGGGCGGGCGAATCGGTCGGATGGCGGCTCGCCTGACGCGAGCGCTCGACGCGCCGATCTTCACGGCGCTCAAGCCTCTGCTCGGACGCCTGCCGCGAGATCGGTTTCCCAGGCACGACGAGCTCAACGCCCTGAGGACCCCGTCGGTGGTGAGCGGCGGCGGCGCGTCGATCCGGTTCGTGCCGCCCGCGGCTTCCGCCCAATACGAAGTCCGTATCTTCGAGAGCGGAGAAGTGCAGACGCGCCCGGACAGCTGGCACGATCTGTTCAACGCGCTCGTGTGGCTTGCGTTTCCGAAAACCAAGGCGGTTCTGAACCGCCACCATTACGACGAGATCCGGGCGCGTCGCGGCGAGCGGCTGAGGGGTACGGCTCGCGACGTGCTGACCCTTTTCGACGAGGGCGGGATCGTCGTCGCCGCGGCGGCCCCGGAGCTGCCGGCGCTGTTGCGCGAATTCAGGTGGAAGGAGCTCTTCTGGAGGCGCCGCGCGGAGGTGCTGCGATCCATGCGCTTCTACGTGTTCGGCCACGCGATCTACGAAAAGGCGCTCGAACCTTACAAGGGGGTGACTGCAAAGGCCCTGATCCTGGACGTTGCGCCGGGTCTGCTCGATGCTCCGATCGGGCGGCAGCTCTCCGAGCTGGACGCGCGCGCGGCGGACTATTTCTCCGCCTTGCAGGCCCTTGCCTCGACCCGCAGCCTATCGCCGCTGCCGATTCTCGGGATTCCCGGCTGGGAGCCGGCCAATGCCTCCGAGAAATATTACGACGACCCCTCGCAATTCCGGTCCCGCCGCTCGCCCTGAGCGAAGGGAGGGTCGGCTTGCTACGGAAATGCAGGAATGGTGGGCTCGATGCCGTGTGCCATCGCTTCCGGATGGCGGCGGCTGACGAGTTCCCGCAGCTCTTCGACTCGCGATGTCGGCACGTCCACCATCAACAAGATTTTGCCGGCGTCGATGTCCTTCTGGAAAGGCTTGAGCCGCGTGTTCGGCACCGACATCGCCACGAGACTCGCCGCCCAAGCTCCGAAGACCGCGCCGATAACGGTTGCGATCAATACCGTGACAAGCTGCAGCGTGACTCCCTCGGGTGGCGTGAGATAGATGTAGATGCCGATCAGAAACCCGCCCACGCCGCCAAGTACGAATCCCAGCTCGGCCCCATGCACCGCGTCGGACTTCTGCAGATAGTTCGCTTCATGCAACTTGCCCAGGGACATCCCTCGCTTGGCGAGGAAATGCATGTGCCCATCCTCGACCCGCGCGAGCAACAGATCGTTGGCCGTCTGGATGGCGCTGCCCAGATCGGGCAGCAGGAAGTACATTCTGCGTCTGATGCTCGTCTCCTCTCCGAAACACGACTCGCCGAACGTTTCTTACCCCGCGGCACTCCCGAAGTCAAGCCGCCCATGTCGCAATGCGGTAAAATCGCCTCCGAAGCTGGCCAGACAGTCGCTGGCAAATGTCTTAGCTGCCAGAGGAAAGTCCGGGCTCCATAGAGCAGGGTGCTGGGTAACGCCCAGGCGCCGCAAGGCGACGAAGAGGGCCACAGAGACGAGTCGTAGCGCCGGGGTGAAAACCGCGGTGTTGCGGGTGAAACGAGGCAACCTCCACCTGGAGCAACATCAAATAGGCGGACGACGACGTGGCTCGCCGAGTCCGCGGGTAGATGGCTCGAGCCTCGGGGTGACCCGGGGCCTAGAGGAATGACTGTCCACGACAGAACCCGGCTTATCGGCCAGCTTCACTTCTTTCTTCAGCGCGCGGCGCGCTGAACCCACTCCGTGATCGCCGCAACGATCTCCGGCGCTTCGCCGAGCGCAGGCGTCACGCGGAACTCGGTCTTCGAATAGCGTTTGCGGATCTTCGCCACCATCGCCGGCAGCTCGCGCTTGAGGTGCGCGCCTTGCGCGAGGAAGAGGGGCACGATGATCACGGTCTTGATTCCCTTGTCGGTGAATCCTGCGGCCGCCTCGTCGAGCGAGGGCGACATGAATTCAAGGAACGCGAGCTCGACCGGCGTTCCGGCCCCGCGCAGACGGTCGCGGATACTCTCGAACGGCTGCGCCCACTCGGGCTCGCGCGCGCCGTGGGCGAAGAGAATGACGGCGCTTGAAGACATGGAAAGCCGAGCTTAACGGCGGGCGGTTCCGCGGTCAAAGCGGGTTGTTCGCCAGCACGCAGGTCAAGTGCATCCGTTTCTCCGGCGCTTGCATATTGCGGCGCATTTTTGGCTTAATGGGCGCTCGATAAAAACTTCTCCCAGGAGGTTCCATGACGCTGTTCAATCGCGCGGGCGCGGCGTTCGCAGGCTTCGTGCTCGTCCTTTGCGCTTGGGGCATCGGCGCGCAGCCGCTGCCGGCGGCGAAGCCGGAGCAGGTGGGGATGTCCGCGCAGCGGCTGGCAAAGATCGGCGAGGCGCTGAAGAAGGAATCCGCGGACGGGAGCTTCCGCGGCGCGGTGGTCATGGTGGCGAGGAAGGGAAAGCTCGTCTACCAGGACGCGGTCGGCATGCAGACGGCCTCCGCGAAGATGACGCCGGAGGCGATCTTCCGCATCTATTCGATGACCAAGCCCTTGGTGTCGGTGGCGGCGATGATGCTGGTCGAGGACGGCGTCGTTCAGCTCACCGATCCGGTGAGCAAGTACCTGCCAGGCTTTGACAAGCTGCAGGTGAGCGTGCCGAGCAGGGACACGGCGGGCAACGCGACCTACACGCTCGTGCCGCAGGAGCGGCAAATGACGGTGCAGGACCTGCTGCGCCACACCTCGGGTCTCGCGTACGGCGAGATCACGCAGAACGCGCCGGTCAGGGATGGCCTGGAGCGCATCGGCGTATTCCGCAAGGACATGGACTACGAAGCGCGCAACGTCGCGCCCGCCGAGCAGATCGAGAAGATGGCGACGGTGCCGCTCGCGTTCCAGCCGAGCACGACCTGGAACTACAGCCTGTCCGTGGACATGCTGGGCCGCGTGGTGGAGCGCGCCTCGGGCAAGCGCCTGGCGGATTTCCTCGAAGAGCGCCTGTTCAAGCCGCTCAGGATGAAGGACTCGGGCTTCTGGGTGCCGGCGGCCAAGATGCCACGGCTCGCGGAGTCGCTGGAGAAGGACCGCTTCGCCGGCCGCGGCTTCCCGCTGATCGACGTGTCCGCGCCACCGAAGAACGACTCCGGCGGCGCGGGGGGCGTGTCCACCGCGGCGGACTACCTGCGCTTCTGCCAGATGCTGATGAACGGCGGCACGCTGGACGGGGCGCGGGTGCTGAGCCGCACTACCGTGAAGCTGATGACTTCGGATCATCTGGGCAACTTCATCCAGCAGCCGGTGCAGCCGGGCGAGCTGTTGCTCGGCACCAAGGGCTACAGCTTCGGCCTCGGGTTCGCGGTGCGCACGGGCGACGGCATCGCGGGAGTACCGGGTTCGGCCGGCGAGTACATGTGGGCCGGCTATGCCGGAACCTATTTCTGGGTGGACCCGAAGGAGCAGGTGACCGCGGTGCTGATGACGCAGGCGGCGAGCCCGCAGCGCGCATATTTCCGCAAGCTCGTGAAGCAGCTCGTCTACCAGGCGATCACCGACTAGGAGTTCCAAAGGGGCCATTCCCCGGCCACGCGGGGCTAATGAACATCGGCGATAATGCCGCCATGGACGCACCGCAGCAGCCCGTTTCCCCCCGCCAGCGCCTGCAAGAACTGCTCGCGATACCGGAGGGCCAGCGAACCGAGGCCCAATGGGACGAGATCAATGAGCTTGAAATCAAGCTCGCTTCGGGCAATCGGCAGCAGGCTCCGGAGCAGGGCGCCCGGGGGAACGTCCCCAACGCTTCGGGTCATCCCAGGCCCGGCGGCAACCCGCACGGCAAGAAGCGTGGCGGGTTCGGCGACAAGTCCCGGCGCCGGCGCTGAGCCCTCCTGCCGGCGGCCTCCCGTTGTATAGGGAGGTCTTCGATACGAACTGCGAGCTATCGGCTGTTTCCATGCAAGCCATCGTCTCCGTCGCGAACCTCTCGAAAACCTACGCCTCCGGTCTCCGGGCTCTCGAGAACATCAGCCTGGACATCCGCCGCGGAGAGATCTTCGCGCTGCTTGGCCCCAACGGCGCGGGCAAGACGACGCTGATCGGCATCATCTGCGGGATCGTCAATCCGAGCGAAGGCGGGGTTCGGGTGGACGGTCACGACATCGTCGTCGACTACCGCGCCGCACGCTCCATCGTCGGCCTCGTGCCGCAGGAGCTGACGACCGATGCATTCGAGACCGTATGGAACACGGTGTGCTTCAGCCGCGGCCTCTTCGGCAAGCCCGCCGACCCCGCACACATCGAGAAGGTGCTCAGGGATCTGTCCCTGTGGACAAGGAAAGACAGCAAGGTCATGACCCTTTCGGGCGGCATGAAGCGGCGCCTTCTCATCGCCAAGGCGTTGTCGCACGAGCCGCGGATCCTCTTTCTCGACGAGCCGACCGCGGGCGTCGACGTCGAGCTGAGGCAGGACATGTGGAAGCTGGTGCGCGCGCTCCAGGCCTCCGGGGTCACGATCATACTGACCACGCACTACATCGACGAGGCCGAAGAAATGGCCGACCGGATCGGCGTGATCAGCAAGGGCGAGATCATCCTGGTGGAGGACAAGGCCGAGCTGATGCGCAAGCTCGGCAAGAAACAGTTGACGCTGCACCTGGAGAAAACGCTGGCGCGGATCCCGCCCGGGCTGTCCGCGTACAACCTGGAGCTCTCGGGCAAGGGCAGCGAATTGATCTATACCTACGAGGAGCGAGGTGATCGGGCAGGCATCACCGCGCTGCTGCAAGACCTGACCGGAGCGGGCATCCGCTTCAAGGATCTGCAGACGACGCAAAGCTCGCTCGAAGACATCTTCGTCACCCTGGTGAGCGACAGAAAATGAGCGCGATGAACGTTTACGCGATACGCGCGATCTACAAGTTCGAGATGGCGCGCACCCGGCGCACACTGATGCAGAGCATCATCTCGCCGGTGATCTCGACGGCCCTGTACTTCGTCGTCTTCGGCGCGGCGATCGGCGGGCGCATCCCCGAGGTCGAAGGCGTCAGCTACGGCGCCTTCATCGTGCCCGGCCTCGTCATGCTTTCGCTCCTGACGCAGAGCATCTCCAACGCCTCGTTCGGCATCTACTTTCCCAAGTTCGTCGGGACGATCTACGAGCTGCTCTCGGCACCGGTCTCCTATTTCGAGATCGTGGTGAGCTACGTGGGGGCGGCCGCGACCAAGTCGGTCGTCCTCGGCCTCATCATCCTCGCGACGGCGGCGCTGCTGGTGCCGCTCAGGATCGAGCATCCCTTCTGGATGATCCTCTTCCTCGTGCTGACCTCGGTGACATTCAGCCTCATCGGCTTCATCATCGGAATCTGGGCTGACGGTTTCGAGAAGCTCCAGGCCATACCGCTCCTGATCATCACGCCGCTCACCTTTCTCGGCGGCAGCTTCTACTCCATCGACATGCTCGCGGTGTCGCTCGCGGTCGTGGCGTGGATCTTCAGGACCGGCTATCGACTCAAGAATTGAAATCGCAAGCCCTTTTCTGGACCACCGCCTACCAGGCGATCGACGACTAAGAGAAGTTCGTTCAACCTGTCGATTTCGCAAAGCCTCGCTCGTCGTACAGTCAAGAGCTTGGCCTTTCATCCGGCCGGAACCGCCCGGAGGCCCGGCTCCCGACTGATTGGAGAACAGCATGCGATTCATGATGATGGTCAAGGCGACGAAGGACAGCGAAGCGGGCGTGATGCCCTCCGAAAAGCTCATCTCGGAGATGCAGAAGTACCACGAGGAGCTGCAGAAGGCCGGGGTGCTGCTCGATGGCTCGGGCCTGAAGCCGAGCTCGAAGGGCTGGCGCGTCAAGTACTCTGGTAGCAAGCGCACCGTGGTCGACGGGCCTTTCACCGAGGCGAAGGAGCTCGTCGCCGGCTACACGATCATCCAGGTAAAGTCGCGGGAAGAAGCGATGGAATGGTCGAGGCGCTTTCCCAATCCCTCCATCGACGGCAAGGAAGCTGAGATCGAGGTCCGGCAGTTCTTCGAACTGGAGGATTTCGGTCCGAGCGAGGCGGTCGAGCGCTTTCGCGAGATGGAGAAGGACCTCCGGAAGAAGAAGTAGGAAAAACAAAGGAGAAATAGTTGTGACAAGCGGCATCGACCACCCGAAGCGCTGGCTGGCGCTCATCGTCCTCTGTCTTGGCGACTTGATGATCGTCCTCGACACCACGATCGTGAACGTCGCGCTGCCTTCGATCAGGGCGGATCTCGGCTTCTCCGAGACATCGCTCGTCTGGGTCGTGAACGCCTACATGCTCACCTTCGGCGGATTTCTGCTGCTCGGCGGGCGGCTCGGCGACCTCTTCGGGCACCGCAGGCTCTTTCTCTCCGGGATCGTGCTCTTCACGCTGGCTTCGCTTGCCTGCGGACTCTCGGACTCGCAAGGCTTGCTGGTCGCCGCGCGCGCCGTGCAGGGCCTGGGCGGCGCGGTCGTCTCGGCGGTCGCGATGGCCCTGATCATGAACTTGTTTACCGAGCCCGCCGAACGGGCGAAGGCGATGGGCATCTTCGGGTTCGTCATGGCGGGCGGAGGAAGCATCGGTGTATTGCTCGGCGGCCTGCTGACAAGCGCGCTCAGCTGGCACTGGGTCTTCCTCGTCAACCTGCCGATCGGCGCTGCCGTCTACGCTCTCTGCGTGGTCCTGCTGCAGAAAAGCCGCGCGCCGGCCGCCGCCGCGCGCCTCGACGTCGGCGGCGCGGTGACGGTGACGACGTCGCTGATGCTCGCGGTCTACGCGGTCGTGAACGGCAACGACGCGGGTTGGACTTCCACGCAGACGCTCGGGTTTCTCGGCGCCGCAGCGGTGCTCCTCGCGCTGTTCCTCGCAATCGAAGCACGGGTCCGCGACCCGCTGATGCCCCTGCGCCTATTCCGGCTGCGGAACGTCGCGACGGCCAACGTCGTCGGCATTCTCTGGTCCGCGGCGATGTTTGCGTGGTTCTTCATCTCGGCGCTTTACCTCCAGGTCGTGCTCGGCTACAGCGCGATGCAGGTGGGCCTCGCTTTTCTTCCGGCAAACCTCATCATGGCGGCTTTTTCGCTCGGAATCTCGGCGAGGATGGTGATGCGCTTCGGCATCCGCGTGCCGCTCGCGGCCGGCCTTGCGCTCACGGCCGCAGGACTCGCTCTCTTCGCCCTGTCGCCGGCCGACGGCAGCTTCGCCCTCCACGTTCTCCCGGGCATGACGCTGCTCGGTATCGGCTGCGGCATGGCCATGAACCCCGTGCTGCTCGCCGCCATGAGCGACGTGAACCCGAGCGAATCCGGGCTCGCCTCCGGAGTCGTCAACACCTCGTTCATGATGGGCGGAGCGCTCGGCCTCGCGGTCCTCGCCAGCCTCGCCGCCGCCCGCACGGCCAAGCTGCTCGCGTTCGGAGCGGATTCGCTCGTCGCGCTCAACGGCGGCTACCACGTCGCTTTCGCCCTCGGCGCCGTCTTCGCGGCTGCGGCGTCCTTGCTCAGCGCCGCGCTGCTTCGCGCCGCATCGCCGGCCGCGGCGGACTCGCTCGCGCTCGCTCCGGAAGGGGAAACAAAGTGAGGAAACGCTTGACCGCTGATGTCGCCCTCGACTTTGGTATGCTGGTCGACCGCTTCGGCACGCCGTGGATGGTCAACGGCGGAATCGCGGGCGTCTGATCCAACGGAGACATAAATGATCAAGAGGATAGCCATTGCAGTCGTCGCTCTGCTCGCCGCTCTTCTCATCTATGCCGCGACCAAGCCCGACACGTTCCGCATCCAGCGCGCGGCGAGCATCAAGGCCCCGCCGGAGAAGATCTTTGCCGTGCTCAACGATTTCCTGCGTTGGGAAACCTGGTCGCCATGGGAGAAAAAAGACCCCGCGATGAAAAGGACCTTCAGCGCCGTAACCAGCGGCGAGGGTGCCGTGTACGCGTGGGAAGGCAACAGGGACGTCGGCCAAGGCCGCATGGAAATCGCGGAATCGGTTGCGCCTTCGAAGGTCGCGATCAAGCTGGATTTCGTCAAGCCGTTCGAAACCCACAACATCGTCGAATTCACGCTGGAACCCAAAGCCGACTCCACCAACGTCACTTGGACCATGCAGGGCCCCATGCCCTACATCTCGAAGCTCATGACCGTCTTCGTCAACATGGATAGCATGGTCGGCAAGGACTTCGAGAGCGGTCTTGCCAACCTGAAGGCCGTTACCGAGAATCAACCCCACTAGACAACTCATAGGAGGCGACACATGCGATACGTAGACGGATTCGTGGTACCTGTCCCGAAGCGGAGATTGGCGGCCTACCGGCGCATGGCGCGGGCGGCGGGCAAGGTCTGGCGCGACCACGGTGCGCTGGAATACGTCGAGTGCCTTGCCGACGACGTGAAGCCGGGCAAGCACACGTCTTTCCCTCAGAGCGTCAAGCTGAAATCGGGCGAGACGGTGGTGTTCGCGTACGTCGTGTACGAGTCGCGAGCGCATCGCGACCGCGTCAACGCCAAGGTCATGAAGGACAAGCGCATAGCGAAGATGATGGACCCGAAGGCGATGCCTTTCGACGGCAAGCGCATGTTCTGGGGCGGGTTCAAGGTCCTGGTCGATGTGTGAGCGGATGCCCCGGGGAGCAGACGTATGCAGAAAATCACTCCGTTCCTGTGGTTCGACGATAAAGCCGAGGAGGCGGTGAATTTCTACGCCTCCATCTTCAAGAAGTCGAAGATCGGAAGCGTTTCCCGCTATGGCGAGGCAGGACCCGGACCGAAGGGTTCGGTGATGTCCGTGACCTTCCAGCTCGAAGGGCAGGAATTCATGGCGTTGAACGGCGGGCCGCACTTCAAGTTCTCGCCGGCCATATCGTTCTTCGTGAACTGCAAGACGCAGGAAGAGGTCGACGACTTGTGGGAGAGACTCTCCGCCGGCGGAGAAAAGCAAAGATGCGGCTGGCTCAAGGATAAATACGGGCTGTCGTGGCAGATCATTCCCACCGCTTTGGGCGAGATGCTGAGTGACAAGGACGCCGGGAAATCGGCAAGGGTCATGAAAGCGATGCTTCAAATGGACAAGATCGACATCAAGAAACTGAAGCAGGCCTACGGCAGCCAGCGCCTCTAGGATTCCGTTTTCGGAAATCGATTGCGGAAGGCAAGGAAAGCCAAGCCAAGCTTGCGCGAACCAACCCGCATGACTCTGTCGCCGTGACTCCACGGGCGACGCGCCGCGAGTGGATCGGCCTCGCGGTGCTCGCGCTGCCCTGCTTGCTCTACTCGATGGACCTGACGGTGCTGAATCTCGCGGTCCCGCAGTTGAGCGCCGACTTGAAGCCCACGAGCTCGCAGCTCTTGTGGATCGTCGACATCTACGGCTTCATGATCGCCGGTTCCCTCATAACAATGGGGACGCTCGGCGATCGCATCGGGCGCCGCCGGCTGCTCCTGATCGGCGCCGGCGCCTTCGGCGTTGCCTCGGTGCTCGCCGCGTTCTCGTCGAGCGCGGCCATGCTCATCGCAGCGCGCGCGCTGCTCGGCGTCGCCGGCGCGACGCTGGCGCCCTCGACTCTGTCTCTCATCCGCAACATGTTCCTCGATCCGGCGCAGCGCACCTTCGCCATCGGCGTGTGGATCACCAGCTATTCGGCTGGCGGCGCGATCGGGCCGCTGCTCGGCGGGGTGCTGCTCGAACACTTCTGGTGGGGCTCGGTGTTTCTCGCCGGCGTGCCGGTGATGGCGCTGCTGCTCCTGACGGGGCCGGTGCTGCTGCCCGAGTACCGCGACCCGGAGGCGCGCCGGCTTGATCTTGCAAGCGCGGCCTTGTCGCTCGCGGCCGTGCTGCCGGTGATCTACGGCCTCAAGCAGACCGCCGAGCGCGGCATCTCGGGGGGGACGGTCGTCGCCATCCTGACTGGCCTCATCATGGGAACCGCGTTCGTGCGCAGGCAGCGCAGGCTGGCCGACCCGCTGATCGATCCGCGGCTCTTCCACGTGCCCGCGTTCAGCGCGGCGCTCGCCACGTACGCGCTCGGCACCTTCGTCACCTTCGGCGCGTTTCTCTTCATCGCGCAGTATCTGCAGCTGGTGCTCGGCCTGTCGCCGCTGCGCGCGGGACTGTGGCTGCTGCCTTTCTTCGGCGGCTTCATCGTCGGCTCGATGCTGGCGCCGGCGATCGTGCGGCGCGTCCGCCCGGCATACGTGATGGCCGCGGGCCTCGTGCTCGCGGCTTGCGGCTTCGGGCTGCTCGCCCAGGTGAACGCGGCCTCCGGGCTCGCGCCGCTCGTCGCCGGCTCGCTGGTGGTCTCGCTCGGCCTCGCGCCGGTGTTCACGCTGACCAACGACCTGATCGTCGGCAACGTTCCGCCGGAACGGGCGGGAGCCGCGTCGGCGATCTCGGAGACCGGCTCGGAGCTGGGCGGGGCGCTCGGCATCGCCATCCTCGGCAGCATCGGCAGCGCAGTCTATCGCGGCGCGATAGCCGATGCCATTCCGGAGGGCGTCCCGTCCGAGGCGGCGGAAGCCGCGCGCGCCACGCTCGGCGCCGCCGTCGCGGTCGCCGGACGCCTCCCGGATGATGTCGGCGCTGCGCTGCTCGCCGCGGCCCGCGGTGCGTTCACCCAGTCCCTGGAGCTGACCGCCTCCCTCTGCGCCGTCGCCGCGCTGGGCATCGCCGTCCTCGTCGCGATCCTGCTGAGGCAGGTGCCGCCAAGCCGCGAAAGTCGCCTCGACGCTTCAGGCACTTAGGGCAAAGGGCCGTCCGACCTGTCGATTTCGCTTCGCCTGGTTTCCTGAAAGTCGCGACTTCTTGCAAAATGACGCCTTGGAATCGAACGCAGGCAACGATGATGCTTGAACCAAAGACCTGGACTCGGGAGCTGAAGACGAGAGCCCGCAATCTATGGGTGCTCAAGATGCTCGCGACGATGGGCGG
>WNFI01454503.1_pt1 | contig 17189 bp, 16 predicted proteins | sample 5400471 | NCBI WGS metagenome assembly WNFI01 (sample SAMN13153348, study PRJNA577476) | soil metagenome | isolation source: 100 cm saprolite on Douglas fir-dominated hillslope | place: USA:California | collected 2013-09-17 | reverse complement strand
ATGGACGAGCGCAAAATCACCTCCCAAGACCATATCCGCTGCACATGATGTTAGCCGGCCTATGTCAGAAAGCGCATTTTTGCGACGGAAAGTAACTAGCCCCGACCAGCCGCGCTGCCGACAATTTGCTGCCAATTCGCCATGGCGAACTCCACAACCTGGGTGAGAGTTTTTCGCGAGGCCCCATCTCTTGATTGGAGCGCCAAGCCGTAAAGAACAGTTGAGTAGTATGCAGCTAAGGCAACGATAGGCGCCGCTTTCGGGACGTCGCCATCATGCTGGCCCTGCTTCAGACGATCCAAAATGGATTGCGACACCTCGCGGCGTATCGATAACAGATGGGCCTGAATCGCCTTATTCTCTGTGGCGCAGTTGATAGCCCCTAAGATGACTAAACAGCCGCCGGGCGCTCCTGGTGCAGTGTATGCATCGGCTGCAGCCTGCAGCATGGCATGGATCGCCTCGCGAGCACTTGAATCCACCGCAAGGGCGCGCGCGGTGTTAAGCCCTACCGTTCGACGGTAGAGGTCCACTGCCTCGTGGAACAATTGTTCCTTGCTTCCAAACGCCGCATACAGACTTGCCTGCGTAATTCCCAGCCCGACACGTAAATCTGCCATCGAGGTAGCGTCGTAACCGAGCGACCAGAAAATTTGCATCGCTTTCTCCAGTGCTTGCTCTCGGTCAAACTCACGCGGCCTGCCGCGGCCACGCTTTGGACTCCCCCCGCTATTTATAGATCGCTTGGTCTTTATATTTGCGTCTTTGCGCGCCGTCATGTATCTATTTATAGACTAGTTGATCTATAAAAGGAAGAGACCGGTCTGGTTGACAAACCTTCAAAAGGAGCACAAATGAGCCGCAACAGCAGTGTCGATTCGATATTCTTTCCCACCACCTTCGAAACCCGAGAGATTGAAACAAATGGCGTAACGATCCACGCGCGAGTAGGCGGTCAAGGTCCAGCGGTCGTGATGCTGCACGGTTTCGGCACGACCAGCGACATGTGGGCGCCGCTGGCGGCTGCGCTCGTCGCAGAGCATACCGTCTTCGCTTCATCGAAGCGCTTAGGTTCGAGCGAGAAGTCGTTCCAGAACCGGAATCAGAGACCAGCGTGACGCTATAGCAGGAGCGCGCGTTGCGCATTGATGGCCTGCAAACAAACAGAATGATCAGAGACCTGATTCATTCGACTCTGCAGTAACAATAGAGGAACTGCTGGATCACGGCCAAATCGGAAGTTATGGTCGAGAGCCGACTTTTCGGTACCGATTCAGTCATTCTCTATGCAGCGGCAATCCTTGGAGCTCCCCAACAAGCGAAAATATACACCAAACTCCATGTGCAGCGACTCGGCGTCATAGCGGACAACATCAAGACCGCTACATTGGAAATCGTCCGCCGGCTTCATCAGGAAAACAAGTTCCGGCCCGAGAGTGACCAGCTTCCGGTTCCTAGCAAAAGAACCATTTACCGCGAGATCGCACGCAAGTCGCCTTACGAACTGACGATCGCGCGTCACGGGAAACGTCGCGCCGATATGGATTTCAGAGTCGCTATGAGAGGTCCCGAAACCTCCCGTGCACTCGAACGTGTAGTGATGGACCACACACCAAGCGACTTGATTGTCGTAGATGATCACACGATGTTGCCGCTGGGGAGACCGACGATCACCTCCGCTCTAGATGAACACACCCGTTGTCTGATGGGTTTCTATCCGGGCTTCGAGCCCCCAAGTGTCTTGGCGGTCATGCGGTGCCTCAAACACGCGATTCTTCCCAAGAGCTACATGAGTCGCGAATTTCCGTCCGTTATCAACCGGTGGGACTGTTATGGCGTCCCGGAACTGGTAGTTGTGGACAATCCACCTGAATTCCATTCCACGCACTTCGAACGCGCATGTTTGCAAATCGGGTGCGACATTCAGTATGCGAAAGTCTTGGTCCCCTGGTACAAGGGCAAGCCGGAGCGGTTCCAGGGAACGATGAATCACGACTTGATGCATGGTCAACCCGGCACGACATTCAGCAACATCCTTGAACGCGATGACTATAACGCCGGCAAACGGTTCGACTATTTAACGATTGACTACGACGACCACTACCTGCTGTCAGCACATTTGGCAGCCGGACTTCTGTACGTCATAGATCTGCGTACTAACCAAGTGGTGAAGGCGATACCAGATGTGCCTGGGGTCGAAGGTGTGGAGTTCGTTCCGGAACTGAAAAAGGTTTATACCTCGAACGCCGGGGACAACACGATCGGGGTGATCGACCTGAAACAGATGAAGGTCATCAAGAAGGTGCCGACGGAGGCCAAGCCGGATGGCAGTGCCTATGCCGCTCCGTTCCATAAGCTCTACGTTTCCGATGAGCGTGGGAAAGCGGAGGCGATTGTCGATGTCCAGCAGGACAAGATTATCAAGACTCTCCATTTCGCCAGCGAAACAGGCATGCCACAATACGATCCAGTTTCTCGCAAGATTTACCTCAACCTTCAGGACCAGAACATTCTTGCGGTGATTGATCCCAGTACGGACGAGGTAATCGGACGATACAGCGTCGGAAAATGTGAGGGCAATCACGGGATGGCGCTGGATCCTGAGCACCGGAGGGCCTTCCTGGCGTGTGAAGGCAATGAATTGATGACCGTCTTTGATTTGGAGAAGCACCAACCCATTGCTTTCCTGCCGCTGGCGAAGGGACCAGACGTGGTGAAATTTGACCCCGGACTCAAGCGGATTTACGTGGCGTGCTCCAGCGGAGCGATCTCCGTGTTCCAGGAGGACGATCCTGACGACTTCCGTAAGCTGGAGGACTTCCCGGTACAGAAGAAGGTGCACAGCTTGGCGGTAGATGAGCACACCCACCACGTTTACGCTCCCGAACAAGAAGTGGATGGTCGTCCTGCGGCACGGATGACCGTGTACGAGGCCGTGACTGCGCAAACCGCCTCTTTGCGTTGAATTCGGGCTTTGAAGGGTCCCTCAGTTTTCTTCATTTGGCCGTCCCCGCTGGATGCAATATTCCCCAGCTCAGAATACCTGGGACCGACGCCATTAATCGGCATGCCCGATATAGATCGGGAGTGGCCTTTGACGAAAGCACTTTGGGATGAGTTTGCCAGCCAAGGAGCGTGAATCTGTGGTACACCTACAAGCCGGATAGTGATCTCTTTGTGATTTACAACGTCAGCAGTCAGTTCAACAGCATGGCCGTTGGCAATCCGATCCTCACTGAGGAGCACAGGTTGACTGTGAAGTTCACCTATTCGTTCTTGCGGTGATCATTTTGAGGCCAACTATGGACGCTTCGAGCATCTCAATAAATACTGGACGGCCACTATGGACGTTGTGCTGCCATATTCTTGCACTTTTGATTATCGTGGAATGTGCGTCGGCGCAGACATTAAAGCAGATTGCCACGATTGATCTTCCCGGACCGAACGGGCAGCGTTTCGACTACCTGACAATGGATGACGAGGAGCGTTTTCTCCTTTCCGCCCACCTCGGCCCTGGAATCCTTTATGTAATCGACGTCCGCACCAACCAGTTAGTGAAGGCGATTCCCGGTGTGCCCGGCATCACTGGGCTGGAGTACGTGCCGGGGCTTCGCAAGGTCTACACTTCCAACTGGGGCGAGGAAAAAATCGGTGTTGTGGATCTGCGCACCATGAACGTGGTCAAGCGTCTGGCGACTGCTGCTAAGCCGAACGGCAGCACGTATGCGGCCCCGTTTCGTAAGGTCTATGTCTCAGACACACTGGGAAAGGCCGTGGCAATCGTTGATGTCGACAAAGATGAAATCGTTAAGACCCTTACATTCAAGAGCGAAACCGGCATGGTCCAATATGATTCTGTCGCCCGCAGAGTCTACGTGAACCTGCGAAATACAAATGAGGTCGCGGAGATCGATCCCTCAACCGATGCGGTAGTCAGACGCTACCCAGTTGAGGGCTGCCGGTACAACCACGGAATGGCCGTCGATTCAGACCACCACCGGGCATTTCTGCTGTGCAACGGAACGAAAACGCTTACGGTTTTCGCTTTGGATACACATCGAGCCATCGCCCACCTACCGATGCCGGCAGGCGCCGACGTCATCAAATTCGACCCTGGTCTGGGCCGAATCTATGTCGCTTGCTCCAGTGGATTTATTGCAGTATTCCAAGCGGACGACACGGACCATTATCGTAAACTCGAGGATTTCCCTGTGCAGAAGATAGTCCACAGCCTGGCTGTCGATACGGCAACCCACCGGGTTTATGCCCCGGAGCAGCAGGAAAACGGTCAACCCGTCGCTCGAATGATCGTTTACGAAGCGATTAAAACAGCGCCGAAACAGCGCTAACGCGGAGAATTGAAATGCGTGCACTCATGATTCTTCTGGCGGCCGCTACCTTGGCGTCGGGCCAAACAAATCAGCCCCTGCATCTGGAAAAGACCATCGAACTGCCAGACGTGCAAGGTCGAATAGACCACATGTCTATTGATGTAAAGGGACAACGACTGTTCGTTTCTGCGCTGGGCAATAATACGGTCGAGGTCATAGATGTTCAGGCAGGCGGATAAAGACAATATCTGGCCTTAAGGAGCCTCAGGGCGTCCTGTATGTGCCCGCGAGTGACCGGCTATATGTGGCGAACGCGAAGGATGGGTCCGTGCGGATATTCGATGGAAGCTCATTCCAGCTTCTCAAGACCCTCGATTATGGCGATGATGCCGATAACCTTCGCTATGATTCCGATCATAAGCGAATCTATGTAGGGTATGGAGGTGGCGCTCTGGGAGAAATAGACAATGAAGGCGGCAAGGTTGCTGAGACGAAACTCGGTACCCACCCAGAGTCATTTCAGCTTGAAAAGGGCAGTCCCAGAGTTTATGTAAACCTTCCAAAAGCACGTAAGATCGCCGTGGTTGACCGCGAAAAGCACTCGATAATAGGGACATGGCGAACAGGAATGGCATTTGCGAACTATCCGATGGCGCTGGACGAAGCAAACCACCGGTTGTTCGTCGTGACTCGGTTTCCGGCGCGATTGCTAGTATTTGATACGAATACGGGGAAGATCGTCCAAAGCCTCTCCGCTGCCGGCGATTGTGACGATGTGTTTTACGACCAAGCCCGTAGACGAATTTATGCCAGTGGAGGCGAGTGCGCCATCTCCGTCTTTGAGCAGCAGGATCCCGATCACTACAAGGAGTCCGCGCGGATACCCACAGCGAAGGGAGCCCGGACAAGCTTCTTTTCTCCCGAACTTCGTCGGCTATTTCTGGCAGTGCGCCGCCAGGGATCACAGTCGGCAGCGATCGAGATCTTCGCGCAATAAAGCGCATGCTAAGAATGCGACGATCTAGTCTTCACACGCTGCCCGGGACGAATTGCATCTGTGGCGTTGCGGATGACTTCGTCTCCAGGCTTGAGATCACCGAAGACCTCTATATTGCCGTTTACACTCAAACCAGTGACCACATCCACCCATTCCGCCTTGCCATTGCGTACTCCCTCGACGAAGGTGCGTTGTTGGTCGTTTGTCACTGCGGAGACCGGCACGAACATGGTTGCAGCAGCGCGACGGACCGGCCATTGCACACTGCTGAAACTGCCGGGAGACAAACGGCCGTCGGTGCTATGCACGTCCAGCTCAACGGGCATCGTCCGGGTATTCAGGTCCACGTCATGCGAAATGCGCGTAATGGGCGCGTGGAACGTCTGACCGGGATAGGCAGGAACAGTAAACGCCACCTGCTGGCCTACTTGCATTTCTCCCACATATGCTTCTGGAACTGGCACGACCAACCGCAAATGACCGGTATCGACAATCTGCACAATGGGCATCGCTCCAGACTGGCCGGACGCGGGTCCGACCAATGCTCCGGGATGCAGATTTCTAGTAGCGACGATCCCGTCGAACGGTGCATAGATGTTCAGATACGATTCGAGCTGCGCTACTCTGCGCAGCCCGTCCCGCGCAGCCGCGACGTTGTTCTCTGCTGACTGCACCTGCCCTTGATCAGCGGAAGCAGTCTGGCTGGCCACCATCACATCGTTCTCGGCGACCACCCCAGGCGTCTTGGCGGCTGAAACCATATGCAGGTAGGTGCCCTTGTCTGAGGTGAGCTTGGCCCGGGCGGTGGTCAATTGCGATTCAGCCGCGCGCACGGCGGCCTCTGCCTGCGCGCGCTGGGCCACGAGTTCCGGAGCGGAAAGCCGGATAATGAGTTCGCCCTTGTGTACGCGAGACCCGCGATCCACGCGAATCATGTCCATGAAGCCGGTAACTTTTGGGTAGATATCCACGGTCTCGAAGGGGATGAGTTGCGCTGGCAGTGTGAACACGGTTACAAGTTTCTGCGATGCCACAGGGACAACTTCTACTGTCTGCGCATCCGTTTGCTGGCTGGCTGCGGCCTTTGGATCGCTATTGCAGCCAGAGATAGAGAGCAAAAGTGCTAGGGCTACGATAAGGGTTTTCATGCGTTCTCCGGCTTCTGGTGAAAGTGACTATCAGGGTCTTCAGGATCGAGGGACGGCGACTTGAGGGATGCACGCTTCTGAACGATGCCAAACACGGTCGGCAGCAGGAACAAGGTTGCGAGCGTGGCAGCGATCAGACCGCCTATGACCGCGCGGCCCAGAGGAGCTGTTTCCTCGCTCCCCTGGCCAATCGCAAGCGCCATGGGAACCATTCCAGCACTCATTGCCAGGCTCGTCATCAGGACGGGCCGCAAGCGCTCAGCCGCAGCCGTCCGTGCGGCGGAAACGGGGTCGGCGCCATTCCGGCGACTTTGCTCAGCAAAGGTGACCAGCAGAATCGCGTTTGCCACGGCTACACCAATCGCCATGATCGTGCCCATAAAGCTTTCAAGGTTCAGGGTAGTGCCGGTGAGTAAGAGCATCAGGATGGCACCGACAAGCACAGCCGGAGCGCTAGAGATGACGACCAGGGCGAGGCGGAACGACTGAAAGTTCGCTGTGAGCAGGAGCAGAATTACAACCACGGCCAGAGCCAGACCGATGATCAACTCGCCAAAGATCTGCTTAAGCGCGCTCACCTGGCCGCGTACCTGGGTCGTCACACCTCGAGGTGCCTGGCCTGCCTTAGCAATTGCCCGATCAATCTCCTTTGCGGCTCGGGCAAAGTCGTTGTTCCCGACATTGGCCGAGGCAATGATCATCCACATTCCATTCTGCCGGTCTAACTCTCCTGGCACGGTCGTGGACTGCACGTCGGCGACTTGGCTCAAGAGCGGGTGCGCTCCCGTACTGCTATTGACGGGAATGGTTTGGATATCTTTGAGCGAAGTCATCGCCGCTTGAGGCACCTGCACCTGTACTTATAGCGAAGCGGCTCTTCGAATTCGACATCGCGCAATTCTTTTACCTTTGCCAGTTCTTGCTGAACGCGATTGGCATAGCTCTGGACGTCGGCATACTGGGGGCCGGTGATGGCGACTTCCGCGGACGAAGGCGCGCCGAAGTTAAGAGTTTGACTGATGAGATCGCCAGGATCAAAAGAGAAATGCGTACCTGGAAACTCCTGCGTCAATTTTTGTCTAAGGTTCTCTTCGAGGCTGCGTAGTGAAATCGACGCCCCAGGTTTCAGGCCAACGTTAATGATGGCCTGTTGAGATCCGTTGGTCCACAAAAACACTGCATTGATGGGGTACGAGGAAGGTTGTGTCCCGATATAGCCAAGGGTCAGATCGAGATTGCTAGCGCCCGCCTCCCGCGTAATCGTTGCCAACACCTTCTGGACCAAGGCCTCTGTTACAGCCACTCGTGTGCCATCCGGGGCATCAATGCGTAGACGGAATTGCGTCGAGGCCGAGGACGGAAAGATTTCCTCGGCCAATCTGGGCCCGAGGAGCACGATAATCAGCAATGCGACCAGGGCGTAAGCTCCGAGCAGCGACTTGGGGAATTCCATGATTCGCTCTAGGACACCCTGGAAGCGCTTGCGAAAACGATCAAACCGTTCTTCCTTTGGGTGCTCGGCCTCGTTCTTCTCTTGCTTCAGAATCCAATTGGCCAGCACTGGTACCAGGGAACTCGAAAGCAAATACGATGCACCCATCGAGAACCCGACCGCAAGGGACAAGGGCACAAAGAGAGACTGCGCAGGCCCGGTCATGAAGAAGGACGGCAGAAAGACAGCCAGCACGCTGAGCATGGCTAATAGGCGCGGGATCGCAACTTCGCGGCTGGCCGCGAGCACAGCCTGCGCTTTTTTCTCTCCCTGCGCCAAATGCACATGGATGTTTTCCATCAGCACCGTGCCTTCATCGACCAGCACGCCCACGGCAAGGGCCAGGCCGCCCAGAGTCATGATGTTGATCGTCTGCCCGGTGAGCCGCAGCAACACCACCGCCATCAGCAGCGCAAATGGAATCGTGATGACAACGATGAGGGAACTTCGCCAGTCGCCGAGGAAGAGCAGGATCATCAGACCCGTGAGGCCAGCTCCGATTAGGCCTTCGCGCAGCACCGAGAGAAGGGCAGCGCGAACGTACTGCGACTGGTCAAATTCATAAGTGATCTTGATGTCTTGCGGGACGAGTGACTGAAAACGTTCGATATTCTGACGCACTTCATTCACAACCGTGATCGTGGAAGCATCCGGCCGCTTGGTCACGGGAATATAGATGGTTCGGTTGCCGTTCAACAGTGCATAACCTGCAAGAACATCCGACGTGTCTTTGACATTGCCGACATCGCGCAAGTAGACGGAGGCTCCCGACCCCGGATGCAACGGAATGCCCAGTAGATCATTGATCTGTGTCACAGTGGAGTCGGTCGTCACCAAGGCATTGGTTGTGCCGATGTCGGCATTTCCTGCCGGCTGAATGCTGTTGCCCGTCGTTACCGCCTGCACTACGTTGTCCGGTGACAACCCATAGGCGTGTAGCTTCTGCGGATCGACGTCGATCACGATCGTCCGCTGATTGCCGCCAAAGGGGGGTGGCGACGAGACACCCGGCAATGTCGCGAATACGGGACGAACGCGGTTAAGGGCTAGGTCCTGTATCTCGGATAACGTACGCGATGGACTTGAGAAGACAAGATAGCCTACCGGCAAGGTCCCAGCATCGAAACGAATGACAAAGGGCGACACGGTTCCTGGAGGCATGAAAGCGTGCGCGCGATTGACGTACGAAACAGTCTGCGCTAGCGCCTCGCTCATGTTCGTACCGGCATGAAAGCTGAGCCGTAGCAAAGCTGTACTCTGAATGGACTTTGCCTCTACGCTCTCAATGCCATTGATGTACAGGAAATGGTACTCATAGTAGTACGAGATAAAACCTTCCACCTGCTGTGGGCTCATGCCACCGTAAGGTTGCGCGACATAGATGATTGGTAGGTCTAGAGTGGGAAAGATGTCGATGCGCGTTCGCAGAACCGCCAGGATCGACGAGAGGGCCATGGCTGCCACGATGACGATGATCGTGATCGGACGTCTCAGAGCCAGGCGAATGAGCCACATGAATTTAGAACTCCAGTCTTCAGCTTCGACCTTGCGATCATTTCCCCAACATCTTTAGAAAGGGCGCAACATTTCCCCGGGCCGCAGCTAAATCCGCCAGCGCACGCCAAACGTTAAGGCGAGCGATGGCATCGTCTCCTTCCGCTTGAGTCAATACGCTCTCCGCGACTGCCACTTCGACGACAGTTGAAAGGCTGGATTGGAAGCGGGTGCGCTGCTGCTGCTCGCTCTGCCGCGCTGCAGCTACTTCAATAGGAGTGTTTTGCGCTACTTGTCTCGCGCCATCCAGCCTTGCCTGCGCTTGCTCGACCTGAATGGACAGGTCGTCCAAAGTCTGCTGGTAGCGCATCTGCTCGGCACGGACGTTAGACGCCTGCACCTTTTTCTCCTGATGGATCCTGAAAATATCGAATGCCGGGAAAGAAACTTGGACCGCCCCCGCCCAGTTCAATGTGCTTGGGGCAAGCCCGGAAGTTCCTCCCATGAAATTGCCTTGGGCGTCCAGTCCGGTGCCACGGCCCGAAATCGAACCAAGCAAATGAAACGCTGGCGCATAGGAACGGCTCAGAACATGAAGCTGAGCTCTTTGCCTCTCGGTGAGCGCGGCTTCTACTTCAACTGCCGGATGTGCGTTGATTGACGTCACTTCAGGATCAGCAGCAGGCGGTGCAGAGAGTACGCCCGCAGGATCGACCTTGACTTGCTGGGTTGGAAGTTCAAGGAAATCCGCGAGAGCCGCAAGCCGGACCTTTTCCTGTGTTTGCGCCTGGATCAATTGCGTCCTGGCAAGGGCCAGCTGAGCATCTGCCTGCGAAGCGTCTGCGCCTGGACGTAACTGGTTATCGACCAGAACGTGAACGCTGTCCGCAAACGTCTGCATCCTGCTGACATTGGCTTGCGCCACGCTCACTAACTCATGTGCCGCCACTACATCCAGATAGGCATTTGCCGTGGCCGCCGCGATCCCGAGGCGCGTCAGGTTGGTGGCGCTCACTGCTGCAAGCGCGCCCTTTCGCGCGACATTGACCTGTGCTGCCCGTTCGCCGAAATCGAAAGGTTGCCAATCCATGAGCGCGCCACCGGCGCTGCTCCATGCGCTCCTGCCGGGGGCGTCTCCGGCGACAGGACCGGAGATAGGCGGCAAGACGCTTTGTGGCAGAAGCATCCCGGTGCGATTGTTGTCGGTGGCGCGGTTGGTTTGCCACAGCATGTCAAGGCGGGGCAGGTAGGCAGTTTTGGTTACCCCAATTTGATGTTGCGCCGCCGCCTGCTGTTCCAGCGACGCCTTGATCGCTGGATACTTGTCCTGCGCTATGGCCAGAGCATCTGCAAGAGAAATGGACTGGTTTCCGGGGGACGGGGCCGCGGTTTGCGCTGAAACCGCATAGGCAGCCAAAAAAAGGAAAAGGACAAATGATTGTCGCATGACATTGGTCTGCCGCCGGTTCAGTCGGTCCTCCTGGAACGTTGCGTCATCGAAATTCGACCATTCGACGATGTAACGCCAATAGTGCAAAAGCACTTGCGCTTCCAAACCATCCCTCCCACTTAAAACAATCCAATTTGATCGTTAGCCAAGGCTTGTTGAGTTCGTCCCGTCGCAAATTCGACACGCGCCGTCCACGCGCCGACGTGTTGTCGGTATTTGGACCCTTCGATGATTCAATCCCCTCCGCGCGGAACTGAATCAGCACTGCGAGTCTGGGACTACAGGAATGAGTTTGAGGGCGACGTATTCTTTTCCAGGGATTCGTCTGCCGCCGACAGTGGCGGCCAACAGAGATCGCGGTCTGGGCGCTACACCCCGGTTCTGAAGACAAGCCGCCCGCCTCGTCGATACTCCGGAGAACGCCTTTGAACTTGGCGCTCAGATTCGGAAATGATCTTTGGTCGGCGGTGAGCCGGGAAGGCGATAATCAGTCTAGTCCTTTGAAGTCTGGATTAGCACTTTCGTTTTTGATGGGACAGTCGGGTCGGCGGTGACAATCTCGCCGACGATTAGCCAAGAATCATTACTGCACGGGCTCAAATACCAGTATTGCGGCTTCTTGATCGCCGATCGCCTGAGACGCAACATACAAGCGGTCGAATTGTGGCACGAAGAGCGAAGTGCCGGAACCGGGTCTGGTCTTGACCTTGGAGATGAGATCGTAGTGGTCGGAGTCCGTCTGCTGGTAGACGTAGAGCCACCCGGGCGATGCATCCGGCGTCCCGTACCAACGCCCGCCTGTCATGTAGATGCGTTTGAGGATGGCATCGTAGTACACGCCATCCATTGTCTCTGGCCCCGGCAGGCTCTGGATTTCCTTGCCCGACAGGCTGTCGTAGACGGTCATCTCCGGCGGAATTCTCGTACCGACAAATAGGCGGTGCCGGGTCTGGTCGAGCGCCATGTCTCCAGCGCCGTCCCCCCTGGCCGACCAACTCTTAATGAGTTCGCGCTTCCGGGTGTCGAACTGATAGATCATGTCCGCGCGGGAGTCACAAACAAGAAGGATACCGTTATCGTCCATCGCGATCTGGGCGAGATGACCGGGACGCGGCGTCGGGGCTATCATGTCCGCAACAAGCTGGTCGTATCCCGCGCCGGGCTTCGGCTGCAGGATTCCCACTCGTTCATACGCATCGAATCCTGCATTCTGGCCGCCGTAGCCGAAGTAAATGAGGTTGGTCGTGGAGTCATAGAAAAGGCGGTTCGAATCAGGCTCGATCTTGAAGTCCTGAACCAGCCAGAAGGTCTCGCCTTGGAAAACCCTCAAGTGGCCATCGAGGCTGGCCACATAAAGTTTGTTGAACTCACCGCCCAGGAACAGCGCGTCCTGAGTGTCGTTGAATCCGGTGAGACTCTTGATCACCTTCCCGCCGGTCAGGTCCACAACCTCCAGCGAATTGTTTGCAACGGCGGCCACAAACAGCCGCTTGCTTTCCAGATCCACGGCCATGTGATCGAGGCGGCCTTTGACTCCCGGCAGCGGAATGGTTTGCACCAGCCTGAGCGCTTGTTTTTCTTGGGCGCATGTCTGGATGGCGAAACCGGCAAACATGGCAATGAAGCACACTGCAAGAAGTTTGGTCATGGATTCTCCCTCCTCGTTATATTGCGACCATGTGACTTCGGCCTTGACGGCGCGATCCCTATGCTGTCGATTGATAACTTTGATCTCATGACTCTGCCGCCCTTTTGTTTGGTTCCCAGGTAAATGAGGAAGTGCGACTGAGTCCCAGTCGCCTTAGTTGCAGGTGCATGCGTCATTCCACTGGGTGGAGTTCCGTGGGCGCCGGATGTACGCGCCCACGACTATTAGAATGAGCGGATTAGACAATCTAAGTTCGATGATCCCAATCGCGATGAGCGCCTCCAAGTGTCATGATTCCGACACAAGCCGATGTCATTTGTGGGTTCGTCGACGACAGCTCTGCTGACGAGAAATTCCGAAGGTCGCATCCTGCAACATTAGGGTGGTACTGGGAGGGCCAAAGCTTTGTGGCTGCTCCTTTAAGAAGGATACCGTTATCGTCCATCGTTACCGGGCGAGGTGACTGGGACGCGGCGACTTTCCTCCAAGGACCGATGCCGTCGAATGTCAATCAGTTACCATTGATCGGGACCTTAACACAGTAGGGGTGAGGGGCAGACTGTCCGTCTGTAATGTGGAATCTAACTAAGATGATTGCGGCATTTCTTCAGGAGGATGTAACACACGAAACGATCGATAGAGAAGTAAGTCGTAAATCCCCTTTGCCCCGCCTCCAACCAACAAGGGGGCAGAGAAGGCAAGCGCCTGCATCAAGAAACCCGCGGTAGCGGACCCGACGCCCCAGAATACATTGCGCGCGAGATTTGTGATTCCACTGGCAAAACTTCGCTCGCTCGGTCTTACGAGCGCTGCCACGTAGGACTGACGCGTCGGAACATCCATCTCGACTAGTGCTTCGCGACAGAGAAAGAGTAGAACTGCCCATTTGAAAGACGGGGCAAATGGCACAGCCACGAGGAAAAGACTGGACGGGAGGTGAGTGAACACCATCGTGTTTACAGGACCGATGCGACGGGCCAGCCACGCTGCACCGAGGTGCGAACCGGCGTTCAGTATATGCACTGTAAAGAAAACTAGGCCGAGGTCGTGTTCTGCAACTCCGAAGCGACGGAAGAACCAATAGCCGACCAGGGCATCGGTCAGAAAGCCTCCACCAAAAGCATCGAGGGAGAACAGAGCTGTCAGTTTGGCGACGACTCTTCTGGTTTCCGGTTCGATCCTGCCAGCCATCTTAACAACGGGTGGGGAGTTGGAAACCTCAACGGCTGGCGAGAGGAGCGAGTATAGGGCGGCGACAATCAGGCAAAGCGCGGAATAGCCGAAGAAAACGACTCTGTAGGAGCTGAACACGGAAAGGGCGAGGTGATGTTGCAGAAGGATCGGAAGACCGGCACCCAACGCACCGATCGACCCTCCTCCATCGAGAAGGACGTTATACCAAACCAAGCTCCACGTTCTCTTGACATCCGGCACCAGTCCAGGAACGACGGCTTGGTCAAGAGCAAAGGCGGCCGAACGATCTGTGCCCTTGCCATTTGGCATGCCGATGAATGCCATTATCAGAAGCAGCGGCAAACTTGGCGACAGCGCCAAAGCGATACCGCCGATAGCTCCGAGCAAAGAGAGAAACAGGAGGGAGTTCTTGCGTCCCAGCCGATCAGCCGCAAGGGTCACACCCACGGTTGCCAGAGCTGAGCCGGCCAATCCGGCCGCGATGACGAGTCCAATCGCTAACGACGACAGCCCAAGGCGAAAAAGGTAGATCCCCAATACAACGCCTGTTAGGCCTACGCCGAGTGAACGTAGGAACCCCGCCGCATTGATCAGGGCGAGATCTCGATGGGGACTCGGATTCACTTTCCCAACGTTTGAACGTATGCGTAAAGAGCATCGTAGACAGGGAATTGCCGCGCCAGTCGATCCTCATCAGATAGGCCCATAGCTGCGAATCCTTGAGCAATGGAACGCAAACCGACGCCCTCGGCTGCCACATTCTCCTGTCCCTTGACGTCGGCAGCGCGGACGATGAGGGCTAATCGAGACACCGCGGGATCACCAACCTTGTAGTCTTCGACGATTGCTTCGAAGGTGCAGCGCGGACCGCGATGGTTGAGTTTTATGGCCTCAATCTTCGGCGCGTCGAAAGGAATCGCGCCTTGTTGCTTCGCCTGCTCAATCAAGTCCTTTTCCTCGACGAACAGGAATTCGGCCTGCGGATCGACGAACCGCCTGATCAGCCAAGGGCAGGCGACACGGTCTACCTTTATATCTTTGCGTGTGATCCATTTCATAGGTACCTCATATCGGCTTCTTTTCGGGCCGGCAGGCGAAAAGGAACGCAACTCACCGAGTCATTCGCAGAACAATTCCGGCTACGCCAGCTGCGAGGATCACCGCCGGCTCAGGCACTTTCTTTACCCGCATCAGAATCCCCAGCGCTATGAGCCCAATCAGCACCGTGGGCACATCGACGAGAGAACGCCTCGCAAGGATATAGGCCGCTCCAGTAATCGCGCCGACGGCAGCCGAGGTGACTCCCTGGACGAAGGCCTTTACCTGTCGGTTTTGGGCGAACCGGCGATAATACGGCGCGCCAAAAAGAATGATCAGATAAGGAGGCGCAAACACGGCCAGAGCGGCGGCAGTTGCGCCGAGCGCGCCTGCGACCAGGTAGCCGATAAAAGCTGCGGTGATCACCACGGGTCCCGGTGTGATCATGGCAACTGCAACTGCATCCACGAACTGCCGCTCAGTAAGCCAATGGAACTTTCCGACGACTCCTCCGTAAAGGAAGGGTACGATCGCCAATCCGCTGCCGAAAACAAAAGCGCCCGCCTTCAGGAAAAAAAGGGAGAGTACGCCCAACGTTCCCAACGATGCCAGTCCATGAATGCCCGTCAACAACGTCCCAAATCCCCCAAACGACGCCATCGTTGGGGTTTTCCCGGGTAAACGCGGAGGAGCTTTTACGAGCAGGGCAATGATTCCGCAGACTATAAATAGCCACACTATTTCTGACTCGGTCCATGCCGTGGTCAATGCCAGTGCGACGAAAATTCCCCACAGCAGCCAGTCCTTTCCTACTGTAGTCCGCACAAGCTTGATCGCGCTACGCGCGATAATCGCGATCACCGCCGAGCCGATGCCATAAAACATGCCTTGAATCCATCGCAACTGTCCAAAGTGGACGTAGAGACCGGCCAAAACCAGCACCATGAGGAAGGAGGGGAGGATGAATGCGACTCCGACCAGCGTCGCTCCCAAAGGGCCCCGTCGAAGCCATCCCAGATACATCGCCAGTTGTGCAGCCAACGGGCCGGGAGACAGCTGCGAGAACGCCAGACCTTCAAGGTAGTCCTCTTTGGAAACCCAACGTCGGCCTTCCACCAAGTCCCGCTGCATATAACCTGCGAGAGCGATAGGTCCGCCGAAGCCGAACGTTCCCAATCGAAGAAAATACAGCAAGAATTCGCGAAAAGTGTATTGCACTTCTGCCGTTGCCACCTCTCGCGACTGAATCGATGTTGTGTTCATGGTGCTACCTCGCGCTCTTTTGTCTTCACAGCAACTGGGCCGATTGCGGTATTCGGTTCCTGGCTCGTCAATGGATAGATCGATAAAGACCCTCGATTAGTTCGATCCCGCGCTGCAGAAGTACCTCGTCCGACAAGCCCTGCTGCGCCCAGCCAATTAGCACATGATCAAGGGCAATTCCTTCGCTGTGTCCGAACTTCTCATCCCCGAGATCAGCATCGTGAATAATCTGAGAAATCACCTTCACTTTGGGATCGGATACCGGAAACTCTTTGCACAGAGTTTCAAAAGTGCAGTCATCCCCGCGATGCCCGAATCCGTTTGGCTGAAACATGTCAAACGGCACTGCGCCGGCAACTCTTTGCGGGTCCGTCCCGAAGACGAATCGAGCTTTGGGGTCGATAAAACGGAGGATGAGCCAGGCCGATGAGACCCTGTCGATTCCGGGTCGGGGTCGAGTCATCCATACGCGCTTTTGAAACTCTTTCTTGTGGCGCGACGTGCGTCTGCCGCTCGCGGCGACTGGTTCTCGTCGAGCATCTGCGTTGGCCAATAGCTGTTCAACACGGCTTCGAAGCGGGCTGTTGAAGAAGTCGATAGCGACAAGTTCCTGGAAGCGACGGCGAAGACGGCTTAATTGACCACGCTTTGATGCGGCCTTGTGTTTCAATTCCCGTATCATTGCCTCGTAATCTCTGCCTCGGGCCTCCAGAAAGAGCTCAGAGAGTTCCTTGGATGGAAGATTGTCAATCGACTCGACACGGATCACTGAAGCTTCACCTCGGTACTTACGGACAGTGGCGGCCAGCCACTCGAAGCGTTCCAAGTTTTGAGAGTTGTTGGGTAATACGTATCCAGAACTGCGGAGGCCCACTGAGCCATACCGCTTCAGCAGCCGCCAGATTTCAACCCTCTGGCTGGCTCTTTTCGCCGGCAGGCTGAACACGAACAGCAGCCATGGAGAGTCATTCTCATCTGGCGATATTGCCATACCATATGGTGTTACACATATAACACATTGTCAAGAGACTTCTCCCTTAGCAGCCCGGGGTGCAAGTAGCGGATTTCGTGCAAGTCGGGCGACGTAGTCGGGTACGCGATCTCACGAAGCACTTGGCAACGGATGCAGAGATT
>WNFI01197824.1_pt1 | contig 17191 bp, 16 predicted proteins | sample 5400471 | NCBI WGS metagenome assembly WNFI01 (sample SAMN13153348, study PRJNA577476) | soil metagenome | isolation source: 100 cm saprolite on Douglas fir-dominated hillslope | place: USA:California | collected 2013-09-17 | reverse complement strand
GCGGTTCAGACATGGATGCCGACTCTACGACGTTACGACTGGTCATGACGGCGTCACCCGGAAATACCCCACTCTGCCTTCGTGTCTTCTTCACATCTCTGCACGTCCACATTCCGTGTCCGGTTCATCGCACATCGTAGTGGCAATACCACGGCCGGGCGCGGAGTTCTTATTACGACAGCTACCACAGGCCGTTCGGAATAATTAGTGCTTTAAATCTTTTCTTCCGAACGTCCTAGGTCTCTCTCATCCTTCCCGGCCCGAGCGGTGGCGCGGGGGCGCGCCGCGATTCGCAATGCCCCGCCGGTTGCTGCTACGATCACACCGTTCTGAATGCGCCGCTAGCTCAACTGGCAGAGCAGCGGACTCTTAATCCGCGGGTTCGGGGTTCGAGTCCCTGGCGGCGCACCCGTCCTGACCTGGTGTCTCTCCAGCTTTGCTGTGGCTGTCCGCTGTGGGCGGTTGCATTCCTGGTTGCGGTTGCCCGGCATCCGGCGCTGCGCTCGCCTTCTTGCACCACGACCTGAGCCGGGCACGCAACCAGGTCACCTGCCGGCTGCACGCCGCGCTGCGCGACCTGGTCCCCGGCGGCTTCAGCAAGGAAATACACGCAGATCAGGCCGATCAGGTCCTGGCCGCCACCGAGCCGCGCGGCGCCGTGCAGCAGGCCCGCGCCGAGCTGGCCGCCGAGCTCGTGGCGGACATGCGCCGCGTCGATGCCCTGCTGCGGGAGACGAAGAAGAAGCTGGCGGCAGCGGTCCGTGCCTCCGGTACCTCCTTGACCGTGGTCTTCGGGGTCGGCCCGGTCATCGCCGCCACCGTGATCGGCGATGTCCGCGACGTGTCACGGTTCGGCAGCCGGGACGGGTTCGCCGCCTATAACGGCACCGCGCCGATCGAGGTCTCCTCCGGCAACCGCATCATCCACCGGCTGTCGCTGCGCGGGAACCGGCGCCTTAACCATGCGATCCACATGGCCGCGATCACCCAGATCCGCTACAAGCACAGCGACGGCCGCACCTACTACGACAAGAAGCTGGCCGAGGGCAAGGCACCCAAAGAGGCGCTGCGTGCCCTCAAACGGCAGATCAGCGACGCCATCTACAAGTGCCTGAAGGCCGGCGCCGTCCGCATCGCCGCAGCCAGCGCTCTGGGCCCGGGAGGGAGCAATCCCGGCACCGCGCCCCGGGCCTACTCAGCGAACCCGTGTGGCTGTCCGGGAGGGCGTGTTCCTGTCGGCTTGGGGGTGTGCCCTGTTTGCAGGCGTTGGTCGAGTGCGGTCGCGAGTTGCTGCCACTCGTGGGCGCACTTGCGGGCGATGTCAGCGATGAGGTACCCGCAGTGCGAAGGGACCATGTCTATCAGTCCTGCGGCGGGGCCGGGACCGCGGGCGTGGGTTTCGAGCCAGCGCAGCAGGATCCGCCCAGACTCGGTGTAGCGCAGCGAGGGGTCCTTGCTCAGCTGGTCCAGCGACCAGGCCAGGTCTCGTGCCCCACCAGGGTGCTCGCCGTTAGCATGGCTGCCGCCCTGGCCGGCGTGGCCCGCCTCGGCGTTGGTGGCGCGCTGATTGCGGGGAACCGGATCTTCTCCGCGGCGCATCCGGTCACGGACGTCCTTCACGGTTGCTGGCGAGACTCCGGCCGTTCTGGCGATCTCGCGCAGCGATGCCTCCGGGCGGCTTGTGATCTGCTCTTGCGCTTTGCGCCGGCCGTCGGTCATCTCGAGCGGCCTGACCCGGCCGTCGCGGCCAATGCGCGCCGTGCCCGGCCGGGCGGACGGGCTCATCCGGCGCCGGGTAGCGGCTACAGTGCCAGCGGCCAGGCCCGTGACCTCGCCAATCCACCGGTCTGACCGCTGCGGCTGCGAGCCGATGATACGGGTCGCGGCGGCTTTGCGGTCGGTCAGCGTCAGCGGCAAGCCGTGCGCGACATTGGCCTTCACGGCAGCTACGAATGCCTCGTCATCATCACCATCGAAGAACTGGACCTCGATCGTGGTCTGCCCGCGCAGGCGTGCCGCGCGCAGCCGATGCATCCCGTCAATGACGCGCATCGTTTGCCGGTGCACAAGAATAGGCGGCCAGCAATCCCCCACTTCCGCGAGAGCCTTAACGTGGTCAAGATTCTCACCGCCGAGCCGGGGCGTATCTGCGGGTCTGAGCGAGGCAGCGGCAACCGCAGTAGCCGAGACACCGCCGGGCATCTCGAGGGAAGCAAGACCAGTCAAATCCTGCGGACTGGTCATCTCAGCGATTGACCCGGCCGCACCAACCCAACAGCCCCGCCAGCATGGCAACAGCCTCGCGGCACTCCTACACGCCTCCTACTCCCAGCCACCCGCCCAGGCCCTGCGGCCCGATGCCATCCGAGGGTCCTGTCCTAAGGCTTGCTGGGCCCTGCGCTGGATGCCATCCTTTAGGCCACGATCAAAACGTTAAGTAACGGCAGGCGCCTGAACGTGCTCCGGATTCACCTGACAGCAGAGGATCTGCTCAAGACCAAGTTCGCCAGCCAGCCCGCGCCGCTCGTTGAGACCGGGCTCGCAGTGGCGGCACTCCAGCGACAGGACCCCGTATTCCGCGGCTGGCGGCGGTCGGCCGCGGCGCAGCTTCCCGTTGCGACTGGTCCGCTGTTCGAGTTGATACCGCCATCCGCTACCGGCCCGCTGTTCCTGGATCCGATCACCACAGGTCTGGCCGAAGGGCTGGAGTTGGTGCAGGCGGCGCCGGCTTCCTTTGTCGCCGCGGAACTGCAGCGAGTGTGGGGCTCCCGGTCGCCCCCGCTCTGGCTGCGCTCGCTGGCAGAGCGGGACCGCGAAACATGGCGTGAGCTCGACCTGGCGCTGCGCCTCGCCCACCACCATCTCGTGAAGGACACCTGGCCGCGGATCTTGACCGCGTTCCGCTCGGAACTGGCCTGGCGTAGCAGACTTATCGCCGAACTTGGCGTTCAGGCCGCGCTGTCCACGCTGCATCCCGGCATCAGCTGGAACGGCACGGACATGCAGATCGAAGTTCAACAAGAACAAGACATGTACCCATGCGGCGCGGGACTGACGCTAATGCCCTCGACGCTCTGGACCGGCCGGCCCCTGGTGGCATGGCACCCTGACCGCTCGGTGGTCGTCATCTACCCGGCCTTGACCCCGCTGCCGCTGATCGAGGAGTCCCCCAAGGACCCGCTCTCCGAACTGCTCGGACACACTCGCGCCGCCATCTTCAAGCTCACGTTCAGTGAACGAACAACGACAGAGCTCGCCCGCGAGCTTGACGTGAGCGCCCCAACAGTGTCCGGTCACACTAAGGCGCTTAGGGCTGCCGGCCTGATCGTCACCGCCCGCGCCGGAAAGGCCGTGCATCACTTGGTAACCCCGCTGGGCAACAGGCTCCTCGACAGCGCACGCCCCTCACCGTTTGATTGTTAACCCGCCAAACCTCTTGACGTGCGCGGGCGAACTCCCGCGCCATGCTCGGCCTGCGGGTGCGCTACGTGTGCTGGATCCAGGCCGAACCGCAGCTCGTGCGGGAGTACTTCCCCGAGGTCTTCATGGAGGGGACCTACGGTGTCACCTCGGCCAGATCCGCGGGCCTCACCCAGAACGGCCTGCTGTACATCGGCACGCGCCGGCCCCGGGCTCTGAAGCGGGCCTTGAGCGACGCGCTGCCGGGCAGGCGCCTCGGGGCGGGTTCAGATGCCGGCGGTGCGATCATCGATCGTGCCGGGGACACCGGATACCTGGGATCGGACCTGGGTGGCTGACCGGACCGGGCGTTACGGGCGTTCGGGGCTCTAGTGCCAATGTTGTATGAGGTCGCCGACGACCGTGACCTGCCCGACGTAGCCCGGGCCGGGAATGTCGGGGTGGGCTGGCGGATGCGGGCCCGCCACCGGCTGCACGAACCCCAGGTGCCGGTGGATCGGGCCTGTGACGCCGATATCGTCGCGGTGCTCGGGACGTGCTGTTCGGCTCGGGACCGGTTGATTGTGCTGCTGATGACGCGGGCCGGGCTGCGCCGTGGCGAGGACGGTGCAGGCGTTCGACAGTTACGAGTTCGAGCGGGTAAGGGTCGCGGCCGCAGCGTCCGGTGACTTCGTCTTCGTCAACTTGTTCCGCGAACCGGTCGGCGCCGATGCGGCTGGACGCGGTCAATGATCTGGTCGCTGCGGCTGCCCGGCGGGCCGGCATCGAGGATGCGCCGCGACCCCATCAGATGAGGCACGCGTTCGCATCGAACGTCCTTGACGCGGGCGGGACGCTTGACGAGGCCCAGGATCTGCTCGGGCACGCCAGTGTTTCTTCTACCCAGGTCTATACGCATCCGGACCCGGCCCGGCTGCGGGCGGCCGTCGAGGCGGTGCCCAGCCCGCGGGACCCGGCGGGAGCGGCCCGATGACCGCGACGGGCAGGACGAGCACGGCCGTCGCCGGGCAGCTGCCGCTCTCGCTGCGGGCGTCCTCGCTGCCCGGCCACGTATTCGCCGATTGGCGACTGTGCCTAGATGCGACATCGAAATGTTCATCAACCGGCTGGCCTACCTGGAATCCGCCGGCGTGATCAGCCCCCTCACCCGGCTGCTGGCCCGCCGTGAGGTCCGCAAGCTGCTGGCCGGCCTGCGGCAGCTGGGAGCGACCGGGCCCGGCGGCCCGGCCGCCGGGCTGAGCGATCAGTTCGCTTTGCACCGCGACGACGTCCCGGCCGAGGCCGGGCAGCCCGAGCCGGGACGAGACCTGCCCGCCGAGATCATGGGACAGCTCTGCGGCCATCTCGACATGCTGACCTCACCACAGATCCGCGGCGGACGCGGTGCTCATCGACGAGGCGCGCGTGACCAGCGAGGTGGCGGCCCGACTTTGGTCCCGCCGGCCCGGCCACCACGCTTTCCCAAAGGCGCTAGGATGAATCACACATGCGCCTTCGGGATATACCTGACCTCCCGAAGGGAACATCAGGTACCGTCCTGTCCAGCAACCCTCCGAGGCAATGATGGACATCACTATGAACCTGAGACATATCATGATAGGGCTGATAATGGTTGCCGTCAGTGGCTGCGGCACGTCCACGCCGTCGTCCTCCCCTACGTCGCTCACGACGCCGTTTCCCGCGAACGCCGGGACTCAGTCGCTCAAGGCAGCATTGCTGACGACGAATGATCTTCAAGCAGTTCCTGGTGCTCCGTCAGATATAAGGACCATCGCGCCAACGGGCGCTAACAGCGTCTTCACGGACCCGGACCCTCGCGGGCCATGCGGAGCGCACATCCCGTATCCAAACTTCTCGACGGGGGCAACTCTTGCGATTCAGTCCTCCCAGCTTGCAGGCGCGGAGGTCGCTGTCGATCTGGCAGGCGCACAAGCTGCCGATTTTCTGTCTGCAATGCAAGCCGATACGCATCTCGGCTGTCCGGCATACCGAAGCACAACAAATATCGGGACCACTCAAACCGCCAGGTTCATCGCGTCACTGTCAATGCCCGCGTCAGCGGATCAAGCAATAGGCGACCAATTCTCCATCACCAGCGGCGGGCAGACCGCCGACGTGTATCTCCTACCCATCGCTCAGGTCATCAACCTGTCACGGGCGCACGTCCGTGCGATCACGCCCCGTATGCGCTGCTGATGTTCTAAGTCACACCCGAGCCGCCGTACTGGTCGGCTTCGCTTCGCTGGCGCTCCACCTAATGGACCGCCGTTCCGGGCCGACAGCGATCGCAACGTGAAGGAGACGGTGGATAAGGAGCATTGCCGTTGATCATGACTGGTGTCCAGATAAACGGGTTCTGGCGCGGATTTGGTGATCGGGTTACAGAAGGTGATGGCCTGCGGGGTTAGCTGGCCAGGAGGACCGCTTGCGGAGCGGGGCGAAGCCGGCCCGGCCGTGCATCTGCCTTTTGATCATCTTGATCCGGTTGACGTTGCCTTCGACGGCGCCTGAGCTGTAGGGCAGGGTCAGGCCGTTGGTGACGGCGTGCAGGTCTTGGCGGATGCCGGTGGCGAACGAGTGCAGTTGTGGCTGGTCGTCGGCTTCTACGTCGGCGAGCCATTGTTCCAGGTGCTGGCCCTGGCGGGCGGTCATCATCTCGGCGAAGGCGCGCAGGTGCCCGGCGAGGGCGTCCAGGTGCGGGCACCTGGCCAGGATCGCGGTGAGCTGGGCCTGTTCGCCGGCGTCGAGGGTGGCGGGGCGGGACAGCAGCCATCTGGTGATCTGGCGGGTTTTCGGCACGGCCGGCGCGGGCGGCGGGGCGGGCAGCTGGCGGAACGGGCGCACGTAGCGGCCTACCGTCCGCGCGCTGCCGCGCCAGCCGCGGGCTTGCAGTTCGGCGTGCAGGACGGTGGCGTCGGTGATCCCGTCGTTACACCGCTGGTTCAGGTACGGCTTGAACGGGTCGAGGCTGTTGTCCCGACTAGTGGCCTTGACCAGCAGCTCATCGGCGCTGGGGCGCGGGCGAACCGCAGCACGGTGTTGCGTGCCAGGCCGAGGGTGCGGCCGATCGCGCTCAGCGACTGACCGGCGGCCAGCAGCTCGTGCACGGCCGCGTGGCGTTCGGCGGTCCGCGCCACCAGGCGGCGCTTCCGGCCGCAGACATCACGCAGCCCGTCCGGCGGCGGCTGAGGCCCGGCGGGCGGCACGTCGCTGGCGGCCCCGGCCTGCTGGGCGGCTTGCTTGAGGCAGCCGCGGTGGGCAACGACCGTCTTCTCCGCGTATTCGCCCAGGTTGTGCCGCAGGTGCCAGCGGTCGGCGACCTGGATCGCCTCGGGCGCTCCTGTGCGGGCGGCCTCTAACGGCACAGTCGGACATCAGAACTGTCCGAATGCCTGCTGGGCACCTGGTCAGGCGGGTGCGGTGAGGATGAGCGGGCCGTCGTCGGTGACGGCGATGGTGTGCTCAACGTGGGCCGCGTGGCTGCCGTCGGTGCTGCGGATGGCCCAGCCGTTGGAGTCGATCTTGTAGGCGTCTGTGCCGCCGGCGAGGAACCAGGGTTCGATGGCGATGACCAGTCCCGGGACGAGCCGGAGCCCGCGACCGGGACGGCCGGTGTTGGGGATGTGCGGGTCCTCGTGCATGGCGTGGCCGATGCCGTGGCCGCCGAAGTCGGTGCTGATGCCGTAGCCGGCGGCCCGGCCGACCGCGCCGATCGCAGCGGAGATGTCGCCTATCCGGCCTCCGGGGACGGCGGCGGCGATGCCGGCTTGCAGCGCCTGGGTTGCGGTAGCGATCAGGCGGGTGTCTACCGGGTGCTGGTGGCCGACCTGGACGGAGACCGCAGCGTCGGCGGCCCAGCCGTCCAGGGTGGCGCCGCAGTCGACGCTGAGCAGGTCGCCGTCTTTGAGGCGGTAGCGGCCCGGTATGTCGTGCAGGGCCGCGTCGTTGACGGACGCGCAGATGACGGCGGGGAATGGGATCTCCGCGAACGAGGGCTGGTAGCCGAGGAACGGTGAGCTGGCGCCTGCCTTGGCCAGGACATCCCGCGCTGTCGCGTCTAGTTCTGACAGGCGGACCCCGGGTGCTGCCTGGGTTCGGACGGCGGCCAGGATCTGGGCCACGACCTGCCCGGCGGCGTGCATGGCGTCGATCTCGCCTGGCGTCTTGTACTCGACCATGAGGGCCTCCCAGACTAGCGGTATAACTATACCGGTATTATTATCACAGCATGGTCAGACCGCCGTTGAGTCAGGAAGAGCGTGCCCGCGGGGAACGGCTCGGCACGCTGCTGCGCCAGGCGCGAGGGTCACGCAGCATGACCGAGGTCGCCGCCGCCTCGGGCGTTCCGGCGGAGACGCTGCGCAAGATCGAGACCGGCCGTATCGCCACGCCCGCGTTCTTCACCGTCGCCGCGCTGGCCCGGGCAGTCGGCGTCACGCTTGAGGAAGTCGTCGCTTACTGCGCGGACACGCAGACAGGCGAATCCCTGATCGCGTGAACGAGGCCGACTGGGTCCGGTTCCGGCCGCAGGCCGGGCACGCGATGGCGAGGGTCATGCCTGGCCTTGCGTTTGGCGACGTGACGGAACGGGGTGCGGGCCGTCCCGGAGGCTGACGCCGGCGGCGTAGGCGGCCCAGTCCCCGGCGGAGATCTTCTGCCACTGGATCGCGGCCTGGACGTGGATGCCGAGCGTCTTGGCCAGGATCGCGGCCGGGACCTCGTCGGCCAGGGTGAACAGGGCGGTGCTGCGGCCCTGCCGGGGGCTGATCCCGAGGGCGTGGAGCCGCTGGGCGAGTGCGTCCTCGGTCAGCGCGCGTCCGGGCCAGCGTCCCGGGAAGAGCCAGGCGGAATGGACTTCGAGCAGGCTGCTTCCCGGTGGCCTGCGGCCGTCCGCGAGCCCGGTGACGAGGGCGTCCAGCGGGGCGGGCAGGATGATCGGGCGGCTGCCCAGGCGCAGGAGGGTGCGGCCGTCCTCGTGCAGGACGTGCTTGGTCGTCAGGGCCGTGATGACGTTGAGCTTCTGGGCGTAGAGCAGGATGAGGAGGCCGGCGACCCGGTCGGCGGCCGGGTATGCCTCCTCGTTGAGGAGCCGTCGCGTGTCTGCCCACCGGCGGTCCTGGTCGAGCGGCCCGGACGGTCCGGCCCAGCGGGTGGCCGGGGCGGTGAGGCCGCAGGCGTGCCTGCGGGCGACTGCCCAGCGGACGAAGTTCGCCGACCTGACAAGGCGGGCGGAGGGCCCGGCCAGCCACTGGTCGAGTTCGGCTTGGGTGCAGGCGGCCAGTGTCCGCCCGCGTTCTTCCAGCCAGTGCAGGAACGCCGAGGCGGCGGCGACGTGGTCGCGGTCGACAGCTGCCAGGTCTGCTTGCACGACGCGCAGCGTTTCCAGAAGCCAGGGTCGGGGTTGAGGCAGCGCGCGCAGAGCGGCCGGCTTAGCGTTCCTCCCTTCAGCGGTGCCCCGGTGCCGCAGCGCGAGCAGGTGATCCAGCGCTTGCGGCACCGCTCGCATACCGGGGTGCCGGTTGCCCGCGAGATGCCGATCCGGCCGCCGTCGGCCAGCCCGCAGATGCTGCAGGGAAGATCGGGACCCGGCCGGCAGCTCTGGCAGACCGGCCCGGCCTCGGTGACCGCGGCGACACGCCGGGGGTTCCCGCACTTCGCGCAGGGCTTCCAGCTCCGCGGGTCGCGGTGCCAGCAGTTCACGCAGACAGGCTGCCCGCCGTCGTTGAGGCGGGCTGGCTGGCGGACCTTCCCGCACCGGCCGCAGAGCACTGCCCGGGCCTTGCTCCTGCAGCCCGCGCAAAGCCGCAGCCCATCGACCGGGACGCCGAGTGCCCGGTGCCTGCCGCAGCGGGGGCAGGGCGGTTCGACCACGCTGGTGGCGCCCGCGCGGGCGAGCGCGCTGATGAACCGGAGAACGCCGGGGACCGGGGCGCGGGCGCCCTCGCCGGTCAGCAGCCCGGGCTGCGCTGTCACGGCGGCTGCGATGCGCCACCGCCCGTCGTGGCGCGCCGCCGCCTGCTCCAGTGCGCCGAGGACCGCTTCCGCGCTGAGCCCGGGCTCCAGTTCCGCCATCAGCGCGAGCAGGCCGCCGCCGGTCACTGCGCCGTGCCGGTGATCCGCGCTCGCCTCGGTCGCAGGGCGCCGACCCCAGGGGCGTCCCCGGCCCCGCCGGCCGCGGCCTTCCCGGTCCGCCGGGCCGGGCCGGCTGCGGCGGCAGGCTCGATGAGGTCGTCCATCGCGCAGTCCAGGAGGTCGAGCAGCGCCATCAGGATCTTCAGGCTCAGCCGCTCGGGCCGCTCTGTGACGAGCCGGTAGACCTGGCTGGACGACAGCGGCCCTGCTCAGGGCGGTGTTCATGAAGTCATCGCTGACGTGGATGTAGACGGCGGTGGAACTGTCGCACTCGTGGCCGACCTGCTGCTGGATGAAACGCCGGTCGGCCCCGTCCTCGGTCAGGTGCGTGACGTAGGCATGCCGCTCCGAGTGCACCGTAAGCGCCCTGGGCAGCCCCAGCGCGTCCCGGTAGGTAGTGAACCGGGCGTTGATCTCCGCCGGCTTGACCCGCCCGCCCCGCTCAGTGACCCACAGCGCCGGGTGACCGGGGAACCCGAACCTCGGGCGGACGTCCTCGACGTAGTCGGCGACCGCCTCCACCGCCCAGCCCATCACCGACAGCACTTTCCGCCGCCGCGGCGGCTGTCCCCTCTTCGCCTTGCCGTAGCGGACGTTCAGCGTGCCGTAACGGCCGAACCGGGGTGCCCTCGGGTTGCGGCCGAAGTCGGCCACGTCCAGCCGGGCCGTCTCAGTCCGGCGCAGCCCCCACCCGTAGATCACCTTAAAGATCGTCGCGTCGCGGTAGGCTGCCAGGGCGCCCTTGCGCCCGGACCGCACCGCCCGCTCAACCTGCTCATCAGCGTAGTCCATGAACCGCTGCAGCTCCTCGCGGGTGAACGGCCGCGCCTCCGGCCTGCCCTCGTAGTCGTTCAGGCGCGCGATCGTGTTCCACTCGTGGCAGATCGCCACCGGATGCCGCCCAGGACCGAACGCCTCCTCGCACGCTGCCGCCCACCCGTTGCTCGTCGATGGGGACCAGTGCCTCGCGTTTCGAAGGCAAGTCCGGTGGCGTCGGATACGCGCAGTCCGCAGCGCTGGGACACCCCCAGTGCCCGGCATGATGCCGCCTGCGGGATCCGGTGCCGGTCCCTCTGGGCGGCGATGGAGGCGGCCACCGCTACCGCCCCATCGCGTCCTTGACCCAGAGGGCCACGCTGCGCTTGAGGACATCACGCTCCATCGCTAGCTCGGCGTTGCGCCAGCTCACCCTCGCCCAGCGCCGTCACCCTCGCCGCGGCGCCGCCGGTCCAGGTTCACCCAGTTCCGCAGCGTCCCCTCATTGATCCCCAGGTCCCGGGCCGCCTGCGCGATCGGCTTACCGGTCTCCCGGACCAGCCGCACCGCGCCCTCCCGGAAATCCTGGTCGAACTTCCTGCGCGTCTCTGCCACCGCCCCTCGTTAAAGGCGATGTCTCCACGGTACGAGGGGAAGCCAGTGGCCTTAGGATGTCTCTATAGCTCCGGCCTTGGAGCGGATGTGCCATACCGGGTGAGTTCGATCCGACGCCGTTTGTTTTTGCCAGTGCTCGCCATACTGGCGTCCGTAGGGGTACTAATGACCTTCACTGCCCCGAACGGGACTCGGTTGGCGAATGTGGCGCGGTGGTCCGTCCTGCTGGCCTGGGCCATAGCGATGAGCTGGCGGTGGTGGCGGTCCTCCACGCTGCTTGCCGCTCCCGACAAGGTGACGATCAGGACACTATTCAAGACCATCACCTTGCCCTGGGAGCAGATCGATTGCTTCGTAGCGGAAACACGGCCCACCCGGACGGCCCCCGCCATTCAGTTGCAGCGAAGGGTGCTGGGCATCCGAGGGCCCGGAGGGGGGACGTTTTGGGTCACGGAAATATACTGCCGCCCTTCCCGCGCAGGGCCGACCTGGATTGACGCCGCCGCAGCCAGGCTCAACGAACTTCGTGTCATGCAGCCACCGGACCCATCCGGTGGATAGCCAGGATGGCGGTCCTGGGCCGCTAGGCCAGGCTTATCCCCGTGATGTGGCCTAACTGGAGTTGACTGCGAGTCGCCCCGCTTCATGGCCTATGGCGCCTGTTCTGCTTCGTCGGCCCGCAGGCGCCGCATCCTGGCGAGTAGGTACCTGGCCCAGGCTGGCAAAGCCATTGCGAAGCCACGCCCGAGGGCGACATAGACGCGGTGGCCGCGATCTGGACAACCGGGAGCCGAGAAGACGGCTCTGGACCGCCCCGAAAGCAGGACGGATGAGCCTTGCTGATCCACCGGGACGTCGCGCAACGGCGGCGAGCCCGTGCCGCCTCGCCTCAATCAGAATCTGGCTCCGCGACCCTGTCACATGATCTACAGGACACGCTCTAGCCGGCTGGTCAATGCCACCGACCCCAAACTCGTCGCCGCCGCGCTCGGCATGAACCCCGGGGGCGTCACAATCTATCTCGCGGACGGCGTGGACTCGGCCCGGCTGTCCAGTACCACCTGAAAGACCGTGTCGCCTCGCCTGGCTGGGGCTCGTGGTCGCGGACCGGGATCCGCTGGCCGTGGCGGGGGGCCCACACCAGTGAGCGCCACCAGCGAGAGCCGGATCAGGAACGGCACCCTGGTCTACATTGGGCGGTCGCACGCATCGGCGACGTACGCGGCTGGCAGCCAGCGTTCAACTGTCCTCAATGCTCAGTCGAACACCGCGAGCCACGTCACGCACCAAACTCGGCGCGTTGCGACCCAGGCGCGCCCGCCCCACGGCGTCACCGATTACTTACGTCTGGGCTAATAAAGTCCGGCTGTCCGAACCTATTTCTCTGAGATCACCTCAGTAGCTCCAGATCACAAGACGATTGCGGTTGCGTACACATTTCGAAGGGTTCCCTGATGATCTGGACACACGCTCCAAGGGGCGTTTAGCTCCAGTAGACCTGACGACACGATGCCATGGCCCGGGCTGCGTGAACACTCCCAGCCGGGCCGGAAGGAGTAGGCCGAATGAGACGCCCCCGAATGAGGGTTGCGGCGATGGCGGTGGCGGTACTGGCCGCCGTTTCGCTGGCAGCCTGCGGAAATTCCGGCAAGTCGTCCACGAGCACCACGAACAGCGCGGGCACGCCGGTGTTCGGCGGCACCCTGCGCTGGGTGGCGTCCGGCGATGTCGATCATCTCGACCCGATGCCCGCTTATTCCACCTCGGCGGGAATCCTTGAGCGTGGCTACGCCCGCCAGCTCGTCACCTATCCGTCGTCGAACAACTACCAGAAGGCCATCACGATCGTTCCGGACGTCGCGACCGTGGTGCCGACCATGGCGAACGGCGGGGTCAGCCCGGACGGCCTGACCTACACGTTCCACCTGCGCCCAGGCGTGATGTGGAACACCAGCCCGCCGCGTGCGGTCGTGGCGGGTGACTTCGTGCGTGCGCTCAAGCGCTTCTGCAACCCCGTCCTTGGCGTCGGCAACCCTACGTACTACACGAGCACCATCGCGGGTATGGCGTCGTACTGCGCCGCTTACGCCAAGCTCCCGTCGACGTCGACCGCCGCTCAGCTCGCCAGCTTCCAGAACAGCCACACCATCTCAGGCGTCTCGGCGCCGGACGCGAGCACCCTGGTCATCAAGCTCGCGCAGCCGGCCAGCGACTTCCTCAACGTCATGGCCATGACGTTCGTGTCCGCTGCGCCGGTGGAGTGGGACAGCTTCCTGCCGGACAGCGCGGCCTTCCGCCAGCACGTGTACTCCGATGGCCCTTACCAGATCTCGCAGTATGTGGCGGGCAAGACGATCGTGTTGACCCGTAACCCGCAGTGGAAGCAGTCCACGGACCCCGTCCGTCATCAGTATGTCGCGAAGATGGTCGTCACCGAGGGCACGAACGACCCGGGTCAGGCGCTGCAGGATCTGCAGGCGGGTTCCGGCGACCTGATGTGGGACCTGCCGGTGCCGACAAACCAGATCCCGACGCTGGAAGCCAGGAAGGACCCGAACTTCGCGATCTGGCCAGGCCACATCAGTAACCCTTATCTGGTCTTCAACATGCTGTCCGGCCCGACCAAGAGCCTGAAGGTGCGCCAGGCGATCGAGTACGCGATCGACAAGGTGAACATCGCCAAGATCTACGGCGGCACCGCGTTGAACCCGCCGATTACCACGGCGATCCCGCCAGGCAACGTCGGATTCGTCGACTACAACCCGTACCCGACGCCCGGTGACAACGGTGCCGCGGCCACGTGCAAGCGGATGCTGGCCGCAGCTGGATTCCCGAACGGTATGACGCTCGTCGACGCCTTCAGGAACGCCGGAAACCATCCCGCCGTCTTCCAGTCCGTGCAGGCGGACTTGAAGGCCTGCGGCATCACGGTCCAGGGCTCGCCTCAGCAGCAGGGCACCTACTATGCCTACCTGCAGAGCCCGGCCAACACGAGGGCGGGCAAGTGGAACATCTCCGAGCCTGGCTGGGTGCCGGACTGGTTCGGAAACAACGGCCGGTCCACGATGCAGCCGTTGTTCACATCACCGTGCGTGAACCCGACCTCCAACTACGGCTGCTACCTGAGCACGACCACGAACGACCTCGTCACCAAGGCGCTCACGGCGACGAGCTTGTCGGCGGCTGCCGCGTTCTGGCATCAGGCCGACATGCAGGTGATGCAGGACGCGGTCATCGTGCCGTTCACCAACCAGAACACCCCCGGCTACCACTCGACCCGGGTGAAGAACGCGATCTGGTACTGGACCGACCAGCTGTACGACCCGACTCAGCTCTGGCTCAGCCCAGACACTCCGTGAGCTGAGTGACACGTTCGTGGCCGGGCCCGCTTTCTGGGCGGGCCCGGCCACGGCTGAGTTATGGTCGCGGCCGAGAAGCATCAAGGAATCACATGAGCTTGCTTGAGGTCACCGACCTGCACGTGAGCTTCCCGACGTCGGACGGCCTCGTCCAGGCTGTGCGGGGCGTCTCATTCCGCGTTGGGCGAGGACAGACGCTCGGCATCGTTGGTGAGTCCGGCAGCGGGAAGACCGTCAGCACACAGTCACTGCTCGGCCTCACGCCCGGCGCCGATATCAGTGGCAGCGCGATGTTCGACGAAGTCAACCTGCTTGCTCTGGGCGAGGACCAGATGCGCCACATCCGCGGCGCCCAGATCGCGGCAATCTTCCAGGATCCGCTGACCAGCCTGCACCCGCTGTACAAGGTGGGCTGGCAGATCGCGGAGATGATCCGCGCGCATGACCACTCCGTCACCAAGGCGCAGGCGCGCACGCGGGCGGTTGACCTGCTGAAGCAGGTCGGGATACCGGAGGCGGCCCGGCGGGTGAACGACTATCCGCACCAGTTCTCCGGTGGCATGAGGCAGCGCGCCATGATCGCGATGGCGCTGTCGCTGAACCCGAAGCTGATCGTCTGCGACGAGCCCACGACAGCGCTCGACGCCACGGTCCAGGCGCAGATCCTCGACCTGCTGCTGCGGCTGCAGCGCGACTTCGATACCGCGCTCATCATGATCACGCACGATCTCGGTGTGATCGCCGACATCGCCGATTCTGTGATGGTCATGTACGCGGGCAAGGCGGCGGAATACGCCGACCGGCGCACACTCTTCTACCAGCCACATCACCCTTATACGATCGGCCTGCTCGAATCCATCCCCGGAAGCACCGGCGCCGCGGAGCGGCTGCGGCCGATTCCGGGCCAGCCGCCGAGCCTGATCAACGTGCCGTCTGGCTGCGCCTTCCACCCGCGCTGCCGGTACGTCATGGATAGGTGCATCAGCCAGACGCCGCCGCTGATCACGCTGGAAAGCGGGGCGGGCGGGCACCAGTCGGCCTGCTGGCTGCCGGCCGCGACCGGCCTCGGCGCCGAGGCCGAGGAGCTGCGCGAAGAGGCGGTGGCGGCTGGCCGTACCGGCCGTGCGAAGGCCGTTGCCGAGGCGACGGCGGCCACGATCGAGGCGAGAGGAAGCGTGGCATGACCGACGCGACGACGGCGGCCCCGGCCGGCGACGTGCTGCTCCGAATCGACGGCCTGGTGAAGTACTACCCGGTCAGAGTCGGCGTGCTCATCAAGCGCGAGGTCGCGAGCGTCAAGGCGGTCGACGGGGTGGACCTGGACCTAAGGCGCGGCGAGACCCTCGGGCTGGTCGGCGAGACGGGATCCGGCAAGTCCACGCTGGCCCGCTGTATCGCCGGGCTGCACCCCGTGACCTCCGGACGCATCACCTTCGACGGCAGCGACATCACCAACTTGACGCGGCGGAAGATGCAGCCGTTCCGCCGCGACATCCAGATGATCTTCCAGGATCCCTATGGGTCACTGAACCCGCGCCGCCGGGTCGGATCCATCATCGGCGATCCCTTCACCGTGCACAAGGTCGCTGCCGGCGACGAGCGCAAACGCCTTGTCCAGGAGCTGATGGAGCGGGTCGGGCTCAACCCTGAGCACTACAACAGGTTCCCGGCGGAATTCTCCGGTGGCCAGCGGCAACGCATCGGCGTGGCCCGCGCGCTTGCGCTCCGCCCCAGGCTCATCATCTGCGACGAGCCGGTCTCCGCCCTGGACGCGTCGATCCAGGCACAGATGCTGAATCTGCTCGAGGACCTGCAGCACGACTTCGGCCTGACGTATCTGTTCATCGCGCACGACCTGTCGGTGGTGCGGCACGTCAGCGACCGGGTCGCGGTGATGTACCTGGGGAAGATCGCCGAGATCGGGGAAAGGGCCGACGTGTACGCCACCGGCCGGCACCCGTACACCCAGGCGCTGCTGTCCGCAGCGCCGGCCGCCGACCCCGACCAGGCTGCCTCGCGCCAGCGGATCATCCTGGTCGGTGACGTACCGTCCCCGCTCAAACCGCCGTCAGGCTGCAGGTTCCACCCGCGCTGCCCGAAGGCCCAGGAACACTGCACACAAGTAGAACCTCCGCTCGAGGTCAAATCCGGCGATCCGGGGACCCACCGGACCGCCTGCCACTTCCCGGTCGAAACTGGTGAAGATCTGGCCAGGGCAGCCGACGTGCTCCGCGACCGGGCCGAGCCCAGCCTCGGCTAATCTGGGCGACGTTTGAGGACACAGACATGAGCCTGACCGAAGTCCAGACCCTTGGCGCCTCCGTCGAGCAGGCACCCGCCCGCTCGATCGAGGGCCGCAGCCCGTGGCAGCTCGCGTGGCGGCGGCTGCGTTCGGACAAGGTGGCGGTCGCGTCCGCCATCATCATCGTGCTGCTCTGCGCGGTGGCCCTGGCCGCGCCGCTGATCGCCGATGCCACCGGGAAAACCTACGCCGAGCAGTTCCGCAACACCGGGATCACCGCGCAGGGCCTTCCCGTGGGGCCGGGCAGCCAGTTCTGGCTCGGCACCGACAATCTGGGCCGTGACATCTTCATCCGGGTGATCTACGGCGCGCGCATCTCACTGCTCGTCGGCCTGAGCTCGACCGCGATCGCAGTGGTGGCCGGAGTGATCGTCGGCCTGTTCGCCGGCTACTACGGCGGAGCGATCGACGCGGTGCTCGCCCGCTTCACCGACACGGCGCTCGCGTTCCCTTACCTGCTGCTGGCCATCGCGCTCGCGGCCCTTTTCGGCCCTAACCTGCCGATGGTGATCGGGGTGATCGCGTTCTTCTCCTGGGCCGCGCTCTCGCGGATCGTCCGGGGCCAGACCCTGTCCCTTAAGGAGAAGGAGTACGTCGAGGCGGCGCG
>WNFI01333951.1_pt1 | contig 17192 bp, 11 predicted proteins | sample 5400471 | NCBI WGS metagenome assembly WNFI01 (sample SAMN13153348, study PRJNA577476) | soil metagenome | isolation source: 100 cm saprolite on Douglas fir-dominated hillslope | place: USA:California | collected 2013-09-17 | reverse complement strand
ATTCACACCTGGCCGGAAGAGAACCTGATCGCGATCGACTTGTTCAGCTGCGGTGCGATCGACGGCGAGGCCGTGATCTCCGGGCTCACCAGCTCGCTTGCGCTGGAGGCGGTCTCGGTGCGACGGCTCAGCCGCGGCCCGCGGCCGGAAGGGCACCGCCAGTCAGGATGACCGGTCGGGCCGGATAACCGGTTGGCCGATCTGGTCATCGAATGTAATCGATGTTAACTCTAAGTACACTCCGCGGCCACCGCCGCATGCCCCGTTGTCCTCGTGAAGCTGTCGGACGAGGCGTGATCGGGTAGTCCCGGTCGCCCTGGCGGTCTCCCGTCCGCCCGCGCCGTCGCCCCTCGTAGACTCCTGGCCCTGATGTCGCGGCTTCGCGGCCCGCGAGCATGCACCGGCCCCGGGAGGTCCTGTGAGCGAGCACGAGGTGGATGTCGTCGTCATCGGCATGGGCCCGGGGGGCGAGTACGCCGCCGGCCAGCTCGCCGAGGCAGGCCTGGTAGTGGCGGGGGTGGAGGACAAGCTCGTCGGCGGCGAGTGCCCGTACTGGGGCTGCGTGCCCTCGAAGATGATGATCCGGGCGGCGGACCTGCTGACCGAGGGCCGCAGGATTCCCGGGATGGCTGGCGCTTCGGCCGTGCAGCAGGAGTGGGCGCCGGTCGCGGGCCGGATCATGGAGGCCACCGACAACTGGGACGACATGGCTGCCGCCGACCGGTTCACCGGCCTGGGCGGCCGGCTCTTCCGGGGTCACGGCCGGGTCGTCGCGCCCGGCCAGGTAGCGGTCGGCGACGACGTGCTGCGCGCCAGGCGCGGGATCGTGATCGCCACTGGGTCGGCGCCATCGATACCGCCGATCCTCGGGCTGGCCGGTACCCCGTTCTGGACGAATCACCAGGCCATCGAGGCCATGCGGGTGCCGGAGTCGCTGATCGTCCTGGGCGGCGGGGCGATCGGGTCCGAGCTGGCCCAGGTCTTCTCGCGCTTCGGCACCAAGGTCACGGTGGTGGAGGCTCTCAGCCGCCTGCTCCCTCCGGAGGAGCCCGAGGCGGGAGCGCTGCTCGCCGAGGTATTCGGCCGGGAGGGCATCGGCGTGCGGACCGGGGTGGCGGCCACGCGCGTGGCCCACGAGGGCGGCGAGGGCCAGGATCCCAGCTTCACGCTGATACTCGCGGACGGCGAGGATCTCCAGGCGGCGGCGCTGCTGGTGGCCACGGGACGCCGGGCCGACCTGGGCGCGGTCGGCACCGGGGAGGCGGGCATCGACGAGGCCCAGCGCTGGGTGCCGGTCGATGATCACATGCGCGCGGCGCCCGGAGTCTGGGCGCTCGGCGACGTCGTCGGGAAAGGCGCGTTCACGCACATGTCCATGTACCACGCGGCCATCGTGGTGGCGGACATCCTCGGCCGGGAGCATCACGCGGCCGAGTACCACGCGGTACCGCGGGTCACGTTCACCGATCCCGAGGTCGGCTCGGTCGGCCTCACCGAGGCTCAGGCCCGGGAGCAGGGGCTCACCGTGCGGGTCGGCGTGACCCAGGTCCCGGCCTCCACCCGGGGCTGGATCCACAAGGCGGGTAACGACGGCTTCATCAAGCTGGTCGAGGACGCCGAGCGCGGGGTCCTGGTCGGGGCCACGTCGGTCGGGCCCTGGGGCGGCGAAGTGCTCAGCCCGCTGGTGCTCGCCGTGCACGCGGCGGTGCCGACGCAGCGCCTCCGGGAGATGATCTACGCCTACCCGACCTTCCACCGCGCGATCGAGGATGCCTTGCGCGATCTGAGCTGACGCAGGCGGCGGGCCGCGGCAGCGGAAACTCGTGCCGGACTGGTCGTCCGGCATGACCGCTTCTGGACGCTATCTCCGGGCCGGATGGCGGGCTACCTCGGCGTGCCGGTTTTCCCTGGCCCCGCGTTTCCCGGCCCGGCGTTCCAGGGCTCTCTATCTTCTTGACCGGTACCCTCGCCGGTGCGCCGGGCGGTGTAAGCCAGGAACCCGGGCAGCGCCGCGCAGGTCACGGCCACTGCGCCCACGCATATCAGTCCACCGGACCACAGCGAGAACCGCGGACCCGTGATGCTCGCCACCCCGCCGGCCCGGATCTGGCCGGCCGACGGGCCGAGGCCGTAGCTGAGCAGCTCGACACCGGCCAGCCGGCCGCGCATCGAGTCCGGGATCGTCTGATTCCACAGCGTTTCCCGGAAGATGCCGCTGAGCATGTCGGCGGCGCCGGCCAGGACAAGCAGCGCGAGCGCCACGCCGATGTCCGGGGCCAGGCCGAACCCAGTTATCGCCAGCCCCCACCCGGCCGCGGCCAGCGCTATCGCGCGGCCGTGGCGGCGGATCCGCCCGGCCCAGCCGCTCGTCGCCGACGCGGCCACCGCGCCGGCCGACGGCGCGGCGAACATGAGTCCCACCGCCCACGGCGCATGCAGCTCGGCCGCCATGAACGGGAACAGCGCGTTCGGGAACGCGAACGTCATCGCGGCCAGGTCGACCAGGTAGGAGCCGACGAGCTCGGGGCGCCCGCGCGCGTACCCGATGCCGGACAGCAGGCTTCTCAGGCCGCGGGCGGGCGCGTCACCGCCGGCCTCGGCCGCGGGAAGCGGGCCGAGCCTGACCAGGAACCCCAGCGAGAGGGCGAAGCTCACCGTGTCCAGGACGTACACCGCCTGCGGGCCCGGCCAGGTGGCGAGCACCCCGCCGATCGCGGTGCCGACGATGAGGCTCGCGTTCGCCGAGAGCGACAGCAACGCTGACGCGGCCGTGAGCTGGTCGCGGGCGACGGCCCGGGGTACCGACGCGTCGAGCGAGGGACGCTGCAGCGCCGCCAGCGCCATCATTCCGGCGGCGATGAGGTACAGCGGCCACGCTCTGGGATCCGGAAGCGACGCATTGACCACCAGGAGCGCGGCGCAGCAGGCCAGGCCGGCCTCGCACCAGCGGATCAGCCGCCTGCGGTCCAGCCGGTCGGCGAGCGCGCCGCCGTACAGGCCGAACACCACGAGCGGCGCGAGTTCGACCGCGCCGAGCAGGCCGACGGCGACGGCCGACCCGGTGAGCTGCCTGGCCTGCACGAGCAGCGCGACCTCACTCGCCTGGCTGCCGAAGAGGGTGACCGTCCGGCTGGCGAACAGGACCCGGAAGTCACGCGAGGTACGCAGCGGCGCGATGTCCGCCACCAGCCGACGTAGCCCGCTCCGGCCGACGACATCCTGGTCACGCGGCTTGCCGGGCGACTCACCCGCGGTCATTGTTGGTCACGGCGGGGACGTTATCAGCGGCCGCAACCAATTTATGCCCTGCTCGCGGAGCTTCAGGCGCAAACGCACAGGTAGTGGAGAGGCCCAAGCAGCAGGCCGGTAGGTTGAGCGCATCGGGCACGCGATGGGGGGCACCCCGGAGGCGAGCGGGAGACACATGAGCGTCGGCAGCCTGGTGAGTTCGGGGCCGCTCATTCTGGCCGTGCCGGTGGCGGCGGCGGCCGGGGCGGTCACCTTCCTGTCCCCGTGCTGCCTTCCGCTGGTGCCCGGCTATCTCTCCTACGTGACCGGCATGTCCGGAGCCGGTGGCGGGTCGGACAGCGGCCGGCGCACAGTGGCAACGCCGAGCGCCCGGCCCGTCGGTGCCCGCTCCGGTGCCGAGCCGGCCAGCGCCCAGACGGCCGGCCCCCCGCCGGGCGGGGCCGGGGCGGCGCTGGCCGGGGCGCTGGCGCCCCCGCCTCGCAGCCGGGTGGTGGCCGGCACCGCGCTGTTCGTGCTCGGGTTCTCCGCCCTGTACACGTCGTACGGGCTGGCGTTCGGCAGCGTCGGCACGGCGCTGAGATCGCACCAGCAGGGCCTGACCGTGGTGCTCGGCGCGCTGACGATCGCGCTCGGCCTGTTGTTCGCCGGCGCGCTCGACCGGTTCGCGTTCGCGGGGCGGATTGTGAAGCCGTCCTTGCGCCCGCGGGCCGGAATTGCGAGCGCGCCGCTGCTCGGGGTGCTGTTCGGGCTCGGCTGGAGCCCGTGTATCGGCCCCACGCTGACCGCGGTGCTGGCCCTGGCGTACACCTCGGGAACTGCCGCCCGCGGCGCGTTCCTCGCGTTCATCTACTGCCTCGGCCTCGGCGTCCCGTTCCTGGTCGTGGCGATTGCCTTCCAGCGCGGCCTGCGCGCGTTCGGGTTCGCCCGGCGGCATGCGCGGCTGGTGACCGCCATCGGCGGCGGGATGCTGGTGGCGGTCGGGCTGCTCGAGGTGACCGGGGCCTGGACGGCGGCGGTTACCTGGCTGCAGATCCACTGGTTCTCCGGATACAGCTCGCCCATCTAGGGCGCGCGCCTCCCGGGGCCGCGGGGCTGGGCGATTCGCCAGCAGCCGTGACAGTCTGTTACCCGGGACCAGTGGGCGCGGCCAGGACAAACGACCCGCGCGGCCGCGGCATTCGGTCAAGGAGGACCATATGCGGTTCGGCATCTTCTACGAGCACCAGCTGCCCAGGCCCTGGGGGCCTGAATCCGAGCACACGCTGCTGTCCAATGCGCTCGAGCAGATCGAGCTCGCCGACCGGTCCGGCCTCGACTACGTCTGGGAAGTCGAGCATCACTTCCTCGGGGAGTACTCGCACTCCTCCGCCCCGGAGGTGTTCCTCGCCGCCGCGAGCCAGCGCACCAGGCGGATCCGGCTTGGTCACGGCATCGTCCAGGCCCCGTCGGCGGTCAACCACCCGGCCAGGATCGCCGAGCGGCTTGCGACCCTGGACCTGGTCTCGGATGGACGGGTCGACTTCGGCACCGGCGAGGCAAGCTCGGCGGCCGAGCTCGGCGGATTCGGCGTTGCTCGCGAGGCCAAGCGGGCCATGTGGGAGGAAACCCTCGACGCGGTGACGCGGATGTTCGCCGAGCAGCCGTTTACCGGTTACGAAGGGGACTTTTTCACCATGCCGCCGCGCTACGTCCTGCCCCGGCCGCTGCAGAAGCCGCACCCGCCGCTGTGGGTGGCCTGCAGCCGCAGGGAGACCATCCACCTCGCGGCGCGCAGCGGCATCGGCGCGCTGTCATTCTCGTTCGTGGAGCCTGAGGACGCGGCGCACTGGGTCGCCGAGTACTACGACCTGATCTCCTCGGAGGAGTGCGTGCCGCGGGGTTTCGCGGTCAACCCGAACGTCGCGGTGGTACTGCCGATGATGCTGCATCCCGATGAGGCGACCGCGATCGACCGCGGCATCGACGGCGCGCACTTCTTCGGCTACTCGCTCGGCCACTTCTACGGCGGCGGCACCCACGTGGTCGGCGACAGCGACCTGTGGCGGAGCTTCGGCACCGATCGCGCGGAGCACGGCTTCGCGCGCGACATCGTCTACGCCAGCGCGCAGCCGCTGGCCGTGCGGCTGCTGCAGGCCGGCATCGGCTCGCTGCGCGGCGCGGTCGGTACCCCCGGGCAGGTCCGTGACCTGATCGCCCGCTACGAGGCGGCGGGCGTAGACCAGGTGATGTTCGTCATGCAAGCCGGAAACAACCGGCACGAGCACATCTGCGAGAGCATCGAGCTGTTCGCCCGCGAGGTCCTGCCCCGCTTCGCTGACGGCAGGGACGAGAGGGAGGCGGCCAAGGCCGAGCGGCTGGCGGCCGCGGTCGACAAGGCGCTGACCCGGCGCGCCGCCCCACGGACGCTCCCCGCCCCCTACCAGATCGACGAGGCCGCGGAGGTTGCGGCGGCCCGGCGGCCGGCGCATGCGCCCGCGCGCAGCCAGCCAGTGCGCAACCTGGCCGGCCATGTCCGCGACTCGGCGCGAGAGTCACTTCGCGGGCGCGGTCAAGCTGGCCTGCAGCGGCTCGTCGGCCGGACGTCAGACGCCCGGCTGGAGCAGATCTTCGCCAGCACTCAGGCCCAGCGCGCGGTCTTCGGGATGATGACGCGCCAGTTCCAGCCCGGCAAGGCCGCTGGCTTCGATGGCGCGATCGTCTACGACCTCGGCATGACCGACGGCACCCGCAGGTCGTGGGCCATCGAGGTGCACGACGGCCGGGCCCGGGCGCACCCGGGCGGAAGCGCGGACGCGGCGCTCGCGATCAGGGTCCCGCTGGCGGACTTCATCAGGGTGCTCACGACAGCGGGCAGCTTCTACCCGCTGATCCTGGACGGCCGGATGACGATGGAGGGCGACCTCGGGCTGGCCAACCGGATGGCCGAGATGTTCGGCGGTCGCTCCGCCTATTGACCTCGGGCCAGCCCGGGCGAAGGCGCATATTGCCCGCGGTAGGTTGCGGTCGGCCCGGTGCCGGGGCCCTGCCGAGGCCAGGCGACCTGCCGGGCCGGCAGGTTCGCGTAGCCGCCGATATGCCAGCGCATGGTACTAGGCACGATCGTGGATGAAACCGAACGGCATTCCACTACGCTGCGTGCCTCCTCGCGCAAGACTGACCGAAATAGGTTGTATCCATCATGTCAGGATGACAGACTCGGACCATGGCGATCGCGCTGGACGGCGGTTACCCCGAGGATCGGGGCGCAGGGAGCTTCGCAGGTCAGCAGCGCCTGACCGCCTTCGGGCGACGCCGCGAGCCAGCGCAGGAACGGCCTTTTCAGCTGACCGATCCGCATGCGCATATACCTGCGGCAATTGCTCGGGACGCAGCCTTGGACAAATTAGGCGCATCGGAGCATCCGGCCGCTGCTGTCGAAGGAGCCGCAGCGGGCGCCGACGACCACGGGGATTTTGATCCCTGCCTGGTCAAGGAGTCCTTTGCTCACGTGACAGAGCACTCCGAGGCTGCGATGGAATACTTCTACGCGCGCCTTTTTGTGCATTATCCGCAGATGCGCCCAATGTTCCCGCACGCAATGCGCGACCATATGGAACGAGTATTCACGGCGCTGGGCCGCATCGCAACGAGCATCGACAGCCCCGATTCGCTGTCCGTCTATCTCGCGCAGCTAGGATGCGGTCACCGCAAGTTCGGCGCGAAGGACCGGCATTACGAGCCTTTCATAGCCGTGCTGGTCGACACGGTCCGGTATTTCAGCGCACATTACTGGACCGATGAGACGCAGGCCGCATGGGAGACGGCACTGGGCCGTGCCGCAAAGGTCATGCTGGCCGCCGCCGAGGACGACGCCGCACGGCAGCCGCCCTGGTGGGTCGGCGAGATCGTGCAGCACGACCGGCGGGGCCCGGACCTCGCGGTCCTGACGATCAGGCCCGACCAGTCGCTTCGCTACACGCCCGGCCAGTACCTGGCCGTCCAGGTGCCCCGGTGGCCCCGGGTCTGGCGCAACTTCTCGATCGCGAACGCGCCGCGCGAGAACGGGCTGATAGACCTGCACGTCCGCGCGGTGCCCGGCGGCCTGGTGAGCGGCACGCTCGTGCATAACATGTGTCCCGGCGACACCCTCCTACTGGGGCGCGCGCAGGGCGAGATGACCGTGCCCGCCGCGTCGGACCGGGACCTGCTCTGCATCGCCGGTGGGACCGGCCTCGCTCCGCTCAAGGCGATCATCGAGGGAGTGATCCGCGGCAGCGGGCCCGGCCGACGCCGGAAGATCAGCCTCTTGTTCGGCGCGCGCACCGAGCAAGATCTGTACGACCTCCCCGATCTGGGGATCCTGGAATCGATCTATCCGGCGCTGACAGTGATTCCCGTCGTGTCGCATCAGCGGGAGTTCGCCGGCGCCAAGGGAATGCTGCCCGATGCCACAGCGCAGTGCGCGAGCTGCGAAGACCGGGAAATCTTCATTAGCGGCCCTGATCTCATGGTCCGGGAGAGCGTTCGGCATCTGGTCGGCCGGGTCGGAGCCGACCGGATACGGCATGATCTGTCGGACGCCGCCAGCTAACCGGTAGTCCTCGCGGGAATACCAGTCAATCCCCAGCATGGTCGTTGTAGCCGACCCCGTGATCACTCGGCGGCCGTGCAATCCCACGGCCGCCGAGTGCTTGACGGAATTTCCTCAGATGCAATCTCGCGCCATCGAGAAAGCCCGCAATTGTTCGCCGTGCAATCCCGCCCAGAACGGGCTCGTGATCGCAGGCTCACCCTGCGCGGTCCTCCTCGAGGTATTTGCCGAAGAACGTGTATATGCGCTGCCACGCGTCCTCCGCGTCCGCCTCCTGATAGCTCATCCGGGCGAACCTGGCGAGCACCGCGCCGGCGCCCGAAGCCTCACTCAGGAAGCGGTGGCCGGAGCCCGGGTACATATCTGGCATGCGGCGACATTATCGCGGAGCTTGCTCCGCGTCGGGGGGTTCAAGGGGTTGTCCTCCCTGGGGCTGGCGCTGTCACACCTTGCGCCACCGCGGAACCCACGCGCCGTCCTCGACCGTGTAGTCGCCGAACAGTGCCGGGGCCTCGGCCCGCACCAGCTCGCCGATCTTGCCGAACACCAGCCGGATCTCCTCCTCAGCGCCGGGATCGGTCCGCGCCTCTATGGTGTGCCTCAGGGTCCTGATGTTCGCTGTCCACAGCAGGCCGGTGGCCACCCCGTCCGGGGCGAACCGGCGCATGAACGAGGTCTTGTGCTTCTTCTCGTGGAACGGCACGCCCTCCTCGTCCAGCCCGAAGTGCCCGGCCATCCAGCGCTGGAACTCCTCCATCTGCTCCAGCAGCGCAGCCGACCGCTTCATCAGCTCGGCGTCGGCCAGCGCCCACTGCGGGAACCAGAACGGGATGTCGGCCAGCCGCACGAACCGCAGCGACTCCTGCGAGACCGCAGTCCCCGGCCGATGTCTTACCAGCTCATGGGTCAGGATTCTGGAACAGTTATGCAGCACGAAGCTGAAGCTGACGTGCTCGAGCACCGAGCCGTGTGCCTGCTTCAGGATGTTCTGCAGGTACATCTCCTGGTCGTTCCGCACCCGGACGATGTTCGGGTTCAGCCCCGGCTCCCAGGCCCGGTAGCAGATCTTGCCGGCGAACTCGGCCAGGTTCTGCGCGTCCTCCAAGTCGCCGCGGTCCAGCTTCTCCAGCCACTTCTCGCCGCCAACCTCGCGCAGGTACGCGGTGAGCTGGTCATAGTCGAGTTCCGGCCGGGCGACCAGGAACACCTCAGGCTGCACGGTCTTCATAGCACGGCACACTACCGGGACCGGCCGACGCTCAGCGGGCCTCCGACCGGCCGCGGTCACGCGCCGGGCGCGGTCGACGGGGTGGCGGCGCCGTTACGGATGAGGAAGGAACGGGTAAACAGGGCGGTTAGGGCCAGCTCCATGACATGATGCCGACAGCTGACGGGAGAACCCGAAATGACGCAATCCGGCACTCCAGGCAGGCCTGTCGTCTTCGTTCATGGTCTCTGGCTGCACGCGACGTCGTGGGGCCCGTGGGTGGAGTTCTTCCGGGAGGCGGGTTACGCGCCGGTGGCGCCGGGCTGGCCGGGAGACTCGGACACGGTCGAGGAAACCCGGCGCGAGCCCGCCAAGGTCGCGGGCAAGGGCATTGACGACGTGGTCGAGCATTACGCCCAGATCATCCGCGGGCTGGACGGCCCGCCGGTTGTGATCGGCCACTCTTTCGGCGGCCTCATCGCGCAGCGGCTGCTCGGGCAGGACCTGGCCGCGGCGGCGGTGGCGATCGACCCCGCGCCCATCAAGGGCGTGCTCAGCCTGCCGCCGTCGGCGCTGCGGGTCGCCTCGATCGCGCTGCGCAAGCCGGCCAACCGCGGCGCGGCGCTGTCGCTGACCGCGGAGCAGTTCCGCTACGGCTTCGGCAACGCCGTGCCCGAGCGGGAGTCCGCCGAGCTCTTCGAGCAGTGGACGATCCCGTCACCGGGCCGGCCCTTGTTCGAGGCGGCGTTCGCCAACTTCTTGCCGCGGTCGCCCGCCAAGGTCAACACCGGCAACAGGACCCGCGGGCCGCTGCTGGTGACCGCGGGCGGGAAGGACCACACCGTGCCGGCGGCGATCTCCACGGCCACCCGGAAGCTCTACCACAAGTCACCCGCGGTCACGGACTTCAGGGACTTCGAGGATCGCGGCCACTCGCTCACGATCGACCACGGCTGGCAGGAGATCGCCCAGTACGCGCTGGACTGGCTGAAACAGCGTTCGCTCTAGCGGCGCCGCTCCCGTAGCGGGCGCGGCACAGGCGCAGCACGTTGGCAATGACCTGGTGTCCGGCGCCGCCAGCCGCCGTCATGATCGACTCCGGGTGGAACTGCACGCCCCACCGGCCGGCGGCGTCGTCCTCGATCGCCATGACCACGCCGTCCGGGGTCACCGCGGTCACGGAGAACCCGCCGCTGACCCCCGCCGGGACCGCGTGCAGCGAGTGATAACGCCCGGCGGTGAACTCGGCGGGCAGCCCGGCGAGCAGCCCCGAGCTCCCCGGTCCGCCGAGTACCCGCACCGACCCCGGCTTGCCGTGCGCCGGCTCGGCCAGCAGGCCGAGCCGTCCGCCCGCGTGCTCCACCATGGCCTGCATCCCCAGGCACACGCCGAACGCGGCGATGTCCCGCTCGTCCAGCGCCGTCAGCAGCTCGTCGCAGCCGAAGTCCGACGGCCGGCCGGGCCCGGGCGAGAGCACCACGAGGCCGGGCTCCCACGAGTCGAGCAGCGCGGCGTCGAACCCGGCCCGCAGCGTGGTCACCTCCGCGCCCGCCTCGCGGAAGTAGCCCGCCAGCGTGTGCACGAACGAGTCCTGGTGATCGACGAGAAGCACCCGCATCCCGGCCCCGGGTGCGGTGCTGGCGGCGGCCGGTCCCCGGGAGCGGCCCGCGGTGCTCGCCGGGGAGGAGGACCGGCCCGGTCCACCCGCCCCCCCGTCCTCGCCGAGCGTCTCCAGCAGGGCCCGGGCCTTCAGCTGGGTCTCGCGTTCCTCCGCCGCCGGATCGGACTCGAACAGCAGCGTCGCGCCCGCCCGGACCGCGGCGACCCCGCCGCGGATGTGCGCGGTGCGCAAGGTGAGTCCGGTGTTCATCCCGCCATCGAAACCCACCATCCCGACCGCCCCGCCGTACCAGCGCCGCGGGCCGTCCTCGTGATCCTCGATGAACTGCATCGCCCAGGCCTTGGGCGCGCCGGTCACCGTCACCGCCCACATGTGCGTCAGGAACGCGTCGAGCGCGTCGAAGCCGGGCTGCAGCCGCCCCTCCACGTGGTCCACGGTGTGGATCAGCCGGCTGTAGATCTCGATCTGGCGCCTGCCGATCACCCGCACGCTGCCCGGCTCGCAGACCCGGGACTTGTCGTTGCGGTCGACGTCGGTGCACATGGTCAGCTCGGACTCCTCCTTGACCGAGCTGAGCAGGGTGCGGATGTGCTCCGCGTCCTGCAGGGGGTCCTCGCCCCGGGCGATCGTCCCGGCGATCGGGCAGGTTTCCACTCGGTCGCCGGTCACCCTCACGTACATCTCCGGCGAGGCCCCGACCAGGTACTCGCCCGCCCCGAGGTTGAGGAAGAACTCGTACGGCGCGGGGTTGCGCTGCCGCAGCCGCTCGTAGAAGGCGGCCGGCGAGCCGCAGCGCCCGTGGAACACGTGGCTCGGCACCACCTCGAACAGGTCGCCCCGGGCGAACCGCTCCCGGGCCTGCTCGACCACGGCCGCGTAGGAGCCGGGCCGCGGGTCGGGAGGAAGTTCAGTATCCATAACGGAACCCGGCGGGCCACCCCTCCCGCGAGCGCGCTGCGTGGCGCCGCCCGAGCCATCATCGCCGCCGCGGGCCAGCCCGGCGGTCGAGGCGCCCCCCGCCTCGAAGTCATAGCTGTAGCAGGCCGCGGCCTCCCGCTTGCGGTCGAGCACATACAGCCGGTCCGGCAGGTGCAGGACCAGGTCGCGCTGGGCGCCCGGCCTGGCATGCCGCTGCCGCACGGGCTCGAACTGGAATGCCAGGTCGTAGCCGAACGCGCCGTACAGGCCGAGATGCGGATCCGGGCCGGAGAAGGCCGCGATGATCTCGCGCAGGGCCGAGAACACCGTGGGCCGCCGGCTGCGCTCCTCCTCGGCGACCACCCCGCCAGGCTCCGGGATGACCACGGTGCTGGCCCGGGGCGCAGGCGAGTCGGCCGTCGCGGACGACGTTCCCACCCGGCGCATGGCGGCCTCGATCACGGGCAGCAGCACCAGGCCGCGCTCGTTCAGTGCGGTCGCCGTGATCTGCCGGCCGCGCGCGACCAGCTCCACGCACGGGTCGACGTAGGCCATGTGCCAGCGGCTGTAGCGGCCCGGGTACTCCATCCCGGAGCTGAGCACGCCGCCCCGGCGCTCCTCCACCTGCTGAGTGATCTCCGCCAGCAGGGCAGGGTCAAAGGAGGCGGCGGTACGGGTCACCCGGACTCCGCCGCCGGTCTCGAACTGTGTCGGGGCCATCTCCGCCTCTCGCCGTCGTCAGGCCCGGCGCCGGACGGTGCGGACGAGAAAGGCGGCCGCCGGCTGCCGGGCGGTCGCCTTCAGGATCTGCAGGGTGCGCGAACCAGGAACCGCCTCAAAGGCGGCGCCACCAGCCTGCGGTGAGGTTCGCGTGCATGCCGAGAGCTTAGCGGCGTGGCGTCGGCGGCGCCAGCGCGGCGCCGCGAATCCCTGCACCGAACGCCCCGCCGTGAACGCCGCCTTCAGGCGAGCGCATAGACCACCGTGACCGAGATGCTGAGCTGCTGGGATCCCGGGGAGATCGGAACCGAGGAGGCTTTGCCCGCCGCGGGGAGGGCCATGGAGACGGGCGGCGAGGGGGCCTGGGTCTGATCGCTAATGCTGACCACCGGCCCGAGCGGCTGGCCGAGCGCCTGGGCGTACTGGACCGCCTTCGCCCTGGCGTCGGCGACCGCGCGGGCCCGCGCCGTGGCGAGCAGCCCGCTCGTGTCGGTCAGGTTCAGCGATATGCCATTGACGGTGGCAGCGTTTCCCCCGGCGTGCACTGCGGCCTGGATCTGGGCGCCGGCCGCCGCGATGTTGTCCAGCGTCGCGGTGAGCGACTCGCTGGCCCCGTAGCCGGTGGGTCTCTGCGAGCCGGAGCCGTAGTTGGGCTGGATGTACAGGCCGGAGGTCTGGATGTCCGCCGCGGCCACGCCCTGGGCGCGCAGCGCCGCGGTGACCTGACTCACGGCCTGGTTGGCCTGCTGCAAGGCCGAGTCCACCGAGGCGCCGGTCACCTGGACGCCCATGTCCAGCGCCAGCTGGTTCGGGGTCCCGGTGACCATGCCGGTGCCGGTGACCGTGATCCGGGCGCCGGATGACGCCGAGGTGAGCTGGACGCCGGACCGGCCGGCGGCCGAGCGGGGGTCTGCGGATGACGCGTTGCCCCGGCCGACGCCGAGCGCGAACGCCCCGATCAGGACGGCCGCCGCCGCGGCACCGGCACCGACCGAGCGCAGCGTAGGGGTGATGGTGACGGCCATATCAGGACTTCCGATCTGCCGGGGTCTTCCTGCTGCTTCGACGCAGCGGCCCAGCGCCCGGTTCCGTCAACGTCCCCTGAAGACGCGCGTTTCATGATCCCGGAGCGTAGGGAGCGGAGATGTCGCGCTCCATGCTCCGGGATCATGAATGGCCCTGCGCCGCGCCGGCTCGTCGGACGGCTGGGGCTTCTGGGGTTAGGGGGTGGCCGCCTCCGGAGCGACAGCCGGGCGCGGCGGGAGCGGGGGACGCCGCCGGGACGGGCGGGTTGAGGTGTCCGGCGCCGTGGCCGCGGGCCTGGCCTCGAGTGCCTCGGTGGCCATCCGGACCGCGGTCTCCAGCTGCGGGTCCCGGCCCGCCGCCCAGTCGTCGGGGGACATCACCACCTCGACGTCCGGATCGACGCCGCGGTTCTCCACCCCCCAGCCGAAGGCGCCCAGCCACATCGCGTAGCGGGGGACGGTGATCCCGGTGCCGTCCACGAGCCGGTGGTAGCCGTCGATGCCGATCACGCCGCCCCAGGTCCGTGTCCCCACGACCGGACCGAGGCGGAGGGTCTTGATGGCGGCCGTCACGATGTCGCCGTCCGAGCCCGCGAACTCGTCGGCCAGCGCGATCACGGGCCCGCGCGGGGCGTCCTGCGGGTAGGTCTCGGGCCGCAGGCCACGCGGCACGCTCCAGCCGATCACCCGGCGGGCCAGCTTCTCCACCACCAGCTGTGACGTGTGCCCGCCGCGGTTGCCGCGGACGTCCACGATGAGCGCGTCGCAGACCATCTCCGCATGCAGGTCGCGGTGGAAATCGGCCCAGCCCTCGCTCACCATGTCCGGAACGTGCAGATAGCCGATCCTCCCGCGGCTGAGCTCGCGAACCCGCCGCCGCTGGCCGGCGACCCAGTCCTGGTAGCGCAGCCGCCGGTCATCCTTGAGCGTGATCACCACGGCGCTGCGCGGGGCGCCGCCTGCCACGGGGGCGATGGTCAGCTCTACCGCCTTGCCTGCCGCACCGACGAGCAGCGGGGCAGGCCCGGCTCCGTCCAGCAGCCGCCCGTCCACCGCGATCAGCGCGTCCCCCGGTCCGACCTGCGCGCCGGGCGTGGCGAGCGGTGACCGCGCCCGGGGGTCGGAGGACTCGCCGGGCAGGACCCGAGCCACCTTCCACTGCGCGTCGCCGTCGCGGGCGAGGTCGGCTCCCAGCAGGCCCACGAGATCGGCGTCGGCGGAGTCATCGTCATCGTCGGCCGGGTCGACATAGGCATGCGAGCTGCCAAGCTCGCCGAGGACCTCCCACAGGAGGTCGGCGAAGTCCCCGGGACCCGCGACCCGGTCCAGCAGCGGCCGGTAGGACTCCAGCACGGCGTCCCAGTCCGCCTCGGCCATGTCAGCCACCCAGAAGTCGTGCCGCATGAACCGTCCGGCCTCGGCGTACGCGTTGCGCCACAGGGCCGCGGGATCGGCCAGGAACCGTGCGCGGGACCTGTCGATCGCCACCCGGTCCGCCGGGTTGTCCTCGTCCGGCTTGCGGTCCGCGGGCACCGCGCTGAGCTTGTCGTGGTCGCAGACGACGAGCACGCTGCCGTCGCCGCTGACCTCGAACCAGTCGAGTTCCTCGGCGAGCTCCGTGCGCCGCTGCGCCGTGAGGTCGAAGTGCTCAAGGCGCGGGCGCGGCGGACCATCGCCCGGGCTCGCGCCGCCCTCGCCGAGATTTCCGGTCACCGGAACCCTTAGCCAAGCGAGTCCGCCGGTGACGGCGCGGAGCGAGGCGTAGCGGGCCTCGGCTACCGGGATCTGGACGATCCGGCTGGACAGTCCGGCGGTGTCGACCCGTACGGGCTCCGGAGCGGCCCCACGCGGGCCGTCCGAGGTGACCTGGGCACCCTCGGCCGAGGCCGCCTGGCCGGGCCCGCTTCCGGCCGTGCCGTCCCTGGCTGTGCCATCCCCATCCCGGTCGGTGTCGGCGCCGCTCGGCGCGGGCGCGGCCGCGTCGTCCTTGGCCTTGGCGCCGACGGGCCGCCCGCCGGGCAGCGGGGCGAACGGCGACGGCGTCGCCGCCGCCAGGGTCACCAGGTAGGGGCGGCACCCGTACGGGAACGACAGGTCGAACACGTGCGCGTCATAGACCGGGTCGAAGCTCCGCCAGGACAGGAAGGCGAGGTACAGGCCGTCCGCCGTGAAGACCGGGTCGGTGTCGGTGAAGCGCCCGTCGGTGACCTCGACGACGGTGCGCCCCGGGTCGGCGGGCCGTACCATGCACAGCTGCCGCAGCGGGTCCGGCAGCGGATGTGACCAGGCCAGCCAGGCCGAGTCGGGCGACCAGGTGAGCCCGGTGACCTCGCCGTTGTCGGACGACGCCAGCTGCGTGACCTCGCCCGACGAGGCGTCCACCACGCAGAGCCTCCCGTCGCGCGTGGCGACGGCGACCGCGCTGCCGTCCGGCGCCGCGGCCGTGTCGGCCACCATGCCGATGGCACCCGCCGCGAGTCGCCGCGGCGGCGTTCCCGCCGCCGGCCCGCCGGCGGGGGCTATCTCCAGCGCGTCGGCGCCCCCCGCATCGGTCACCCATGCGACCTGGCCGGTCTGGCCGAGCACCCGGGGCAGCCGCGCTCGGGCGCCGGGGACCACCGAAAGCGCCCGCGCCGGGCCGTCGCGGTGCGTCAGCCAGTGCACGGTTCCGCGTACCTCGATCGCGCTCGCCTGGCCGGAATGATCGCAGGACAAGTCGCCGAGATGATCCTCGGCCGAGACCAGCCGAGGCACCCGGCCCGCCGCCGCGCCCAGGCTGAACTCCAGCCGCCTGGGGCCGTCCGGAGTGTCCAGGCTGTCCAGCAGCCAGATGTCACCCGCACAGTGGTAGACGATCCGCTGGCCGTCGGTGCTGGCGTTGCGCGCGTAGAAGCCGTCGTGATCGGTATGCCGGCGCAGGTCGCTGCCGTCCAGCGCGCACGAGTACAGGTTGCCCGTTCCCTCGTGATCGGCGAGGAACGCCAGCCTGCCGCCGATCAGCATGGGGCTGCCGAACTGGCCGGGGAGGTCAGCGAGGACCCTGGTGAACCTGCCGGCCGCAGGCGCCTCCCCCGACGTCGAGGCCGGGCGCAGCCACAGCCGTCCCGAGGTGCCGCCTCGGTAACGCTTCCAGAGCGCCGGGTCGCTGCGGAAGGCCGCGGTCAGCAGCGCGACGCCGTCAGAGTCGATGGCCAGGTCGGTGACCGGGCCGAACGGCAGCGGGTCCTCACCAGGTCCGGCAGGCTCGCCGAGGGCCAGCGCGTAAGCCCAGGTGAAGTGGCCGAACGGCTGACCCGAAGCGGTGATCGCGACGACATCGCCGTCCGGCGTCCAGCCACATACCCGGGTCCGCCCGTCGCCCCAGTAGGTGAGCCTACGGCCGTTCCCGCCGTCGATCCCGGCCAGGTACACCTCCGGCGGCCCGTCCCGCCCGCTGGTCCAGGCGATCATCGTGCCGTCCCGCGAGATCCTCGGATGGCTCGCCCCGGCGTGATCGGCGGAGACCCGCCATGCCCGTCCGCCCGCGGCCGGGGCCAGCCACACGTCGTCGTCCGCGACAAAGGCGACGACGTCGCCGTGAACATGAGGGAAACGCAGGTACCCGGCTGAGCTCACCGGCTCATATTAGGCCCGCCCTGCCGAGCCGGTGTGCGTGGCGCTTGGGTTCAAACTGTGCCGGCGACCTGGCGCCCGGCCGACCCGGTCCCTGCATCTCGGCTTGGCAACGTCCAGATCATCTTCGCTGCGGTCGCGCGGGTGTACTGGGCGCTAGCGCATCAGTTGAGCGGAGGATAGGTCCCGGCGAGGTAGTCACCGATTTGCTGCCGCATGCTCGGGTGAATGTCGTATTCGTCGAGGTCAGCGGGGTCGACGAAACGCACC
>WNFI01589852.1_pt1 | contig 17195 bp, 17 predicted proteins | sample 5400471 | NCBI WGS metagenome assembly WNFI01 (sample SAMN13153348, study PRJNA577476) | soil metagenome | isolation source: 100 cm saprolite on Douglas fir-dominated hillslope | place: USA:California | collected 2013-09-17 | reverse complement strand
CTCGAGGGGCATCTGGAGCACCGTGCAGCACGTGCTGGGTCGCGCGCCGGGGTCCTTCCCGAACGAGTACCAGCCGAGCTGGGTCATCGAAGGACTCGCGACGTACTACGAGTCGAAGTTCACGAACGGTGGGCGGGTGCGTGGCAGCTTCCACACCGAGGTGCTCGCGGCGGATCATGTCGCCGGGACGTCGCGCTCACCGTGGGATGCGTTGCTGTTCACGCGCTGGGCGGACGGGCTCGTCCCCTATGCCTACGGCAGCCGCTTCTTTCAATCCGTCGCCAGCGTGGCGGGGGACTCGGCGGTGCCGCGCTTCGTGGAGGCCACGTCGGGGCAGTGGATCCCCGTGCGCGTGGGGCGCCAGCTGGCCCGCGCCGCCCCGGGACGCACGCTCGAGGCCGAGTGGCCGCGCGGCACCGAGCCGGCGCCCGGCCCCGGCTCCGGGGGCCATGCGCCGCCGGCCGAGCGGCTCGACAGCCTGCTGCGCACGGAGCCGGTGGCGCGCGTCTCGCCTGACGGCCGCCGCCTCGCCTACGTGCGGGACGATGGCAAGGGGGCGAGCGAGCTCCGCGTGCTCGACGCAGCCACGTTCCACCCGATCGCGAGCCACCGCGTGAACGGCGGGGTGGACTTGGACTGGGTCGGGGACACGCTCCTGATCACGCAGCTCGACTACACCACGCGCTGGCGGATCCGCAGCGATCTGTACGGTTGGGTGCCCGGAGGTGCCTGGCAGCGCCGCACCTGGGGCGCCCGACTGGTGGCCCCGGCCGGCGGCGGTGGCCGACGGGCGGCGATCGCGCTCGGGGCGGCGGCGGCGGCGCCGACCGTGCCGGTGCCCGCGGGCCCGAGCGGCGCCGTGTGGACGGAGCTGGCGCTCTCGTCCGACGGTCGCTCGGTTGCGGGGAGCCGCGTCGCCAACGGGCGCTGGTCGCTGCTCGTGTGGCCGGCCGACCGAGCGGCCGCGGGCACGGCGCTCGTGGAAACGGGCGTCAGTATCGCGGACGCCGTGTGGACGCCCGGCGGCGAGCTCTGGTTCGTCGCGGACCCGACCGGGTTCCCGCAAGCGTATCGCTGGCGCGATGCCGGGGTGGCGGAGCCGCTCACGAGCGATCCGCTCGGCGCGCGGGCCCCGGCCCCGCTCCCGGACGGGTCACTCGTCTACGCGAGCCCCCGGGCGCACGGCTGGGAGCTGCGCCGCGCCCAGCCGCTCGCGGGCGGCGCGCCGGCCACGTTCCCCGACCCCCGGCCGTTCGAGCCGGCCCCTCAGGTGGCGGCGCGCGAGACGGGGTATACCATATGGCCGTCGCTCGCGCCGCACTTCTGGATTCCGTTCTTCCTTAATGCGGGGCCCTCGGGGCGGTTCGGCGGCGCCGTAACGGCGGGAGCGGACGCGATCGGCCGCGTGCAGTACTTCGCCGATCTGTTCGTCGCGCCGCAGCGCCGGCGTGCCGCCGGCGACCTGACGCTCCTCTATCAGGGCCTCGGCAACCCGACGCTCGATCTCTTTGTGTCGAGCCGCTGGCTCGACCTGGTGCCGCCGCCGCGGGCGGCGAGCCTCACCCTCTCCGAGCTGTATCAGCGCGCCGCGCTGGGCGCGTCCTTCGTCACACAACGCTGGCGCAGCTTCGCGAGCGTCCGCGTGGCGGCGGAGCTCGAGCGCACGCATTTCGCCACGATTCCGGATACATCGCTCGCGGCCGTGTGTGCCGGGTGCGAGACGCAGGATTTGCTGGGCGGCTCCGTGACGCTCGCGTTTTCGCATCTCGTGACCGGAGCCCTCGCTGTGTCCCCGGAGAACGGCTTTCTCGCATCGCTGATCTACCGGCGACGCGAGGAGGTGGGCACCACGCGCTGGTCCAACGAGCTGCGCGGGCGGCTCGCCCTGTACGCACGCGTGCCGGGGCTCGGCGGGTTCGCTCATCACGTGCTTGCCGTGCGGCTCGCAGCGGGCGGCACGAGCGGCCCGCTCGGCGCGCTCTACAACATCGGGGGCGTGTCCTCGGGGACGGTGGGCGTCATCTTCGGCCAGTCGCTTGGCGTGTCACGCACGTTCCCTGTGCGCGGCTATCCCAACGGGACGCTCTCGGGCCAGCGCGCGGCCACGGGCAGCATCGAGTATCGCCTCCCGCTCGCGCTCATTGGCCGGGCCGTCGGCCACCTCCCGATTGGCGCCGACAAGCTCTGGCTCAATGCGTTCACCGATGCGGGGGATGCGTGGGCGCCCGGCACGTCCGCGCAGTTCACCCGACTGCGCTCCGCCGGCCTCGAGCTCGCGAGCCGCGTGTCCGTCAGTTATGATTTCTTGCTCGCCCTGCGACTCGGCCTCGCGCAGCCGCTCGTCGCGCAGCCCTCGGGCGCGGCCCGACGGCCGCAGCTCTATTTCACACTCGGCTCCGACTTCTGAGCCTCGGTCGCATGCGTCGAGTTGACACCCCCTCTGACGCATCCCTAAGTTGTTTCCGCGACCCTTCGGAGAAGTGATGTACTGCTCCCGCTGCGGCACCCAGAACGACGACACCAGCAAGTTCTGCCGTTCCTGCGGGCTGGACCTGACGACGACTCCGGTGAGTACGGCGCGCGACCAGCCCGAGACCACCGAGTTCGATCTCGTGCGGGACCAGCTCAAGGACGAGTACGAGATCATCGAAGAACTCGGGCGCGGCGGCATGGCGATCGTCTTCAAGGCGCGCGAGAAGCAGCTCGAGCGCGACGTCGCCATCAAGGTGTTGCCGTTCTCCCTCGCCTTCGACAAGGAATTCGTCGAGCGCTTCCAGCGCGAAGCCCGTACCTCCGCGAAGCTCGAGCACCCGGGCATCATCCCGATCTATCGCGTCGGCAAGTCGGGCCGCGCGATCTACTTCGTCATGAAGTTCCTGCGGGGCAAGCCGCTCTCCAATGTGCTCGCCGCGCGCGGGACCCTGCCCCCGGCCGAGATCCGTCAGATCCTGGTGCAGGTCGCGCGCGCCCTCGCCTACGCGCATAAGAGCGGGATCGTGCATCGCGACATCAAGCCCGACAACATCATGTTCGATGAGCACGGCCAGGCCGTGGTGACGGATTTCGGCATCGCGAAAGCGGCGTCCGGCGGCAAGCTCACCGGCACGGGCATGTCGATCGGGACGCCGCACTATATGAGCCCCGAGCAGGCCCGGGCACAGCCGCTCGACGGCCGCTCCGACATCTACTCGCTCGGCGTCGTCGCCTATCAGTGCCTCGTCGGACGAGTCCCGTTCGACGGGGACGACTCCTTCTCGATCGGCTACAAGCACATCATGGAGGAGATTCCCACGCCGCCGCTCGAGACCTACGATCAGCGCACGCTGTTCGAGGTCGTCAAGCGGATGATGGCCAAGGCCCCGGACGACCGCTTTCAGACGTCGGACGACCTGGTGCAGGCCCTCGAGGCGGGGGGCGGCTTCGCGGCCGTCGGGCTCGCGACTGCGGCGACCAAGACGATCCCGTCGCTCGCCGGCGCACGTCTCGCGGGCGCCGCGACGACGCCCCTGCCGCGCGTGGCGGGTGGGCTCGGGGCGGGCGAACGCCACAAACGCTCGGTCGGGGCGGGAATCGCGCTGTGGGTCGTCGTGGTAGCTGTCGGACTGGGCGCGCCGGGCCTGTACGCCTACAAGAACGGGCTCTTGTTCTTCGCGCGGGTGGCACCGCGCGACAGCGCGGCGGCGATTCTGCAGCGCGACACACTGGCCCAGCGCCTGTTGTCCGACACGGGGCCGGCGCACAGCGATAGTGCACCACCGCCCGCAGCCGTCGCACCCCTAGATACCGCTGGCGCGCACCCGGTGGCCCCTGGTGCCCCGGGCCATCTCGTGCTCATCGGCCTCCCCCGGGGCGCCCGCGTCACACTCAGCGGCCTGGTGTTTCGCGGTCCGCAAGGGGACGTGCCCCCCGGAACCTACCGGCTCGTCGTCCAGGCTACCGGATACGCGGCGTTCCAGCGCCAGGTCGTAATCACCCCGGGCGCGCCGTCCACGGTGCGACTGGAACTGCAAGCGGTCACCGCGGGCGAGGACGGCAAGGGGGGCGGGCCGTGCGATGACTACGGTCCCGCCTACAACCAGGACAACCTCTGCTTCGATACCCGGCCGGTGCCGCTGTCAACCACCCGCATTCCCGTGGCCGCCGACGCGACCATCTTCCCGCGCCAGGCCATCCTCCTGCTGCACGTCTCCCGCGACGGCGCGACGCTCGAGGCCCGCGTGTACGGACGGTCCAACCTCGACACGTTCAACAACCAGGCGTTGGACATGGCCAAGAGCCTGCGGTGGAACCCGGCGCAGAAGAACGGCGACCCGGTCGACGCCTGGGTCCAGCAGCCGTTCGTGCCGGAGAGGCAGTAATTCGCATCGATCCGACGGCCTTCATCGCTCCGGGCGCCGTGGTGCTCGGGGACGTCACCCTGGGTGCGCGCGCGAGCGTGTGGTACGGCGCGGTCGTCCGCGGTGACGTCGACGCGATCGTGATCGGCGAGGCGACGAACCTGCAGGACGGCACGGTCGTGCACGTCGATAGCGGGCTGCCGGCCCGCATCGGCGCCCGCGTCGGCGTGGGCCACCGCGCCATTCTGCACGGCTGCACGGTGGAGGACGACTGCCTGATCGGCATGGGCAGCGTCCTCTTGAACGGCGCGCACATCGGCACGGGCAGTGTGGTGGCCGCGGGTGCGGTGGTGCCCGAGGGGATGAGTGTAGCTCCGGGCTCGCTCGTTGTGGGCGTCCCGGCCCGGGTGACGCGGCCGGTGGATGACGCGCTGCGCCAGCGGATTCGCGAGACCTGGCAGCACTACGTGGCGGAGGCCGAGCGGCACCGCGCCGGGACGTTCCCGCTCGCGCGGCCAAGTTTGTGATGTGAATTGGCGAAACCCTTGCGGAGGCGGGGCGGTCCGCGAGCCTTGCTCGGCCCACTCACCACCCCTACCTTGACCTCCCGCGCTTTTGAGCCGGCCGGCGCTCGGTTAAATTTCACTCTATCGCCCACGCTCCAGGACGCTCTCACCGAAAGGGACGAGCTCGGATGACCGCTTCACACCGCACCGGCAGGCTCGATCTCAGCGCCAACGCCATCACCGTGCTCGAGCGCCGCTACCTCGTGAAGGACGACCAGGGGGCGCCGGTCGAGCAGCCCGAGGACCTGTTCTGGCGCGTCGCGCGCACCGTGGCCGCCCCGGACCTGCGCTACGGGGCCTCGGAGCGGGCCGTGGAGGGCCTGGCCGAGACGTTCTTCGAACTCATGGCGACGCGGGCCTGGATGCCCAACTCCCCCACACTGATGAACGCCGGCCGCCCCCTGGGGCAGCTCTCGGCCTGCTTCGTGTTGCCCGTGGACGACTGCCTCTCCAACGGGCACAGCGGCATCTACGACACCCTGCGGGCGATGGCGCTGGTGCACCAATCGGGGGGCGGCACGGGGTTCTCGTTCTCGCGGCTGCGGCCCCACAACGACGTGGTGCGCTCGACCATGGGCGTCGCCTCCGGCCCCGTGTCGTTCATGAAGCTGTACGACGCGTCGACCGATGTGGTGAAGCAAGGCGGCACGCGCCGCGGTGCCAACATGGGCATCCTGCGCGTCGATCACCCCGACATCCTCGAGTTCATCCGTTGTAAGGACGATCTCACGCAGATCACGAACTTCAACATCTCAGTGGCGGTGACGGACGCCTTCATGCGCGCCGTGGAGGAGGGAACGAGCTACGAGTTGATCCACCCCCGCACCGGGTCGGTCGTCGGGCAGCTCGAGGCGCGCGACGTGTTCCGCACGATCGTTCACGGCGCCTGGAAGACGGGCGAGCCGGGTGTGTACTTCATCGACCGGGCGAACCATTTCAACCCGGTGCCACACCTCGGCAGTTACGAGGCGACCAACCCGTGCGGGGAGCAGCCGCTCCTGCCGTACGACGTCTGCAATCTCGGGTCGGTGAATCTGGGGCTGTTCGTGCACGACGGCGACGTGGACTGGGAGCGCCTGCGGACCGTGGTGCACCTCTGCACCCACTTCCTCGACAATGTGATCGATGCAAACAAGTACCCGCTGCCCGAGATCGACGCGCTGGCGCAGCGGATCCGCCGCGTCGGACTCGGTGTGATGGGTTGGGCGGACCTCCTCGTCCGGCTGGGGATCGGCTACGACTCCGAGGAGGGGGTGGCGCTCGGCCGCAAGGTGATGGAGTTCGTGGATGAGGAGGCCAAGGTGGCCTCCGAGAAGCTCGCCGAGCAGCGCGGCCTCTTCCCCGAGTGGGAGCGGTCGATCTGGGGTCCGGATGCGACCTGCGCGCGAGGGCCCAAGGGGGAGCGCGTGCGGCCGATGCGGAAGCTGCTGCGCCTCGGGTATCGAGCCGCTCTTCGCCGTGGCGTTCATGCGGAATCAGGCGGGGGTCCTGATGCCCGACGTGAACGAGGACTTCGTCGCACTCGCGACGCAGGAGGGATGGTACAGCGAGCCGTTGATGCAGCAGATCGCGGCGGTGGGCCACATCCACTTCGATCAGGTGCCGCCCAAGCGGCAGCGCGTCTTTGTCACGGCGCACGACGTGACTCCGGAGTGGCACATCCAGATGCAGGCTGCCTTCCAAGAGTTCACGGACTCGGCGATCTCCAAGACGTGCAACTTCGCCAACAACGCGACGGAGGACTACGTCGAGAAGATCTACCGCTACGCCTACAAGCTCGGTTGCAAGGGCGTCACGGTGTACCGCGACGGCGCGCGTGAGATGCAGGTGCTGTCCACCGGGTCGACGGCGAAGAAAGTCCAGGCGCAGGCGGCCACGACGGGGAGTGGGGCCGCCGCGCCGGGCGCGGCGGCGGGCGCGGACGCCCTCGCCGAGGCGCTCGGGCGGCTCGCTGAGCTGGAAGCGGAACTGGGGCGCACCCGCGCCCAGCTGCACGACGCCGAGGCGGAGAACCTGCAGCGGCGCGCCAAGCGGTCGCGTCCCGACCTCCTCAAAGGGGCCACTCGGCGGATCGAGACCCCGCTCGGCACGATGTATGTGAACATCACCGAGGACGATAAGGGTCAGCCGTTCGAGGTGTTCATCTCCCTTGGCAAGGCAGGCGGCGCGCTCATGGCGGACGTGGAGGCGATCGGGCGCTTGATCTCGCTGGCGCTGCGCTCGGGGATCCCGATGCGGGAGGTGTACCGCCAGCTGCGCGGCATCTCCTCGGACCGGGTCGTGGGCCTGGGACCGAACAAGGTGCTCTCGGTGCCCGACGCCATCGGCATCGCGATCGAGAAGTGGATGCAGGAGAAGCAGGGCATCCAACAGGATCTCTTGGGCGGCGTCGCGGGACCAGGTGCCCTCGCGCCGGTGCGCGAGGCGGCGGGGGGGCCCGAGGGCGTCGCGGGGCTGCGTTCCGGCGGCGCGGAGCAGGACTTCATCGGCGCCTGCCCCGACTGCGGTTCGCAGCTCGCGTTCAGCGAGGGCTGCGCCAAATGCCACGTGTGTGGATTCTCCGAATGCGGCTGAGTTACCGTCGGTCCCGGCGCATGACGGCCCCTCGCGCGGTCTCCGTCCCGCACGCCGCCGCTCGAGGCGGCGCGGGTCAGAGGTCACACCGCGAGTGCCAACTACCCGTGTGACCGAGGTCACGCCTCGTAACGCCGCGCGGCGTTATTCTCCATGCGTGACTATGCCCTTCCGTCCAATGACTCCCACGCGGCTCCAGGCCAAGGGCTGGGCGCGCGTCGGGAGGCCCGGCGCACACCTGCTGCGCCGCGGCGCGTGGTATCCCGTCGTTCGTATCTCCTCGAGCCACATCGTGGTGCTCGACGTGAATCGGCGCAACGTGCCGGTGGACCGTCGGTTCCTCGAGATCCGTTACCATCCGCCCGAGCGCTGGAGCGTCGTGCGCTGCGAGCCGCGGGAGATCCAGCGGGTGGGTCGGCTGTTCCCGCTCACCTACGCCGTGTGCCCCGCCTGCCGCCACCGCCAGGCGTTCGGGTCCGACAGCAAGGAGCTCACCTGCGAGCGGTGCAAGAAGGCGGCGTCGCTCGCCTGGGACGATCTGAGCTAGGCGCGGGAGACGGGCGGGGGACGGAGAACGGGGGACGGGGTGGCGGATCGCGCACCCGTCCCCCGTTCGCGTTCCGGCGGCGCTACAGGGCCACGACCCGATCGCCCACGGAGACGACGCCGGCGCCCACACCCCGGCAATAGTAGCCCCGGGTGCCGCCGTCCAAGAACTGGAGCTGCTCCTTCAGCACCGCAGCCTCGACCCTTCCCCCGAGCGCCCACCCCGTGAATGGACGGCAGGGGCGGGCCACCTCGAGCACTTCGAGACGCGCGAGCTCGCGGCCGTCGCCGGCGAGCAAAGCAACGCCTTGCGCCACGTCCTCCAGCGTCACACGCCCCGGAGTCTCGACGATGATGTTCTCCCCGGCGCAGCCGATGGTGATGCGATCGCCGAACCGGTCGTGCATCTCGCCATAATGCGACGTGAAGCCGAGCGAAACGCCGTGCGCCCCGTCCTCGTTCTTGGTCGCGGGGTGAGCGCGATGGTGGACATCCACGAGCCACGCGCCTTCACCGCCTTGCCCAAGGACCCCATCCGGCCCTATGGCAAGGCAGTCGACGGAGAGCAGCGGAGCGGGGTCATACACACGCGTCGGCTTCTCGCCGGTCTTGAGCGAGGAGCGTTGAATCTGGAGATGGACGATGCGGCCGAGCTCGCGCATAACGAAATCTATCAAAACGTAGTAAGATGTGAGTCGCCGTCCATGAGCACGACTCCATGAGGATCACTCTCGGGTGGGCCCGGTGCGCCGACAACGTGGCGGACATCCTTCGCCGCGGAGCCTGGTATCCAGTCGTCGAGGAGTCACCTGACGGGCACGTGGTGGTCGAGGTCCGCCAGCAGCGTGTGCGGCTCGCGCGCACGGACGTCACGGTGCGGGCCGACCCGCCGGACCACTGGAGTATCGTGGTCCGCACGGGCGTGCTGCGGCCGACCCTGGGAGGGCGGGGGAGTGACGTGGTGACGACATACGCGGTCTGCCCGCTGTGTCATTACCGCCAGGACTTCGCTGGAAAGCCTGCCACCCTCAAATGCGTGCGCTGCGGCGCCACCTCTCCCGTGGACTGGGACGAAACCTGCTAGGCTGTTCCCCCGAGCGCGGGGCGCCCTCTGCGGCGGACGCCGCGCCGCCCCCGGCTCGCCCCACCCGTTGAAAGGCCACCCCGTTGAAGCCGTCGCCCGAGCGCCGGGCGCGCTGCGGCGGTGCTTGCGAACGGATGGAGAAGTAGTTAGTATGTTGATAGTCAACATATTAATTTCTTACCAAGGCCTTCAATGGCTGACCGGTCCACGCTTGCCCTGCAGCTCACGGACGCCATCGGCGTTGCCCACGGCGCGGTGCAGCACGCGGGCGACCGGGCGTTTCGCGCCTATGGCCTCTCGCACCGCGCGCACGCGGTCCTCTCCGCGGTGGACCTCGGCGGTCCTGACGGCGCCCGCCCCAAAGACATCGCCTCCCAGCTCGGCGTGTCGCGCGCCGCGGCCACGACGTTCATCCAGCGGCTCGAGACCAAGGGATTGCTCGAGACGACCCCCGATCCCGAGGACGACCGGGGCATCCGGGTGACCCTCACCCGCCCTGGCCTCGAGGTGCTGCTGCGCGCCGGCCAGCTCGAACGGCGCCTCGCGGCGCGCGCCATCGAGGGACTCCCCGCTTCCAGCATCGCGCGGGCGATGCACCTGCTGCACGAGTTCAAGCAACGCCTCGAGGAGAAGCAGATCGGGGTCGTGCGCTGAGGGCGGCGGAGCGCGGGCGAGCGTAGACCGGGGAGACTTACGCGTGTGCGTATCTTTATGCATGATGCTGAAGGCAGTGTCATGAGTCCTGGAGAACCCGAGACAGCACCTGAGGTCGAGTACCCAAGGGGCGCGTTTTGTAATGACTTAACGCGTCGCCGTTCGGGCGCCCGCGTCCGGTGCATAGCGCCGTACCGCGACCCACGGCGGGCGAGCGTTTTCCACACCTAGCAATCCTCACGGAATGTTGAAAACTGATGAGGCGGCAATTCCTGCAGTTGCCCGCCTGATCGCGGCGGCCCGCTCGGTGGTCGTGGCCACCGGGGCGGGGATGTCGCGCGAGAGCGGGATTCCCACATTTCGCGACGCGCTCACGGATGTATGGGCGCGCTACGATCCGGCGGCGCTCGCGACGGAGGCGGGGTTCCGGCGCCACCCGGCCCGGGTGTTTGGCTGGTATACTTGGCGCCGCCACGTCGTCCGTGCGGCGGTGCCGCACCCCGGCTATCATGCCCTGGTGGCGCTCGAGCGGGTCGTGCCGGAGCTGACGATCATCACTCAGAACGTCGATGGGTTGCACCACCGCGCGGGCAGCGCCCGCGTGCTTGAGCTACACGGCTCGCTGGAGCGGTTTTCGTGCGTGGACGCGCGGCACCCGTTCCCTGCCGACGAGATCGCCGATTCCGAGGAGGACACCGACCGTGCGCCGCCGCACTGCCACCGCTGCGGCGCGCCGGTGCGGCCCGACGTGGTCTGGTTCGGCGAGCTGCTGCCGGCTGCGGTGACGACCGCCGCCTGGGACGTGGCGGCCCGCTGCGACGCGATGGTGGTGGTGGGGACGTCGGGGCTGGTGTGGCCGGCGGCACAGCTGCCATTCGTCGCGCGCGACGCCGGCGCAGCGGTGATCGAGATCAACCCCGCACCCACCGAGGTCTCGCCTGCTGCGAGCATCGTTTGCCGCGGACCGGCCGGCCGCGTCTTGCCGGCCCTGGTCGCGGCGCTCACGGAAACGGAAAGGGGACCGACCTGATCCGCCGCACCAAGATCGTCGCGACACTTGGCCCCGCCACCGGTACGCCCGAAGGGATCGCGGGGCTGATCGAAGCTGGAGCGAACGTGATCCGCGTGAACGCGTCGCACGGCACTCCGGAGTTGCGCGCGGAGTGGATCGCCGCGGTGCGGCGGGCGGCGGCGGCGGCGGACGTGCCGGTCGCCGTCCTCGTGGATCTGCAGGGCCCCCGGATTCGGGTGGGCAAGCTGCCCGCGCCGCGCGAGCTCGCGCGCGGGCAGACGGTCGTGTTCGCGCCCGAGGACGTGGCGCGCGGCGACGAGTTGCCGACCACCTATGCCGACCTCGCGGCGGACGTGCGGCCCGGCGCCCGCATCCTGCTCGACGACGGCCTGCTCTCGGTCGAGGTGACGCGCAGCGCCCCCCCACGCGTGGAGGGGCGGGTGGTGGACGGCGGCACGCTCACTTCGAACAAGGGCATGAACCTCCCGGGGCTGCAAGTGTCTGCCCCGGCGCTCACGGCGAAGGACCGCGAGGATGCGGCCCACGCCGCGCGCGCCGGCGCAGACTACCTGGCGCTGTCGTTCGTGCGTCGGGCGGAGGACCTGGCTGAATTGCGGGAGCTCGTGCCCGCCGAAATGAAGCTGGTGGCGAAGATCGAAAAGGCCACCGCGCTCGACGACCTGCCGCGCATCCTCGAGGCATGCGACGCGGTGATGGTGGCGCGCGGCGATCTCGGGGTGGAATTGCCGTTCGAGGAAGTCCCGGTGGTGCAGAAGCGCCTGATCCGCGAGGCGAATCGCCACGGCAAGCCGGTCATCACGGCGACCCAAATGCTCGAGTCGATGGTGCACCATCCGCGCCCCACGCGGGCCGAGGCGTCGGACGTGGCAAACGCGATCCTCGACGGCACCGACGCTGTCATGCTCTCGGCCGAGACGGCGGTGGGGGCGTACCCGTTCGAGGCGGTGCGGGCGATGGATCGCATCATCCGGGAGATGGAGCGCCAGGGCGCAATCGCGGGCTCGGGGCTCGGTCGCGATGAGCGCCGGCTCGCCCCGGGGGAGACGGTGTCGGTGGAGGACGCGATCGCGCTCGGGACGAGCGCGGTGGCCCGGATGCTCCACACGCCGCTCATCGTCACACTCACGAAGGGCGGCTTCACGGCCCGTAAGGTCGCCGCGCTCCGCACGCCGGTGCCCATTCTCGCGGTCACGACCGAGCCCGCGTCGTACCACCAACTCGCGCTGGTGTGGGGGGTGACGCCGGTGCTGGTGGATCGCGTACCGGGCTACGACGCCATGCTCGCCGTCGTGCGCGATCTGCTGCTGAAGCGCGGCTATGCGCACGCCGGCGACCGGATCGTGATGACGGCGGGGGTGCCATGGGAGGTGTCGGGTGCCACGAACCTCCTCAAGGTCGAGGTCGTGTGACGTGAGGCTGGTGTTTCTGGGGACGGGGACCTCGTACGGTGTGCCGCAGATCGGGTGCCAGTGCCGCACCTGCACGTCGACCGATCCGCGAGATCGACGCACGCGGAGCGCCGTGTTGATCGAGTCCGGGGGACGCCGGCTCCTGATCGACACGCCGCCCGAGTTGCGGCTACAGCTCGTGGCGGCCGGTGTGGGGGGCGTGGATGCGGTGCTGTTTACGCATGCCCACGCGGACCACGTGCACGGGATCGACGACCTGCGGGCGATTTCGGTGCGGCGCCGGGCACCGGTCGAGGTGTATGGCGCGGCCGGCACACTGGCGGAGCTGGGACGCCGCTTCGAGTACATCTTCGACCACACGCCGGCCGCTGCGGGCACGAGCAAGCCCGAGCTCGCCGCGCGCCCACTCGACCCGGACGGCGAGACGGAGATCGCCGGGATGCTGGTACGCGCGCTGGCGCTCCCCCATGGCGACGACACGGTGCTCGGGTTCCGGATCGGACCGCTCGCGTACCTCACGGACGCGAAGGCGATCCCGGAAGCGGCGCGGGCACGGCTCACGGGACTGGAGGTGCTGGTGCTGAACGCCCTGCTGCCCCGCCCCCACCCACTCCACCTCTCGATTCCCGAGGCGGTGGTGGCCGCGCAGCAGATCGGCGCGCGCCGCACATTTCTCACCCACCTGACGCACGATGCCCCGCACGCCGAACTCGCGGCCCGCCTCCCCGACGGTATTGCACCGGCGCACGACGGGCTGGTGATCGAGGTAGGGGCGGCCTAGATTCGTCGCGAGGAGGACGTGAGCGATGACCACCGCACCGGAAGCGACGCTACGTCGGTTTGAGAGTCCCGCCGTGCGTCAGAGCGCGGCGCTGGACGCGCTCGTGCACCAGGCCGTGTTCGGCGCGCCCGCCGAGCGCGAGCAGGCCCGGTGGCTGATCTGGGAGATCGGGCAACGGGCGGGCGTGCGGCCCGCGTCGATCCACGAGCTGTACATGGCCCGCGGCCGGGGCGAGGCGCCGGTCTTCACGACTCCCGCGATCAATATTCGCGTGCTCGCCTACGACTCGGCGCGGGCCGTGTTCCGAGCGGCGCGGCGGCTCGAGGTCGGCGCCGTCATCTGCGAGATCGCCCGCTCGGAGATCGGCTACACCGAGCAGCGGCCTGCCGAGTACGTCGCGGTCATGACCGCGGCGGCGCTGCGCGAGGGCTTCTCGGGGCCCCTGTTCATCCAGGGGGATCACGTCCAGGTCAACGCCAAGAAGTACGCGGCCGACCCCGAGAGTGAACTCCAGGCCATCCGCACCCTCATCGAGGAAGAGCTGCACGCGGGGTTCTACAACATCGACGTCGACACCTCCACCCTCGTGGACCTGTCGCGAGCCACGCTGGCCGAGCAGCAGCGCGTGAACTACGAGCGGGCGGCCGAGCTGACGCAGTTCATCCGCGAGCGCGAGCCCGAGGGCGTGACCGTCTCGGTCGGCGGGGAGATCGGGGAGGTGGGCGGCAAGAACTCCGACGTGCACGAGCTCGCCGCCTTCATGGACGGATACCAACGCGCGCTCGCGCGCCTGGGACGCTACACCGGGATCAGCAAGATCTCCGTGCAAACCGGGACCAGCCACGGGGGCGTGGTCCTGCCGGACGGGTCGATTGCCAAGGTGCAGATCGATCTCGACGCGCTGAAGGCCTTGTCCCACGACGCGCGCGCCCGCTATGGCCTGGGTGGCGCCGTGCAGCACGGCGCGTCCACGCTGCCGCCGGAGGCGTTCGGCCGCTTTCCGGCCTGCGAGGCGATCGAGATTCACCTCGCGACCAACTTTCAGACCCTCGTCTTCGACCATCCCCGCCTTCCGGCCGAGCTGCGCGCGGAGATCACCAGCTGGGTGAAGGCAGAGTGCAAGGACGAGTGGAAGCCGGGCGATACCGAGCAACAGTTCGTCTATAAGAGCCGCAAGAAGGCGATTGGCCCCTTTAAGCGCCGCATGTGGGAGTTGCCCGCGGACGTCCGAGGCGCGATCGGGGCCGACCTCGAGAAGACGTTTGCGTTCCTGTTCGAGCAGCTGCGAGTGACGGGCACCCGCGCGATCACGGACCGCTTCGTCCGGCCGCCGCTCCAGTCGCACGCCGAGCCGCGCCCGGTGGCGGTGGCGGCGCCCGACGACCTCGAGGCGGGCGAGTGAGCGAGCGGGGCTCCGCATTCGGAGCCTTCCTGTTCGGGCTCGGGATCGGGGCCGCGCTCGGGTTCCTGTTCGCTCCCGAGGCGGGCGAGGCGTCGCGGACCAAGCTGTCGCGCCAGCTGCGCGACCTCGGCGATCGCGCGGTCGAGAAGGTAGGCGAGCTCGCAGAGCTGGTGGAGGGGGAGGACGACGCTGACGCGGCGCCGACCCCTCGCGCGGCGCTCGAGCGCCGCCTCAGCGCCGCGAAGCGGCGCCGCCGCGGCGCCGAAGTGCCGGGCCGCGCGGCCGACGCCGCGGAGGAGGACGAGCCCGTCGCGTGAAGGCCGGGGGTTGGCATCAGTCCATCGCCGGAGTCGTTCGCCGCACGTTCGAGGCGGCCTTCGAGGACAATATTCCCTTCCTGGCGAGCGCGCTGTCGTTCGAGCTGCTCCTCACCATCATGCCGTTTGTCGCGCTGCTGCTCGCCACCGTCGGCTATCTCGTGGAGCATCAGATCACCACCCAGCAGGTGGAATTGCGCGAGCTCCTCGCCCGCCTCCTGCCCTCGAACCTGGGCGGGGACACCGACAAGATGTTCGCCGGGGTGGAGGCCACCGTCGCCAGCGTGGTGCGCCACCGGGTGCGGCTCACCGCCGTCGGACTCCCCCTGTTCGTCTGGTTCTCGGCCCGCCTGTTCGGCGGGCTGCGAGCCGCCCTCAACGAAGTCTTCGACACGGATGAGCGGCGCCCCTGGCCGATGGCCAAGCTGATGGACCTCGGGATGGCGCTGTACACCTGCGCGCTGCTCGTGGTGAGTGGGCTCGTCACCGCGTGGGAAGCCCGCAACGCGGGTAGCGTGAGCCACAGCTTTGCGCTCGATTGGCTGTGGCGCTTCGGTCTCGAGACGACCGGCTTCGCGCTCGGTGTCCTGCTCTTTTTCGTGATCTACAAGCTTCTGCCGAGCCGACGCATCGACTGGCGTACGGCGATCATCGCGGCGGTGTTCTGTTCGCTCGGGTTTGCGGTGGCGAAGCGGCTGTACGCACTGTACGTGATACGCTTCGCGACGCTGGATCGGGTAGCGTCGGATGCGAACGTGGTCGCCCTGCTGCTGTTTTTGTTGTGGGTGTACTACACGGCGTACCTGTTCTTGCTGGGCGGCGAGGTGGCGGAGACGTACGACCTCGTCCGCATGCGGCGCCTGCAACGAGTCCGGCTCGGGTGACCGCGGCGCCGATTGATCTGCGGAGCGACACCGTCACGCGGCCGTCGCGGGCGATGCGCCAGGCGATGGCCGAGGCAGAGGTGGGGGACGACGTTCTGGACCAGGACCCCACGACGCGCCGGCTCGAACGACGCGTCGCCGAGCTCCTCGGGCAGGACGATGCCCTGTTCTTTCCGTCGGGCACGCAGGCGAACCAGACCGCCATCGCGCTGCTCACGCGCCCCGGCACCGAGCTCCTGGTGGAAGCGAACGCTCACCTGGTCCACTACGAGCTCGGTGGTGTCGCCGCGAACTGGGGCGTGCAGATCCGCCCGATCGCCTCGCCCGACGGCCTGCTCTCGGGAGACTTGGTCGGTGCGGCGCTGCGTCCCGCCTCGCCGCACCTCCCCCGGGCCGGTGCCGTGGCGGTCGAGAACACCCACAACGCCGCCGGCGGCAGGGTAATGCCGCCCGCCGTCATGGACGGAATCATCGCCGTGGCGCGGGCCGCGGGACTCGGGGTCCACCTCGACGGAGCGCGGCTGTGGAACGGGGCGGCCGCTCTCGGCGTCCCCCCGAGCCGCCTCGCCCGCGGCGCTGCGACGGTGATGGTGAGCTTCTCGAAAGGGCTCGGCTGTCCCGTTGGATCGTGCCTGGCCTTCGCGGCCGGGGAGCGCCCCCGCGCGTGGGAGATCCGCAAGCGGCTGGGCGCCCGGCTCCTGGCGGAGCGCCTGGGCGCGTGCCCCGCGGTTCGGGTATCAGTTCCGGAAACCAACATCCTGATGATCGACCTCGTGCGGCCGGGCGAGCGTGCCGACACCCTGCTCCCCAAGCTCGCCGCGGCCGGTGTGCTGCTCGTGCCGTTCGGGGCGCGGCGGCTGCGCGCCGTCACGCATTTGGACGTCTCGCGCTCGGACGTCGCGCGTGCCGCCGACGTCATCACGGCGACGCTGAGCTGAGGTCTGCCGACGCGTGTCGCTGGGCACACTGCCCGGGCCGGGTGAGGCGCTAGCCATGACGGTCCCGTGTTCCTGGTGCGGCACCGGTGACCAGGCACGTCGTCGCATGCTGCGCCGTGCGGCTGCCCGCGGTCGGGCGAGCTGCCGCGGCGACGTTATCTTGAGGCGATGAGCACAGGAGCTCCGCTCCGTCAGCCGATCCCTGTCGGCCGCTCGATTCTGTGGAGCCCCGCGAACGAGGGCGCCGAGCGGCCGGACGAGCTCCCGTTTCCCATCTTCTTCTCGCAGGCCGCCCTCACGGCGATTCACGAGCACATCGCGACGCCGCATCGCCCGGGGCAGGGGATCCTGGGATTTCTGCTCGGCGATCTGTGCGAATCTCCGGACACGCACGTGTCCTACCTCGTGATCGACCTGGCGTTGCGCCTCAATCAGCCGATCTACGGCGACCGCACGCGCGACGTCGTCACCCGGCTGTGGGACCCGATCCAGGGACAACTGGAGGAGCAGCGCGCCCAGCTCCTCGGCTGGTACCACACCCACCCGCCGCACCCCCTCGTCCTCTCGGCCCACGACGTCGAGACGCACGAGCATTACTTCGCCGAGCGGTGGCAGGTCGCGCTCCTGTTGGCACCCGATGCGGCGGAGCCGGGGGGCTCCTTCTTCCGAG
>WNFI01232812.1_pt1 | contig 17196 bp, 15 predicted proteins | sample 5400471 | NCBI WGS metagenome assembly WNFI01 (sample SAMN13153348, study PRJNA577476) | soil metagenome | isolation source: 100 cm saprolite on Douglas fir-dominated hillslope | place: USA:California | collected 2013-09-17 | reverse complement strand
ACTCGGCGGGCACGACGCCGGTCGGGTAGTTGGGAAACCCCGTTACGACGGTGACGGTGTGGCCTGAGGCGGCAAGGCGACTGGCCAGCTCGAACAGCCTCGACTGCGGCGCTCCGACCTCGGGCGGGAAGTAGTGCGTCAAGAAGATGACGCGCAGGGGCGATTGCGCAGCCATGCTCCGGCCAATCCTAGGGCGGCGGGTAGACTCCGGGAATCGATGAAGGTCTTGACGGTCGTGGGCGCGCGCCCGCAGTTCATCAAGGCGGCGCCGGTCTCCCGCGTGCTGCGCAAGACGCACGAGGAGTTCCTGCTCCACACCGGGCAGCACTACGACGACGCGATGTCGGACCTCTTCTTCCGCCAGCTCGACATCCCCGCGCCGGACCGCAACCTCGAGGTCGGATCGGGACCCCACGGCGCGCAGACCGGCGCGATGCTCGCAGGAATCGAATCGGTGGCCATCGAGCAGCGGCCCGACTGGGTGCTCGTCTACGGCGACACCAACTCCACGCTCGCGGGCGCGCTGGCCGGTGCGAAGCTCCACATCCCGGTCGCGCACGTGGAGGCGGGGCTGCGAAGCCACGACCGGCGCATGCCCGAAGAGACGAATCGAGTCGTGGCCGACCACGTCAGCAGCCTTCTCTTGTGCCCGACACAGACCGCGGTGGCGAACCTCGCGCGAGAGGGCGTGACCGAAGGCGTGGAGATGGTCGGCGACGTGATGCACGACGCGTTTCTCCAGAACATCGAGGCGGCGGAGCGGTCGTGCCGGATCCTCGACGACCTCCGATTGACGGCGGGCGGTTACGCGCTGCTCACCATTCATCGCGCCGAAAACACCGAGCAGCCCGAGCGGCTGAAAGCGATCCTCGACGGCGTCGCCGCCTCCGGGATGCTCGCGATCCTCCCGATTCATCCCCGGACTCGAAGCGTTGTCGGGGACGTGGCCGAGAACGTGAGGATCGTCGACCCGGTCGGCTACCTGGAGATGCTGGTCCTGGAAAAGAGCGCGGAGGTCATCGTCACCGACTCCGGCGGCGTGCAGAAGGAGGCGTACTTTGCGGGCCGCCCTTGCGTCACAGTCCGGGACACCACCGAGTGGACCGAAACAGTGGACAGCGGGTGGAACGTGCTCGTGGGGAGCGACAGCCGCGCCATCGCGAGCAAGATGCGCGAGTTCAGGCCCACCTCGGCGAGACCGCCCCTGTTCGGCGACGGCCACGCGGCCGAGCGCGTGGTCGAGGCATTGTCCGCGCGCATAAGATGACCTTCGGTTGGACACGCTGAAGACGATTCCGATTGCCGCGCCGCAGATGGGCGACGAGGAGCGCAACGCGGTGCTCGCCGTCCTCGACAGCGGCCAGCTCGCGCAGGGCCCGGTCGTTGAGGCATTCGAGGAGGAGTTCGCGCGCTGGTGCGGCGCGCGGCACGCGGTCGCGGTCAGCTCCGGCACGGCCGCGCTTCACTTGCTTGTCCTGGCGCACGGCTTGAAGGAAGGCGATGAAATCATCACGCCGGCGTTCACGTTCGTCGCTTCGGCCAACGTGGCGCTGTACGTCGGCGCGCGACCGGTGTTCGCCGACATCGAGCTCGAGACGTACTGTCTCGACCCCGCGCGCGTCGAGGCCGCGGCGAGATCGACGGCGTGAGGACCGGCGCCCTCGGCGCCGACGCGACCTTCTCCTTCTATCCGACGAAGAACATGACCACGGCCGAGGGCGGCATGGTCACCACCGATGACGACCGCATCGCGGACAAGGTCCGCCTGCTCCGCCAGCACGGCGCTCGCGACCGCTACAAGCACGACATCCTCGGCTTCAACTACCGGATGACGGACATCGCGGCGGCGATCGGTCGCGCCCAGCTGGCGAAGCTCGACCGTTTCAACGAGGTGCGGCGCCGCAACGCGGCCTCGCTGACGAGCGGCCTTACCGGCGTGCATGGCGTGCTGCCGCCACGCGAGCGCGAGGGATACCGCCACGTCTATCACCAGTACACGGTGCGCGTGGAGCACGACCGCGACGGCGTGCGGCAGAGGCTTCGCGAGCTCGGCATCGGCACGGCCGTCCACTACCCGATCCCGGTCCACCAGCAGCCGCTCTACAAAGAGCTTGGCTTCGGAGCGGTGTCCCTGCCCAACTCGGAGCTCGCGGCGGGCCAGGTGCTCTCGCTTCCGGTGCACCCAGGCCTGAGCGACTCGGACATCAAGCGCGTCGTCGACTCCGTCCGGCAGGCCGCGGCATCGGCGTGACGCGGGTCGGCCTCGTCGGAGCGGGGTCGATGGGCCGGAACCACCTCCGCGTCCTGGCCGACCTCGAAGGCGCCAGGCTCGTGGCGGTCTGTGACCGCGACCCGGCGATCCTCGAGGCTGTCGCGCGCAAGCACCAGGTCACGACCTACACGTCGTGGAAGGAGATGTTCGGCCGGGAAAAGCTGGACGCGGCCGTCGTGGCCGTGCCCACGCAGTTTCACCTCCAGGTCGCGCGTGACGCGCTCGCGAGCGGCGTTCACGTCCTGGTCGAGAAGCCGATCGCCGCCAACCTCAAGGAGGGCCGCGAGCTGATAGCGGCGGCGGCCGCGGCGCGGCGGATGCTCGCGGTCGGTCACATCGAGCGCTTCAACCCGGCGGTGCGGGAGCTGAAGCGGCGACTCGAGGCAGGCGAGCTGGGGCGTGTCTTCCAGCTGCACTCCATGCGCAACGGCCCGTTTGCGCCGCGGGTCCGTGATATAGGGGTGGTCATCGACCTCGCCACGCACGATCTCGACGTGATGTACCAGCTCGCCGGCTCCGAGGTGCAGCGGGTGTACGCAGAGACCGAGCAGCGCATCCACACCGAGCACGAGGACCTGCTCAACGCGCTGCTCAAGTTCGAGAACGGCGCAATCGGGGTGCTGCAGGCCAACTGGCTGACGCCGACGAAGATCCGCCAGCTCAGCGTGCTCGGCGAGAAAGGACTCTTCGTCGCGAACTACCTGACCCAGGAGCTGACCTATTTCCAGAACGCCGACGTCGAGCTGAAAGTGGACGCCCAGGGCAACGTGACCGGGGTCAGCGAGGGCGAGATGGTCCGCCACCCCGTGGCCCAGGCCGAGCCGCTGCGCCTCGAGCTGAAGTCTTTCCTGGAGGCGGTGTCCGCCGGCCGGCCTCCGGAGGTCGACGGAAAGGCGGGGCTGCGCGCCCTGCAGCTGGCCGAGGCGCTCATGGCCTCGGCGCAGGGAGGGCGAGTGATCGCCGGCGTGGAGCTCAGCGAGCTGCTGTCGACGAAGCCTGTCGCCTGAGGCCGTCGCGGATCGCGATCACCTCGAGCGCGGCGAAAATCCAGAACTCGGCGCTGAGGTCGTTCTTCCAGTAAGGCGAGTCGAACATCCCGTGCACCAGATAAAGGACGAGGGCGCCGACCGCTCCCCACGCGACCGCCCGGTAGATGCCGTCCAGCCGGCCCAGCGCGCGGATCCCCCGCCACAGGAGGCCGAAGAAGATGACGGCGAATGAGACCACCCCGAGCAGGCCCAGCTCGCTCCAGGTGGTCAGCCACAGGTTGTGCGGGTAGAGCTCGACCTCCTCGCCAGGCGGCCGGTAGGGCGCGACCCGGATCGGAAAGCCGCTGATCCCGGCGCCCTGGATGGGCCGCCTGGACAGCATGCTGAGAGCCTCCTGGTAGATCGACTGCCTGAGGTGCGCCGAGTGGGCGAAGGTGTCGAGGCGGTCCCTGATGAAGGGAAGCTCGGCCACGACCAGGAGCGCGAGGGCGGCGCCCGCCAGCGACCACAGGCGGACGCGGCGCTCGGGAATGCTGATCACGGCGACGACCGCCAGGACGGCGACCGCCAGGTAGCCCGCGCGCGACAGAGTCAGCACCATCGCCGCCAGCAGCACGGCGACCAGGGCGGCCGCGAGGATTCGCTCGCGCGGCGACTTCGAGAAGAGGGCGAAACCGACGGCGAAGGCGAGCGGGGGCTCGAGATAGAGAGCGACCTGGTTGGAGCTCGTGTTGAGGAAGGCGGGCCCGGCGTCGATGTGGACCGCGTGATGGGCCAGCGCGATCGCGAAGGTCGCGACCTGGCCGATCGCGAAGAGCAGGCTGCCCGCGCCCGCGATGAGGACGACCCGGCGCAGCTCTTGCGGCGTGCGGACCAGGTCGACGGCGATATAGAAGAGCGCGATTGTTTCGACGAAGTACGCGCGGTAGATGCCGAGGGCTCGTGTGTGGTCTGGGGCGAAGACGATGCCTCCAATGCCCGCGATCAGCAGCAGCGCGATCGGAATGTCGTGCGGCGTCCTGGCCGCAGGCCGGCGGCGCTCGGTCCACAGCGTCCACAGGTAGGCGGCCACGGTGAGCCCGACCAGGACGTCGAGCAGGGTCGTCGGCAGGAAGAGGATGCGGAACCGCACGTTGTAGGCGGGGAGGGCGGCTGCTGTGATTCCCAGCATCGCAACCGCGACCTGACGTGGCGTGACGGAACGAATCCGGTCCCTCAAGCCTGGCGGATCGCTCGCAGCGTGACGACCTGCAGCGCGGCCAGCGTCCAGAACTCGACGCTCATGTCGTTCTTCCAATACGGCGAGTCGACAAAGCCGTGGATCGTCCACACGACGAGCGCTGTCAGCACGCCCCACAAGACCGTGCACTGCCATGCCCTCGTCGAGGGCCAGGCGCGCCACCCTGTCCACAGAAGGCCGAATAGGACGATCGCGAAGGCTGCCACTCCGAGCAGGCCGACCTCGACCCAGAAAGTCAGCCAGATGTCGTGCGGGTAGATCTCCGGGCTGACACCGCGGAACTCGTAGCTGAACCCCCCGAGCCCGACCCCGAGGATCGGGTGGGCGCGGATCATGTCGACGGCGGCGCCGAAGATCGCCTGCCGGCCGTTGATCGAGGGCGGGACGGTCGCCAGCCGTGCCATCACGAGCGGGATCTGCGTCGCCACGACGGCGCCGACGACCAGCGCGCCGGCGGTCGCCAACCGCCACCATCCCGGCGCGGTGATCACGACGACGAGCACCAGCGCGAGCAGCGCCACCCAGCTGCCTTTCGAGAACATGACCAGCAGCGCCGCTCCGGTGAGCCCCACCCAGGCGCCGCCAAGCAGCCTGGCGCGTGCGGTTGGGGCGAAGATCAGCACTCCGACCGCAAGCGCCACAGGTGGTTCCATGTACATGGCGACGTAGTTGGCGTCGCCATAGAAGGCGTTGGGGGCGGACCCGACGTTGACGGCGTGGGCGACGAAAGCGCGCGCAAAGACGACGAGGTTGATCACCGCGAACGCCGATGAGCCGATGGCGAATGCCGCGACGGCTCGCACGGCGCGCTCGGTGTTGTTCAAGAGGTCGATCGCGACATAGAAGATCGCGATGGGCTCGACGAAGTAAGCACGGTAGAGGCCCAGGGCTCCTCGATGGTCGCTCGCCACCACGACCGAGATCGCGCCGGCGACCAGCAGCAGGACGATGGGAATTTCGAGCCACGTCCTGGTTGGCCGCCGCATGCCCTCACGCCAGCGGGCGATGACATAGAGCGCCACCGTGACGATGATCAGCGTCTCGAGAAGGGTGGTCGGCAGCGGGCCGTATTTCCACCGGACGACGTAAAGGGGCATCGCGCCGACCGTCGTGTAGAGCATCCAGCGGGAATAGCGGAGCAACGACGTTTCTGAGGCATGGGCAGCCGCGGTCGCCACCGCGCGATCATATCGGCATGCCACAGCGTGACCTGCCGAGCCGAGCCCTCTACCAGGGACGCGATCGCGCCGCCGCGCGCTCGTTTCTCTACGCGATCGGGCTGAGCCCGGACGACATCGACAAGCCCTTCATCGGCGTCTCCAACTGCTGGACGGAAACCATGCCGTGCAACTTCGGCCTGCGCGACCTGGCGGTGCCGCTGAAGGCGGGGATCCGCGCCGCAGGGGCCAACCCGATGGAGTTCAACACCATCGCAATCTCAGACGGGATAACGATGGGAAGTGAGGGCATGAAGACCTCGCTGGTCAGCCGCGAGGTCGTGGCGGACTCGATCGAGCTGGTTACGCGCGGGCACATGTTCGACGCGGTGGTGTGCCTTGCGGCGTGCGACAAGACGACGCCGGGCTCGGCGATGGCGCTGGTCCGCGTGGACCGGCCCGGCATCGTCCTGTACGGCGGATCGATCATGCCGGGCTCGTTCCGCGGCCGCCAGGTCGCGGTCGGCGACGTCTACGAGGCGATCGGCGCCGCGGCGGCGGGCAAGATGACGGACGCCGATTTGCACGAGCTCGAGCTGGTCGCATGTCCGGGCGCCGGCGCGTGCGGGGGCCAGTACACCGCCAACACGATGTCGATGATGTTCGAGGTCATCGGCCTGTCGCCGGTCGGCTTCAACTCCATCCCGGCGACCGACCCGGAGAAGCGCCGCGCGGCCGAGCGGATCGGCCGCCTCGCCATGGACGTCCTCGAGAACGACCGGCGTCCATCGAAGATCCTGACCCGCCGGGCCTTCGACAACGCGATCGCGGCGGTGGCGGCGAGTGGCGGCTCGACCAACGCCGTGCTGCACCTCCTCGCGCTGGCGCGCGAGGCGGGGGTCGACCTGGCGATCGACGACATCGATCGCATCAGCAAGCGCACGCCGCTGCTCTGCGACCTCAAGCCCGGCGGCCGGTTCGCGGCCGTCGAGCTGCACCGGGCAGGAGGCATCGCCCTGCTGACGAAGCGGTTGATCGAAGGCGGCTACATCGACGGCGACGCGCTGACCGTCACGGGGCGCACGCTCGGCGAGGAGGTCGAGCACGTGTCGGAGACTGCCGGACAGGAGGTGGTGAGGCCGCTGTCCAGTCCACTGCGCGACGAGGGTGGCCTCGTGATCCTTCGCGGCAACCTGGCGCCGGAAGGCTCGGTCGTCAAGGTCACCGCCCACACGCCGACGTCCCACCGCGGCCCGGCGCGCGTGTTCAACCGCGAGGAGGACGCGTTCGCGGCGGTCTACGGGGGGCAGATCAAGGCCGGCGACACGGTCGTCATCCGTTACGAGGGGCCGCGCGGCGGGCCGGGGATGCGGGAGATGCTTCAGGTCACCGCCGCGATCGTGGGCGAGGGTCTCGGCGAGTCGGTCGCGATGGTGACCGACGGGCGGTTCTCCGGCGCGACGCGTGGTTTGATGATCGGACACGTCGCGCCCGAGGCGGCGGTGGGGGGGCCGCTGGCGGCGCTGCGCGACGGCGACGTCATCGAAATCGACGTGGATTCACGGCGCGTCGCTGTCATCGACGTCGACGTCGCGGAGCGGCTAAAGGACTGGTCGCCGCCCGAGCCGCACTACCGGCGCGGGGTGCTCGCGCGCTACGCGGCGCTGGTCGGCTCGGCGTCGGAAGGGGCGATGCTGAGCCCCTGACCTTCCCGGATTGTCCGGACTATCGCGGCAATTTGCGTGGGCTCAGGTGGGATTCGTCCGGACTATCCGGGGGTCGGCGTCACTTGACGGTGGGGAGCCACTCGGCGCGGTGTTTCTCGTATGCGGCGATTGCCGAGTCGTGCTGCTCCACCAGCGCGATGTCGTCCATGCCGCCGAGCAGCGTCTCGCGCGCGAACGGGTCGATCTCGAACCTGTAGTCGAAGCCGTCGCCGTGCACTCGCTGCGCCACGAGGTCGAGGTTCACTTCGACGCTCGGGTCCTCCGCGACGAGGTCCATCAGGTGTCTCACCTGCGATTCCGGCAGCGTCACGGCAAGCAGGCCGGTCTTGTAGCAGTTGTTGCGGAAGATGTCGGCGAAGCTCGGCGCGATGATCGCCTTGAAGCCGAAGTCGCGCAGAGCCCACGGCGCGTGCTCGCGCGAGGAGCCGCAGCCGAAGTTGGCGCCGGCGACGAGCACGGAGGCGCCCCCGTATTCGGGCCGGTCCAGCACGAAGTTCCCCCGCGCGCGCCAGTCATAGAAGAGAAATGGCCCGTAGCCCGTCCGCTCGATGCGCTTGAGGAACTGCTTGGGGATGATCTGGTCGGTGTCGACGTCGGCCAGGTCGAGCGGAGCCATGCGGCCGGAGACCTGCTTGATCGGTTCCACCTACATGATCTCCCGCACGTCGACCAGGTGGCCCGTGATCGCCGCCGCGGCGGCCATCGGCGGGCTCATCAAATGCGTCCGGCCGCCCGAACCCTGCCGGCCCTCGAAGTTGCGGTTCGACGTCGAAGCGCACCGCTCGCCGGGGGCCAGGATGTCCGGGTTCATGCCCAGGCACATCGAGCATCCTGCGTTGCGCCACTCGAAGCCGGCGGCCTTGAAGACCACGTCGAGGCCCTCGTCCTCCGCCGCGCGCTTGACCGACGTCGAGCCGGGCACGACCATGGCGCGCACCTTCGGGTGGACACGCCTGCCGTGGATCACGCTCGCCGCCGCGCGCAAATCTTCCAGCCGCGCGTTTGTGCACGAGCCGATGAACACGCGGTCGATCGCGATGTCGGCCAGCGCGGTGCCCGGTCGCAGGTCCATGTAGCGGAGCGCGCGCTCGTCGGTCTCGGAGCGGGGTGACGGCACGCGGCCGGTGACAGGCACGACCTGCGCCGGTGTCGTGCCCCAGGTCACGTGCGGCTCGAGCGCCGCGGCATCGACCGACATCACCTCGTCGAACGACGCGTCCTCGTCCGAGGAGAGGGAGCGCCAGTAGTCGAGCGCCGCCTCCCAGGCCGCGCCCCGCGGGGCGTGGGGACGGCCTTCGAGGTAGGCGAACGTCGTCTCGTCCGGCGCGACCATGCCCGCCTTGGCGCCCCACTCGATCGACATGTTGCAGACCGTCATGCGGCCCTCCATCGACAGGCCGCGGATCGTCGGCCCGCGGTACTCGGCCAGGTGTCCCTGCCCGGCCGACGTGCCGGTCCGGCCGATCAGGCCGAGCACGATGTCCTTCGCGGTGACCCCGATCCCAAGCTCCCCCGAAACCTCGACGGCAAGGTTTCGCTGCCGCTTTTGGGGGAGGCACTGGGTGGCGAGCACGAGCTCGACCTCCGAGGTGCCGATGCCGAAGGCCAGGGCGCCGAACGCGCCGTGGGTCGAGGTGTGGGAGTCGCCGCAGACGATCAGCATCCCGGGCTGGGTCAGGCCGAGCTCCGGGCCGATGATGTGGACGATGCCCTGGCGGCGGCTCCCGATCTGGTGGAGGGGGATCCCCTCCCGCCGGCAGTTCTCCGCCAGGACCTCCATCTGCTTCCGCGACAGCTCGTCCGCCGCCCGCACGCCGCCGCGGGTGGGCACGTTGTGGTCCATGGTCGCGACCGTCAGGTCGGGCCGCCGGACATGGCGTCCCGCCAGGCGCAGCCCCTCGAACGCCTGGGGCGAGGTGACCTCGTGGACGAGGTGCAGGTCGACGAAAAGGAGGTCCGGTTCGCCCTCGGCGGAACGCACGATGTGGGCGTCCCACAGCTTCTGAGCCAGTGTCTTGGGCATTGGGAACGACAACTTTACGTCCGACATCGGGCTGGAATTTGTGCGTTGGCCACAACCCCAACCGGGGCCTCGCTCGTTAACATTCACAACCTCATGGCGAAGTCGACCCGCGGCCTCGTAGCGCTCCTCGGCCTTCTGGGCCTTATTGGCCTCGTTGAAACGGGGGCGAGCGCGACCTAGCCAGACCACCAGGTAGATCGCAAAAGCCCCCGACCGAGAGGTGGGGGCTTTCTCATTTTCTGAGCCAAAAGGAGCCCGCCAAACAAGTGACCGGAGCCGACATGGTGCTGGAGGCGCTGGAGCGCGAAGGTGTCGAGTACATCTTCGGCTACCCCGGCGGCGCCAACCTGCCGATCTACCAGCACCTCCAAGAGCACCCGCGGCTCAAGCACATCCTGGTCCGCCACGAGCAGGGGGCGGCGCATATGGCCGACGGCTACGCCCGCGCTTGCGGCAGGCCGGGCGTCGTGTTCGCGACCTCGGGCCCGGGCGCCCTGAACCTGGTGACGGGCCTCTGCACCGCCTACATGGACTCGGTACCGATGATCGCGATCACCGGCCAGGTGGTCAGCACCCAGGTCGGGCGCGACGCCTTCCAGGAGTCGGACGTCATCGGCGCGACCAGCTCCGTGACGAAGCACAGCTACCTGGTGACGAAGATCGACCAGCTGCCGCGCGTCATCCACGAGGCGTTCCACATCGCGACCACCGGCCGCCCCGGCCCCGTGCTGATCGACATCTGCAAAGACGTCCAGCAGGCCGAGGCGGAGCGCGTCAACACGGAGTACCTCGACCTCCCGGGCTACAGGCTGAACGGCCACGTCGACCTGGACGGCGCGCGCCAGGCCGCGCACGCGCTGGCGCGGGCCGAGCGCCCGGTCATCCTCGCCGGCCACGGAGTGCTGCTCAGCCATGCCGAGCGCGAGCTGATGCAGCTGGCCGAGGCGGCCGCGGCGCCGGTCGGCACGACGCTGCTCGGCATCGGCGCATTCCCGGTCAAGCACCCGCTCTCGCTGCACATGACCGGCTTCATGGGCACCGGTTGGTGCTTGAAGGCGGTCCAGAACGCCGACGTCTTGATGATGGTCGGCATGCGCGTGGACGACCGGGTGACGGCCAAGCTCTCCGAGTTCGCGCCCAACGTCAAGACCTTCATCCACGTCGACATCGACGAGTCGGAGATGGGAAAGAACGTGCGCCCTCACATCGAGCTGGTCGCCGACGCCAGGCTGGCGCTCGAGGCGATGCTGCCGCACGTCGACAAGCTCCAGGCCGACCGCGGCAAGTGGCTGGCGCAGATCGACGCCTGGCGCGAGGAGCACCCGCTGCGCTACAAGCACTCGAATGGCAAGCTCCAGCCGCAGGACGTGCTCATCGACATGTATCGGCGGGCGAAGAGCGAGGCGATCATCGTCGCCGACGTCGGCCAGAACCAGATCTGGGCGGCGCTGTGGTGGAACTACGACCGGCCGGGCCTCTTCATCAACTCAGGGGGCTCGGGCACGATGGGTTTCGCGCTGCCGGCCGCGATCGGCGCGAAGTTCGGCCGGCCTGACGTGCCGGTGTGGTGCGTCGCGGGCGAGGGCGGGTTCGTCATGACCGCGCAGGAGCTTTCGGTCGCGGTCGAGCACCAGCTCGACGTCAAGATCGTTCTGCTCAACAACTTCTCGCTCGGCATGGTGCGCCAGTTCCAGGACGACTTCTACGGCGGCGTGCGCTCCCAGGTCGACCTGACGCACATGCCGGACTTCGTGAAGCTGTGCGAGGCGTACGGGCTGCCGGCGCTGCGGGTCGAGAAGTTCGAGGACATCGGGCCTTCGTTCGACGCCGCGGAGCGCACGAAGGGGCCGTTCCTCATCGATTTCAGGATCGACCCCGAGGCGAACGTGTATCCGATCGTGCCGCTCGGCAAGGGACTCAACGAGTTCCGGGAGGCTCCCGAATATGCGTGAGATGAAATTCAAACCAGCCCCTCCGTCGGGCTCCGCCCGACACCTCCCCATAAATGGGGAGGACAGTAGGATCCGAGTTCTTTCCTTGCTCGTCGAGGATGGGCAGAGCACGCTGACCAAGGTCACCGGGGTCATTCGCCGCCGCGGGTTTCACGTCCGCGGCATCTCGGTCGGTCCGAGCCGGCAGCCCGGGCGTTCGCGCATCACGCTGGAGATCGACCACGGCCACGCCGAGGCGGACCAGGTGCGCAAGCAGCTCGAGCGGCTGGTCGAGGTGCTCGAGGTCGAAGACCTGACCGGCGATGACCTGCACAGCCGCGAGCTCGTCGTGGCCACGGTCGCGGCTTCCGAGGTCGAGGCGCTCCTGCAGCGAGGTGCCAAGGTCCTGTCGAGCGGCCCTGACGGCACCACGGTCGAGTTTTCCGGCGGCGCCGAAGAGGTCGGCGAATTCGTCGACGAGCTGACCCGGCACGGGATTGTCGACGTGGTCCGTTCCGGCCCCGTCGTGATGAGGAGAACGGCATGAAGATCCACTACGACGCCGACTGTCCGCCTAACCTCGGCGAGCCCGTTGCGGTGATCGGTTACGGCAGCCAGGGCCGCGCGCACGCGCTGAACCTGCACGACAGCGGCGAGGACGTCCGCGTCGGCCTGTACCCGGGCAGCAAGTCGATCGAGCGCGTCGAGGCGGATGGCCTGCGCGCGGTGCCCGTCCCGGAGGCGGTGTCGGAGGCGTCGGTCGTCATGGTGCTCACCCCCGATGCCGGGCAGGGCAAGCTGTTCCGCGAATCGATCGAGGCCCACCTACAGCCTCGCTCGATGCTGATGTTCGCGCACGGCTTCGCCATCCACTTCGCCCAGATCAAGCCCAACCAGGACATCGACGTCGCCATGATCGCGCCCAAGGGTCCGGGTCACCTTCTGCGCAGCACCTACGTGGCGGGGCAGGGCGTGCCCGCGCTGATCGCGGTCCACCAGGACGCGACCGGTCACGCCTGGCGCCGGGCGCTGGCTTACGCGCGATCGCTCGGCGCGGGCCGGGCCGGGGTCCTCGAGACGACCTTCAAAGAGGAAACGGAGACCGATCTCTTCGGCGAGCAGGCGGTCCTGTGCGGTGGCGTCACGTCGCTGGTCAAGACCGGGTTCGAGACGCTTGTCGAGGCCGGCTACCAGCCCGAGCTTGCGTACTTCGAGGTCCTGCACGAGCTGAAGCTCATCGTCGACCTGATGTATCGCGGCGGACTTGGCTTCATGCGCTACTCGGTCTCCGACACGGCCGAGTTCGGGGACTACGTCTCCGGGCCGCGGGTCATCGACGACCACGTGCGCCAGTCGATGCGTCAGGTCCTGCACGAGATCCAGGACGGCACCTTCGCCGAGCGCTGGCTCGACGAGAACTCAAACGGTAGGGAGGGATTCCTCGCCATGCGCCGCAAGGACGCGGACCACCAGATCGAACAGGTCGGACGCGAGCTGCGCTCGATGATGACCTGGTTGGAGCCTGTAGAGAAATGAAAGACGCGCGCCCGGACCGAGTATTCATCTTCGACACCACTCTGCGCGACGGCGAGCAGTCGCCAGGCTTCCACCTGGACTCGAACTCCAAGCTGCGAATCGCACGGCAGCTCGAAAAGCTCGGCGTCGACGTGATCGAAGCGGGCTTCCCGATCTCGTCGCCAGGCGATTTCGAGGCGTGCCGGAGGATCGCGCGCGAGATTCGCGGCGTGACGGTGACCGCGCTGGCGCGTGCCGTGCGTGAGGACATCGACGCCGTGTGGGGCGCGATCAAGGAAGCCGAGGACCCGCAGATCCACATCGTGCTGTCCGTCTCCGACGTGCACATCAACCGCAAGCTGGGCATGACGCGCGAGGACGTGCTCAAGCGAGGCGCCGAGATGGTCGCGTATGCGCGGTCGCTGTGCGACAAGGTGCAGTACTCGCCCGAGGACGCGGGTCGCGCGGACCCCGACTACCTCGTGGAGACGGTCGAGACGATGCTCGCCGCGGGCGCCAACGTCATCAACATCCCGGACACCACCGGCTACTGCCTGCCCTACGAGTTCGGCGAGCTGGTGCGTCGCGTCATCAACGAGGCGCGCGGCGGCGAGAAGGCTCTCTTCTCGGTGCACTGCCACAACGACCTCGGGCTAGCGGTCGCGAACACGCTGGCCGCGCTTTCGGCGGGCGCGCGACGGGTCGAGTGCACCATCAACGGCATCGGCGAGCGAGCCGGCAACACCTCCCTGGTCGGGCATCCACCAGGACGGAGTGCTGAAGGACCGCCTGAACTACGAGATCATGAAGCCCGAGGACGTAGGCCTGGCCGATTCGAAGATCGTGCTCACCGCCCGGTCTGGCCGCCACGCTTTCCACCACCGGCTCGAACGGCTAGGCATTCACCTGGTGGACGCCCCGGCCGACGCCGCGTGGCAGCGGTTCCTCCAGCTGGCCGACACCAAGAAGGAAGTGACCGACGAGGACCTGCGCAAGATCGCGGCGATGTCGGAGACCAACGGGCACGAGGGCGACGGGCACCCGCCGGTGACCGACCAGCTGAGCGACCACAACCACGTCGCGGACACCCTTCGCCATCTGATCTTCGGGTGAAGGTCGCGTATCAAGGAGAGCCGGGCGCCTACTCGGACGAGGCTGTATCGGCGCTCTTCCCGGACGTGGAGGCGGTTGGGTCTCCGACCTTTCGCCTGACGTTCGACGCGCTCGCGATGGGTGCGGTCGACGCGGCGGTGCTGCCGGTTGAGAACAGCAGCGCGGGCGTCGTGCAGGAGGTGTCGGACCTTTTGTGGGAGCTCCAGGGGCTGCGCGTGGTGCGGGAGCACGTCCTGCCGGTGCGCCACTGCCTGCTGGGGTGGCCCGGCCCGGTGGAGCGCGCCCTCTCCCACCCCCAGGCTCTCGCCCAGTGCGACCGCTACCTCCACTCGCGGCAGATTCGCCCGGTGGCTTACCACGACACGGCGGGGGCGGCGCGGGCGGTGGCGGAGCAGCGCCAGCCTGGGACCGCCGCCATCGCGAGCAAGGCCGCCGCCAAGCGGTACGGCCTGTACGTGCTCGCCGAGGCGATCCAGGACGATTCGGAAAATCGGACGCGCTTTGTCGTCGTCGAGCGTGGCGCGCCTGCTCGACCGAGGGAAGCCGAGTCAGGCTGGAAGGGGTCGATCGCTTTCGTCACCGCCCACCGGCCCGGCAGCCTTGCCCACGCGCTCGACTGTTTCGCCCGCCGCGGGGTCAACCTGACTCGGCTGGACAGCCGGCCTCAGCTGGGGCAGCCGTTCGAGTACCGGTTCTACCTCGACTTCTCGATCAACGGCGCGGTCGGCGCAGCCTCGGCCGCCGAGGCGGCGCTGAGTGACCTGGAGGAGGCGAGCGCCGAGATCAAGCTGTTCGGGACTTATCCCTCGGTCTGATCGGGCTCGGTTCAGCCCCTCCGTCGGGCTTCGCCCGACACCTCCCCATAAATGGGGAGGACCAATCCCTCCCCACTACCTCCCCATGACTCGGGAGGACCACAAAAAAACTCTCCCTGGAGGGTGTGTCCCAGGGAGAGGCTAACGGGAGGCGAGCAGGCGCGGCGGGAAGCACTCTGACCGCGACCTGCTCGACTGGCAGTTTAACTTAACAACGTTAAGTGTGGATGGTCTTAAGAGTCTGGGGTCCCCCGCGACCAATGAATCCGAAAGAAACGTTTCAAGGGGGCGTGTCTCCATCTCTTAAGGGTTTGTTATAAAGTGACGGCTGGTGGCTAGCGGGCGCACTGACGCACCAGTTGCGACTGACGCGCTCCCCAAGCGACGCAGACTCCCCGGCATCAATCTTCGCCCGGGCTCGGTCAAGCAAGCTCGCGCCGAAGCCGGCCTGAGCCTCGCGCAATTGGGGAAAGGCCACGTGACCGCGCCCGCGATCTACCTCGTGGAGACCGGCCGGACCAGGCCCTCGCTGCCGACGCTCGAGCACATCGCCCGCCGCCTCGGCAAGCCGGTGGAGTTCTTCCTGGCCGAGCCTGCAGGCGCCGTCGACGACACGCAGGCGAGCCTGATCGAGCTGGAAGCCCTGGTTGCCGACGGGCGCAACCAGGAGGCCCTGAAGCTGGGCATGTCGCTCCTGGACCGCGGCTCATCCGCGTTCCGCCTCGGGCGCATCCGCTACTTCCTGGCCCAGGCTCATCTCGGGTCGTCTCAGCCGGAGCGCGCGGCTGCCCTGCTCGACGAGGCTCGGGCGCATTTCGAGGCCGTGAACGACGGCCTCATGCTCGCCGAGTGCATCGGCGCCCAGGCAGCGCTGGCCAAGGTCGTCCAGTCGAAGGACGCGCTGGCGCTTGCCGAGAAGGCGCTCGAGGTCTGCCGCAGCATCAACCCGGTGCCTGCCCCGACAGAGGCTCGACTGCTCGGCGTCCTTGCCGGAATCCACGTCGCCAACCACGAATGGGATCGAGCGATCGCGGCGTACGAGGAGGCGATCGCGGCGGGCGGCGCGGTGTTCGACCTGCGCAGGGTCGCGCGAAATTACACCGGGCTGGGCATGGCGTACCACGGGATGGGCGACGTCGAGACCGCGGCCCGGTATGCGATGCGTTCGGTCGCGCTGCTCGACGTGCTTCGCGACCGTGTCGCGCTAGCGCGTTCCGAGAACAACCTCGCCCTGGTGCTGATGGCGCGGGGCGACACCGGCGGCGCCCGCCTTCACCTCGAACGCGCGCTCGCACTGTGTGACGAGACGGACCTCGAGTTCGGCCGCAGCCACGTGCTTCTCAGCCTGTGTGAGCTCTCGATGCTGGAGGACAAGATCGGCGACGCAAAGGAACTCGCGCAGCAGGCGCTCGAGCTGGCCGAGCGGCTGGAGGAGGGCGCGACCATGGCCGAGGCCCACGTATGGCTGGGCCGCATCGCGGACAGGCGCGGCGAGCACAAGGCGGTCGATGAGGAATTCGAGCAGGCCATCCGAGGCTTCGAGGCGCTGGGCATGCGCGAGCGACTGCTGCACTGCCACGGCGTCTATGCCGAGATCCTCGAGCGGCGAGGCGAGCTCGCCAAGGCCTACGGGCACATGAAGGAGGCCCTCCAGGCGAGCCGGCCGGGGCTGCTTCGCCGGGAGCAGGAAGAGGAGCGCGTCAGCAGCGCTTGACGGGGCCCTGGCCCGGACTCTCGGCGAGGACTTTTGGCGGGGCCGAGCGTTAACCTGCAGTTGATGGCGCGCGCGATCCGCAACTCCAAGGTCAGCCTGACCGCCGAGGCCATCGTCGCCGACTACCGGCTCGCCTACAGCAGCCGCCGGGCAAGCGTCATCGGTCGCGCTGAAGTCCTACGCGGCAACGCGACCTTCGGCATCTTCGGCGACGGCAAGGAGGTCGCCCAGATCGCGATGGCCAAGACCTTCCGGCCGGGCGACTGGCGGGCGGGCTACTACCGCGACCAGACCTTCATGTGGGCGACGCGGATGTCCAACGTGCGCCAGTTCTTCGCCCAGCTCTACGGCAACGCGAACCTGGAGGCGGACCCGTCATCGGGCGGCCGCCAGATGGGCAACCACTTCGCCACTCGATTGCTCGAGGACAGCGGCGCGTTCGCGCGGTCGATCGACACTCCGAACTCGAGCGCGGACGTGTCGAACGTGGCGGGCTGGATGCCGCGCCTGGTCGGTCTGGCCTACGCATCCAAGCTGTATCGCGACAACGCCCAGCTGAAGGCCGCGCAGGACGGTTTCTCGGTCAACGGGAACGAGGTCGCCTTCGGCACCATCGGCGACGCCGCGACGAGCGAGGGCCTGTTCTGGGAGGCGATCAACGCCGCCGGCGTGCTGCAGGTGCCGATGGCCATGTCGGTGT